>Ga0207874_1000450_pt1 | contig 60758 bp, 40 predicted proteins | sample HigsolmetaAR201D_FD_184833 | JGI IMG/M metagenome (GOLD analysis project Ga0207874, IMG submission 184833) | Ionic liquid and high solid enriched microbial communities from the Joint BioEnergy Institute, USA - AR20-1-D (SPAdes) (version 2) ...
CCACCTCGCGGCTGCCGCTGCCGTCCAGCTCGCCGCGCACGTAATCGCCGAACAGGCGCAGGTCCCAGGCGCCGGTGGCGTTGTCGGCCAGGTGCAGGACCGCCTCGGCCTCGGCGCCGGTGAACACGGCATCGGCCTGGGTCCACAGCCGCACCGGGGTGTCGTGCTCGTGGATGCCGGTGTCGGCCAGGTGGATGAAGTCGTCGAAGCGGCTGCGGTACACGGCCAGCTCCAGGTCGAAGCGCTCGCCGTGCGCGTGCAGGCCCAGCTCGGCGCGGCGGGCGCGCTCGGTGTCCAGGCCGGCGTCGCCGATCTCGATCGAGCCGGTGGCCACGTGCAGGCCGGCGGCGTACAGCTCCTCGCGGGTGGGCGCACGCTCGGAGCGGTCCAGGCCGAAGCGCAGGTCCAGCGCCGGCGCCAGGCGCCAGATCGCCGCCGCCGACAGGTTGGTGGCGCCGAAGCGGCGCGCCGGCGCCGCGCCCGCCGGGGTGACCTCGACGCGGTCGTGGCGGGCGCCCAGCTCCAGCTTCAGCGGACCGAAGCTGCGGTCCTGCAGCACGAACAGGCCCAGGTTCTCGGTGAGCGTGGACGGCACGAAGGCCTCGGCGCCGGCCGCGGCGAAGTCCACCCGGCCCTGCTGCACGCCGAAGGCGCCGCGCCAGCCGGCCAGCGGCCGCTGCACCGCCTGCAGGCGCAGGTCGTGGCCGCGGCTGGCGAAGCGCGTGCCGGCCAGGCCGTCCTCCAGCTCCAGATGCTCGTAGTCGCTCCAGGCGCCGTGCAGGTCCACGCGCTCGAGGAAGGCCGTCGGCGCGTACACGCCGCCCTTCAGTTCCACCCGGTCCTGGGCCAGGTCGATGCGCACCCGCGGCGCGTGGTCGTCGCCGTGGGCGTGCGCATCGTCGTCGTGGTCATGGTCATGGCCGTGGTCGTCGCCGGCGTGGACGTGGGCGCCGGGCGGGATGCCGTAGTCGCTGCGGTAGGTACTGGCGGCCAGGCCGAGGTAGCCGCGCCCGCCCAGCCAGGTCGCGCCCACGCCGCCGGCGCGGGTCTGCTGCGCGCTGTTGGGCAGGGTGCCGCGCGCCTCCTCCCCGCGGTCGTGCTCATGGTCGTCACCATGGCCCGCGTGGGCCCGGGCCAGGCCCGGGATGTCGTAGTCGCCGGTGTCGCGCAGCAGGCCGTCCACGTGCAGCACCAGGTTGCCGCCGCTGACGCCGTCCAGGCGGAACATGCCGGTGCGCTCGCCGTTGACGGTGTTGCCGCGCAGCTCGGCCCGTCCGGACAGCGGCCGCTCCGGCACCGCGCGGGCGATGCGCCCGTCCACCACGTTGACCGCGCCGCCGATGGCGCCGCTGCCGAACAGCAGCGTGGCCGGGCCCTTCAGCACCTCGATCTGGTCCGCCAGGAACGGCTCCACGGCGCTGGCGTGGTCGGCGCTGACGGTGGAGGCGTCCAGGCTGCCCATGCCGCTGGCCAGCACCTGCACGCGCGGGCCGTCCAGGCCGCGCAGCACCGGCCGGCCCACGCCGGGGCCGAAATAGGTGCTCTGCACGCCGGGCAGGCCGGACACGGTCTCGCCCAGGGTGGCGGCGCGGGCCCGGTCCAGCGCCGCGCCCTCCAGCACTTCCACCGGCCGCGCCTGGGACTCGGCATCGCCCGGCAGCGGCGAGGCGGTCACCTGCACGGCCGGAAGCTCGGTGGGTTCGTGGGCGGCCGCCGGCAGGGCCAGGCAGGCCAGGGCGAGGGCGGCGGCCAGGCGGCCAGGACGGGGAAGGGGGTGACGCATGCGGGATGCTCCAAGGGGTGACAACGGATGACGAATGTTATAATGTATCAAAACAGACCGATACCCCTCCCGGAAGTCATAGGCCGATGCCATCCGCTCCCCGCGACCTGCTCGACCGCTTCGGTGCCGCCGGCTCCCTGCTGTGCGCGGTGCATTGCGCGCTGGCGCCGCTGCTGCTGGCTGGCGTGCCGTCGCTGGGCCTGTCGCTGTGGTTCGACGACGATCTGGAACGGGCCCTGGTGTTCTCGGTGACGGTGCTGGGCCTGGCCAGCCTGGGCTGGGGCTACCGCCGCCACCGCGCGCTGCGCGCGCTGGGTGTGCTGCTCACCGGGCTGGTGGCGCTGTGGGCCGGGCTGCTGTATCCGCCGCTGCACGAGGCGGCGGTGCCCCACGCGGTGGCGATGACCTTCGGCGGCACCCTGCTGGGCGTGGCGCACGTGATCAACCTGCGCCTCAACCACGGCCACGTGCACGACGCGGGCTGTGCCCATTGAGCCCGCCATGCTAGGCTTGACGGTCTGTCGCGCTCCGGCGCGCCTGCCGTTTTGTGAATTTCGAGGAGAGGAAAGAATGGGCAAGGGTGACCGCAAGACCGCCAAGGGCAAGCGCTTCAACAGCAGCTACGGCAACGCCCGGCCGCGTCGCGCCAAGCTCGCCGGCGTCGGCGCCGCCGCTCCGGCGGCCAAGAAGACCGTGGTGAAGGCGGCGGCCAAGAAGGTCGTGGCCAAGAAGACGGTGGCCAAGGCCGGCTGAGCCCCTGCCGGTTCGCCAATCCTCCGGAACGCGGCGCCTGGCGCCGCGTTCCGCGTTTCGGGGGGCGGAAAAGCGGCGGTCAGGCGGTGCCGTGCACCTGCCGCCCCCCGGCCCAGACCTGCGCGGCCAGCGGCCCGCCGAGCCAGTAGGCCAGTTCGGCCGGGCGGCGGATGTCCCACAGCACGAAGTCCGCGCGCAGGCCCGGCGCCAGCCGGCCGCGGTCGTCCAGGCCCAGCGCCCGTGCGGCATGCACCGTGGCCCCGCGCAGCGCCTCCTCCGGGGTCAGGCGGAAGTGCGTGCAGGCCAGGGCCATGGCCAGGCGCAGCGACAGCAGCGGCGAGGTGCCCGGGTTGCAGTCGGTGGCCACGGCCATCGGCACGCCGTGGGCGCGGAAGGCCTGCAGCGGCGGCAGCCGGGTCTCGCGCAGCACGTGGAAGGCACCGGGCAGCAGCACCGCCACGGTGCCGGCGCGGGCCATGGCGGCCACGCCCGCCTCGCTGCTGTATTCGACGTGGTCGGCCGACAGGCCGCCGAACTCCGCCACCAGCGCCGCGCCGCCGCCGTCGCTGAGCTGGTCGGCGTGCAGCTTCACCGGCAGGCCGAGGGCGCGCGCGGCCTCGAACACGCGCCGGGTCTGCGCGGCGGTGAAGCCGATGCGCTCGCAGAAGGCGTCCACCGCATCCACCAGCCCTTCGGCGTGCAGCCTCGGCAGCCAGTCGCACACCGCCTCCACGTAGGCGTCGGCGCGGCCGGCGTATTCGGGCGGCAGCGCGTGCGCGCCGAGGAAGGTGGTGCGCACGGTGATGCCCAGTTCCCGGCCGATGCGCCGGGCCACCTGCAGCATGCGCCGCTCGCTCTCCAGCTCCAGGCCGTAGCCGGACTTGATCTCCACGGTGGTCACGCCGTCGGCGAGCAGGGCGCGGGCGCGCGGCAGCGACTGCGCCAGCAGCGCTGCGGCATCGGCCTGGCGGGTGGCGCGCACGGTGCTGACGATGCCGCCGCCGGCGCGGGCGATCTGCTCGTAGCTGGCGCCCTGCAGGCGCTGCTCGAACTCGCCGGCGCGATCGCCGCCGAACACCAGGTGGGTGTGGCAGTCCACCAGGCCGGGCGTGACCCAGCGGCCGCCGGCGTCGTGCACCGTGCGGGCCAGTTGCGCCGGGTCGCCGGGCAGGGCCGCGCGCGGGCCGGCGAAGCACAGGCGGCCGCCGCGCCAGCCCAGCGCGCCGTCCTCGACCACGCCCCAGCCGGCCTCGCCGGCCAGGGTGACCAGGTGCGCGTGCAGCAGCAGGCCGTCCCAGGGTGCGGATGCGTCGTCCATGCCCGCATTCTACGGGGCGGCCGCGCGCGTACGGGTGCGTCGCCAGCGGCGCGGGATTCCGGCGAGAATGCCGGCATGGACATTGGACACGATCTGGCGCTGGCGTGGACGCCGCAGGGCTGGCGTCCGCGGACCGTACCCGTGGCGGAGGACGGCCGCATCGCCGGCTTCTCCGGCACCGCGCGGGGCATCGTCCTGCCCGGTGTTCCCAACCTGCATTCGCACGCCTTCCAGCGCGCCATGGCCGGCCTGGCCGAGTGCCAGACCGATCCGCGCGATTCGTTCTGGACCTGGCGCGAGACCATGTACCGGATCGCCGCGCGCTTCGATCCGGACAGCCTGCAGGCGGTGGCCGCGCAGCTGTATGCCGAGATGCTGGAGGCCGGCTACACCACGGTGTGCGAGTTCCACTACCTGCACCACGCGCCCGACGGCCGGCCCTATGCCGACCCGGCGGCGATGTCGCGCGCGCTGCTGGCCGCCGCGCGGCAGGCCGGCATCCGCCTGACCCTGCTGCCGGTGCTGTACATGTCCGGCGGCTTCGACCGCCGCCCGCTGGCCGAGCGCCAGCGCCGCTTCGGCCACGACCTGGACGCCTTCCTGCACCTGGTGGAGACGCTGCGCGCGGAGGAGGCGGGCGATCCCCTGCTGCGCGTGGGCGTGGCCTTCCACAGCCTGCGCGCGGTGCCACCCGAGGCGCTGGCCGCGGCGCTGGAGGCGCTGCCGCCGGACCTGCCGCTGCACATCCACATCGCCGAGCAGGTGGCCGAGGTCGAGGACTGCCTGGCGGTGCACGGTGTCCGCCCGGTGCGCTGGCTGCTGGACCATGCCCCGGTGGACCGGCGCTGGACCCTGGTCCATGCCACCCACCTGGACAGGGAGGAAACGCGGGCACTGGCCCGCAGCGGCGCCACCGTGGCGCTGTGCCCGACCACCGAGGCCAACCTCGGCGACGGCCTGTTCCCGCTGCGCGACTACCTGGACGCGGGCGGGGCCTGGGGCATCGGCTCGGACTCGCATGTCTCGGTCAGCCCGGTGGAGGAACTGCGCTGGCTGGAGTACGGCCAGCGCCTGCACGGCCTGCGCCGCAACGTCGCCGTGGCCGCGGACAGCCCCGGCGTCGGCCGGACCCTGCTGCGCGGCGTGTATGCCAGCGGCGCCAACGCCACCGGCCAGCCGGTCGGCCAGCTGGCGCCGGGCATGGCCGCGGACTGGATCGTGCTGGACGCGGCCGCGCCGCTGTTCGCCGGCGCGCGCGAGGCCGACGTGGCCGAGCGCTGGCTGTTCGCCGGCAACGTCAACGTCGTGGACGAGGTGTACGTGGCCGGCCGGCAGGTGGTGGCCGGCGGACACCATCACGCGCGCGAGGCCATCGCCGCCCGCTACCGCCGCGCGGTGGCGCGCCTGCTGGCCGACTGATCCGCTCCCGCCAGGCGGGCTTCCGTCGCCCGGCCGGCGGCATCCGTCGCGTGCATGCACGGCGGGGCCGCGGGGCGGCAGCATGTGTCCATCCCCGAGCAAAGGAGTTGTGCATGAACCATCGTCTGGCCCTGCTCACCCTGCCGATGCTGCTCGCCACCGGCCATGCGTGGGCGATGTCCGATGCCGACCTGGCCGGGATCGTCCGCCAGCGCCTGGAGGGCGACCGCACGGGCGCCTGCATGGCGGTCGCCGTGGTGGAGAAGGACCATGTCGCGCGCACCTTCCAGTGCGCCGATCCGGCCGACGCCGGCCGCATCGGTCCGGACGCGGCCTTCGAGATCGGCTCGGTCAGCAAGACCATGACCGCCACGCTGTTGGCCGACCTGATCCTGCAGGGCAGGGGATCGCTGGACGACACCCTGGCCTCGTGGCTGCCGGAGGGCACCCGGGTGCCGGACTACCAGGGCCAGCCGATCCTGCTGCGCCACGTGGTCACCCACACCTCCGGCCTGCCACGGCTGCCCCCGCGGCTGGACGAGGCGCGCATGGACGATCCGTACGCCGGCCTCGACGCGGAGGCGCTGCTGGCCTCGCTGGCCGACGTGGAGCTGGAGGCCGCCCCGGGCACCCGCTTCGCGTACTCCAACTTCGCCTCGATGCTGCTGTCGTACGCGGTGGCACGCCGTGCCGGCGTGGACTTCGAGACCCTGCTGCGCGAGCGCCTGTTCGCCCCGCTGGGCATGGACCACGCCTACATCGACCGGCCGCCACGGGGCGTGCGTCCGGCCACCGGCCATACGCCCAACCGCCAGCCGGCCCCGCCGTGGCGCTTCGCCGCCGACCTGGCTGGTGTGGGCGGCGTGCGCGCCACGCTGGAGGACATGGTCCGTTACGTACAGGCCGGGCTGGGCCGGAGCGGGGCGCCGATCGCGCGGGCCATGGCCATGACCCGCGAGCCGGTCTCGCAGACGCCGCCGATGGGGATGAACTGGATCATCGCGCCGGTGCCGGGACGCAACGTGCTGGTGCACGAGGGCGGCACCGGCGGCTTCTCCTCGTTCGTGGCGCTGGACCCGCAGCGGCAGCGCGGCGTCGTGGTGCTGTCCGACACCGCCTGGACCTCGCTGGGCGGCCTGGGCAGTCTGGCCAACCATCTGGTCGATGCGTCGCTGCCGCTGGGTGGGCCGCGCCGCGAGGTCGCGCCCGAGCCCGCCCTGCTGCAGGCGCTGGAGGGTGAGTACCGGCTGGAGGGGGTGGCGCCGATGCGCCTGCGCCAGCGTGACGGGAAGCTGTTCGCCGATGTCGAGGGGCAGGGCGAATTCGAACTGGGCTACGACAGCGCCGGCGACTTCTACCCGCTGCAGTTCGACGCCCTGCTGCGTCCGCACCGCCGCGCCGATGGCAGCTGGGGGCTGACCTGGCTGCAGGGAGGGGGCGAGATCCCGGTGGTGCGGGCGGACCTGGAACTTCCGTCGGCGGAAGACATGCCCGGGTACGCCGGCACCTACCCGCTGCTGCCCGGCTTCAGCCTGACCGTGCGCGAGGAGGGCGGGCAGCTGGTGGCGCAGGCCACCGGACAGGGCGCGTTCCCGCTGCGGGCGGTGGCCAGGGACCACTTCGAGGCACCGGTGTTCGGCATCGAGATCCGCTTCCTGCGCGACCGGTCCGGCGAGGTGGCCTCGCTGGAGCTGCACCAGCACGGCAACGTGCTGCGCGGGCGGCGGCAGTGAGCGGGGACGGGCCGCGGAGGACGCGCATGGGCGCCTGTCCCGGATATTCCCTCGGGCGCAGCCTGCCGCCGGAGGTGCTGGTCGGCGGCAACACGGTGTGGAGCCGCTACCGCCAGTACCCGGTCTTCAGCCTGCGCTGGCTGGCCGGACGCAGCCGGCTGTTCTGCGGTGTGATCGCGGTGGTGGCCGCCTTCCTCGGCGCCGGCATCGGGCTGGTCTTCCGCGACGCGGGCCTGGGCGTGCACGTGGCCCTGGTGCAGTTCCTGGCCTTCAGCCTGATGGCCACGCTGGGGCCGGCACTGGCCACCTGGGTGCGTCACCGCGGCTGGCCCGAGCCGCGCGAGCGGGTCGGCGTGGTGCTGGCGGTGCTGGCGGGCGTGGTGCTGAGCCTGGGCGTGGACCACATCACCTCGGGCCACATCGACGCCCTGGTCAAGCCGCACCTGCCCGGCCTGCACGGTGGCGCCGAGCCCCGGCCACCGGATCTGGGGCCGGTGCTGGGCGCGGTCACGGTGGCGCTGAACATCCTCGCGCTGCTGGTCGTCTACGGCCTGTTCGGCGGCGGCCTGGCCCTGCGCGCGTACTTCAGCGAGCGCCGCCGCTGGGAGGAGCACCGCCATGCCCGCGAGCTGGAGGCGCTGGCCGCGCGCGTGCACGAGGCCGACCTGCGCCTGGGCGTGCTGCAGGCGCAGGTGGAGCCGCACTTCCTGTTCAACACCCTGGCCTCGGTCCGCGCGCTCGTGCGCCAGGACCCGGCCCAGGCCGAGGCGACGCTGGATGCGCTGGTGGCCTTCCTGCGTGCGGCCATCCCGCGCCTGCGCGGCGACCACCGCCTGCTGTCGACCCTGGGCCAGCAGCTGGACCTGTGCGCGCGCTACCTGGAGCTGATGCGGGTGCGCATGGGCGGTCGTCTGTCGTTCGTGGTGGAGGCGGAGGAGGCGCTGCGCGCGCTGCCGTTTCCGCCGTCGCTGCTGATCACCCTGGTGGAGAATGCGATCAAGCACGGCATCGAGCCGCGCCCGGGGCCGGGCCGGGTCGAGGTGCGGGCAAGCGGAGAGAATGGAAGGTTGCGCGTGGCGGTGATGGACGATGGTGCCGGGCTGCAGCCGGGCCTGGGCGGCGGCATGGGGCTGGCCAACGTGCGCGAACAGCTGGCGCACCGCTTCGGCGCCGGAGCCTCGCTGCACCTGGAACCGCGCGCCGGCGGCGGGGTGGTGGCATGGATCGAGGTGCCGGTGGCGGCACTGGCGGGGGTGCCGGCATGAGCCGGGTCACCGCACTGGTGGCCGAGGACGAGGCGCCGCAGCGCCGCGCTCTGGTCGAGCAGCTGGGCCAGCTGTGGCCGGAGCTTTCGCTGTGCGCGGTGTGCGAGGACGGCGTGGCCGCGCTGGAGGCGGCGCGCGCGCAGCGCCCGCAGGTGGCGTTCCTGGACATCCGCATGCCCGGGGTCGGCGGCCTGGACGTGGCCCGCGAGGTGGTCGCGCACGGCGGCCTGGTGGTGTTCACCACCGCCTACGACGACTACGCGGTGCACGCCTTCGAGGCCGGCGCGGCCGACTACCTGCTCAAGCCGGTGCAGTCCGAACGCCTGGCCCAGGCGGTGGCGCGCCTGCGCCAGCGCCTGGAGGAGCGGCGGGCCGGTGCCGCGGCGCCGGACCTGCAGGCGCTGCTGGAGGAGCTGGAGGCGCGGCTGCGCCCGCGCGGCGAGCGCCTGATCCGCTGGATCACCGCCAGCGTCGGCGACAGCGTGCGCATGATCGGCATCGACGAGGTGCTGTTCTTCCAGGCGCAGGACAAGTACGTGCGCGTGGCCACCGCCACGGGTGACGCGGTGATCCGCACGCCGCTGAAGGAGATCGTCGCCGGGCTGGATCCGGACGTGTTCTGGCAGGTGCACCGCGGCGCCGTGGTGCGGGTGGCGGCGATCGACCGGCTGGTCCGCAACGAGCTGGGTCGCTACGGCCTGCGCCTGCGCAACCACCCGGAAACGCTGCCGGTCAGCGCGCCGTTCCTGCACCGCTTTCGCGGCATGTAGGAGCCGGCGCGTCCCGGGACGCGCCGGCGGGGGATCAGAACAGCAGCGAAGCCATCTTCCGCCGGTACTGGCCGACCAGGTCCTCGTCCTCGACGATGCGGAAGGCGTCGATCAGCGCCTTGCGCGGCAGGCCGTCCTCCCAGTCGCGGTTGCGGCGCAGCAGCTCCAGCAGGTGCTCCAGGCCGGCGGCGGCATCGCCGCCGACCAGGTGGTGCACGGCCAGCAGGTGGCGCGCGCGCAGGTCGCCCGGATCGGCGGCCAGGGCCTGCTCCAGCGCCGCCGGTGCGGGGGCGTCCTTCAGCAGGGCCGCGAAGCCCAGGCGGGCGCGGGCGCGCACCGCGCGGTCGTCGGCCGCCAGGTTGGCCGGCAGGCCGTCGAGCAGGCGCTCGGCCTCGGCCACCTCGCCGGTGCGCAGCAGGGCCAGGGCCAGCTCCAGCTTCAGCTCGTCCTTGTCCGGCTCGGCCGCCACCGCCTGGCGCAGGCGCGCCACCTCGGCCTGCGGGTCCGGCGGCACGGCCTCCGCCTCGGCCGGGGCTTCGCCCAGCGGCTCGATGCCGTGGTGCTGCAGGAACTGGCGCAGCTGGCCTTCCGGCAGCGCGCCCTGGAAGGCGTCCACCGGCTGGCCGCCGATCAGCAGGAACACGGTCGGCACCGAGCGGATCTGGAAGGCCGCGGCGATCTGCCGCTCCTGGTCCACGTCCACCTTGGCCAGGACGAAGGCGCCGCCGTATTCGCCGGCCAGTTTCTCCAGGATCGGCCCCAGGGTCTTGCACGGGCCGCACCAGGTGGCCCAGAAATCGACCAGCACCGGCACCTGCAGCGACTTCTGCAGGACCTCGGTCTCGAAGGTGGCGGTGGTGACATCGACGACGTGGGGCAGCGGGGCCATGGCGGGCTCCATGAAGTGGAGGGATGCGTTGCAGATGGTGCCGGCGGCGGCGCCTTGCAAGGCGCCGCGGCACGCGCGGCGCGGAAACGTTGCAGTTTAACCGCCGCAACGTGACGATGTGCGGATGATCGCACCTGGCCGTTCCATCCGTCCGTCCTCCGTGCCACCGCGCCGTGCGCCCCTGCGGAAGGGGGCGCCGTGAGCGCGCGCCGGGCCGTGGCGGTGCCGCTGGCCGCGTTCGCCAGCTGGGCCCTGGCCGGAGTGGCCGGCGGCCTGGCGGTGGACGGCTACTCCCACCTGCGGCACCCGCTGGCGCTGCTCGGCGCGCACCAGCTGCTGGGGGCCCCGTTCAACCTGTTCGCCTTTGTCCTGCCGGGGCTGGCCGGCGTCTGGGTGGCGCTGCGGCTGCGCGACGGCCTGCCGGCCGCCACCACCCCGAAGGCGGCGGGGATCGGCGGCTGGCTGGTGCTGCTGGCGGCACTGGGTTTCGTCGCCCAGGGCCTGCTGCCGCTGGACCTGGACCGGCTGGACGGCGGCGGCAGCCGCTGGCACGCCACCGCCTGGCTGCTGTGGGCGCTGGCCTTCCCGGTCGGGGCGGGGCTGCTGGGCGGCGGGCTGTGGAACGCCCCCGGAGCGCGCCGCCTGGCACTGGCCAGCCTGGCCGCCGGCGCGCTGGTGCTGGCCTGCGGCTTCCTCGGCAGCGGCTGGGTCGGCGCCGGCATCGCCCAGCGCCTGGCCTTCGCCGCCTGGCTGGCCTGGCAGCTGCCGGCGGCGGCCGGCCTCAGCCGTGGCGCAGCTTGAGCGCCAGGATCATCAGCGCCAGCGCCAGGGTCACCAGGTTGGACAGGATCATCGGCCAGGAGCCCAGGTACAGGCCGTAGGCCAGCCAGAAGCACACCCCGGTGGCGAACACCACGTACATGCCCAGCGAGATCGAGCGGGCGTCGCGGCTGCGCAGGATCTTGAGGGCCTGCGGCACGAAGGCCAGCGTGGTCAGGGTGGCGGCCACGTAGCCCAGCCATTCCCCGCTCATGCCGCCACCGGCCGGCGGGGGGCGGGGGCACGGGGTGGGGCGGGACGGGCGGTCGGGTCCATGCGCGGGGCTCCGGTGGCCTGGGGCCGATGGTAGCCCGGTCCGGCGCGCCGCCGCCGCCAAGTGGAGTGCGTTGCTGCGCTGCGGTACCCTTGGCGACTTTGCCGCAGCCGTTCGAGCCGCAATGTCCGCCGTTCCCGAAACCGCCTCCTACGATCCGCGCAAGGTCGAGGCCGCCGCCCAGAAGTTCTGGGAGGACACCCGCGCCTTCGAGGTCGACGAGTCGTCCGACAAGCCCAAGTTCTACTGCCTGTCGATGCTGCCGTACCCGTCCGGTGCGCTGCACATGGGCCACGTGCGCAACTACACCATCGGCGACGTGATCAGCCGCTACAAGCGCATGATGGGCTACAACGTGCTGCAGCCGATGGGCTGGGACGCGTTCGGCCTGCCGGCGGAGAACGCCGCGATCAAGAACAAGGTCGCGCCGGCCAGGTGGACCTACAGGAACATCGAGCACATGCGTGCCCAGCTCAAGTCGCTGGGCTACGCCATCGACTGGTCGCGCGAGTTCGCCACCTGCACGCCGGACTACTACGTGCACGAGCAGCGCATGTTCGTGCGCCTGATGCGCAAGGGCCTGGCCTACCGCAAGAACGCGGTGGTCAACTGGGACCCGGTGGACCAGACCGTGCTGGCCAACGAGCAGGTCATCGACGGCCGCGGCTGGCGCTCGGGCGCGCTGGTCGAGAAGCGCGAGATCCCGCAGTGGTTCCTGCGCATCACCGACTACGCCCAGGAGCTGCTGGACGGCCTGGACGACCTGCCGGGCTGGCCGGAGGCGGTCAAGACCATGCAGCGCAACTGGATCGGCCGCTCCGAGGGCCTGGAGATCCAGTTCGACGTGGTGGACGCCGAGGGCCGGCCGCAGGAGCCGCTGGTGGTGTTCACCACCCGCCCGGACACGCTGATGGGCGTGACCTTCGTCTCCATCGCCGGCGAGCACCCGCTGGCGCAGAAGGTGGCCGCCAACAACCCGGAGCTGGCCGCGTTCCTGGCCGAGCTGCGCAAGGGGGGGGTGTCCGAGGCCGAGCTGGAGACCCAGGAAAAGCGCGGCATGGACACCGGCCTGAAGGCCGTGCACCCGATCACCGGCGAGAAGGTGCCGGTGTGGGTGGCCAACTTCGTGCTGATGGGCTACGGCACCGGTGCGGTGATGGCCGTGCCCGGCCACGACCAGCGCGACTTCGAGTTCGCCAGCAAGTACGGCCTGCCCAAGGTGCAGGTGATCCGCCTCAAGTCCCCGCGCAACGAGGAGGAGGCGACCTGGGATCCGCACACCTGGCGTGACTGGTACGGCGACAAGACCCGCGAGGACCTGGAGCTGGTCAACTCCGGCGAGTTCGACGGCCTGGACTACCGCGGCGCCTTCGAGGCCCTGGCCGAGCGCTTCGAGCGCCAGGGCCGTGGCCAGCGCCGGGTCAACTACCGCCTGCGCGACTGGGGCGTGAGCCGCCAGCGCTACTGGGGCTGCCCGATTCCGGTGATCTACTGCCCGCGCTGCGGCGCGGTGCCGGTGCCGGAGGACCAGCTGCCGGTGCTGCTGCCCGAGGACGTGGAGTTCACCGGCGTCGGCTCGCCGATCAAGACCGACCCGGAGTGGCGCAAGTGCAAGTGCCCCGAGTGCGGCGCCGACGCCGAGCGCGAGACCGACACCTTCGACACCTTCATGGAGTCGAGCTGGTACTACGCGCGCTACACCTCGCCCAAGGCGCGGGAGATGGTGGACCGCCGCGGCAACTACTGGCTGCCGGTGGACCAGTACATCGGCGGCATCGAGCACGCCATCCTGCACCTGATGTACTTCCGCTTCTTCCACAAGCTGATGCGCGACGCGCGGCTGGTGGACAGCGACGAGCCGGCGGTGAACCTGCTCACCCAGGGCATGGTGATCGCCGAGACCTACTATCGCGAGGCCGGGAACGGTGCGCGCGAGTGGTTCAACCCGGCCGACGTGGAGGTCGAGCGCGACGAGCGCGGCCGCGTGGTCGCCGCGCGCCTGCGCAGCGACGGCCTGCCGGTGAAGATCGGCCCGGTCGAAAAGATGTCCAAGTCGAAGAACAACGGCGTGGACCCGCAGGCCATGGTCGAGAAGTACGGCGCCGACACCGTGCGCCTGTTCTCGATGTTCGCCGCTCCGCCGGAGCAGTCGCTGGAGTGGAACGAGGCCGGCGTGGAGGGCATGGCCCGCTTCCTGCGCCGCCTGTGGAACCAGGTGCACCGCCACGCCGAGGCCGGCCCGGCCCCGGCGCTGGACGTGGCCGCGCTGGACGCCGGGCAGAAGGCGCTGCGCCGCAAGACCCACGAGACCATCGCCAAGGTCAACGACGACTACGGCAAGCGCTACAGCTTCAACACCGCCATCGCCGCGGTGATGGAGCTGTCCAACGCCCTGGCGAAGTTCGACGACGCCAGCGGGCAGGGCCGCGCGGTGCGCCAGGAGGCGCTGGAGGCGGCGGTGCTGCTGCTCAACCCGATCACCCCGCACGCCTGCCACCACCTGTGGCAGGTGCTGGGCCACCCGGAGACGCTGCTGGAGGACGTCCCGTTCCCGCAGCCGGACCCGGCGGCGCTGGTCCGCGACGCGGTGACCCTGGCGGTGCAGGTCAACGGCAAGCTGCGCGGCACCATCGAGGTGGCCGCCGACGCCCCGCGCGAGCAGATCGAGGCGCTGGCCAAGGCCGAGCCCAACGCGGCCAAGTACCTGGAAGGCCTGACGGTGCGCAAGGTCATCATCGTCCCGGGCAAGATCGTCAACATCGTCGCCAACTGATGCGACGGCGGGCGCGCGGCCCCGGCCGCCGCCCGCCCCCGGCGTTTCCGTCCGCCCGCGCGGACGTCCCGGGCCGCCGCGCCACCGGCCCGGGCGCCGGACCCTCTCAAGCGGCGTTCACGGAGGATCGGTCAGGCTGCGCGCCTGTTGCCGCTCCCGGACCGCTCGTCCAGACTTGCCCCATGACCCGATCCGCGCCCACCACCGTCCGGTTCCTGCTCCTCCTGGCCGCCGCGCTGCCCCTGGCCGGCTGCGGCTTCCACCTGCGCGACCGCCTGGCCCTGCCGGAGGAGACGCCGCCGGTGCGGGTGGTGTCGACGACCCCGTACAGCGAGCTGGTGACCATCCTCGAGCGCAGCCTGCGCAATGCCGGCGTGGAGGTGGCCGAGGACGAGGTGCGCCGGGACGTGCCGGGCAGCGTGGCACGCCTGGAGATCCTGTCCGAGCGCTGGGGCGACCTGCCCATCGCCGTGGACGAGCGCGGCCGCGCCCAGGAGTTCAGCCTGCGCTACGCCACCGTGTTCGCCTTCCGACTGGCCGACGGGACCGAGCTGGTGCCGCAGCAGTCGGTGGAGCTGGCGCGCGACTACGTCTCCCCGCCGGTGAACGCCACCGGCACCAGCACCGAGCGCGAGATCCTGGCCGACGAGCTGCGCCGCGAGATGGCCGCCTCGATCCTGCGGCGCGTGGACAGCGTGGTCCGTGCCGGCGTGGCCCACCGTCCGGGCGAGGGGGCGCAGCCCGCGCCTGCCGACTGATGGAACTGCGGCCCGAACAGCTGGCCGCCCAGGCCGGCAAGCAGCCCCTGCAGCCGGCCTATCTGATCGCCGGTCCGGAAACCCTGCACGTGCTGGAGGCCGCCGACGCGGTACGCGCCCGCGCGCGCGCCGACGGCGCCGAGCGCGAGGTGTTCGAGTTCGACGGCCGCGAGCCGGACTGGAACGCGCTGGCGGCCAGCTTCGCCGCGCCAGGCCTGTTCGCCCCGCGCCGCCTGCTGGAGGTGCGCCTGCCCGGGGGCAAGCCGGGCAGGACCGGGGCGGAGGTGATCGGTGCCTTCTGTGCCGATCCGCCGCCGGACACCCACCTGCTGATCGTCGCCGACGAGTGGAGCAAGGCCCACCACGGCAAGTGGGTGGACGCCATCGCCCGCTGCGGCGTGGTCGCCATCGCCTGGGCGGTCAAGCCGCACGAGCTGCCGGCCTGGATCGACCGCCGCCTGCGCGAGCGCGGCCTGCGCGCCACTCCCGAGGCGGTGCAGGGCCTGGCCGAGCGCGTGGAGGGCAACCTGCTGGCGGCCGCCCAGGAGATCGACAAGCTGGCGCTGCTGGCGCCGGAAGGCACGCTGGACCTGGCCACCATGCAGTCGCTGGTGGCCGACGCCGCCCGCTACGACGTGTTCCGCCTGCTGGAGGCGTCCCTGTCCGGACAGCCGGCGCAGGTGCGACGGATCCTGGCCGGGCTGCGCGCCGAGGGCGAGCAGGTGGCCGGGCTGATGCCGATGGTGGTGCGCGAGCTGCTGCGCGGCGCCGCCCTGGCCCAGGCCCAGGCGCGCGGCGCCAACCTGGCCGCGGAGATGAAGGCGCAGGGCCTGTGGGAGGCGCGCCAGGCGCCGTTCCGCCGCGCCCTGCAACGGCATTCCGCGCCGCTGCGCTGGACCCGCTTCGTCGCCTACGCCTCGCGCATCGACCGCGCGGCCAAGGGCCGCGGGCCGGGTGACCCGTGGCAGCTGCTGGAGCGCCTGCTTTTGGCCGTGGCCGAGGCGCCGGCCACGCGCCTGCTGGCGGGGGCGGGGCGCTGACGTGCTCCGGCTCTGGTACGGCGGCACCTTCGATCCGGTGCATGCCGGGCACCTGGCCATTGCCCGCGCCGCCGCCGCCGCCTTCGGCGTGCCGGTGACCCTGGCCCCGGCGGCCGATCCGCCGCACCGGCCGCCGCCGGGCGCGGCCGCGGCGCACCGTGCGCGCATGCTGGAACTGGCGGTGGCGGGCGATCCGCGCCTGCGCGTGGACCTGCGCGAGCTGCACCGCCCGGGGCCGTCCTGGACCGTGGACACCCTGCGCGGACTGCGCGCCGAGCTGGCCGCGGACGCGCCGCTGGCGCTGCTGCTGGGCGCCGACAGCTTCCGTTCGCTGCCCACCTGGAAGGAGTGGGAATGCCTGCCGGAGCTGGCCCACCTGGTGGTGGCCGAGCGCGCCGCCGGCGGCGACCTGGACGTGCTGCCGGAGGCGCTGGCCGCGGCGATGGCGGGGCGCTGGACGGAGGAGCCGGCGGCGCTGGCCGCGGCCCCGGCCGGACGCGTGTACCGCCTGCGCCAGCCGCTGCGCGGCGAGTCGGCCACCGCGGTGCGCCGGGCCATTGCCGCCGGCGAACCGGACTGGGAGGCGCAGGTGCCGGCGGCGGTGGCCGCCTACATCCGCGACCACGGCCTCTATCGCGCGCCCTGAACACGGCGCCCGCCGCCGCGCCGGTATAATCGGCACGGTCGTCCCGACCCGAGAAGAACCTCTTGAGCAGCCAGGCCCACGTCATCAAGACCCGACTCCCCGAACCGCCGCCGTCCGCCGAGGCGTTGCTGGCCACCGTCCGCGCCGCGGTCGAGGAGCTCAAGGCCAAGGAGGTGGTCGAGATCGACGTGCGCGGCAAGACCAGCGTCACCGACCATCTGGTCATCGCCTCCGGCACCTCGACCCGGCACGTGAAGTCCATCGCCGACGAGGTGATCAAGCAGACCAAGCAGCAGCTTGGCGTGACCCCGCTGGGCGTGGAGGGCGAGCGCGAGGCCGAGTGGGTGCTGGTGGACCTGGGCGACGTGGTCGTCCACATCATGCTGCCGCGCGTGCGCGAGTTCTACGCACTGGAGCGGTTGTGGACCGTCGGCGACCAGCCGCGCGACGAACTGGCCGGCTGAGCCGGCGCTCCGTTTCCTTCCGTGCGACTGCCGGGCCGCCGGCCGTGGTGGCGCGGCGGCGTATCATCCCCGCATGAAGGCCCGACTGATCGCCACCGGCGAGCGCGCCCCGTCGTGGGTGGCCGAAGGCTTCGCCGAGTACCGCAAGCGCCTGTCGCACTGGCTGCCGCTTGAGCTGGTCGAGATCGAGCCTGGCCTGCGCGGCAGGGGCCGCGACCCACAGCGGGCGATCGGGGAGGAAGGCAGGCGGGTGCTGGCCGCCCTGCCGAGAAACGCGCACGTGGTGGCCCTGGACGTGCCCGGGAAGCAGTGGAGCTCGGAGCAGCTGGCCCGGCGCCTGGCGCACTGGCGCCAGCAGGGCCGCGACCTGGCCTTCCTGATCGGCGGCCCGGAAGGGCACGCGCCCGAGGTGCGTGCCGCCGCGCACGAGCTCTGGTCCCTGGGACCGCTGACCCTGCCGCACATGCTGGTGCGGCTGGTGGTGGCCGAGCAGCTGTACCGCGCTGCGGCGATGCTGGCCAACCACCCCTACCACCGCGCCTGAGCGCATGCCGCCCGCCGGGGCGGGCCGGTCCTCTCCTTTTCTTTCCGTTCTGTTCGACACCCGGCCTACGGCGTTGCCCCTGCCGGTCGGCGTGCCGCGCCCTCCGTGCAGGCGATGCCGGATCGGGCGCGTTTGTTCTGCTGGTGGATTTGCAGGGGTGCGATTGCTCCTGTTCAGTTTCGAGGGTGGAGAAAATCGAAATAACAATTTGTTATTTGTCAAGGCATTCCACTTGCCCGCATTGCGGCTTGGTTATTAAATTCGCATTAATCCGGGGTGAAGGTTTCCTCGGGTTGTTCGTCTTTCCAGATCCTTTAGGGGGCCGAATATGGCGTATGTGAACAGGGGACGCATTCCCAAGAGCCTGAGGCGCACCACGCTCTGCATCGCACTGGGCATGTGCTTTGCGGGCGCCGTGCAGGCGCAGTCCGTCACGGGCAGCATCTTCGGCGTCGCGCCGGCCGAACCGGGCACCACGGTGGTCATCCAGAACCTGGATACCGGGCAGACCCGAACGCTGAACGTGGATTCCAACGGCCGTTACCGTGCCTCGGACCTTCCGGGTGGCAATTACCGGGTCACCCTGCAGAAGGACGGCCAGACCATCAGTGTCCGCGACAACGTGCTGGTGACCATCGCCGGCGGTACCGAAGTGTCGTTCCGCGGCGACGTGCAGACGCTGGAGCGCGTGGAGGTCACCGGCGCCTACATCCCGGTGGTGGACGTGTCGCAGGTGGACACCCGCACGGTGTTCACCGCCGACCAGCTGTCCAAGATCTCCGTCGGCCGCGACATCGCCAGCGTCGCCCTGCTGGCGCCGGGCGTGGTGCGCAACGACAGCTACCGCGACGGCAACGGCCAGACCATCCCGAGCTTCGGCGGCGCGGCCTCCTCGGAGAACGCGTACTACATCAACGGCTATCCGGTCACCAACCCGCTGACCTCGCTGGGCTACACCACGCTGCCGTTCGACGCCATCGGCCAGCAGCAGATCCTGACCGGCGGCTACGGCGCCGAGTTCGGCCGCTCCACCGGTGGCGTGATCAACATCGTCACCAAGCGCGGCACCAACGAGTGGAAGGGTGGCGTCTACACCATCTGGACGCCGGAGGCGCTGCGCTCCTCGCCGCGCAACTACTACTACCCGAACACCGGCTTCTACGGCCCGGACCATCCGGATCCGACCCGCCGCACCGACGGCACGCTTTACCAGTACCGCAAGAAGAACCTGTCCTGGGAAGCCACCCTTGGCGCCTACGTCAGCGGCCCGCTGGTCAAGGACCGCCTGTTCATCTACGCCGACGTCGAGCAGACCCGGCGCGAGGGCGCGGGCGTGGCCAGCACCCGCACGGCGGCGCCGACCACGACCAACGCCTACCAGGAGTACCAGTACGAGTATCCGCGCTGGGCGGTGAAGCTCGACTGGAACATCAACGACTACCACATGCTCGAGTTCACCGGCATTTCCGACGTGACCGAGTACGAGTCGGCCGGCTACACCTTCAACTACGAGGACTTCACCCACGGTACCGAGCAGAACGCCGGCACCAGGGACAAGGACGATTCGAAGCTGTACGTGGCCAAGTACACCGGCTACCTGACCGACGACCTGACCCTGTCGGCGCTGTACGGCCGCCAGAAGATCGAGCATTCCGAGGATCCGTGGGGCTACGACCCGACCTGCCCGCGCACCTCCTCCAGCGCGGCCAGCCGCCATCCGTCCATCCCGGCGGCCAACTACGCCGGCTGCTGGACCGCGGGCACGGTCAGCCTGCCGGGCGCCTACGACGAGACCGAGGGCTGGCGCCTGGACGTCGGCTACCGCCTGGGCAACCACGACATCCGCATCGGCTTCGACTCGATGGATGCCGAGTCCTACACCGGCACCGAGTACGGTGGCGGCTTCGTCTGGGTGTATTCGCGCACCAACGATCCGAACGCCCCGATCGACGCCTCGCACGGTGTGGGCGCTCCTGCGGCCGCCGGCGGCCTGGGCACCGAGGGCTACTACGTCCGCCGCCAGTACTACACCCAGGTGGCCAAGGTCCGCACCGAGCAGTCGGCCCAGTACATCGAAGACCGCTGGCAGGTCACCGACAACTTCCTGCTGGTGCTGGGCCTGCGCAACGAGCAGTTCACCAACTACACCGGCGGTGGCGAGCCGTACGTGAAGCAGCGCCACCAGCTGGCCCCGCGCATCGGCGCCTCGTGGGACGTGAACGGCGACTCCAGCCTCAAGCTGTTCGCCAACGCCGGCCGCTACCACCTGGCCCTGCCGAACAACGTGGCCGTGCGCGCCGCCTCCGGCTCGCTCTACACCATGGAGTACTTCACCTACACCGGCGTGGACGAGAAGGGCAACCCGACCGGTCTGGTGAACGTCCCGGTCACCGACGTCGGCTACCTGTGCCCGGGCAGCAGCACCGTGATCTCGTCCAACCTGGAGTGCGGCAACGCGCCCGACCCGCGCACCGTGGCGGCCGTGGGCCTGAAGTCCCACTTCCAGGACGAGTTCATCGTCGGCATGGAGCAGGACCTGGGCAACAATCTCGCCTGGGGCGCGAAGCTGACCTACCGCGACCTGAAGAGCGCCATCGACGATACCTGCACCCCGGCGCTGGGTGGCGGCTGCTTCATCTTCAACCCGGGCCGCGGCAACACGTTCTGGGAGGAGCAGGCCGACGGCAGCTTCCAGAAGGTGCACTACACCGCCGAGGAGCTGGCCCTGCCCGACCTGAAGCGCCGCTACTACGCGCTGGACCTGTTCGTCGAGCACGCCTTCGCCAACAACTGGTGGGGCAAGGTCGAGTACACCTTCTCGCGCAACTGGGGCAACACCGAGGGCCAGCTGCACTCCGACCTGGACACCGGCTCCGGCGGCCAGTCCGACGTGTCGGTGACCCAGGACTGGGACCTGCCGCAGCTGATGGTCGGTGCCAGCGGCCCGCTGCCGAACCACCGCAAGCACCAGCTGAAGGCCTTCGGCTTCTACCAGTGGTCGCCCGAGTGGCGCACCGGTGCGTCGCTGATCGTGGCCTCCGGCCGTCCGCGTTCGTGCACCAGCTACTACCCGACCGCGGATGCGGGCCTGTACAACGGCTCGTACTACTACTTCTGCGGCCTGGCCGGCACGGGCACGGACCCGAGCTCGCCCGGCTACGTGCCGCCTTCGGATGACTACCGGTTCTCGCCGCGCGGCTCGGCCGGTACCAATCCCTGGACCTACCAGCTGAACCTCAACGTGGCCTACACCCCGAACTGGGCCAACAACAAGCTGACCTTCCAGATGGACGTGCTGAACGTCCTGAACCGGCAGGTCGCGGCCACCTGGTACGGCCGTTACGCCTCCGACCGCGTGACGCCGGATCCGCGGTTCGGCCAGGAGCTGCTGTACTCCTCGCCGCGCGCCGTGCGTCTGACGGCCCGTTACGACTTCTAAGCCTGGAGGTTCTCTCCTGATTCGGCCGCCGGCCCGCGCCGGCGGCCTTTTTCTTTTCCCGTCCGGCGTGCGCGCATGCGGGCCCGGCCGTGGATTCCGGGCGGGAGACCCGCGTACCGGGGCGCGCGGGAGACGCATGCCGGCCGCATCCTGCCCGATGCAGCCAATTCCCCATGCCGTCGTGCCCGGACCGTCCCGGATGAAACCAAACCTCCCGCCCGCTGGATGCCCGTGATGGCGGGACCAGGCCGTGGTGGGAGCCTTCCACCGGAGGGCAGGCGTCCGTCCCGTCACCGATGCATTGGCGGGGAGCGCCCACGGTGCCGCTATTTGGCTTTATCAAACACTGAATCGTTTATTTCACGCCGGAAAGAAAAACGATGCCGATCAACGGTTTTGCAATGAAAAGGTTTCTCATGAATCCAAATGCGCACTGTTTATGGCTGAAAAAGAGCTGGTTATATTCCAGTTAACCGGTGCCTCGTTCATGCTCCATTAGTGTTCGCAGTGCCGGCTGGCCCGGCACTTGCTGCTCCGTGCGCTCTTCGTGTGCCGGGTCGCGATCCAGTCCTTATCCAACTACAGGGGATGGTGGAGTGACCGACATGAAGAATCCTTCTCGCGCGAAAAGCATCAGGCGGAGCATGCTCAGCCTGGCGCTGGGCATGTGCATCGCCGGAACCGCCTGGGCGGCCGACCCCGGTGGCCTGCGCATCACCATCACCGGTGCCGACGGCAGGCCCGTCGCCGGCGCCACGGTGAGGGTCAGTTCTCCGGACAGCCTGGTGAGCAAGAGCGGCGTGACCGGCGAGGACGGCACGGTGCGCCTGCAGGGCCTGGACCCTGCCACCAACTACACGGTGCAGATCAACGCCGACGGCTACAACGAATACACCGCCTCCAACGTAGCGGTCGTGTCGGGCAGGAACCTGAGCCTGGGCTACAGCCTGGGCGGCGGCGGCAGGAGCGTGGACGCCACCACCCTGGATGCCGTGGTGGTCACCGGTGCCTCGCTGGCCGCCATCGACACCACCTCTGCCACGGTGGGTACGACCCTGACCCTGCAGATGGTGGAGTCGCTGCCCACCGGCCGCAGCTACCAGAGCTACCTGCAGCTGGTCCCGGGCGTGAAGCCCAGCCCCAGCGGAAATCCTTCGTCCAAGTCCGGCGTCAACTACCAGGATATCGGCGGTGCGGCCGGCACCTCCTCGGACAACGTCTACATCATCGACGGCGTGGACGTCACCGACCCGGACACCGGCACCTTCGGAGCGAACTTCAACTCGGAAATCATCCAGGAGCAGCAGGTCATCACCGGCGGCGTGCCGGCCGAGTACGCCGGCGGCGCGGGCCTGATCTCCAAGGTGGTCACCAAGTCCGGCGGCGACGAGTGGCACGGCTCGATCAACTACTACCTGCAGAACGACTCGCTGGTGGCCCGCGACAAGCACAGCACCTCCGGCGGCTTCTCCACCTACGACACGGCGCTGACCCTCGGCGGCCCGATCATCAAGGAGAAGCTGTGGTTCTTCGCCTCCTACCAGAAGAAGGGGCGTGAGGAGGACGTGCTCAACGGTTCCACCGGCGAGTTCATGCGCACGGTCAAGACCGACCAGGACCTGGCCTTCCTGAAGGCGACCTGGCAGATCACCGAAGCCGACCGCCTGACCGCGATCTTCTTCAACGACCCGTACACCCGCAACGGCAGCACCTCCTCGACCACGCTCAACAACCGCGACACCGCGCGCGAGCAGGGCGGCGACAACTACAAGCTGGAGTACACCCGCACCGGCGAGAACCTGCTGCTGAGCGCCTATGCCTTCACACACGAGGGCGAGGTGTCGAACTTCCCGTCGGTCACCGACATCTCGCTCAACAACGTGGCCTTCCGGCGCCCCTCCACGGTGGAGGAGCGCAGCCAGGGCGGCGGCGGCACCATCCTCATCACCGAGCGCAACCGCGACGAGTTCGGCCTGAGCGCCGAGTACTTCCTGGACACCTCGTTCGGCACGCACACCATCAAGGGCGGCTTCACCTACACGGAGAACGAGTACTTCGAGGATTCGCGCATCTCCGGCGACGGCGCCCGCTACAGCTCCATCGCCGCCGAGAATGCCGGCGTGTCGTTTGCCGACTTCGTGGGCTCAGGCTGGTCGGGCACCCGCTCCATCGTGCAGGGCGACATCCCGCGCATCCTCGGCACGACCGGCGGCTTCGGCATCGCCAACGCCAGCGCCGCGGACCAGGCCTACTTCACCAGCCTGCTGGACGCCAACGGGGACGGCACCATCTCCCCGGACGAGGTCATGGCCTACCGGTTCACCGGCACCGCAGGCAACCCCACCGGCCAGGTGAACAACTACCGCATCATCGAGGTCGCGGCGGCGCCGTACAGCGTCAAGACCAAGGGCAAGGCGTTCTACCTGCAGGACACCTGGACGCTGAACCAGTGGACGGTCAACGCCGGCATCCGTGCCGAGGAATGGATCCACTACGACTCCCGCGGCGACAAGTCCGCCAAGTTCGACTGGGACGTCGCGCCGCGCCTGTCGGTGGTGTACGACCTGTTCGGCGACGGCCGCAGCAAGATCTGGGCCTTCGGCGGCCGCTACTACGACCCGATCCGCACCAACATGGCGGACTTCGCCGGCAACCTGACCGGCCCGGAGCTGCACGAGCAGATCTTCCTCGGCGACCGCTGGCTGACCTTCCGCAGTCGTGGCGGCCCGAAGACCCCGGACGCCCTGTTCGCGCCGTCCACGAAGACGCCGTACACGGACGAATTCTTGATCGGCTACTCGACCACCTTCCGCAACGACATCAGCCTGTCGGTCACCTACACCGAGCGCAAGACCCGCGACGTCCTGGAGGACTACGACCTGACGCTGTACTCGGACCCGGACGTGCCCACGGGTGATCCCGACTGGTTCGGCTATGCCGGCCCCGGTTCGCTGTACTACCTGCCGTACTCGTACTTCGGCTACAGCGAGAAGCCGGATTCGAACTACGTGATCGCCACGCTGGCCGGCGGCAAGCGCGACTACCGCGGCATCGAGGTCACCCTGCAGAAGTTCAAGACCGACCGCTGGCAGGGCATGGTGTCGTACACCTACAACGACGCCAAGGGCAACACCAACTCGGACTCCAACGCGGACTTCCAGGGCGACTGGATCGCGCTGGACCCGCGCGCGCCCAACATGTACGGCCCGCAGCCCGGCAACATCAAGCACCAGTTCAAGGCCTTCGGCTCGTACGAGTTCGACATCGGCGTGGAGCTGTCAGCGGTGTTCAACTGGAACAGCGGCATGCTGTACACCACCTCGCAGCTGATCTCCTCGCGCTACCTGCCGATCATGGACGAGGACGGCTACGAGCACGGCGGCGTGTGGGACACCTGGGTGCTGCCGAACACGGTCGGCGCCAACACCGGCCCGTCCTACTACACCCTCGACGTCCGCGCCAAGTACGTGAAGGAACTGGCGGTGGGCCAGCTCGAGTTCTTCGTGGACGTGTTCAACGTCCTCAACAAGCAGATGGCCATCAGCCACATGGCCCTGGCCGACGGCGACGGCGTGTACGACTTCGGCCAGCCCAACGCCTGGGTCGAGCCGCGCCGCGCCTATGTGGGCGTGCGCTATTCGTTCTGAACCGCGGGCGGTTTTTCCACTGGGCGGGACCGGCGCCTTCGGGCGCCGGTTTTTTTTCGGCGGGTCCGCCCGTTCCGGAGGCGGGGAATATTCAGGGATGTTCCCCGGCCGGGGGCGTGCGTCCGTTGCGGGCACACGCCGTTTCCCGGTTGCCCCGGGGGTTCAGCGGCCCAGTTCGAAGACCACGTCCAGCGAGACGGACACGCTGGTCTCGCCCGCGGCCACCGGCGTGCTCTCGTAGGCGGCGTCGGCCGCGCGCGCCATCACCACCGGCATCGGCGGGTGGATGCCGCCGCCGCCCTCGCTGATGCTGACCACGCGCCGCACCTTCATGCCCAGTGCGCGCGCATAGGTCTGCGCGCGGGCGCGGGCCTGCTCCAGCGCCTGCAGCCGGGCCTGGTCGTACAGCGGCTCCGGGTCGTCCAGGCCGAAGCTCGGGCCGTGGATCTGGTTGGCGCCGCTGGCGGCCAGCGCGTCCAGCACCTGGCCCATCCTGGCCACGTCGCGCAGCTTCACGCTGACGGTGTTGCTGGCCTGGTAGCCGCTGATCCGCGGCGGCTGGTTCTCCTGGTAGTGGTACTGCGGGCTGAGGTGGATGCCGCTGGTCTGCACGTCCTTGTCGGCCACGCCGGCGGCCCGGATCGCGGCCAGCACCTTGTTCATCAGCTCGGCGTTCTGGCGCATGGCGGCGTTGCCGTCCGCGGCCTGGGTGACCACCCCGGCCGAGACCGTGGCGATGTCCGGCGCGCGGCTGGCCTCGGCCTGGGCCGAGACCGAGAGGAGCGTGGCGTCGGCCGGCAGCGGCGCAGGCTGGACCTGGGCGGCGGCGGGGGCGGACAGGGCCAGCATGGCCAGCAAGGCGAGGGCACTGCGCATGTCGTCGTTCTCCCTGTGACGGACGATGGGACCGGGGCAGGGTCGGGGGCGGCGGATGAACGCGCCATGAGCCGCCCCGGGGACCGGGGCGGCGGCGGCCCCTTCCGGCCCGGGCCCGGGCGCCGGGGCCGGGTTATCCTGTCGGCCATGCTCTACCTGGCCTCCAAATCCCCCCGGCGCGCCGAGCTGCTGGACCGGCTCGGCGTGTCCTACCGCCTGCTCGACGTGGACGTGCCCGAGGTGCGCGCCCCGGGCGAGGCGCCGGCCGACTACGTCCGCCGCGTGGCGCGCGACAAGGCCCGCGCCGGCTGGGCGCAGGTGGCCGGCGAGCCCGGCGCCCGCGTGCTGGGCGCCGACACCGAGGTGGTGCTGGACGGGGAGGTGTTCGGCAAGCCGGCCGACGCGGACGACGCGGCCGCCATGCTGCGCCGGCTGTCCGGCCGCACCCACCAGGTGCTGTCGGCGGTGGTGGTGGTGGACGCGGCCGGCGAGCGCGAGGCGCTGTCGGCCACCGAGGTGCGCTTCGCGCCGCTGGCGGAGGCCGAGATCGCAGCCTACGTGGCCACCGGCGAGCCGCTGGGCAAGGCCGGTGCCTATGCCATCCAGGGCCGCGCGGAGGCGTTCGTGGAGCATCTGTCGGGCAGCTACTCCGGCGTCATGGGCCTGCCGCTGCGCCATGCCGCACGGCTGCTGGCGGTGGCCGGGGCGGCAACGGACGGGGTCGCGGCCCCGGTGTTCGGGTGAGGGCAGCCGTGTCGGAAGAGATCCTGGTCAACGTCACCCCGCGCGAGACGCGAGTGGCCGTGGTCGAGAACGGCATGCTGCAGGAGCTGCACATCGAGCGCGGCTGGCGGCGCGGCGTGGTGGGCAACATCTACAAGGGCCGCGTGCAGCGGGTCATGCCCGGCATGCAGGCCGCGTTCGTCGAGGTCGGCCTGGAGCGGGCCGCGTTCCTGCACGCCAACGACGTGGTCCGGCCGGACGCGGACGATCCGCAGTCGCCGGTGCCGTCCATCGTGGACCTGCTGCGCGACGGGCAGGAGATCGTGGTACAGGTGGTCAAGGACCCGATCGGCACCAAGGGCGCGCGCCTGACCACGCAGATCAGCATCCCCAGCCGCTACCTGGTGCTGCTGCCGCAGTCGCGCACCGTGGGCGTGTCGGCGCGGATCGAGGACGAGGCCGAGCGCCAGCGCCTGAAGAGCATCGTCAGCGAGCTGGCCGCGGCCCACGGCGGCCACGGCTACATCGTCCGCACCAACGCCGAGGGCCAGCCGGCCGAGGCCCTGGCCGAGGACATCGCCTACCTGTCGCGGGTGTGGAACGTGGTCGAGCGGCGCGGTCTCGAGGCGCCGCCGTGCAGCATCATCTACGAGGACCTGAGCCTGCCGCTGCGCTCGGTGCGCGACCTGATCCGCAAGGACGTGGAGAAGGTGCGGGTGGACTCGCGCGACACCTACGACCGCCTGCAGGCGTTCGTGGCCAAGTACATGCCGGTGCTGGCCGAGAAGATCGAGCTGTACACCGGCGACCGGCCCATCTTCGACCTGTACGGGGTAGAGGACGAGATCGGCCGCGCCCTGGACAAGCAGGTGCCGCTGAAGTCCGGCGGCTATCTGGTCATCGACCAGACCGAGGCGATGACCACCATCGACGTCAACACCGGCTCGTTCCTGGGCCAGCGCAACCTCGAGGAGACGGTGTACCGCACCAACCTGGAGGCGGCGCAGGCGGTGGCCCGGCAGCTGCGCCTGCGCAACCTGGGCGGGATCATCATCATCGACTTCATCGACATGGCCGACCCGGAGCACCGGCGGCAGGTGCTGCGCACCCTGGAGAAGTCGCTGGCGCGTGACCACGCCAAGACCACCGTGTACGACTTCTCGCCGCTGGGCCTGGTGGAGATGACCCGCAAGCGCACGGTCGAGAGCCTGGAGCGGCAGCTGTCGGAGACCTGCCCGCAGTGCGGCGGGCGCGGCACGGTCAAGACCGCCGAGACGGTCACCTACGAGATCTTCCGCGAGATCACCCGCGCCGTGCGCCAGTTCGAGGCCGCGCGCCTGCTGGTGATCGCCTCGCCCAAGGTGGTGGCGCGGATCACCGAGGAGGAGTCGGCGGCGGTGGCCGAGCTGGAGGAGTTCCTCGGCAAGACCATCCGCTTCCAGGCCGACGAGCAGTACATGCAGGAGCAGTTCGATGTGGTCCTGCTCTGACCTGCGGCGCTGATGCCCACGCCGCTGCGCCGCCGCCTGCGCCTGGCACGCCGCTGGGCCGCCTACCTCCTGGCCCTGGCGCTGGTCGCCCTGGCGCTGGTGCTGGGCACGGCCGGCCAGCTGCTGCCGCTGGCCGAGCGCCACCCGGAGCGGGTGGCGGCCTGGCTGGGGGAAAAGGCCGGGCGCCCGGTGGAGGTGGAGCGGGTGGCCACGCAGTGGACCCGGCGCGGCCCGCTGCTGCGCCTGGAGGGGCTGCGCATCGGTGGCGCCGACGGCGTCACCATCGGCCAGGCCGAGATGCTGGTCTCGCTCTACGCCGGCCTGCTGCCCGGGCGCGGCTTCACCGAGCTGCGCCTGCGCGGCCCGGCGCTGTCGCTGCAGCGCCATCCGGACGGGCGCTGGAGCGTGCGCGGCCTTGGGGCCGGGGAGGGCGGCGGCGACCCGTTCGAATACCTGCAGGGCCTGGGCGAGCTGCAGGTGATCGGCGGCCGCCTGGACGTGGATGCCCCGGAGCTGGGGCTGCGCGCGCACATCCCGCGCATCGACCTGCGCCTGCGGGTGGACGGCGCCCGCGTGCGCGCCGGCGGGCGCGGCTGGATCGACGCCGGCGCCCGCCCGCTGAACGCGGTGCTGGAATTCGACCGTGGCCGCGGCGATGGCCGCCTGTACCTGGACCTGGACAGCGACGACCTGTCCGTGTGGGCGCCGCTGCTGGGCCATGGCGGGATCACGCCGGCCGGCGGCCATGGCCGTGCCGAAGCCTGGCTGGAGCTGCGCGGCCGCCGCGTGGCGCTGGCGACCGCACGCTTCCGCCTGCAGGACGTGGTCCTGGCCGGCGCGCCGCTGGCCGGCCGCGACCGACCCGTTGCCCGGTTCGGCGAGCTGCAGGGCCGCCTGCGCTGGCGGCTGCGCGCCGGCGGCTGGCGCCTGGACGCGCCGCTGTTGCGGGTGGCCGACGCGGGCGGCGCCCAGGTGCTTGATGGTCTGGCCGTGGGTGGCGGCCGTGACTTCGCCCTGGCGGCCGGGCGGGTGGACGCCGGACCGCTGCTGGCGGTGGCCGCACTCAGCGACCGCCTGCCGCCGGCGCGCCGGGCCTGGCTGCTGGACGCCGCCCCGCGCGTGCGCCTGGCGGACGTGGAGGTGGCCGGCCGCGGCGGCGGTCCACTGCGGCTGGAGGGGCGGCTGGAAGGCCTGGCCTTCGCCGCGGTGGGCCGGGCGCCGGGCGTGGAGGGCGTGACCGGCACCTTCCACGGCGATGCCCAGGGCTGGCAGCTGGCGCTGGATCCGCAGGCGCCGCTGCGCCTGGACTGGCCGGCCGGCTTCGGCGAGGTCCACCAGGTGCGGCTGGACGGGCACGTGCTCGGTTGGCGCGAGGGCGCCGGCTGGCGCATCGCCAGCCCGGCCCTGCACGTGCGCGGAGAGGACTACGGTGCCGACCTGCGCGGCGGGTTGTGGTTCCAGGGCGACGGCAGCCGGCCGTGGATCGATCTGGCCGCCGAGCTGGAGCCCTCGCCGCTGCCGGTGGCCAAGCGCTTCTGGCTGCGCCGCAGCATGCCTGAGGGCGCGGTGCGCTGGCTGGACATGGCCCTGGAGGCCGGCACCCTGCGGGAGGGCCGCGCGCTGGTCTCCGGCGATCTGGACGACTGGCCCTTCACCGGCCACGACGGCCTGTTCGAGGCGCGCGGGCGGATCGAGCAGGGCCGGTTGCGCTTCCAGCCGGACTGGCTGCCCCTGGAGGACACCGAGGCCGAGATGGCCTTCATCGGCAACGGCTTCCGGGTGCAGGGCAGGGGCCGCCTGGCCGGCGCCACCGTCGGCCGGTTCGAGGCCGGCATGGAGGACTACGCCAACGCGCCGCTGCGCGTGCGCGCCGAGGCCGCCGGCGACGCCGCGCGGTTCCTGGAGCTGCTGCGCAACAGCCCGCTGCAGGCCGGTCACCGCGAGGTGCTGGACAGCCTGGCGGTGGGCGGACCGGCGAAGGTGGGCTTCATCCTGGACCAGCCGCTGGGACATCACGGCGGCAAGGGCCGCCTCGAAGGCACGGTCGAGCTGGCCGGGGCGACCCTGGCCGAGAAGCGCTGGAACCTGGCCTTCGAGGGGGTGCATGGGCTGGCCCGCTACGACAGCACCGGCTTCGCTGCGGACCTGGCGGTCCTGCACGACGGACGCCCCGGCGCGCTGGTGCTGCGCGCCGGTGGCCACGCCCGCGCCGGCCAGGCCTTCGAGGCCGAGCTGCACGCGCCGATGGACGCCGGCCGCCTGCTCGAGCGGGCGCCCGAGCTGGCCTGGCTGAAGCCCCATGTGCGTGGCCGCTCGCCCTGGTCGCTGGCGCTGGCCATCCCCGCCGCCGGGCGCGGCGGCCCCGGGGGCGGCGTGCTGCGCCTGCAGTCGGACCTGGTCGGCACCACGCTGGAGCTGCCGGCGCCGCTGCACAAACCGGCCGGCGAGCCGTTGCCGACCCGGGTGCAGGTGCCCCTGCCGCCGGGCAGTGGCGCCATCGACGTGGCCTTCGGCGAGCGCATGGCGGTGCGCGCGCGCCAGCGCCAGGGCGCCACCGGCGTGCAGGTGACCCTGGGCCAGGGCAGCGTGGACGCCGAGCCGCCCGCCTCCGGGCTGGCCGTCAACGGCCGCACCGACCGCCTGGATGCGCTGGAGTGGATCGGCCTGGCGCGCGGCAAGGGCGAAGGCGAGATGCCGCTGCGCCGCATCGACGTGCTGGCCGGGCACCTGCAGATGTTCGGCGGCCAGTTCCCACAGACGCGCCTGCAGCTGCGCCCGGCCGCCGGCGTGCTGGAGGTGGAGGTGGACGGCCCGGCCCTGGCCGGGCAGCTGGCCGTGCCGGACCAGGACGGCCGGCCGGTGCGCGGCCGCTTTGCGCGGCTGCACTGGCAGCCGCGGACCGACGTCCAGGCCGGCGCCGGGACCGGGCCGGACGCCGGGCCGGACGCCGCCGCGGACGTGCCGGCCACCGCTCCGGCGGCGCCGGCGGCCGATCCGCGGGAGGACTTCGATCCGGCGCGTATCCCGCCGCTGGAGCTGGACGTGGACGACCTGCGTGTGCGCCAGACCCGGCTGGGCACGGCGCAGCTGCGCACCCGCCCGGTGCCGGGCGGCCTGGAGGTGGAACGGCTGCAGGTGCGCGCCTCCTGGCAGCGCACCGAAATCACCGGCCAGTGGCTGGGCCGCGGCGCGGAAGCGCGCACCCATGTGGACGTGCGGGTGGACAGTTCCAACCTGGGCCGGCTGCTGGCCGGCCTGGGCTTCGAGGACTGGCTGGCGCGCGGCCACGGCACGGTGCGCTTCGATGCCAGCTGGGTCGGCTCCCCGGCCGCGTTCCGGCTGGGCGCGCTGGAGGGCGGCATGGAGCTGGTGGTGCGCGACGGCCAGCTGCTGGAGGTCGAGCCCGGCGCCGGCCGCGTGCTGGGCCTGCTGAGCGTGGCCCAGCTGCCCCGGCGCCTGATGCTGGACTTCCGCGACCTGTTCGCGCGAGGCCTGGCCTTCGACCGGATGGAGGGGCAGGTGCGCTTCGGCGACGGCGTGGCGCGCACCGACGACCTGCGCATCGACGCCCCGGCGGCGGACATCGCCATCCGCGGCAGCACCGACCTGCGCGCGCAGCGCTTCGACCAGACCATCGACGTGGCGCCCAAGTCCGGCAACCTGCTGACCGTGGTCGGCGCGATGGCCGGCGGCCCGGTGGGCGCGGCCGTGGGCGCGGCGGCCAACGCCGTGCTGCGCCGGCCGCTGGGCGAGATCGGCGCGCGCACCTACCACGTCACCGGACCGTGGAAGGAGCCGAAGGTGGAGGTGGTCGAGCGCGACCAGGCACGTGACGGCACGGGCGGGGCGGCGGCCCGGCCTGCGCCGCGGCAGGCGCCGGAGGACGGTGCGCCGTAGCGGGCCGTGGCGCGCGCTCACGCCCGCGGCGGGCGCCTGCTGTCATCATAGGACGCTTGTTCCTTGCGCCGGCCGCGTGCCGCCCCCACCTCGCAGACGATGAACGAATCCGCCCTGACCATCGCCGAATCCCGCCTGCTGCTGCCCGCCGGCCTCGACCAGAGCGGCCTGGACCGCGCCTTCGGCGCGCTGCTGGGGCCGGGCATCGACTACGGCGACCTGTACTTCCAGCACAGCCGCCGCGAGAGCTGGACGGTGGAGGACGGCATCGTCAAGGACGGCGCCCACTCCATCGAGCAGGGCGTGGGCGTGCGCGCCATCGCCGGGGAGAAGACCGGCTTCGCCTATTCGGACGACATCAACGCCGAGGCCCTGCGCCTGGCCGCCGGCTCGGCCCGTGCCATCGCCCGCGACGGCGCGGCGCAGGCGCCGCGCGCGCTGGTGCGCAGCGGCGGCCACGCCCTGTACCGGCCGGTGGACCCGGTGGACGGGCTGGGCAACGAGGAGAAGGTCGGGCTGCTGCGTTCGCTGGACCGCCTGCTGCGCGCGGCCGACCCGCGCGTGGTGCAGGTCACGGTGAGCCTGGCCGGCGGCGTGGACACGGTGCTGATCGCCCGCAGCGACGGCGTGCTGGCTGCCGACGTGCGGCCGCTGGTGCGGCTGAACGTGCAGGTGATCGTGGAGCAGGGCGGGCGCCGCGAGTCCGGCTACGCCGGTGGCGGCGGCCGCTACTCGTACCAGGAACTGTTCGCCGACGGCCGGCCCGAGCAGCTGGCGCAAGAGGCGCTGCGCCAGGCACTGGTGAACCTGGAGGCGATCGACGCCCCGGCCGGGACCATGCCGGTGGTGCTGGGGTCCGGCTGGCCGGGCGTGCTGCTGCACGAGGCGGTCGGCCACGGCCTGGAGGGCGACTTCAACCGCAAGGGCACCTCCACCTACGCCGGTCGCATCGGCCAGCGCGTGGCCGCGCCGGGCGTGACCATCGTGGACGACGGCACCCTGCCGGGGCGGCGCGGCTCGCTCAACATCGACGACGAGGGTACGCCGACCCGGTGCACCACCCTGATCGAGGACGGCGTGCTGGTCGGCTACATGCAGGACACGCTCAACGCCCGCCTGATGGGCATGAAGCCGACCGGCAACGGCCGCCGCGAGTCGTTCGCGCACCTGGTCATGCCGCGCATGACCAACACCTACATGCTGGCCGGCCGGCACGACCGCGAGGAGATGATCCGCTCGGTGAAGCGGGGGCTGTACGCGGTCAACTTCGGCGGCGGCCAGGTGGACATCACCAGCGGCAGGTACGTGTTCTCGGCCACCGAGGCCTACCTGATCGAGGATGGGAAGATCACCGCGCCGGTCAAGGGCGCGACCCTGATCGGCAACGGCCCGGAGACGATGCAGAAGGTGCGCATGGTCGGCCACGACCTGGCCCTGGACGAGGGCGTGGGCATCTGCGGCAAGGACGGGCAGAGCGTGCCGGTGGGCGTGGGCCAGCCCTCGCTGCTGATCGAGGGCCTGACCGTGGGCGGGACGCGGGCGTGAGGGGGCGCGGGTGAGGCGGCCCTGCAGGCAGCGGCCCGGCGCTCAGTCCTCCGCGCCGTCGCCGTCGTCGAACCCGGACGCCGGAGCCTCGGCGGCTTCCGCTCCGTCCGCGTCCTCCGCGGGGGCGGCCGTGGCGGCGCCGGCGGCGACCAGCGTGCGCAGCTCGCGGAACAGTTCACGGAAGGCGCGCGGCGGCTTGTTGCGCCTGCGCTCCTCCAGCGCGTTGCGCACCAGGGTGCGCAGGTGCTGGCGGTCGGCCTCCGGGTACTCGTCCAGCAGCCGGCCCAGGGCGGCATCGCCCTCCCCGAGCAGGCGCTCGCGCCAGGCCTCGATGCGGTGCATCAGTGCCACCTCGCGCCGCGCCGCGGCGCTGTCCTCGTCCAGCGCGTCGCGGATCGCGTCCAGCACCGCCTCGTCCTCGCGCCGCATCTGCTTGGCCAGGTACGCCAGCTGGCGCTTGCGGGCGATGTGCGAGGTGATCCGGCGGGCCTGCTCGATGTGCGGCAGCAGGTCCTCCGGGACCGGCAGCCGGGCCAGCTGGGTCGGGGTCATGCCGGCCAGCTTTTCGGCCAGCTCGAGCACCCCCAGGGCCTCGCGGCGCCGCTGGCTGCGGCTGGGAGACAGGTATTGGCCGGTTTCGGGATCGCGTCCGCGCATGGGGCAGGCTTGGTTTCGGGTGGTGCGATTCTACCCGGATGCCTGCCGCGTCCCGTACCGGACCGCTTTCGACAGGATGGAGCAGTGAACGACATCGCACGCAATGACGACAGCCTGCAGCGCCTGGAGCGGCTGGCGGAGATCTCGCAGCGGCTGCTGGCCCGGGCCCGCGCGCTGGGCGCCAGCCAGGCCGAGGTGACCTGCAGCGAGGACACCGGCCTGACCGTGACGGTGCGCAAGGGCGAGGTGGAGACGGTGGAATCCACCCGCGACCGTGGCATCGCCGTGACCGTGTACTTCGGCCGGCGCAAGGGCAGTGCCAGCACCGCCGACCTGCAGGAGGCGAGCCTGGAGGCCACGGTGGAGCAGGCCTGCGCCATCGCCCGCCACACCGAGGACGACCCGGCCGCCGGCCTGGCCGATGCCGAGCTGATGGCGCGCGAGTTCCCGGACCTGGACACGTGGCATCCCTGGCATCTGGGCCCGGACGAGGCCATCGACCTGGCCCTGGCCTGCGAGGCGGCCGGGCGCGAGGCCGACCCGCGCATCAGCAATTCCGACGGCGCCTCCTTCGGCAGCGGCGAGAGCCTGTCGGTCTACGCCAACAGCCACGGCTTCATCGGCTGCGAGCGCGAGACCCAGCACTCGCTGGGCCTGGCCCTGATCGCCGGCCACGGCGAGGACATGCAGCGCGACGGCTGGTACAGCATCGGCCTGGCCCAGGCGGACCTGGAGCCGGCGGCGGCGATCGGCCGGCGGGCGGCCGAGCGCACCGTGGCGCGGCTGCAGCCGCGCAGCGTGGCCACGGGCGAGTACCCGGTGCTGTTCGCCGCCGAGGTGGCGCGCTCGCTGGTCGGCCACCTGCTGGGCGCGGTGTCCGGCAGCGCCCTGTACCGGCGCGCCAGCTTCCTGCTGGACAGCGTCGGCCGGCGCCTGTTCCCGGAGTGGTTCGCCATCCGGGAGCGGCCGCTGATGCCGCACGGCCTGCGCTCGACCGCGTTCGACGCCGACGGCGTGGCCACCCGCGACTCGGCCCTGGTGGAGGGCGGGGTGCTGCAGCGCTACGTGCTGGGCAGCTACTCGGCGCGCAGGCTGGGCCTGCAGACCACCGGCAACGCCGGCGGCGTGCACAACCTGGAGGTGGCAGCCAACGCCGGCAGCCTGGACGAGCTGCTGCGCGGCATGGGCCGCGGCCTGCTGGTCACCGAGCTGATGGGCCAGGGCGTCAATCCGGTCACCGGCGACTACTCGCGCGGCGCGGCCGGCTTCTGGGTGGAGGACGGGACCATCGCCTACCCGGTGGACGGACTGACCATCGCCGGCAACCTGCGGACGATGTTCGCCGCGGTCGAGGCAGTGGGCAGCGACGTCGACCCGCGCTCGCACATCCGCACCGGCCCGATCCTGGTCGGGAAGATGACCGTGGCGGGCGCGGATTGAGTATCCTCGCCGGCAGGCGCCCGCGTTTTCCCGACGCTGGCCAGCCGCCACAGAACGAGGGAGGGGAGGATCATGAGCGAATTCGACAACATCACCACGCCGCCGCCGGCGCCCACCGGCGAGGTCTCCAGCGACGACCGCACCATGGCGCTGCTGGCGCACCTGTCCGGCATCATCCTGTGGTTCATCGGGCCGCTGGTGTTCTGGCTGCTCCACAAGGACAAGCCGGAGAAGGCCTTCGTCACCGACCAGGCCAAGGAGGCGCTGAACTTCCAGATCACGCTGACCTTCGCCTACGTGATCGGTGCCATCCTGACCGTGATCCTGATCGGCGCGCTGATCAACCTGCTGATCTGGCTGGCCTGCGTCGTCTTCAGCATCATCGCCGCGGTGGCGGCCAACAACGGCGAGGCGTACCGCTACCCGTTCGCCATCCGCCTGATCAAGTAACCGCCGCCACGGCGGCAGCACGAGGCCCGGCCCGCTGCCGGGCCTCGCCGTTTCCGGGGGGCGGTCAGTGGTTGCGTTCGACCGCCAGCCGGCCGAGCGCGCGCAGGGCGTCGGCCTCGGCGCCGCAGGGGGCCAGCGCCGCGTCCATGGCCGCGGCCAGCTCGGCCAGCTTGGCACGGGCGCCGTCCAGGCCCAGCAGGGCCGGATAGGTGGACTTGGCCTGGGCCGCGTCCTTGCCGGCGGTCTTGCCCAGCTGCTCGGAACTGGCTTCCACGTCCAGCAGGTCGTCGCGCACCTGGAAGGCCAGGCCCAGCGCGGCGGCGAAGCCGTCCAGGCGCGCCAGCGTGGCCGCGTCCGCGCCGCCGGCCAGCGCGCCCATGCGCACCGCCGCGCGGATCAGCGCCCCGGTCTTGAGCGCGTGCATGCGTTCCAGCTGCGGCAGCGGCTGCACCTTGCCGGTGGCGTCGATGTCCAGCGCCTGGCCGCCGCACATGCCGGCCGCGCCGGAGGCGGCGGCCAGCTCGCGCACCCAGCCGATGCGCAGCGTGTCACTGGCCGCGGCCTCGGCCAGCACGGAGAAGGCCAGGGTCTGCAGGGCGTCGCCGGCCAGGATCGCGGTGGCCTCGTCGAAGGCCACGTGCACGGTCGGGCGGCCGCGGCGCAGGTCGTCGTCGTCCATCGCCGGCAGGTCGTCGTGCACCAGCGAATAGGCGTGGACCAGCTCCACAGCCGCGGCCGGGGCGTCCAGCAGCTCCTCGCTGGCGCCCAGCGCGGTGCCGGCGGCGTACACCAGCAGCGGGCGCATGCGCTTGCCGCCGCCCAGGGTGGCGTGGCGCATGGCCGCGTGCAGGCGCTCCGGCGCGGCGGCCGGGTCCGGCAGCAGGCGCTCGAGGCTGGCCTCGGTACGCGCGGCCCAGCGCGCGAACAGCTCAGCCGCCATCATCGGCGGTGAAGGGCTGGGCGGTGTCGGGGCGGTCCGGGTCGCTGAGCAGGCGCACGCGCAGCTCGGCCTGCTCCAGCGCGGTCTGGCACTGGCGGTACAGGCCCACGCCGCGCTCGTAGGCGGCCAGGGACTCCTCCAGGCTCATCTCGCCCTGTTCCATCTTCTCGACCAGCTGCTCCAGCTCCTCGAGCGACTGCTCGAAGCGGGCGACCGGGGAAGCTTCTTCGGTGTTCTTTCGGGGCATGGCGCGCAGTGTGCGCGGTGCGCCGCGGAGGGTCAACGCACGCCTTCCCCTGCGGGAGCCGCGTCGGCGTCGACCCGGCAGGCGTTTCCGAAGCCGGCGGTCGACGCGTGCCCAAGGTGCCGGGCCGCGCGCCCTGGCGGCGGACGATCCCTCTGTCCGGCGGAGGTGCATGCAGGCCGGCGCGGATGCGTGCGGCGCGCATGGAGCCGTCGTGTCCCCGCTTACGCGGCCCCTGCAGGAGGCGGATCAAGGCAGGGGGCATCGCCGGGCGCGCACCAGGCCAGGCGCAGGCCGCGCGCGGCCAGCCAGGCGGCCAGCTCCGTGGCCACCGCCACGTCGCCGGCGGCCAGGATGCGGCCGTCGGCATCGGCCAGCAGCGGCAGGTGCGCGCGCCGCCAGGGCGGCACGCCGCGCTCCTGCAGCACGTGCTTGAGTGCGTGGCCATGGGCGCGGCCGGGCAGGCGGATGCGCTCGCCGCCCCGGCGTGCCCGCACCCGCAACGGGGCGTCGAAGCCGGCGGCCGCCGCATCGCCTTCCAGCCACAGGCGGCCGCCATCGGGCAGGTCCAGAGGCGCGCGGCCGTCCCAGTCGGTGTGCCAGTCCTCCGGCAGCGGCGCGCGCAGCGGGCCGGCGTGGAGCAGGTCGCGCCAGCGCTGCACGCGCGCGCCGGCCCAGTCGAAGCAGGGTTGCGCGTCGGCGCGCGCGTGGAGCAGATCGGCCTCGATGCGTTCCAGGCCGCGTGCCGGCAGCGGCGGCAGGCCGCGCGCGCGCACCCACAGACGCAGCAGGCGGGCACGGCGGGCCGGCGGCTGTGCCAGCAGGGCGCGGACCGACAGGGTGCCAGGTCCGGTGCCGGCCACCGCCGGCAGCAGGGCCTGGTCCCCGGCCTTCAACAGGGCGTCGGCCGCGGCGCTGAGCGCGGCGCTGCGGGACAGGGCGGCGGCGGCGTGCGGCCAGCGCCGGCGCAGCAGCGGCAGCACCTGCAGGCGCAGGAAGTTGCGGTCCGGATCGGCCAGGGCGTTGCTGGGATCCTCGACCCAGGCCAGGCCATGCGCGCGGGCGTAGGCTTCCAGGGTGGCGCGGGGCACCTCCAGCAGCGGCCGCCAGTGCCAGCCGCCGGCGAAGCGCCGCAACGGCCGCATCGCCCCCAGCCCCTCCGGGCCGGAGGCGCGCAGGGCGCGCAGCAGGAAGGTTTCGGCCTGGTCGTCCTGGTGGTGGGCGGTGGCGAGCACCTCGCCCGGCGCCAGTGCGCGTGCCAGGGCCTCGTAGCGGGCCTGGCGCGCCGCCGCCTCCAGCCCCAGGCCGGAATCGCGCGGCACCTGCACCCGTTCGACCTGCAGCGGCACCTGCAGGGCGTCGGCCAGTTGCCGGCAGTGGTCGGCCCAGGCGTCGGCCCCGGCCTGCAGGCCGTGGTGCACGTGCACCGCGCGCAGGCCGCGGGCGCGCACCGCCGGCTCGGCGGCCAGCCGGTGCAGCAGCACCACCGAGTCCAGACCGCCGCTGCAGGCGGCCACGAAGGCGCCCGTGGCCTGCGCGGGGAGGTCCAGGGGCAGGGCGGGGGCAGGTGGCGCCGTGTCGTCCATGGCCGCATCCTAGCCGCTGCCGCGCGCGTTCCGCCGTTGCAGGAGCCACGTCCACGGCGACCCGGACGGCCTTGCCGGCCCGGCGGTCAACGGGACCGGATGGGATCGTCGCGTCGCCGCGTACGCGGCTCCTGCGGGTCGTCAGGCGGTCTCGTAGGCGCCGTAGCTGCGCAGGCGCCGGTAGCGGCGCTGCAGCAGCTCGTCGATCGGCACCTGCGACAGCGCGTCCAGCTCGTTGAGCAGGACCGCCTTCAGGCGCCGGGCCATCTGCTTCGGGTTGCGGTGGGCGCCGCCGATCGGCTCGCGCACCACCTTGTCGACCAGGCCCAGGCTGTGCAGGCGGCGGGCGGTCAGGCCCAGCTGCTCGGCCGCGTCCTTGGCCTTGGCCGCGTCCTTCCACAGGATCGAGGCGCAGCCCTCCGGGGAGATCACCGAGTAGGTGCCGTACTCCAGCATCAGGGTGCGGTCGCCCACGCCGATGGCCAGGGCGCCACCGGAACCGCCCTCGCCGATCACGGTGCAGATCACCGGGATGCGCAGCTCGGCCATCTCGATCAGGTTGCGGGCGATGGCTTCGGACTGGCCGCGCTCCTCGGCGTCGATGCCCGGCCAGGCGCCGGCGGTGTCGATGAAGGTCAGCAGCGGCAGGCCGAAGCGCTCGGCCAGCTTCATCAGACGCAGGGCCTTGCGGTAGCCCTCCGGCTTGGGCATGCCGAAGTTGCGGCGCACCTTCTCCTTGGTGTCGCGGCCCTTCTGGTGGCCGATGATCATCACCGGGCGGCCGTCGATGCGGGCCAGGCCGCCGACGATGGCCTTGTCGTCGGCGAAGGCGCGGTCGCCGGCCAGCTCCTGGAACTCCTCGCAGATCACGTTGACGTAGTCCAGCGTGTACGGGCGCGCCGGGTGGCGGGCCAGCTGGGAGATCTGCCAGGGGGTCAGGTCGCGGAAGATCTGGGCGGTGCGCTTGCGCAGCTTGTCCTGCAGCGCGCGCACCTCGGCATCCACATTCACCGCGGGGCCGGTGCTGGCGTTGCGCAGCTCCTGGATCTTGGCTTCCAGGTCGGCGATGGGCTGCTCGAAATCGAGGTAGTTCGGGTTCATCGGGAACCGGGTCGTACAGGAAGCCGGCAGTGTAGCCGAACGTGCGCGTTTGGACCGGACCGTACGGTACGGAACCGGGGCGAATGGCGCCGGATCACCGCCGGCGCGCGGGCGGGTTCAGTGCGCCCATGGCCTGGCGATGGCCACCTTGACCGCGCGCACGCCCGGCTGGGCGCGCAGCTCGTCCAGCAGCGGCGGGGCCACCCGCACGCCGTGGGCGCCGTTGAGGTCGAGCACGCCGGTGGCGCCCTGGGCTCCGCGGCGACCGACCTGCACGTGCAGGCGCAGCGGGGTGGGGCCGGGGCGGTGGCGGGCCAGCACCGCGTCCACCCGGTCCCAGGTGTGCGGGTCGCGCAGGTCCAGGCGCAGCGACAGGCGCTGGGCGTGCTGCGCGCACAGCTGCTCGAAGTCCCAGGCCTGGCGCAGGCGCAGGCTGAAGCCGCCGCTGAATTCGTCCTCGCGCAGGCCGCCTTGCACCACCAGCACGCGGTCGCGCACCAGCAGGCCGGCGAACTCGGCGGCGCTGTCGGAGAACACGCTGCACTCCAGGCGGCCGCGGCCGTCCTCCAGCTGCACGAACAGCTGGCTGTCGCCCTTGCGCCGCACGCCGGTGACCATGCCGGCCACCACCACCTGCACCTCCGGGCGCCAGCTGCGCTTCTCGCCGTTGGCGCCGGCGGCCCACAGCCTGTCCAGCTCGCCCAGGTCGGCGCCGACCAGCTGCCGCACCTCCTCGCGGTACGGGTCGAACGGGTGGCCGCTGAGGTAGTGGCCCAGGGTTTCGCGCTCGCCGTCCAGGCGCTGGCGCAGCGGCCACTCGTCGGTGGTCGGCAGCTCCAGGGACAGTGCCGGGCCGGTGTCCTCGACCATGCCGAACAGCGAGGCCTGGCCGGCGGCCTGCTCCCTGGCCAGCTGGTCGGTGGCCTTGAGCACTTCCGGCAGCTGCAGCATCAGGGTGGCGCGGTTGGGGCCCAGCGCGTCCAGCGCGCCGGCGTGGATCATCGCCTCCAGGGCGCGGCGGTTGAGCTTGGTCGAATCCACCCGGCGGCAGAAGTCCAGCAGGTCGCGGTACGGGCCGCCGCGCTCGCGCTCGGCCACGATCGCCTCGCACAGGCCGCGGCCCACGCCCTTGATCGCGCCCAGGCCGTAGCGCACCGTGCGGGCGTCCACGGCCTCGAACATGTAGTTGGATTCGTTCACCTTCGGCGGCAGGACGGTCAGCCCCAGCCCGCGCGCCTCCTCGAGGAAGCCCACGACCTTGTCGGTGTTGTCCATGTCCGAGGACAGGGTCGCGGCCATGAACTCGGCCGGGTAGTGGCGCTTGAGCCAGGCGGTCTGGTAGCTGACCAGGGCGTACGCGGCGGCGTGCGACTTGTTGAAGCCGTAGCCGGCGAACTTCTCCATCAGGTCGAAGATCTCGTCGGCCTTCTTCTCGTCGACGCCGCCCCTGGCCGCACCCTCGCGGAACATCTCGCGGTGCTTGGCCATCTCCGCCGGGATCTTCTTGCCCATGGCGCGGCGCAGCAGGTCGGCGCCGCCGAGCGAGTAGCCGCCGACGATCTGCGCCATCTGCATCACCTGCTCCTGGTACACCATGATGCCGTAGGTGTCCTTGAGCACCGGCTCCACGCGCGGGTCGGGATAGGTGACCTCCTGGCGGCCGTGCTTGCGCTCGATGAAGTCCGGGATCAGGTCCATCGGGCCCGGGCGGTACAGCGACACCAGGGCGATCAGGTCCTCGAAGCGGTCCGGCTTGGCGCGCTTGAGCAGCTCGCGCATGCCGCGCGATTCGAACTGGAACACCGCGCCGGTGTTGCCGCTGGCGAAGATGTCCTGGTAGACGGCCTGGTCGTCCAGCGGGATGTGGGCGATGTCCACCGGCGGCAGGCCGGCGCGCGCGTGGCGCGCGTTGATGGCCTTCACCGCCCAGTCGATGATGGTCAGGGTGCGCAGGCCCAGGAAGTCGAACTTCACCAGGCCTATCGCCTCCACGTCGTCCTTGTCGAACTGGGTGACCGGGTTCTTGCCCAGGCCGTCGTGGTCGTGTTCGGCGAACAGCGGGCAGAAGGTGTACAGCGGCGCCGGCGCGATCACCACGCCGCCGGCGTGCTTGCCGGCGTTGCGGGTCAGGTCCTCCAGCTGGCGCGCCAGGTCGATCAGGTCGCGGACGTCGTCCTCGCTGTTGTAGCGCTGGATCAGCTCCTGCGAGGCCAGTTCGCTGTCCTTGCCCTCGCCCATGGCGTCCTTGAGCGTGATGCCCAGGACGTTGGGAATGAGCTTGGCCACCCCGTCCACGAAACCGTAGGGCAGGCCCAGCACGCGCCCGGCGTCGCGCACCACGGCCTTGGCCGCCATGGTGCCGTAGGTGATGATCTGGCTGACCCGCTCGCGCCCGTACTTGCGGGCGACGTAGTCGATCACCTCGTCGCGCCGGTCCATGCAGAAGTCGATGTCGAAGTCCGGCATCGACACGCGCTCGGGGTTGAGGAAGCGCTCGAACAGCAGGTTGTAGGGCAGCGGGTCCAGGTCGGTGATCTTCAGCGCCCAGGCCACCAGCGAGCCGGCGCCCGAGCCGCGGCCCGGGCCGATCGGGATGCCCTGGTTCTTGCCCCACTGGATGAAGTCGGCCACGATCAGGAAGTAGCCGGGGAAGCCCATCTTGATGATGGTGTCCAGCTCGAAGTCCAGGCGCTTGAAGTAGTCCTCGCGGGTCTTGCCCGGGGCCAGCGGGTTCTTCGCCAGCCGCTCCTCCAGGCCCTCGTAGGCCTGCTTGCGGATCCAGGTGTCCAGGGTCTCGTCCGAGGGCACCGGGTAGGCGGGCAGGGAGTACTTGCCCAGGGTCAGCTCGAGGTTGCAGCGGCGCGCCAGCTCCAGGGTGTTGTCCAGCGCGTCGGGCACGTCCGCGAACAGCTGCGCCATCTCCTCCGGCGACTTCAGGTACTGCTCGGGGCTGTACTCGCGCGGGCGCTTGGGGTCGTCCAGCACCCGGCCGGAGGCGATGCACACGCGCGCCTCGTGCGCCTCGAAGCCGGAACGCTCCAGGAAGCGCACGTCGTTGCTGGCCACCACCGGGATGCCGCGCACCGCCGCCGCGTGCAGGGCGAAGGCGTTGAACGCCTCCTCGCCCTCGCGGCCGGTGCGCACCAGCTCCAGGCACAGGTCCTGGCCGAACAGGCGCTGCCAGTCGGCCAGCTGCTGCAGGGCCAGGTCATGGCGGCCTTCGGCGGCCAGGCGCCCGGCCAGGCTGCCGCGCCCGGCGATCACCACCAGGCCGGAGGCGCACTCGCGCAGCCACTCCGGGGTCACGGCCACGCCGCCCTCGGGGCGGTGGCCCTCCATCCACGCCCTGGTCAGCAGGCGCGACAGGTTCAGGTAGCCGGAGTGGTCGCGGCACAGCACGGTCAGCCGCCACGGCACCTCGGACGGCGAGGCGGCCACGCACAGGTCGGCGCCGGCGATCGGCTTGATGCCCACCGCCTCGGCCGCCTTGTAGAACTTGATCAGCGCGAACAGGTTGTTGAGGTCGGTCACCGCCAGGGCCGGCAGCCCCAGCTCCACCGCGCGGCTGAGCAGGTTGGGGCGCTTGGCCTTGGCCGGGTCGGCCTGGTCCGGTTTCTCCGGCACGCGGATGGTCGAGTCCGCGAGCGAATACTCGGTGTGGATGTGGAGGTGGACGAAGCCGGACATGAGACCCAGCAGGGTACCGGCGGGGGGGAGGGGGAACAAGGACTTGACGGGCGCCGCGGGCGGGGCGTGCCGGCCGCGCCCGGATCGTTCATCATCGCCGGCCAACCCGGAGGAAGCGATGACCGCGAACGACCTGCAGCCGGTGGCCCCGGCCGAACGCCTGGCCATGCTCGATGCCCTGCGCGGCCTGGCACTGTGCGGCATCCTGCTGATGAACATGGAAGGCTTCTTCGGTCCGGTGCTGGCCTCGGGCACCGGCCTGGATCCGGCGCTGTCCGGCGCCGACCGGATCGCCGACGGCCTGGTCTACTTCTTCGTCCAGGGCAAGTTCTTCACCCTGTTCTCGCTGCTGTTCGGCATGGGCTTCGCGGTCATGGCCGGGCGTGCCGAGGCGGCCGGGCGCGGCTTCGTCCGGGTCTGCGTGCGCCGCGGCCTGGTGCTGCTGGGCATCGGCCTGCTGCACGCGGTGCTGGTCTGGTCCGGGGACATCCTGGTGACCTATGCGCTGCTGTCGTTCCTGCTGCTGGCGTTCCGGCCGCTGCCGGCGCGTTGGCTCGCCTGTCTGGGCGCGGCGGCCTGCCTGGTGTCGCCGCTGCTGCTGGCGGCCACCGCCATGCTGGCCGGCGTGGTGTCGCTCACCCCCGGAGGTGCCGAGGGCTGGAACCGGGCCATCGCCGAGGGCGCCGCGGACATGCTGGCGCTGGTGGAGGAGGGGCGCCGGCTCTACGCCTCCGGCGGCTACGGCGAGGTGGTGGTCCTGCGCCTGCGCGAGCTGGGCTCGATGGTCTCCAGCCTGCCGTTCTTCGGCACGCAGGTGCTGGGCATGTTCCTGCTGGGCGCGGCGTTCGTGCGCAGCGGCGCGATCGCTGCGCCGGCGCAGCATCCGCGCCTGTTCGCGCTGCTGCGTGGGGTGGCGCTGCCGCTGGGCCTGCTGGCCATGGCGGCCGGTTTCGCCCTGGCGCCATACCTGCCGCTGGACCGCTTCGACTTCGCCCTGGGCATGGGGCAGGCGCTGATGTTCCTGGCCGGCCCGCTGATGTGCCTGGGCTACGTGGGCTGGCTGGTGGCCCTGTTCCGGACCCGCGCCGGGGCCCGACTGGCGGTGTGGCTGGCCCCGGCCGGACGCATGGCCCTGACCCTCTACCTGATGCAGTCGCTGGTGTGCACCCTGCTGTCCTATGGCTACGGCCTGGGCGGGTTCGGCCAGGTGGGCCGGGCCTGGCAGGTGCTGCTGGCGCTGGCGCTGTTCCTGGTGCAGGTGCTGCTGGCCCATGCCTGGCTGGCGCGCTTCCGCTTCGGCCCGGTCGAGTGGCTGTGGCGCTCGCTGACCTACGGGAAGGCGCAGCCGATGCGCCCGGCTGCGCCGCTTCCCGCCGCCTAGCCGGCGCTTCCTCCCGGCGGTGCGGGCGGCTACCCTCGCCGCAGCAGGGTGGAGAGGGAAGTCCATGCAGGTGACGGCAGCGCCGGGGCGGGCCCCGGGCAGGGGGATCGGTCCCGTGGCCACGGCCGCGGCGCGCTGGATGCTGGCCGCATGCGCGGCCGTCCTGGCCACGCCCGCGGCGGCGCGGGCGGACGGGGGCGCGGCGGCCGTGGCGGGGAACTCCTGCCCGCAACGCGACGGCGACACCTCCCGCCCGCGGATCGGCCTGGCCCTGGGCGGCGGCGGCGCGCGTGGCGTGGCCCACATCAGCGTGCTGCGCAAGCTGGAGGAGCTGCAGGTGCCGGTGGACTGCATCGCCGGCACCAGCATGGGCTCGCTGGTCGGCGGCCTGTACGCCGCCGGGGTGCCGCTGGACGAGCTGGAGCAGCTGGTCCTGGAGGCGGACTGGAAGCAGCTGTTCGACGATTCGATCCCGCGCCGCGAGCGCAGCTACCGCCGCAAGCAGGACGACCGCGAGGGCCTGGCCACCCTCGGCCTGGGCTTCGGCCGGCGCGGCCTGCGCGCGGCGCCTGGCGTGCTGCAGGGCGAACGGATCCTGTCGCTGTTCCAGCGCAAGACCCTGCACGTGGCCGCGGTGCGCGACTTCGACCGGCTGCCGATCCCGTTCCGCGCCGTGGCCACCGACCTCAACACCGGGCAGGCGGTGGAGCTGGGCAGCGGCAGCCTGGCCCAGGCCATGCGCGCCTCGATGTCGCTGCCGGGCATCTTCCAGCCGGTGCGGATCGACGGGCGGGTGCTGATCGACGGCGGCATCGCCGAGCAGGTGCCGGTGGACACCGTGCGCCGGATGGGCGCGGACGTGGTGATCGCGGTGGACGTGGGCACGCCGCTGATGGCGCTGGATGCCGACGCCAGCCTGCTGCAGGTGGTCTCGCAGCTGACCGGCATGCTCACCGTGGGCAACACCCGCAATGCGGTGGCCACGCTGGGCGGCAGGGACGTGCTGATCGTGCCGGAGCTGGGCGAGGACGTGGCCACCGGCGACTTCGCCAGGGCCGCCGAGGCCCTGCGCATCGGCCGCGAGGCGGCCGACGCCGCCTCGCCCGCCCTGGCCGCGCTGCCGCGCTGGCGTGCCGCCCCGCCGGCAGCCGCGCCGGTGCCGGAGCCGGCGGTCGTGGACTACGTGCGCCTGGAGAACGAGAGCCGTTACGACGACCGGGTGCTGGCCGGCATCCTCGACCTGCACCCCGGCCAGCCGCTGGATGCCGGCCACCTCGAGCAGGCGACCCTGCGCGCCTACAACGAGGGCACCTTCGCCAGCGTCACCTACGAGGTCGAGCGCGACGCCGAAGGCCTGACCGGTGTGGTGGTGCGTGCGCGGGAAAAACCCCAGGGCCCGAACTACCTGCAGGCCGGCTTCCGCACCGCCACCGACTTCAGCGGTGCCAACGAGACCAGCCTGCGCATGGCCCTGCTGCGTGCGCCGGCCACGGCCTACGGCGCCGAGGCGCGCGTGCTGGCGGGCATCGGCAGCGAGCCGGAGCTGCAGGGCGAGTACTACCACCCGTTCGACCCGCAGGCGCGCTGGTACCTGTACGGCCGCCTCGGCGCGCGGCGCAGCACCGTGCCGGTGTTCGACGGCCGCGGCCATCGCCTGGCCGTGTACGAGGCGCAGGTGGCCTCCGGCCTGCTGAGCCTGGGCCGCACCTTCGGCCGCTACGGCGCCGCGGAGGTCGGCCTGGAGCGCAGCAGCGGCGAGGCCGAGGTGGAGACCGGCGATCCGGCCCTGCCGGACGCGGACGTGGACGCCGGCAGCTGGTACGCGCAGGTGGCGGTGGACCGGCTGGACAGCCTGTACTTCCCGCGCGAAGGCCACTGGTCGCGCCTGACCTACCGGCGCAGTGCCGGATGGCTGGGCGGGGATGCCCGCTTCGAGGAGGCCGGGTTCGACGTGCTGGCCGCCATGCCGTTCGGCCGCCACGCGGTGCAGGCCTCGCTGGCCTGGCACACCACGCTCTCCGGCGAACTGCCGCTCAACCTGCGCCACCGCCTGGGCGGGCGCGGGCGCCTGGCGGGCTTCCACTACAACGAGCTGGCCGGCCAGCACTACGCGGTGCTGATGGCCGGCTACAGCTACCAGCTGGCCTCGCTGTTCCGGCGCTCGGCCGTGGCCGGCGCCACCCTCGAGTACGGCAACGCCTGGGAAAACCGCGGCGACATGCGGCTGGGCGACGGCATCTGGAACGGCAGCCTGTACCTGGGCTTCGACTCCTGGATCGGGCCGATGCTGTTCGGCTACGGCCGCCGTGCCGGCGGCGGCGCCGTGCTGTTCCTGGAGATCGGCAAGCCCTGGTGATGGCGCAGGACTAGAATCCACCCCGTGAACGCGCACATGGACGATGTCCTCATCCTCGGCGGCGGCGCCATCGGCCTGGCGACCGCGCTGGCGCTGCTGGAGGCCGGGCGCGGCGTGCGCGTGCTCGAGGCCGCGCAGGTCGGCCGCGCCACCTCCTTCGGCAACTGCGGCACCATCACCCCCAGCCACGCCCCGCCGCTGGCCGCGCCCGGCGTGCCGGCGCGCGCGCTGCGCTGGATGCTGGCGCCGGACGCGCCCCTGTACATCCGCCCGCGCTTCGATCCGGCGCTGTGGCGCTGGCTGCTGCGCTTTGCCCGCCGCTGCAACCGCCGCGACTGGCTGGCCAGCACCACCGCGCGCGCGGCCATCCTCAACGATTCGCGCGCGCGCCTGGCCGGGTGGGTGCGCCGCTACGGCCTGGAATGCGAGTTCGCCGAGAAGGGCCTGGACTACGTGTTCCGTGATCCGCGCAATTTCGAGCACTACGTGGCCGAGTGCGGCCCGCTCAACGAGCTGGGCATCGCCACCGAGGTGATCGAGGGTGCCGAGTACCTGCGCCAGGAGCCGGCGCTGCGCGAGGGCGTGGCCGGCGCGATCCGTTTCCCGGTGGACGCCCACCTGCGCCCGGACCGCTACGTGGCCGAGCTGGCGCGGGTGGTGCGCGCGCGCGGCGGCGTGATCGAGGAGGGCTGCCGGGTGGAGGTGTTGCAGCCGGAGGACGAGGCGGTGCTGGTGCGCCTGCAGGACGGCGGCACCCGCCGCGGACGCGAGGCGGTGGTGGCGATGGCCGCCTGGACCCCGGCGCTGGTGCGCCGGCTGGGCGTACGCCTGCCGATCCAGCCCGGCAAGGGCTACTCGATCACCTACGCGGCCCAGCCGCTGGTGCCGCAGCGGCCGCTGGTGCTGAAGGACCGCTCGGTGTGCGTGACCGCCTGGGGCAGCGGCTTCCGCCTGGGCAGCACCATGGAGTTCTCCGGCCAGGACACCACGCTCAACCCGGTGCGCCTGGGCGCGCTGGAGCGGGCCGCGCGCGAGTACCTGCGCCAGCCGCCGGACCCGGCCACGGTGCAGGAGCGCTGGTACGGCTGGCGGCCGATGACCTGGGACGACCTGCCGGTGCTGGGCCGGGTGCCGCGCCATCCTCACGTCTGGATCGCGGCCGGGCACGGCATGCTGGGCATGAGCATGAGTGCGGCCAGTGGCCAGCTGATGGCCGACCTGATCACCGGCCGTGATCCGGCCATCGACCCGGCGCCGTACCGGGTCGAGCGTTTCCAGTAGCCAGCGAGGCCTGCCATGACCCCGAGCCGATCCCCGCGTCCGGAAGCCGGATTCGACCTGCTGGTGCTCGGCGGGGGCTCGGGCGGGCTGGCCGGTGCCTTCGCCGCGGCCGCGCACGGCGCACGCGTGGCGCTGCTGGAGCCGGGGCCGCTGGGCGGCACCTGCGTCAACGCCGGCTGCGTGCCGAAGAAGGCCATGTGGCTGGCCGCGGACATGGCCGAGCGCCTGGCCCTGGCCGCGGATCTGGGCTTCGACCTGCCGGCCACGCCGCCGGTGCTGGACTGGCCCACGTTCATCGCCCACCGCCAGCGCTACATCGGCCAGATCCACGCCAGCTACCGGCACCGCCTGGACGCGGCCGGCATCGTGCTGATGCCCTGCCGCGGCCGCCTGCGCGATGCGCACACGGTGGAGACCGACACCGGCGTGCGCCTGCGCACCGACCGCGTGCTGCTGGCCACCGGCGCACGGCCGCAGCGGCCGGACATCCCCGGCGTGGAGCTGGCCGGCACCTCCGACGACTTCTTCGAGCTGGCCCGGGCCCCGGGCCGGGTGGCCCTGGTCGGTGGCGGTTACATCGCCGTGGAGCTGGCGGGCGTGCTGCAGGCCCTGGGCAGCCGGGTGGAGGTGTTCGCACGCGGGCCGCGGCTGCTTTCGCACATGGATGCCGAGGTGGTGCTGGCGCTGCAGGCCAGCCTGCAGGCGCGCGGCGTGCGCCTGCACCTGGAGGCACCGGTGCACGCGTTGCAGCCGGGTGCCGGCGGCGGGATCCGCGTGCTGCACAAGGGGCAGGACGCCGGCGCGGCAGCCGAGCCCTTCGACTGCGTGCTGCTGGCCACCGGGCGTCGGCCCGACACCGGGGGCCTGGGCCTGGAGGAGGCCGGGGTGGCCCTGGGCGAACGCGGCGAAGTCCTGGTGGACGAGTGGCAGGACACCTCGCTGCCGGGCGTGCACGCAGTGGGCGACGTGACCGGCAAGCTGGCGCTCACCCCGGTGGCCATCGCCGCGGCGCGGCGGCTGATGGCACGCCTGTTCGGCGGCCAGGCCGATGCGAAGCTGGACTATGACAACGTGCCCACCGTGGTGTTCTCGCACCCGCCACTGGCCACCGTGGGCCTGACCGAGGAGCAGGCGCGCGCCCGCCACGGCACGGTGCGGGTGTACACCAGCGGGTTCCGGTCGATGCTGGCGGCGCTGGCCGATGCGCCGCAGCGCAGCCTGTTCAAGCTGGTGTGCGTGGGCGTGGAGGAGCGCGTGGTCGGCATCCACCTGCTGGGCGAGGCCGCCGACGAGATCCTGCAGGGCTTCGCCGTGGCGCTGAAGCTGGGCGTGACCCGCGCCCAGCTGCGCCAGACCGTGGCCATCCATCCGACCTCGGCCGAGGAGCTGGTGCTGGCCGGCCAGTGATGGCGGAAACGGCGCGTGCCGGCTGCTATGATTTTCCGCATTCCCAACGCGGACTTGCACCAGTGACCGCAGCATTGATCGGCTCGCCGGGGGAGGCGGCCGGCCAGGCAGTGCCCATGTCCGGGATGCAGGCGCCCGCCGACGCCAGTGCCCGCCTGCCCGAGGCGCTGGTCGCGGTCGGTCGGGTCCTGGTCCGGCACGGACTGGTCCGTGTGCTGGAGCAGGAGCGCCTGGCCCGGGTGAGCGTCGCCGCCGACGCCGGGCAGGCGCGCAGCCTGCTGCAGCGCCACCGGTTCGGCATCCTCCTGGTCGATGCCGCGCTGGCCTCGGAGCTGGGCGAAGCGGCGCTGCAGGGCCGGCACCACCGCATCGTGCTGGTCACCCCGCGCGAACATGCCGGGGAGACGCCGCTGCCGGGCAGCGCGCAGGCGTGCGCGATGCTCAGCGAGGCGCAGGACGAGAGCGCTACCATCGAACTGCTGCGCACCGTGGCCCGCTGCGCCGAGCCCGGCTACCGGCAGGAAAGCTGCTGCCGCTGCGCGGCGCGCGAGACCTGGCGGCAGCAGGAACTGCCGCTGTCCCCGCGCGAACGCGAGATCTTCCTGCGCATCGGTGCCGGCATCGGGCCGCGGCAGATCGCCGAGGAACTGGGCCTGTCGGTGAAGACGGTGGAAAGCCACCGCGAGAAGATCAAGCACAAGCTCGGCCTGGGCGACGGCGACGCGCTGCGCGCGGCCGCCCTGCGCTGGCGCGAGGGCTACCGCCTGGCCTGAGGGCGCTCAGGCCTCCACCGGTTCGGGCTGGAGCAGCCAGCGCCGGGCGAAGGCCTCGGCCGGCAGCGGCGCGTCGAACAGGAAGCCCTGCGCGCGCCGGCAGCCCAGCTCCAGCAGCGCGTCGGCCTGGGCTCGCGTCTCCACGCCCTCGGCCACCAGCTCCAGCCCCAGGCTCTGCGCCATGGCCATGGTCGCCACCACGATCGCGTAGTCGTGGCGATGCTCGAGCATGCCCCGCACGAAGGAACGGTCCAGCTTGAGGCTGTCCAGCGGAAAGCCCCTGAGATGGGCCAGCGACGAGTAGCCCATGCCGAAGTCGTCCAGCGACAGGCTGAAGCCGGCGGTCCTGAGCGTGGCCAGCACGGTGAGCGATGCGTCCGGATCGGCCATCAGGCCGCTTTCGGTCAGCTCCAGGTCCAGGCGGTCGGGACGCAGGCCGCAGGCGGCGACATGTCCGGTCAGGCGGTCGGCGAAGTCCGGGTCGTCGAACTGTCGCGGTGAGAGGTTGATCGCCAGCCGCCCGGGCAGGCGCAGGCCGCGCTGCTCCCACTCGCGCAGCTGCGCGCAGGCGCGCGCCACCACCCAGTGGCCCAGCGCGCCGATCAGGCCGCGGTGCTCGGCCAGCGGCACGAACTCGTCCGGGCTGACCTGGCCCAGCTCGGCGTCGTTCCAGCGCAGCAGTGCCTCGGCGCCGACCAGGGTGCCGTCGGCCATGGACACCTGCGGCTGGTAGTACAGCTCCAGCCCGTCGTGGCGGATGGCCCGCTCCAGGCGGTCGGCCAGCTGCACGCGCCGGGCCAGACGTGCGCTCATGCGCGGGTGGTAGACGTCGATGCCGGTGCGCGAGCGCTTGGCCGCGTACATGGCGATGTCCGCATTGCGCACCAGCAGCTCGCTGCCCACGCCGTCGGACGGGAACACGGAGATGCCGATGCTGGCCCGTACCGCCAGGCGGTGCCCGCACACGTCCATCGGCCGGGCGATGGCCTCGGCCAGGCGTGCGGCGATGGCCCGTGCCCCCGGCGCGTCGGCCCCGGCGGCCAGGACCACGAACTCGTCGCCACCCAGGCGCGCGACCAGCTCGCCGGCCTGCAGGTTGCCGCGCAGGCGCCGGGCCACCTCGATCAGCACCGCATCGCCCACGCTGTGGCCCTTGGTGTCGTTGATCTCCTTGAATTCGTCCAGGTCGATGAAGAGGATCGCGAACACCCGTTCGGCGGCGGCGGCGTCCTGGATGTGCCGCTCCAGCGCGGCGTGGAAGCTGGCGCGGTTGGGCAGCTTGGTCAGGTCGTCGAACAGGGCCAGCTGCTCGATGCGCGACAGCTGGGTGACCTGCAGGGAGATGTCCTGGATGGTGCCGACCACGCGGGTGCGGCTGCCGGCCGGGTCGCGCAGCGCGCGCCCGCGCTCGCGCAGCATCCGGGGCGGCTGCCCGGGATACTCGACCCGGTAGCGGATGTCGTAGGCGCTGTCGCTGCCCAGCGCGGCGCGGAAGGCCTCGTCCACGTCGGGCCGGTCCAGCGGATGCACCCAGCGGCGCAGGTGGTCGTAGCCGCCGCAGCCGACCGAGGCCTCGGTGTGCAGCAGCTCCTGCGCGCGCGTGCAGCAGGTCAGCGCGCCACTGGGCAGGTGCAGCTCCCAGCGTGCCAGCTGCGCCAGGTCGTGGGCCTCGCTCAGCAGCGCCTGGCTTTCGCGCAGCGAGGCGGTGGAGGCGTTGAGCGCCTCGCGGTCGGAGGCCACGTACGCGTTCATCGCCAGGCCCATGTCCAGGAACAGGCGGCGGATCAGCGACTTCAGCGCGTCGGCATGGAAGTCGGGGTCGTGGTCGCGCAGCGGGCGCATCGAGTCGACGATGGCGGTCAGCAGCTTGGCGCAGGACGCCAGGTACCAGTGCGGCTCCACGCCCAGGTGGTGGTGGACCGCGCCGATGCGCAGCCGGTTCTGCACGTAGGCCCTGTCGCAGGGCAGGGTGAACAGCTCGCGCGCGTAGCGCGCCTGGGCCTGGTGCAGGCGCTGCAGGGTCTGCCAGTCCTCGATGAAGCTGCCGATCTCGGGGAAGGCCCCGATGTGGGTGTAGAAGCTGTCGATGGTGCGGTCGCGGCTGCCTTGCACCACTTCCCACAGCTGGATGAGCCGCCGCTGGTCCTCCTCGCCCAGTTCCAGGAACGCCAGGCGCCGGCGCAGGTCTTCTTCGTCGATCGAGGCCAGTGACGGCGACAGGGGCGGCAGCGGCATGGCGGGGCGGTGGACGGACGGGGCGGGGCGCCCGGCAGGCCGCGGCCGGTGAAGGCCCGGCTGCACGTGGTGCCGGCGGGCGCCGCGCGCCTTCCGTGGCGGGCATCCGCCCAGCCTAGGCGCGGCCGTGGCGCTCGACCATCGGGGAGGCCCCGGTCCGGCCATGCGCCGTTCGTCGAACCGGCCAACCGGGCAAACTCCGGGGCGGCCGGCGTGCACGGCCTACAATGCGCGCATGGACATCTGCCGACTGCACCGGGGCACCGCGCCCCTGCTGGTGAGCCTGCCGCACGACGGCAGCGCGCTGCCCGAGGGCCTGGCCGGACGCCTCACCGACAGCGCCCGGCGCGTGCCGGACACCGACTGGCACGTCAGCCGCCTGTACGACTTCGCCCGCGAGCTGGGCGCCTCGGTGCTGGTGCCGTACTACTCGCGCTACGTGGTGGACCTCAACCGCCCGCCGGACGACACCTCGCTGTATCCGGGGCAGAACACCACCGGCCTGTGCCCGGTGACCCAGTTTTCCGGCGAGCCGGTGTACCGCCCCGGCCGCGAGCCGGACGCGGCGGAGATCGCCGCGCGCGTGGAGCGCTACTGGCGTCCGTACCACGCCACGCTCCAGGCCGAGCTGGGGCGCCTGCGTGCCGAGCACGGCCGGGTGGTGCTGTGGGAGGGCCATTCCATCCGCGGCCGCCTGCCGTACCTGTTCGAGGGCGAGCTGCCGGACCTCAACCTCGGCACCGCCGGCGGCGCCAGCTGCTCGCCGGCGCTGCAGCGGCGCCTGGAGCAGGTGCTGGCCGCGCAGGGCCGGTACAGCCACGTGGTCAACGGCCGCTTCAAGGGCGGCTACATCACCCGCCATTACGGCCGTCCGGACGCCGGCGTGGAAGCGGTGCAGCTGGAGCTGGCCCAGCGCACCTACATGGACGAGGACAGCTTCCGGTACCTGCCCGAGCGCGCGTGCCACCTGCAGGCCGTCCTGCGCCAGCTGCTCGAGGCCACCCTGTCCCTGTAGGAACCGCGTCAGCGGCGACCCGGCCGGCGTGTCCGGCGGCTGCGTTCAACCGCGTGGCGGAAGACGCCCAATGCCACACGCCCCGGCAAGGACGCATCCGCCGCGGCCCGCGGGTCCCCGCGCCGCGTACGCGGCGCCTGCAGGTGAGGCCCGCTCCTGTGGGAGCCGCGTCCAGCGGCGACGCGGCCGGCGTGTCCGGAGCCGGCATTCAACCGCGACGCGGCAAGGGCGCCGACGAACCGCCGCATACCCGGGGCCTGCCCGCCGTCAGGCCGCATCGGCAGGCACACCCACCGCGGCCGGACGTGCGCCGCGGCGCCACCTGCGCGGCCCCCCGCAGGTTCAGTCCTCGTCCGCCTGCGGCCGCCAGGCCTGGACCAGCTTCTGCTGGATGTTCGGCGGCACCGGTTCGTAGTGGCTGAAATCCAGGGTGTAGCGCCCCTTGCCGGCGGTCAGCGACTTCAGCTCGGCGGCGAAACCCTCCAGCTCCGCCTGTGGCACCTGCGCACGCACCACCGCCTCCTGCAGCGCGCCCCTGCCGTTGCCGTCGCTGCCGTCGGTCCCGGCGATGCGCGCCCGGCGGGTGGCCAGGGCACCGGTGATGTCGCCCACCTGTTCCTCGGGCACGGCCGCCTCCAGCGCCACCACCGGTTCCAGCACCAGCGGCCTGGCCTTGGCGACCGCGTCGAGGAAGGCCTTGCGTCCGGCGGTGACGAAGGCGATCTCCTTGCTGTCCACCGGATGGTGGCGGCCGTCGTAGACCACCACGCGCACGTCCTGGATGGGATGGCCGCTGATCGCGCCGGCCTGCATGGCCTGGCGCACGCCCTTCTCCACCGCGGGGATGAACTGCCCGGGGATGGCGCCGCCCTTGACCTCGTCCACGAACTCGAACCCCGCCCCGCGCGGCAGCGGCTCCACACGCAGGAACACCTCGGCGAACTGGCCGGCGCCGCCGGTCTGCTTCTTGTGCCGGCAGTGGCCTTCGGCCGCCACCGAGACGGTCTCGCGGTAGGCGATGCGCGGCGGGCGGGTGGCCACCTCCAGGCCGAAGCGCTCCTTCAGGCGCTCGAGCATCACCCGCAGGTGCAGCTCGGACAGGCCGTGGACCACCGTCTCGTTGACCTCGGCGTTGTGCTCGACCACGAAGGCCGGATCCTCCTCGGCCAGCTTCTGCAGCGCCTGCGCCAGCTTCTGCTCCTGGCCGCGGCTTGCGGCCTGCACCGCCAGGCCGAACATGGCCTTCGGGAACTGCACGGGCGCCAGGCGCACGTGGTCCTCCTCGTGCGAGTCGTGCAGCACCGCACCGAAGTGCAGCTCCTCGATCTTGGCCACCGCGGCGATGTCGCCGGCCACCGCCGCGCCGGTTTCCGGGTGCTCGCGGCCGAACAGGCGGAACAGGTGGCCCACACGCACCGGGCGGCGGCCGTCGTCCACCAGCAGCTGCGCGTCGCGGCGCACGGTGCCCTGGTAGACGCGGAAGATGCCGATCTTGCCGACGAAGGGGTCGTGCACCACCTTGAACACCTGGGCGACCACGCGGCCGTCCGGATCGGCGCGCACCGCCACCGGTTCCCCGCCCTGGCCGTTGTGGCGCAGCAGCTGCGGCGGGTTGCCCTCCAGCGGCGAGGGGAACAGGCGGCCGGCGACGCGCAGCAGTTCCGGCACGCCCACGCCGCTGCGCGCGGAGACGAAGCACACCGGCACCAGGTGGCCCTCGCGCAGGGCCTGCTCGAACGCGTCGTGCAGCTCCTGCGGCGAGAGGCCGGATTCGCCGCCTTCCAGGTAGTGCTCCATGGCCTGCGCGTCCACCTCCACCACCTGGTCGAGGATGCGCTGGTGCCATTCGGCCACCGGGCCGAGGTCGGAGTCGCCGCCGGCGCCGGAGAAGCAGTCCACCACGCGCGTGCCGCCGCCGGCCGGCAGGTTCAGCGGCAGCACCTCCGGGCCGAACAGCTCGCGCAGCTGCGCCATCACCCGCGCCGGGTCGGCGTGTTCGTGGTCGATCTTGTTGACCGCGATCACCCGGCACAGCCCGCGCTCGCGGGCGCGGGCCATCAGGCGCACGGTGCCGTGCGCGGCGCCGGTGTCGGCGTCCACCACCACCAGCGCGGTCTCCACCGCCGACAGCGCCGACAGGGTCGGCCCGCGGAAGTCCGGATAGCCGGGGGTGTCGATCAGGTTGAGGTGGAAGGAGCCGTCGCCGGCGTCGTGGTCCAGGCCGGCGATGGCGATGTCCAGGGAGTGGCCGCGGGCCTTCTCCATGGGGTCGAAGTCGGACACGGTGGTGCCGCGCTCGATGCTGCCTGCCGAGTTGATGGCGCCGCCGGCATGCAGCAGGGCTTCGAACAGGGTGGTTTTGCCGGCGCCGGGGTGGCCCGCCAGGGCCACGTTGCGGATGTCGCGGGTCGCGTAGGGCATGAGGCCGTTCCTCCCGTGGCTGGGTCGAAGGCCGTCATGGCTGTCCGGGCCGGGCCCTCCGTGGTGTCGACCCGGCGGGCGGTCATGGCGGACGAACACCTTAGCGCGCCCCCGGCGCCGGCCACGTTGCGCCGCACAACCGCGGGCCGCGGCCACGGCGGGCTAACGCGCCGGCGGCTAACGTGCCGCTTCCGGCCGACATCCAACGAGGAAGGGAACATGGGCATCTCGCGTCACGCCACCGCGCACTGGGAAGGCGACCTCAAAGGCGGCGGCGGCCGCCTGGACACCCCGCAGAGCGGGCTTCTGTCCGGAACCCGCTACGGCTTCAACAGCCGCTTCGGCGAGGAGAAGGGCACCAATCCCGAGGAGCTGATCGCTGCCGCGCACGCCGGCTGCTTCACCATGGCACTGTCGGCCAAGCTGTCGGAGGCCGGCTTCCCGCCCGCCGCCATCGACACTCGCGCCGACGTGGACCTGTCGCTGGAAGGCGGCCCGGCCCTGTCGCGGATCCGGCTGAAGACCACCGCCTCGGTGCCGGGCATCGACCCGGCCAGGTTCCGCGCCGTCGCCGAGGACGCCAAGCAGAACTGCCCGGTGTCGCGGGCGCTGTCGGCGGTGCCGATCGAACTGGAGGCGCAGCTGGTCGGCTGAGCGGCACGCGCGCCGGGGCCGGTCCGGCGTTGCCGTGGCGGCGGTGCGCCGGCATAGTCGGGGGCTTCGCAAGAACCGAAGGAGTCGACTATGCGCGTGCGCATCCTCGCCCTGGCCCTGGCCACCCTGGGTTGTGCCATCCCCGCATCCGTGCCGGCGCAGGCACCGGAGGCGGCGCCGGGCGAGGTGGTGGCGGTGCTGACCGCCGCGCGCATCCACACGCTGGACCCGGCGCAGCCGCAGGCCACCGCTCTGGCATGGGATGCGGAAGGGCGCATCGTCGCGGTGGGCAAGGCCGCCGAGCTGCGCCGCCGCTTTCCGCAGGCGCGCCACGTGGACACCGGCAAGGGCACGGTGGTGCCCGGCCTGATCGACGCCCATGCGCACGTGATGGGGCTTGGGCAGGCGCTGATGAGCGCCGACCTGACCGGCGCCGGCAGCAAGGCCGAGATCGTCGAACGCCTGCGCGCCTTCGCCGCGACCATACCGGAGGGCGCCTGGATCGTCGGCCGCGGCTGGGACCAGAACCGCTGGCCGGAGCAGGCATTCCCGACTGCGGCCGACCTGGACGCCGCCTTCCCCGACCGGCCGGTGTGGCTGGTGCGCGTGGACGGCCATGCCGGCTGGGCCAACAGTGCGGCGATGGCCGCCGCGCAGGCCCTGGAGGGTGCACGTGCGCTGGACGGCGACTGGCAGCCGGAGGGCGGCCACATCGTGCGCCAGGACGGCCGCGCCAGCGGCGTGTTCGTGGACGGGGCGATGGTCCTGGTCGAGCGCGCCATTCCCGCGCCGGACGCGGCCTGGCAGGAGCAGGCGCTGGAGCGGGCGCTGGAGCTGGCGGTGGCCAACGGCCTGACCGGCGTGCACGACATGGGCGTCTCGCGCGAGGAGCTGGCGCTGATGCGCCGCTTCGCCGACGAGGGCCGCCTGCCGCTGCGCATCTCCGCCTATGCCGACGGCGACGGCCCCGCATTGGCCGACCTGTGCGCGCACGGCCTGTACCGCCACCCCTCCGGCCGCCTGCAGATGAAGGGCGTCAAGCTCTACATCGACGGTGCCCTGGGCAGCCGCGGCGCGGCGCTGCTGGAGGACTACTCGGACGAGCACGGCAACCGCGGCCTGCTGGTCACCGACCCGCAGGCCTACGCCGCGGCGGTGATCAAGGCGCGCGACTGCGGCGTGCAGGTGGCCACCCACGCCATCGGCGACCGCGGCAACCGCATCGTGCTGGACACTTACCAGCACGCCCTGGCCGCGCGCACCGCGCGCGCCGACCATCGCTGGCGTGTGGAGCATGCCCAGGTGGTGGCGCCGGAGGACCTGCCGCGCTTCGCCGCGCTGCGCCTGGTGGCCTCGATGCAGCCCACCCACGCCACGTCGGACATGCCGTGGGCCGGGGAGCGCCTGGGCCAGGCGCGCCTGGCCGGCGCCTACGCCTGGCGCCGCCTGCTGGACCTGGGCGTGCCGTTGGCGCTGGGCTCGGACTTCCCGGTGGAGTCGGTGGACCCGCGCCTGGGCCTGTATGCCGCCGTCACCCGCCAGGACTTGGCCGGCCAGCCGCCCGGCGGCTGGCTGCCCGGCCAGCGCCTGAGCGCGGTGGAGGCCCTGCGCGGCTTCACCGTGGAGGCCGCCCGCGCCGGCCACGACGAATCCGAGGTGGGGCGCCTGGCCCCGGGGCTGCGCGCCGATTTCGTGGTCTTCGACCGCGACCCGCTGGCCGTGCCGCCGGCCGAGCTGCCCAAGCTGCAGGTCCGCTCCACCTGGGTCGACGGTCAGGCGGTCTACACCGCCGACTGAGGCCCGCGCCCCTCGCCGCGGACGCCTGCCCCCGGCCGGCCCGGGCTCCTGCAGGGAGCCAGGCTCATGGCCACGCCCGCCATTCTCTCTGCAGGAGCCGCGTCAGCGGCGACCCGGCCGGCACATCCGGGCTCGCGTTGCACCGCGCCGCCGGGAGAGGCGGCCCCAACCGCCGCCGGGTGCAGGTGCATCCGCCGCGACCGGCCACTTCCGTCGCGTCGCCCCGGGCGCGGCTCCTGCAGGGGGCAGGCCGGCCATTCTCTGTAGGAGCCGCGTCAGCGGCGACCCGGCCGGCACATCCGGGCTCGCGTTGCACCGCGCCGCCGGGAGAGGCGGCCCCAACCGCCGCCGGGTGCAGGTGCATCCGCCGCGAATCGGCCATCCCCATCGCGCCGCCGGTGACGAGGGCCCCGAAGCAGGGGAGGAAAGGGGGCGGGGGCTCCGGCCGTTCATCCCCCAGGTGGCCCGCCCCGCCGAAATCCCGGATAATCCGCCAAAGCCGGTCGGACGCGCTTCCCAGGAAGCCAGCTGCCCGGCTTTTTCCGTGTCCGGGTTCCGCCAGGCCTGGGGCGCCCCGATGGCGCCCCGCCCGGGCCGCGGCGGATCCCCCGGCGCACGGCCTTCCCCGCGGCCCCGATGGCCGCACGTTACACAGGAGCTACCGGCCATGGGCCAGTCAGTCGTCGTTCTCGGCGCCCAGTGGGGCGACGAGGGCAAGGGCAAGATCGTCGACCTGCTCACCGAGGAGATCGGCGCCGTCGTGCGTTTCCAGGGCGGCCACAACGCCGGCCACACCCTGGTCATCAACGGCAAGAAGACGGTGCTGCACCTGATCCCCTCGGGCATCCTGCGCGAAGGCGCGCTGTGCCTGATCGGCAACGGCGTGGTGCTCAGCCCCGCCGCGCTGAAGAAGGAGATCGAGGAGCTGGAGGCTTCCGGCGTGGAGGTGCGCAGCCGGCTGAAGATCAGCCCGGCCACGCCGCTGATCATGCCGTACCACATCGCCCTGGACCAGGCGCGTGAGAAGGCCGCCGGCGGCAAGGCCATCGGCACCACCGGCCGCGGCATCGGCCCGGCCTACGAGGACAAGGTGGCGCGCCGCGGCATCCGCATCGCCGACCTGCACTACCCGGCGCAGCTGGAGGAGAAGCTGCGCGCCGCGCTGGACTACCACAACTTCGTCCTGACCCGATACCTGGGCGTGGACGGCGTGGACTTCCGGCAGACGCTGGACGAGGCGCTCGCCTTCGGCGACTACGTGGAGCCCATGAAGGCCGATGTGGCCGGCATCCTCCACGAGCTGCGCAAGCAGGGCAAGCGCGTGCTGTTCGAGGGCGCACAGGGCGCGCTGCTGGACATCGACCACGGCACCTACCCGTACGTCACCAGCTCCAACACCACCATCGGCGGCGCCCTGGCCGGCACCGGCGTGGGCGCGCAGGACATCGACTACGTGCTGGGCATCGCCAAGGCCTACGCCACCCGTGTGGGCGGCGGCCCGTTCCCGACCGAGCTGAACGACGAGATCGGCCAGGCCATCCGCGACCGCGGCGCCGAGTACGGTGCCTCCACCGGTCGCCCGCGCCGCTGTGGCTGGATGGACATCGTGGCGCTCAAGCGCGCGGTGGCCATCAACGGCATCACCGGCCTGTGCATCACCAAGCTGGACGTGCTGGACGGCATGGACAAGCTGAAGGTGTGCATCGCCTACGAGTACCGCGGCAAGCGCACCGAGTACGCCCCGCTGGACGCCCAGGGCTGGGAGGAGTGCACCCCGGTGTACCTGGAGTTCCCCGGCTGGCAGGAGAGCACCCACGGCATCACCGAGTGGGACAGGCTGCCGGCTGCGGCCCGCGCCTACCTGCGCGCGCTGGAGGAGCTGGCAGGCTGCCCGATCAGCATCGTCTCCACCGGTCCGGACCGCGAGCACACGATGATCCTGCAGGATCCGTTCGCCTGATCCGGAAGACCATCGGAGCCAACGGAAAGCCCCGCGGAAGCGGGGCTTTCCTTTTTCACGGGCTGGTGCCGTACGCCCACCGGATCCCGTGGCCGGTACGCAGAAGGAGTTTCCAGCCGGCAGCAGATGGCGGGAGGCAAGGACTGCCAGCATCCTTCCATTCCCGGGCGCATCCGCGTCCTGCAGGTGTCGCGGACGATCCGGTCCACGCGCTTCCGCGGGGCCTCGGGTCTCGTTCCATGGGTTCTTGCGGCCCTTGACCGGACACGTCATCCACGGGCGGGAAAGGGATCCACGGGTGGGGCAGGGACAGCACGCAGTGGCTATCCTGAAGGGCCTCCTGAATCGCCCCGCCTTTCCCGGAGGCTCCAAACCTTGAGGGGATGGAGCCATGAGCAACAAATTGACGAGGTACGCACCCGAGGTGCGTGAACGGGCGGTGCGGATGGTCCTGGATCACCAGGGCGAGCCCAGCTCCCAGTGGGCGGCGATTACGTCGGTGGCCGGG
>Ga0207874_1000452_pt1 | contig 60648 bp, 51 predicted proteins | sample HigsolmetaAR201D_FD_184833 | JGI IMG/M metagenome (GOLD analysis project Ga0207874, IMG submission 184833) | Ionic liquid and high solid enriched microbial communities from the Joint BioEnergy Institute, USA - AR20-1-D (SPAdes) (version 2) ...
AGTAAGGGAAAAGGGAAAGGGGAAAAGGGGAAAAGGGAAAGGGAATGAGGGAATAAGGGAAGGAGGGAAGGTCGCGCGTTCGCGCGACGCCCCCACCATTCACTACTCACCACTCACTACTCAACACTCACGAATCACGTTCCATTGCGTACTCCCGCACCACCTCCGCTACCCGTATGCTATAGCTCGAGAACAATTGCTCGCGTCCTTTGCGTTGCGCTTCGCGATGCTCCGGCATCTCGCGCCAGGCGCGCACGGCTTCCTCGTCGCGCCACCACGATAGCGCCAACAGCTTGCCCGGTGTCGTGAGACTCTCGAACCGCTCGACGCCGAGAAACCCATCGATGCCTTCGACCAAGGGCCGGAGCGATGCGGCGAGATTCAGATACGCCTCGCGCCCCTCGGCAGTCGGCTCGACCTCGAAAATGACCGCGATCACGACCTGACCTCCTGCGACTCTCGTTGGAACGTCCCTTCGACGATACGCACGAATGTGCGTTCCTCTTGCAAGATGAAGCGATGTTCGCGCGCGAAGGCGAAATTCTGGGCGCCGGCAGCATCTGTCTTGAGGCGCGATCGGTAGGCCTCGTACGCTGCAAGACTCTCGAAGCCGATCAATCCCCACGCCTCGTAGTTCGTCCCCTCGTGCGGCAGGAAATATCCGATCAGACGCCCGCCGCAGCGCGGAATGATCTCGCCCCAGCGCTGCGCATATTGCTCGAAGAGCTCGAGCCGATGCGGGTCGACCCGATAGCGAATGAAGCAAGCGATCATCGTCTTCGGCCTCCTATCGTTGGACGATGCGACGATAGCGAGACGTGGCACACTAACGGTTCGAGCTGAATCGAACCGTCGAGACGGCACGGCAGTTCACAATTGCAGACACGATGGCGAACGACTCATGAGCATCGGACCGAGTATCACGCGCATCGCCGCCGCCATCGGCGATCCCGTACGCGCGGAAATGCTGGCCGCGCTGATGGGCGGACGCGCGCTCACCGCAACCGAGCTGGCGAGCTGCGCCGGCATCACGAAACAAACCGGTAGCAGCCATCTGCGGCGGCTCGTGGATGCGGGCTTGGTCACCGTGCGATCGCAAGGGCGGCATCGTTATTTCGGTATCGCCAACGAAGACGTCGCGCATCTGCTGGAGCAGATGATCGGTGTCGCAGCGCGTACGGCAAATCCACGGCTGCACGTCGGGCCGAAAGAACCGGCGCTGCGCAGGGCGCGTGTCTGCTACGACCACCTCGCGGGCGAGATCGCCGTCGACATCTACGAAAGGTTGCTGCGTAGCGAGCTGCTCTGTTTCGTCGGCGAGAACCTCACACTGAGCGCGGACGGCGTACGCTGGATGAGGCGTTTTGGAATCGATGTCGAGCGATTGCGCTCGCAGCGCCGAGCGCTCTGTCGTGCATGCCTCGATTGGAGCGAGCGACGCAATCATCTCGCCGGCGCGCTCGGCGCAGCGTTTCTCGAACGATTGTTCGAGCGCGGCTGGGCACGGCGCGAACGCGGTTCCCGGCTCGTGACCATTCGGCCTGCGGGCGAGCTCGGGCTCAAACGCGCTTTCGGAAGCCTGCGTTGACTGCGAACGCACGAATGATCGAGGGCGCAGCCGAGCGGCGAACGCTGTTGAGCGGGCTCGCGATGGCCGCTGCCGGGGCGAGCGCCTTTTCCGGCAAGGCCATCATCGTCAAGCTGTCCTACCGTTACGGCGTCGATGCGGTGACGGTGATCATGTACCGCATGTTGTTCGCGCTCCCGTTATTCGCCTTGCTCGCATGGCGAACGAGCCGCGGTGCACAGCCGCTAACGCACCGCGATTGGCTGGTCGTCTGCGGTCTCGGCTTCAGCGGCTATTACCTCGCTAGCTTCCTCGACTTTGCGGGCCTGAAGTACATCGGCGCGAGCCTCGAGCGCTTGATCCTGTATCTGAACCCGACGATCGTGCTGCTCTTGAGCGTCGTACTGTTCCGGCAGCGCGTGAGCCGCGCGCAATGGATTGCGCTCGCCTTGAGCTACGCGGGCGTGCTCGTTGTCTTCGGACACGACATTCAGTTCAGCGGCAGTCAGGCCTTGCTCGGCGCGACGCTCGTCTTTGGCAGCGCGGTGAGCTACGCGCTGTACCTGGTTTACAGCGGCACGGCCGTGAAGCGTCTCGGCGCGCTTCGGCTGAGCGGCCTCGCAACCAGCATCGCGTGCGTCCTCTGCATCGCGCAGTTCTTCGCTCTTCGGCCGCCCAGCGCCATGGTCGTCGCGCCGCAAGTCATCTGGCTCGCGATTTTGAACGCAACGCTATGCACCTTCGTGCCTGTCCTGCTGGTGATGCTCGCGATCGAACGGATCGGCGCCTCGCTGACGTCTCAGATGGGCATGATCGGCCCCCTCTCGACCATCCTGCTCAGCGTATGGCTTCTCGATGAGCCGTTCACGATCTGGATCGCCATGGGAACGGCGCTGGTGATCGGCGGCGTGTGGTGGCTCACGCGGGCACCGAAAATGGAGCGGGGCTGAGGGAATCGGGAAAGGGAAAAGGGAAAAGGGAAAAGGGAAAGGGGGAAAAAGGGAATGAGGGAAGCAGGGAAGGAGGAAAGCCCACCCCTTCAGCCTTCAGTCTTCAGCCTTCAGCCTTGAATCAACAACATCCTGACGCTCGCTCACCAATTCTCCCTTCGCGGCTCTCTATAATCGCGCGGCTCATCCGCAGAGAGCAGGTGCGTACGTGCAGCCGATTATCTCGATCACCAATCTGGTCAAGACCTACGCCGGCGGCTTTCGGGCGCTGAAGGGCGTCGACCTCGAAATTCGGCGCGGCGAAATCTTTGCCCTGCTCGGTCCCAATGGCGCCGGTAAGACGACGCTCATCAACATCATCTGCGGCATCGTCACGCCGACCTCCGGCACCGTTCTCGCCGACGGCCATGACATCGTTCGCGATTTCCGCGCCGCTCGCTCGAAGATCGGACTGGTCCCCCAAGAGCTCGTGACGGACGCATTCGAAAGCGTCTGGGCGACGGTGAAATTCAGCCGAGGCCTGTTCGGCAAACCGCCGAACGACGCCTACCTCGAGAAAGTGCTGCGCGATCTGTCGCTCTGGGACAAGAAGGATTCGAAGATCCTGGCGCTGTCGGGCGGCATGAAACGCCGTGTGTTGATCGCCAAAGCGCTGGCGCACGAACCCGACATCCTGTTCCTAGACGAGCCGACGGCCGGCGTGGATGTGGAGCTACGCCGCGGCATGTGGGATATGGTTCGCTCGCTACGCGAGAACGGCGTGACGGTCATCCTGACGACGCATTACATCGAGGAAGCCGAGGAGCTGGCCGATCGAATCGGCATCATCAACAAGGGCGAGATCGTGCTCGTCGAGGACAAGAACATTCTGATGCGCAAACTCGGTCGCAAGCAGCTCACGCTGCACTTGCAAGCACCGCTCGAGCGCGTCCCGCCGCAACTGGCAAACCGCCAGCTCGAGCTCACTGCGGAAGGCACACAACTCGTCTACACGTTCGACACGCAGAGCGACTCGACGGGCATCGCGAGCCTGCTGCGCCAGCTGAACGAGCTCGGCATCGACTTCAAGGACCTGCACACCGAAGAGAGCTCGCTCGAAGAAATTTTCGTGACCTTGATCGGAGGCAAGCGATGAACGGTTACGCCATCCGAGCCATCTACCGATTCGAGATGGCGCGTTGGTTCCGCACGATCGTGCAAAGCGTCGCCTCGCCCGTGATCTCCACCTCGTTGTATTTCGTCGTGTTCGGCGCAGCGATCGGCTCGCGCATCGCCGAAGTGGAAGGCGTCAGCTACGGTGCGTTCATCGTTCCAGGTCTGATCATGCTGTCGATCCTGACCGAGAGCATCGCCAATGCGTCCTTCGGTATCTACATGCCGCGCTACTCGGGGACGATTTACGAGGTGTTGTCCGCACCGATTTCGGCGTTCGAGATCATCGTCGGATACGTCGGTGCGGCCGCGTCCAAGTCGATCATGCTCGGACTCATCATCCTCGCAACCGCCCGCGTCTTCGTACCGTTCGAGATCGCGCATCCGTTTTGGATGATTGCATTCCTCATCATGACGGCCGTCACCTTCAGCTTGTTCGGTTTCATCATCGGCATCTGGGCCAGCGGCTGGGAGAAGCTGCAGATCGTCCCGATCCTGGTCATCACCCCGCTCGCGTTCTTGGGCGGCAGCTTCTATTCGATCAGCATGCTGCCGCCGCTCTGGCAGAAGATCACGCTGTTCAATCCGGTCGTGTATCTGATCAGCGGTTTCCGCTGGAGCTTCTACGGAATTTCCGACGTCGCCGTCGGCATCAGCCTCGGCATGACCGTGTTGTTCATGGCCGGCTGCGTGACAGCGATCTATTGGATCTTCAAGACAGGGTATCGGCTCAAGGCTTGAGCCGGGCGGACCTGAGACTGAAGGCTGAAGGCTGAGGGCTGAAGGTAGCGCGCGGTGCGCGCTCGTTCACTCACGTACAGCGCACAGAGCGCCCTTCGCCTTTCGTCGTCAATTGTCCATTGACAATTGTCAATGGATTTCAGCTGTCAACTATCAACTGATTCTCGAACTCTGATAGCCTGTAGGCCGCAGGTTGCGCACGCATCGCGCTCCGAGTCACGAGTCACCAGTCACGAGTTACGACCCATGCGCACATTCCTCGCAGCAGTCCTCGCGTTCTTGACCTTCTTTCCCGCCACCTCCCCTGCTCAACAGACCTGGGTCGAAGGGAAGCACTATTTCCTGATCCGGCCGGCGGCGCCGAAGAGCGTGCCCGCCGACAAGATCGAAGTCGCCGAGGCATTCTCGTACGGCTGCCCGGCGTGCTACGCGTTCAATCCGATCGCCAAACAGCTGCAGACGATGCTGCCGGCAAATGCACAGTTCATCTATCAACACGCGTCGTTCAACTCGGCAGAGAGCTGGCCGCTGTTTCAGCGCGCATTCTTGACCGCGGAAGCGCTCGGTATTCGCGAGAAGACTCACGACGCCATGCTGAGTGCGATCTGGGAGACGGGCGAGCTCGCCGTCGTCGACCGCAAGACGAACCGTCTGAAGAACCCGCAACCGACGCTGGAAGATGTCGCGAAATTCTATGAGCGCACGGCAGGCATCAAAGCGGCCGATTTCCTGGCTGCCGCCAAATCCTTCGGCGTACAGGCCGCCATCAACCGCACGGAAAACTGGTTGCGCGCGGCCCGTATCGATTCGACTCCGACGATAGTCGTCAACGGCAAGTACCGGCTCACGGTCAGCTCCGCCGGCGGCGTGAACGAGATGTTCGCGCTCGTGGAATATCTGGTGAAAAAAGAAAGCGCGGGTCAATAGGAAGTGGGTTCTGCACGTGGGGCTCGAGCCAGAGTCGTCGCGCAGGTGCGCGCTCTTGCTCCAGCCCCCAGCTTGCGGTCTACAGCCTTTGAAAGGAGCTCGCCCGTCCCAGCTGTCCATCAGACCTAAGATCATCAGCAATCTCAGTCTGCCCCGATACCAGAACGACGCGTATTATTGACTTTACAACGGGCGAGCTCGCCTGGCGATCGTCACTACTCAATCCGCCCGTTGTAAGGAATCTCCCATGCGTAACCCAACCTGCACGCCGGCAAGGGCCGCCCTTGCCTGCGCCGCTCTTGCTTTGCCGTCATTGGCGCAATCGCGACCGGCCGATCTGCACGAAGCGGAACGCGTCCAGATTCCCGCGCCGTACCGGTTCGCCTCGCATGCCTGCTTGAAGAACGACCACCTTCTCGTAGTCGCGCGGCGCGAGCACGATTTCAACCAACAGGCGTGGGTGCTGCTGCATTTCCAGAAACTGTCTGGAACGTGGCAGTTCGTCGAAGAAGTGGTTGCCGACCCCGTCGAGCTGGGCCAAGACATCTGGAGTAACGAAGACTTGGCGTGCAACGATCAACTCGTCGCCATGTCGACGCCTGCAGGATCGTCCTACGTTGCCGAGCTCGTCGGCTCCAGATGGCAGGCCACGCCCGTCTTGGGAAGCGCATCGGGTGCCGACGTGTATGGCGCAACCGCAGCGTTCTCCACCAACACTCTGGCGCCCGTCACGATAGCGCTCGTCACCAAGACCGCTAGCGGCGCCTGGAGCGAACCGAGCTTTGCGGTCGGTAATCCAGGTTATTCCGGATTCGAGGATTTCTCCGGACCCCTGAGCTTCTCCTTCGCAGGTCATCAGATCGCCGTTGCGAGCGGCGACTATCGTGCCGGGGGACAACAGGGACCGATCGTTTCCGACACCCAGATATTCGACCGCGTAAACGGCCAATGGCAGCTGGCGACGCTACCCGCCAAGCAATACGACTCCGCGGCCATCGGCGATGAAGTCGCTCTCTCGATGCGATCTTGGACCGTGCCGGGAGAAGTTGCCGCGTTCTTCTCCCGCTCCGCCTCCGGCGACTGGACGGTCAAACACTCCCTCATCAGCGCCGAGCGATTCAACAGGTTCGAACAGATTCGTTTCATGAACAAACGTGCGTTCGCCCTGACCGAGGGCGCAATCGTCATGTTCGAACAGGAAACCGACCGCGTGTATCGACATCGCGCTACGCTCGATCTCGCCGATGCGACCGCGAACGAGTTCTGGTTACGGTCCTACGACGTCGACGGAAATCGAGTTGCGGCGGTCGGCGGCGATGAAGCGACCATCTACTTGTTCAAGATCCCGACCCCGCTCCCCGAGCCGGTTCTGCTCCAGGAAAGGTTCGAAGGCACGAACCCGGCGGATTGGGAGCCGTGGGGCAAGACCGACTGGCGCGTCGTCGGCGCCGGGCCGTCCCACGCGTACCGTCAGCGCAACATCGAAGGCAATGCGCGCGCGATCTTGCAAACCTTCGAAGGTACTGACCAAGCGATCCAGACAGATCTTCGCATCCTTTCCATGGAAGGCCCGACGCCATGGGCCGGCCTCATGGTGCGCTACACGGACCCGAACAATTTCTACTACCTGCTCGTGAACGCGACCTCGATCCAGATCCGTCGCAACGTCCACGGTACGTTCGGTCCGATCGCGCGAGCCCCCTTCACGCTCACGCTCGGCCATACGTATCGTTTTCGTTTGGAGGCGATCGGCACGCGCATCCGCGCGTTCCTCAACGGCGAGCTCGTCGCGGAGGCCATCGACGATACGCATCCGAGCGGGAAAGTCGGCCTTACCATGTGGCGCTCCGTGAGCGAGTACGACAACGTGATCGCTACTTCATCGCCGCAACGCGAGCTCTTCGTCGATCCGTTCCCGCAACCGTGCTGCGGCGGTTTTCGCGAGCGACCGTGGACAGTCGCTCCGGCCAATCAGTGGACCATCGTTCCTTCGGGCACTGAATTCGTCTATCGGCAAGCGAGCACGTCCGGTGTCGCGCGAGCCATCAATGGCGGCCCGACGGGAGATCAAGTCGTCAGCGCCACGGTTCGGCCGCGAAAGTTCAAGGCCAACAGCCAAGGATTCGCCGGCGTCATCGCGCGGTACAAGGACGAGTCCAACCACTACTACGGAGTACTGTCGAACAACGGCCGTATTTCGTTGCGCAAAGTCGTCAACGGTGTCGTTACGACCCTCGATGAAGCTTCGTTCCCAGTGACAGCAAACGTGTCGCACACCGTGCGTCTCGAAGCCGTCGGCTCATCGATTCGGATGTACGTCGGCCGCTGGTTGTATCTCGAAGCCGAGGACGATGCGCTACCCACAGGGAACTACGGACTGATCACGAACAATGCCTCGGCGGATTTCGACAACGTCAAGGCAATCAGGCCGTAGAAGGGCTCGTGACTCGTGACAGGAAGGTCGCCTTCGCGGCCTTCTTGTCAAGCTTCGTAAGCAAGATCTCTGACGTGACTTCAGTCAACTCTTGGCACGCCTCTCTTTTCCCTTGCGAGAACGATCACCGTAGGTGTCCTTCCCTTCTTCCCTTCTTCCCTTCTTCCCCTTTCCCCTTTCCCTTTTCCCTTTTCCCATTCCCATTCCCATTCCCATTCCCTACCCCACACCCACTCTCATCACATTCTGCCTATCCCACAACAATCGACGTAGCTCCGTGACAGAGATACGAGCGGCGCCGATGCGATACGGATTTGCTTCGCGCGCAAAACTGAGCGACACGCCGTTGAGCTCTACGTCGCGCACGCCGTAACCGGCGCCGGCAAGCTCATAAGCGATCTCGAGCGGTTTGCCGAACAAATCGAGCTCCACTCGCAATCCGTTCAGCGACGGCGGAATCACAGGATCGAGGCTCAATGCATCGGCCTCGAGATTCAAGCCGAGGAAGCGGCGCACGATGAGACCGACTGCAATGCCTGCGCCGCTCGAGTACACGCGCCATCCGCCATCGAGCCCGACCGTGCCGAGCCGGATACGTTCGTATTGGTCGCTTGCTTGATAGCGGTCTTCGAACGCCGCATCGGAGCTCGAGTAATAGCAGTTCGCCTGCCGCAGCGTCGCCTGGGGCACGAGCGTACGGATCGAGATGGGGTTCGCCTGGCACAGTGCGCGGAAGAACCGGTCGGCTTCGCCGACGAACGCAAGCGCCTGCGCATAGCGCAAGTGAGCATGCATGTACATCAGCCCGATTTCCCGGCCGAAGAACGCGGCACTCTCCGCGCGTTGAAACAAGCGCTGCGGCCCGCCGTGATAGGCCATCGGCCGATCGAACAGACGGATTCCGTCGGGACCCAACAGGTGCTCGTCCATGATCGCGAGATGCGCGCGCGCCTGCTCCGGCGAAAACAGACCTTCGAGCAAGGCGTGGATCATCGCGAGCGCGCTGTACTTGACGCCCGTGATCTCGTCGCGCGGATGCAGGAGATAGCGCACGTCGCTGCCTTCGAACACTGCGTATCCGGCAAGCACACCGTCGACGACGAGCAGACGCTGAAAGTCTCGGCGCACAACCTCCGCCCATTGCTCGAACCGCGGAGCATGTTCCGCCCGTCCGACCGCCCGCAGTGCACGGGCGAGCGTCGTGAGCATCTGATGATGCAAAGTGACCGTCCACGCGCTACACATGCGCTCGCGCAGCGCGGGATCGGCTGGTTGCAATGCATCGTTCCAATCGCCGTGACCGTAGGCCGCGAGCGCCGTCCCGCGGATCGTTCGGCGCTCGATCACGGCGAGCGCTCGCTCCACGTGCTCCCACACCGTCGCATCGGCACCGTCGAAGTACGGGACACGCTCATCGAGCACACTCTCATCCGCCGAAGCGATCAAGTACTGCGCAAGTGCCAGCACGGGCCAAAATACGATGTCTCCGTGCGAATCCGCTGCACGAATCTCGCGATAACGATCGAAGAACATGAACCACTGCGGCCAATCGCCATCGGCTCGCTGTGCACGCATCACGCGTAACAGCAAGTCGCGAATGGGCTCGGTGTGACCGGACGCGAGCAAGAGCTCCACGGGCCCCTGAGTCACGTCCCGCGTCCCCCATCCTCCGCCGGTGAATTGCTCCAAGCCTCGCGGCGACAGATAGTGAATCAGCGCATTGTGCGTGAACCAGGGAACGATCTCGCCGAGCCGCTCGAGTCGCTCGGCGATCGGACTGGTCTCCGGCGCAAAGAACAACACTCGATCGATCGCACGCTCGCCTTGCGGTCCGGACGGGACATCGCCGTTCCGCACCAAGCGTCCGACGATCCGCAATCCGGCCCGCGTCGTACGCGTCGTCGTGACGCACACGAACGGCTCGTTGCGCGATTGCCGATCTTCGAAAAGGACTTCATCGCCTGCGACTTGCTCGAACGTCGTCCCCGAATCTGCGGCCAGGACGAATGCTCCGCCTGGGAATCGTTCCGCCAACTCGGAGCCTGGCGGGGGCATGATGTGCACCTCGGCGCCGCGATGCTCGAAAACAGCGGGCGCAAGCGTTGCGCCGTCGTCGCCGTCGAGCGCAATGTGGTGCGTGACGAGAAACCGCACCGGCTCACCGAGAAGCACGTTGAGCTCGACTCGAATCTCATGGGCATCGCTCCGTGCCGAAACGCGCACCTCGATCAACCCCTCGGCATGGCGATAGATCCAACGGCAGCTCTCCGGCTGCATCTCGAACGCCGAAGGCAGATCGAGGAGCTGCCATTGACCGTTCAGTTCCACGAACACGCGTTGCCCTTGGGAGCGGAACAAGCTCAAGTAACTACGCTGCACGGACAGCAGCCGGTTGAAGCTCACGTGCCCCTGAGTGAGCATCGAATTGAACACGCCGCTCATCCATACGGTCGACGTCAATGCCCGCTCGTCCGGCGTGAGGTTGTTTCCGGTTTTGAGCACATGACCGTGCGGGCGCTCGACGTGCAACTCTTTCGAGCGCAACACGATGTGCGACTGCGCGCCGCAAAAGAACGACAGGCGCTTGCCGTGCGCATCGGTTTCGACGTGTCGGCGGCCGGGTCCGAATAGCGCGTGTTGATCGTCCAGTGACAGATCCAGGGCTACGAGCTTGGGCGCCGTAACGAAAAGCGAGCGACTGCGCGGTCCTCGAGCGACACCGCGCGAAGCGACGTTCGGCGCAATCGCCTCAGGCAAGGCGAGGACTCGATCCACGTGTGCGAGATCGGAGGAGTCGGTCGCAGCGGGATGATCGGCAAGCACGATGCCGAAGAAGCCCCCATGCACGTGCGCGCCAGGGATCAGCTCCAGCTCGTCCTCCTGCAACACAGCCATCGAGTGTTCGTGCTGCAGGCGGCGCGAGCTCAGTCGATTGACCAGACTGACCGGTGCCAGCGCGGCGCGCGTCGCCAAACCATGAAACTGCAGCGCATCGGTCGCATAGGCCACCGTCTTGCGCAACGAGCCGAGCGCACACCACGGATGGCAACCGTTTGCAGGCAGGTTCTGACGCGAAGCGATGACGGTTCCACGCTGAGGATGCACGAGCGGCGCGCGATCGACGTATTGACTCACGTAGTACTCGTTCGTGCGCACCATGGCGTATGGCGCGAGCGCGATGTCCTGCGCGTGGATCAAGTCGACGCGCTGCGGGTCGGACGACTCGTTCGCGATCCATACGTGCCAAAACCATGCCGCAACATCCGAGGCTAGACACAGCTCGATGCGATAGTGCAGCCCATGCCAACGGCCCTCGCCGACGATGCGGCGCTCGGATTCGGCACTGAATGCGGTAGGGCTTTGCGGCCCCAGCAACGGCACGAACTCGCGCGTGTCGGTCCGGCGCAAGTAGATGTTCGTCGGACCGCCCTCCACCTCGTTGCCGAGAAACAAGTTGATGCATGTCGATCCGAACTGCATGCGGCGCAGCGAGCCGGCGGAAGTCAGCTCAACCGCGAGGCCGGATGGACTGGAGATGCGCATGGGGACGGACATTCTTCGTCAGGCTACAGATAGCAGGCGACAGGTGGCGGGCAACAGTAAGAGCGGGCGCTGGGCGATGGCTTGCACCCTTCGCCGTTGTCAATTGTCCATGACCAATTGTCAATTGCGTCTTGTGCTGTCGCAGCACAGGACTCTCGCGCTTTCACGGCCTTTTCACGCCACCTTGCACGACCGCGTCACGAACGGGTTGTACCGTCCTGGCTCCATTTCCAGGGAGGCGATATCGTGCGTACTCGCAATCTCTATCGACACTTTTGCTTGGTCACACCGCTAATCGGTTTGGCCCTGATCGCTCCGAGCGCTGTGCCGGCACAGACACCCGTTCACAAACATTACGATTCGGAAGGCGCTTCCAAGCCATCGCCCACAGGGGCGCTCGCACCCCGACTGCAGAACGTCGGCAAGCACGTCTTTCCGGTCACGACGCATTCCGAGCAAGCGCGCCTGTTCATGAATCAGGGCTTGAATCTGACGTACGGCTTCAATCATGCGGAGGCCGGCCGCGCGTTCGCCGAGGCTGCGCGGCTGGACCCGCACGCCGCGATGGCTTACTGGGGCCAAGCGCTCGTGCTCGGCCCGAACATCAACGCTCCGATGGCGCCCGAAGACGAGCCGAAGGCGCACGCGCTGATCCAGAAGGCCATCGCGCTGAAAGATCATGTCAGTCAGCGCGAACGCGACTACATCGATGCGCTTGCGGTGCGCTACACCGGCAGACCCGAGGACCGCAAGGCCGCGGACCAAGCCTACGCCGGCGCCATGCGCCTCCTGCACGAGAAATATCCCGACGATCAGGATGCGGCGACTTTGTACGCCGAAGCCTTGATGGATCTTCAGCCGTGGGATTACTGGCTGCGGGACGGCCGACCTCACGGCGGGACACCCGAGATCATCAAGGCGCTCGACGGCGTGCTCGCAAAGAATCCGGAGCATCCAGGCGCGCTGCATCTTCACATTCATCTATGGGAAGGCAGCCGCACGCCGGAGCGCGCCGAGGCATCCGCCGACCGCTTGCTGCCGCTCGCACCTGCGGCCGGCCACCTGGTCCACATGCCCGGGCACATTTATCAACGAGTCGGCCGCTATGCCGATGTCGTGAAGGCGAATCAACTGGCGATCCTCGCGGACGAGGACTACATCACTCAATGTCGTGCGCAGGGCTTGTATCCGCTCGGGTACTACCCGCACAACATTCATTTCCTTTGGTTCGGCGCGACGATGGCAGGGCAAAGCGAGCTGGCCATCGCCTCCGCACGCAAGACGGCCGATTCGATCCCGCCGCAAACCGTGAAGGAGATGCCGATCCTGCAAACGTTCCTGCTCACCGAGGATTACGCGCTCGTGCGCTTCGGCAAGTGGGACGAGATCCTCGCGTTGCCTGCGCTGCGGTTCGACTCGCCGTTCACGCGCGGCGTGCGACACTATGCACGCGGTATGGCCTTCGCGCGTAAAGGCAAGTTTGCGGAGGCGCGCAAAGAGCTCGCTGCCCTCAAGAAGATCGCGGAGGATCCGCAGCTCATCGCCACACCGGCGTCCATGTCCGCGAACTTGCCGGATGCAGTGCTGCGGATCGCCCACGAAACACTGGCGGGCGAGCTCGCTGCCGAGCAACGCGATTACGACAAAGCCATTGCGCACCTAGAAAAAGCCGTGCGCTTGCAGGATGCGCTCGCGTACACCGAGCCCGACGATTGGCACTATCCCGTTCGTCATTCGCTCGCCGCAGTACTGATGCTCGCCGGCCGGTTCGATGAGGCCGAAACCGTGTACTGGGACGACCTCGCCGTGCATCCCAAGAACGGCTGGGCGCTGTTCGGTCTCGCAAGAGCGCTTCGCGCGCAAGGCAAGACCGAAATGGCGAAGGCGGTCGAAGCGGATTTCCGCGAAGCATGGAAGCACGCGGACATCGAGCTGACCTCCTCCCGATTCTGATCGCGATGTTCCGCCCCTCTTCTTGCCGAGAGGGGCGGACCGCGTGTCGTGCGCACGACCTCTCGTTCGTCCAACTAGCGGCCGTGAAGCATGCTGCACCGGAGAATCTTCATGCACACTCGCATCACGCTCGCTTCGACGCTTCTATTGGTCGCGCTTGCCACGTTCGCCGAAGAGCCGCGTCAATACATGGCACGACCGCTCGATGGCGGCGTCGTTTACAGCCAACGTGCCCGCGATGCCTACGCCGCCGGCGTCTGGACGCTCGATGAAATCGCCGCATCCGAACCGAGTGCCGATAAAGCCATCGAGATCTATCGACGTGCGCAAGCCGCCTTCGAGGAAGCCGTTCGCGCCGAGCCCGCGATGTACGAAGCACATACGTACTTGGGCTACATCCACCGCAAGCTCGGCCGTTACAAAGCATCTCTCGAGGCATACCGAACTGCGCTCGAGCTGAAACCCGATTACGTCTACGCAATCGAGTATCAAGGCGAGGCGTACTTGGGATTGGGCGACTTCGACCGCGCCCGCTTCAATTACTTGCGCCTGTATGCGCTCGATCGAGAACTCGCCAAGAAGCTGTTGGATGCGATGGAAGAATGGACGAGCTCGACGTCAGACGAGGACGCGACGAAGATCGCGGGTGCACGAGCGTGGATCGCGGAACAGCGGCAACGTAACAGATCGAACGGGACAGCCTCCGCGAAATAATCCGGCGGAGAAAGCTTCCATTCGAGGAGACGAGTCGTACTGCTACAGTCCAAAGATCTTTGAAGATGCCGGCCCGAATGTGCGGCCTGTGCTATACATCGCCTGTCCTAAACAATCTCACCAATAAGAGGCGTCGATATGCGACTCACGCCGACCCGCCCCGCCATCGCCGCGCTGTTAACTCTTCTCGCATCGTGCTCATCGCCGAGCGGCTCGGAATCCGGTCTGCGTATCGAGGTGCTTTCCAGCCGGCCGGACATGATCACGGGTGGCGATGCGCTCATCAGGATCGATGGCATCGATGCGAGCTCCGATTGGGCGTCGACGGTCAACGACGGCGACGCGCAGTGGACCGACGTCCGGACCGAGGGCGAGCGAAGCATCGTCGGGCTCCTCAAGGGGCTACGCCTCGGCGCGAACACCTTGGTCGTGCGCCAGGGATCGGACACAGCATCAATCGATCTCGTCAACTATCCGATCACGGGCCCGGTGTTCTCGGGTCCGCATCAGACTCCTTATATATGTCAGACCGAGCTGTGGGATCTCGGTCCGCCGCTCGATGAGAACTGCAGCGCCGAAACCCGGGTGAAGTGGCTGTACAAGCCCACGAGCTCGCAAAGCACCGGTGCTGCCGCATTCAAGCCGCTCAACTCGCCCGACGATCGGCCGGACGACCTCGCGACGATCGAAGTGAACGGTCAGTCCGTGCCGTACATCGTCCGTGTCGAGACGGGCACCATCAATCGCGCGGTCTATCAAATTGCCAAGCTCGAAGGCGCTTGGAACGGACGTTTGATCTACACCTTCGGCGGCAGCTGCATGGCCGGCTACGTGCAAGGCAAGAGCAATGGCGGCGTTCTGAACGATCTACATCTGTCGCGCGGCTATGCCGTCGCCTCTTCCTCCCTGAACGTCTTCGGCAACAACTGCAACGGCGTCGTATCGGCCGAAACGCTCATGATGGTCAAGGAGCGGTTCATCGAAACGATCGGCGTACCGAAGTACACGATCGGTTGGGGCAGCTCCGGCGGCGCGATGGCGCAATACGAGATCGCGCAGAACTATCCCGGCCTGCTCGACGGCATCGTACCGCTGACGTCCTTCGCCGATGCCATCACGTATTTCATCGAGAGCGAGGATTGCCGGCTCTTGCTGCGTCCGTACCTCAATTCCACGACGCTGACGGAAGAACAAAAGGTCGCCATCACCGGCGTATCGACATGGGCGACGTGCGACGATTCGCTCGCGAACCGTCCCGGCCGGCTCGATCCCAAGGATTGCGACGCGAGTATCCCTGAGTCGCTTCGCTATCACCCCACGCGCAATCCCGGCGGCGCGCGCTGCTCGGTTTACGACGGCATGGTGAACATCTTCGGACGCGATCCGAAGACCGGCTTCGCACGTCGCCCCCACGACAATGTCGGCGTGCAGTACGGCTTGCGCGCGCTCAACGAAGGGATCATCACCAAGGAACAGTTCTTAGATCTCAACGAGAAGATCGGCGGCTATGACATCGAGACGAATCGTCAGCCGCAACGCACGGTGGGCGATCCCGAGGCCATTCGAATCGCATACGAATCGGGCAAGACCGTCACGGGCAAAGGCAGCCTTGCATGGATCCCCATCATCGATGCACGCGCGTATCTCGATGCCGAGGGCAACTTTCACGAGAGCTATCACTCGTTCCGCGCTCGCGCTCGGCTCATCGCGGAGAACGGCGATGCCGACAATCAAGTGATCCTGCGCGCGCCAAAGGGCGCCGTGTTCCAGCAAGTCCAGGCCGAGCTGCTGTCGCACATGGAACAGTGGCTCGATGCGCTGACGGCCGATACATCGGAACGAACGCCGCGCGAGAAAACGCTCAGTGCACGACCGGCTGCGCTCACCGACGCCTGCTGGACCGAAGACGGAAGGAAAATTGCCGAGCCGGCGGTCTACGGTGCGAATAGCGAGTGCAATCGTCTGTATCCGCCGCACTCGAGTCCGCGCCTGGCGGCTGGAGCGCCGCTCGCAGGCGACATTTGGAAATGCAAGCTGAAGCCGATCGACTGGTCAGACTACTCGGTCGAGTTCACCGAAGCCGAACGCGCGCGCCTGCAACGCATTTTTCCGGAAGGCGTCTGCGACTGGTCGCATCCCGGAATGTACCGGGCACCGCTCAAAGGCGTGTGGCAAACCTATTGAGCGGCACCCGGATACTGGCCCACCGGCGAATCAGAACTTCTTCGACAGAGCCAAGCGGAAGTAGCGGCCGAGCGGATTGGCCGTAAACGTGTTGTAGCCGAAGTCCTGCCGCATCGCAGGCGGATCGCGGTCGAGCAAGTTGAACACGCTCGCCGTCACGACGGTATCCCACGGCAGCTCGGCACGATACACGAGATCGATCGGCTTCCACGGCTCCATGCGCTTCGCGAACAAGTTCGTGGCGTTCGCCGGGAAGATCGACGGCGAGTCGTTCTCGAGCCCGTCGACGTAATGAATCGTCGCGCGGACGTTGTGCGAACCCCAGGCGTACTCCACGTACAGGTTGCCCTTCCATCGCGGCAAGGCATTGAAATTGGTCGTACCGGCGTAGTCGCGACCTTGGGTGATCAGGATGCCTTCGGTGTAGCTACCCGTACCGCGATACTTGAACACGTAGTTGCCGTCGGCGCCGATACGCATATCGCCGCCGAACACTGAGAACGGCAAGCGGTAGTCGATCACCACGTCGATACCTGTGACGTCGTAGTCCTGCTTGTTGTCGCTCGTCAGACGGATGCGCTGCAGATTCTGCAGCCCGCACGTGGCAGGATCGCCAACGCCGCCCGTGAAGGTGAAGCGCTGCTGCAATCCCCAGTACGGATCGTTGGGATCGGATGTGCAGTGGTTCGGGCTGCTGACGCTCGAGCCGAAGAACGCCGCCACCATGTTGGCCGCGCTATCGGTCTCGATGACGTCCTTCAAGTGAATCTCGTAATAGTCGACGCTCGCCGTCAGACCGAAATCGGTCGTGAAGATGAGGCCGAGGTTGTAGTTCTCGGCGGACTCGGGACGCAGGTTCGGATTACCGAATCTGTCCGTAGCCTTGAACTGACCGAGTTGCGCGACGACGAAGCCGCTCGTCACCATACCCGTGGCGCTCCACGGCGACGGTGCACGGAACGTAGTGCTCGCCGAGCCGCGCATCGCCAACCAATCCGTCACCTGCCAACGCAACGCGAGTTTCGGATCGGTCGTCGTGCCCGCATCACCGAGATCTTCATAGCGCGCCGCGACCTGCGCTTCGAGATCGGCCGTGATCGGCAAGTGCAGCTCGCCGTAGATCGCGTAGCGCGACGTGACCAGGTCATAGCCAGGCAGCGCGCCGAAGAACGTGAGCGGTCCCGTGCGCGAAAGGCAATCCGTGACGCCGGTTGCCGGACACGGCGCCGTATCCAGATTCGTTTCCGGCGGCACCTCCTGAATGTCCCAGGAGCGCAAGTATTGCGCACCGAGAGCCCAGGAGATGTTTCGACCCGCCCACAGCTGCCACGGGAGCTGACCGCTCAGCGCCAGATCGATCGTTCCCGTGCGGTTCTCGTTGTGGAAGTCGTAGCCGTACGCCTGCAAGTATTCCGCGACTTCGCGAGAGTTCGCCGCTTGCGGATTGAGCGCGACGGCGGCGGCATACATCGGATTGATCTGTCCGGTCTGCGCATTGCGCTCGACGCCAGTCGAGAACGGGTTGAACCACAGGCAGGGCCCCTGGCCCGGCGTGCTCGTCGCCGGATCGCTGCCGCCCGGCGTGCATCCGAAACCGCCGAGACCACGCAATGCCCATTGCAGGTTCTCCACCACGATTTCCGCGGTATAGCGCTCGAAAACGTAACGCCCGTACGTCACGTTCGCGTCGTAACGCATGTTGAATGGCAGGTCGCCGCTGAACCCTGTCGAAATGCGGAAGGCGTTGCCTTCGCGCTTGGAACGGAATGCGTCGCCGGTGAGCGGATTGCCGCCGTAGCCGTACGGACGCCATGCGCCGGCCACGCTGTTCGTCATCACACCGTACTGTTGAATGCGTTCGATGTCCTGCGCCGAGAACGCTTCCGGATACAGCGCGAGGAGCGTCTGCAGCCCCGGATTCTCCGGAGGAATGTAGTAGCCGCGGATTCGGTCCTGACCCGCTGGCGCCGGAACGGGATTGTTGCCGCCCCACTCTTCGTTCAGCGGGAAGTTGCTCGGCGCGTAGCTCGGCTGCTGTACGTCGTGCGGAACGTTGTGTCCCGAGAACAGCGCCTCGAAATGGAATTGGTGATTCGCCGACAGATCCACGTTCAACTGCGCGAACACTTGATAGCCGTCGACGTCGTCGACGAGCGCATTGAACGGCGCATTGTGATAGATGCAGCGCGCGGAGTTGCCCGTGCCGCGGAGGAACCCTGCGAACGTTTCGCAAGCTGGATCGACGAAGGATCTGCCGTTGTTCGCTCCCGAACCGACCGTGAAGCCCTCGGCCGTGAACGACGCCGGGATGATGTAGGCACCGGGATTGCCGCTTGCGGCATACCCGTTCTGCGGGTTGATGTTGGGATTGGTGATGCGGCTCGTGGGCTGCGGTCCGCCGTCATAAGCATAGATCGCCCAGTCGCGATCGGCTTGGTTGAGCTCAGAGCGGTGGTTGTAGCCGAGCGTGACCAGGAAATTGCCCCAGCTCTTGGTCGTACCCCAAGCGATGTTGGCTTCGTAATCCCCGTCGGTGTCGCTGATGTACGTATAGTTGCCGTCGATCTTCAAGCCCTCGAAGTCCGGCTTGGTGATGAAGTTCACCACACCGGCAATGGCATCGGATCCGTACGTCGCTGCGCCGCCGTCCGTGAGCACTTCGACACGCGCAATTGCCGCTTTCGGGATCAACGCCGCATCGACCGCGCCGTCGAAGCCGCCGACGTTGAGCGTCGGCATGCGACGGCCGTTGAGCAGCACGAGCGTTTTGTCAGGACCCAGGCCGCGCAAGTTGACGGTGTAACCGCCCGCGATCTGACCGGCGAGTCGATTGGTCTCGCCGAATGCGTTCGAGATCGCCGGAAGCTCCTTGAGCATGTCCAGCGTCGAAGGGGAACCGCGCTTTTCCAAGTCGAGGTCGGAGATCACCTGCACCGGGATCGAGCCGGTCCGCAACGCCCCGCTGATGAGCGTACCCGTGACGACCACTTCTTCGAGCTCGGCCTGCTGCACGCTCTGGTCGCTCTGCTGCGCTGCGACCGCGTGCACGAGTGACAGATAAGCGACTGAAGCGACCGCAGGCTTCAATACGGATCTCATGAGTTCCCCCTTTTCGAACGGCGTGCAAGGCACGTTCAACTACGGCTATTAGTTCTGACGTCAGAACGCATCCCGATGACGGAGTCGGCAGGTTCCGCGATCCTCAGCCGCGCATATTCCCTCGACACCGAGCTCGTGCTGCGTTCGCAGGACGCGAGTGTGGCCAGTTATTAGTGATCTTGTCAATTTGGGAAACGACCTTCGCACCGCGGCTCGATTCCCCGTTGACAATGTATCCATTAGTGGCTCGTAATGTGTGCGGCGCCGTCGACCCGACCCCGGTCTACCGTCGGGCATCGCGAGCGCACATGCAGGGGGATTCGGCAATGAAGTATCCGAGATGGCGCCGCGCGACGCGCACGGCTGTGTTGGCGGGATTGGCCTTCGGGCTTTGCGGCACGCTGCAAGAGAGCGCCGCCTACAGCCCTCCGCGCACCGAGCACGGTCAACCGGATCTGCAAGGCATATGGAGCAACGCCTCCATCACGTCGCTCGAGCGCCCGGCTCGCTACAAATCTCTCGTCCTGACGCCCGATGAAGTGGCCGCGGAAACCGAAGCGCATCCGCAAGTCGTGCGGCAACGAACGGACGACAACGTTTCCAACAGCAGTTTCGACGGTTCGGACCTTCAGCGCGGACGCGGCTACAACGCGTTCTGGATCGATCCTGGCATGAGCTTCGGTTTGGTGAAGGGCGAGTACCGTACCTCGTGGATCGTCGACCCGGCCGACGGACGAATCCCGTACAGCGAGCAAGGCCGCAAGTTCCTCGCGGAATTGGCGGAAAAGCGTAAGTCCTTCGACGGCCCGGAAGTGCGGCCGCTCGGCGAGCGTTGTCTCAGCATCGGCACGCGCGTCGGACCGCCGATGATCAATGGCCTGTACAACAACAACTACCAGATCGTGCAGACGGCCGACTATTTCGTGATTCGCGTCGAGATGATCGCGCATGCGCGCATCATCCCGCTGAACGGCCGACGCACGCCGCAACAGATTCCGCAGCTGTTCGGTAACTCGGTCGGTCGATGGGACGGCGACACGCTCGTCGTGGAGACCACGAACTTCCATCCGTTGCAGGCCGAAGCAGGTACGGCGCTCTCCCCCAACGCAAAGGTCACCGAGCGTTTCACGCGCGTCTCCGACCGACAGATCCTCTACGAATTCACGGTCGAGGATCCGTTCTTCTACTCGCGGCCCTGGCGCGGCGAGGTTTCCTTCAACGCCACGAACGAACAGATCTACGAATACGCCTGCCACGAAGGCAATTACGCATTGGAAGGCGTGCTGCGCGGTGCGCGGCAAGAGGAGAAGGAAGCGGCGCAACGCGGATCTCGGTAAGCGGTCGCGTCAATGAATACGTTGCAATCGGTTGCCGTCGTGGCGGCATTGAGCGCCTGGGCGTGCATCGCGCACGCCCAGGGAACGGGCAGCGAGACGCGTCATCCCGGGGAAGCGGTGTACTACCAATGGTGCGCCTCATGCCACGACAACTCGGACAATACCGGCGCACCGTCGCTGCAAGCGCTGCGTCAGCTCAATGAACCGACGGTCCGTTATGCGCTCACGGACGGCTACATGCGCCGCCAGGCAGCGCGCATTCCGCCTGCGCAACTGGAACAGCTCATCGGCTATATCAGCGACGACGCGCCCGACAACGACGCTTGGATTGCGAACGCAAGCTGCAGCGCCAGCCGCCGTGCCGTCGATCTGCGAGCGGCACCGACCGTGTCTTGGTTCGGCGTCGATCCGCTCGGCTACCGGCGTCTCACGGCAGAACAGGCAGGCCTACGCACCGAACAATTTGCCGACCTCGAGCTCGCATGGGCGATCGGCTTCCCGCAAACGCCGACGATGCGCTCGCAACCGGTCATCGTCGGCACGACCATCTTCGTGGCTGCCACCGATTCGGCGCGCCTTTATGCGCTCGACACCGCAAGCGGCTGCGTGAAGTGGGTGTACAAATCGACGACGCCGCTGCGCTCCTCGCTTTCCTACGGCACGCTCGAGCCCGGCAAGCATCTGCTCGTGTTCGGCGACGCAGCCGGTTTCGTGCATGCGCTCGATGCCGCGACTGGCGCACTCGTCTGGAAAACGGACACGAAATTCGACGACCAGCAGCGCATCACCGGCGCGCCGGTGATTCATGAAAAGCGCGTCTATACCCCGCTTTCGTCGATCGAAGTCAACTACGCACCCGACGACACTTACGAGTGCTGCAAGAGTCAGGGTGCCGTCGTCGCGCTCGATCTCGAATCGGGCAAACAGATCTGGACGGCGCGCATGATGCCGCCGCCGGTGAAACAGGGCCGCAGCCGAGTCGGCACGCAGCTGTGGGGTCCGTCAGGCGCACCGGTGTGGTCGACGCCCGTCATCGATGCGCGCCGCAATGTTCTCTACGTCGGCACGGGCACGAATTTCTCGCTGCCCGCCACCGACACGAGCGATGCGCTGATTGCCATCGACCTGGACACCGGCGCGCGTCGCTGGGTATTCCAAGCCGCGACCAACGACGTTTGGAACGGCGCGTGCTCGCGCAAAGGCTCGAATTGCGACTTCGGCTCGAAGAGCATCGTGAGCGACCTGGATTTCGGCGCGACACCGATTCTCGGCAAATTGAGTAACGGCAGCGAGGCGCTGTTCGCGGGCCACAAGTCCGGATCGGTCTGGGCACTCGATCCCAACCGACGCGGTGCCGTCATTTGGCATCGCAGCTTCGGGCCGGGTTCGCCGGCCGGAGGCATCCACTGGGGTCTGGCGTTCGACGGCAAGCGCCTGTTCGTGCCGTTGAACGATCCGATCGGACCGGGCCGCGAACATCTGCATGGACCAGGCCTGTACGCGCTCGATGCCGATACGGGCAATGTGCTCTGGAGCTTTCGCGCGACGCCGGACTGCGGTCCTCATCGCAGCAAACGCGCAACGAACTGCAATCGGCGCATTGGACTGTCGGCAGCGCCGCTCCTCATCGACGGCGCACTCGTGACCGGCTCGACAGACGGCTTCCTGCGCATCTTCGAGGCAGCGACCGGCAAGCTGCTGTTTCAGTTCGACGTGATCCGCGATTACGAAACCGTGAATGGCGTCCCGGGTTACGGCGGAGGCATCGACAACGCGCCGTTTGCCGCAGCGAACGGTCTGTTGTTCGTGAATGCGGGCTACCGAAGATTCGGCCATCCGCCCGGCAACGTGCTGCTTGCGTTCCGACCCCGTTCCCGAAACTAACACCAACGATCAGCGGGAGCTCGCAGTGAAGCATCGAATCGAGTGGGTAGGCATTGCGGCGTGGCTTGCGCTCGTTGGCGTCGTCTCGAGCGCGCACGCGCAGGACGATTCCGGACCGGCGGTGCAGACCGCGCGAAGAGCACCGGATGAATCGCACCCCGGTCATGCGCTGTATCGCCAGTGGTGTGCTGCCTGCCACGACAATCCGCAAGGTACGCGTGCACCGCACTTCGACGGCTTGCGAAGACTCAGCGCGGAAACGCTGCGGTTCACGCTCACCGAAGGTCCGATGCGCGCGCAAGCCGCAGGCATGTCGTCTGCGGATCGCGAGCAACTGATCGCGTACCTCGCCGATTCGGCGCCCGATCCTCATGCCGCGTGGGCCGAGCGGATGCAATGCAGCGCCAAGCGCCGCGTCGTGGATTTGAGCAGCCCGCCGACGGTCGGCTCGTTCGGTCTGAACTTGCAATCGCATCGTCGCATGACCGCGCAGCAAGCCGGCCTCACGAGCGCCGATCTGAAAAAGCTGCGCTTGGCGTGGGCGGTTGCGTTTCCGCAAGTCGCCGCCCTGCGTTCGCAACCCATCGTCGTCGGCACGACGCTGTTCATCGTCGTCGGCGAAGCGTTCCGTGTGTATGCGCTCGACAGCGAGACGGGCTGCGTGAAATGGACCTACAAATCCGAAACGCCGCTACGCACGTCACCCACGTATGCGGAACTGCCGGACGGCAGCCGCAAGGTTCTGATGTTCGGCGACACGGCCGGACGCGTTCATCAAATCGATGCGCAGACCGGAACGCGCATCTGGGTCAAGGACGTGCGGCTGTTCGATCGTTCGAATCTCACCGCAGCGCCGCTCGTGTACCGCGACCGAGCGTACATCGCCTTGTCGAATCGCGAGGCGAGTGCTGCGACCAACGACAAATTCGAGTGCTGCCGCACGAGCGGTGCCGTCGTCGCACTGGACCTGGTCACCGGCGAAAGAATTTGGAAAGCGCATACGATGGAAGGTGCCACGCTGCGCGGCGTGAACGCCGCGGGCGCGCTGCAGTGGGGACCGTCGGGCGCGCCGATCTGGGCGAATCTCACGCTCGATGAGAAGCGCGGCGTCCTCTACGCCGCGACGGGAGAGAACTTCTCGTTGCCGCCGACGAACACGAGCGATGCCATTCTCGCCATCGATCTGCAAACCGGCGAGATCCGTTGGAGCTTTCAAGGCACGCCCAACGATGCGTGGAACAGCTCTTGCGGTACCGAGCGATCAGGCGCGAACTGCCCGCCGGCAGAACAAAGCATTCAGCGCGACTGGGACTTCGGCGGCGCTGTCGTGATCGCGCAGCGCCGCGACGGACGCGACATTCTGCTCGCGGGCCAGAAGTCTGGCCATGTCTGGGCCCTCGATCCCGACGACAACGGCAAGCTGCTTTGGGTGCGCCGTTTCGGTCAAGGCACGACGCTCGGCGGAGTCCACTTCGGCTTGGCCATCGACGGCGAACGCGTCTTTGCGCCGATCAACGATTCCGTGCGTCCCAATCGCCATGCTTCCCACGAGCCCGGCATGAACGCGATGGATATCGACACCGGGCGCGTATTGTGGCGCTACCTGGCGCAGCCGGATTGCGAAAACGGACGGGACAAGATCGTCCCTCAGTGCGGCAACTTCTACGGCCTCTCCTCGCCGCCGCTCGTCATCGACAAGTCCGTCGTCAGCGGCGCCGTGGATGGAAGGCTGCGCATCTTCGACGCCGAAACCGGCAAGGTCGTCTGGGAGTACGACACCGTACGCGAATTCAAGACGATTGACGGCACGCCGGGTCGCGGCGGACAAATCGACAACGGCGCGTACGTTGCGGCAAACGGCACGCTGTACGTGCAATCCGGCTACGGCAGGCTGCCAGGCAATGTGCTGCTCGCGTTTCGTCCGCGGAGATGAGGCGACTCCGTCAGCTCACGCTTTCCGCCATTAACGCCTTGCGAGCGGACCAGGAAAGCATTGCGGCTACGAGCAGGAGCATCGACATCAGAATGAGCGACCAGCGCAGCCCGTCGGCGGGTCCGAGCCCGCTCGCGGACAGCGCATCGCTCAACAGACCGAAGCACAGCGGACCGAGCCCCAGACCCACGAGATTGAGGACGAACATGAAAATGGCCACGGCAGTCGCACGGATGCGCGGCTGCACGAGCCCGTGAATGCTCGAGTACGCGGCCGGTGCACCGCATCCCATGATGAACCAATGCACAGTGAGCAACAGCAGCGCCAGTGCCGAGTCCGCAACTAGCAGTGCCCCGATAACCAACGGAATGCGCAACAAGGCGACGGCGGCAGGAATGATCGCCAGCGCCGCGTAGCTGCTTCGCACTGCAAAGTCCGTTGCATGTCCGCCGATGAGCGTACCGACGATTCCGCTCAAGCCCTTGGCTAGTCCGAGCGCCAAGCCGAGAAAACCGATCGCGTCCAACGTCAACCCGAGCATCCGATCGATCTCGATCGTGTGGTACGCCAAACCGTCCGCATGCGAACGCAGGAAAAACGACGCGACGAATGCCGCCTGTCCGTAGTTCACGAAACTGATGAGACAACCGGCGGCGGTAATCAGCAGGAACGCGCGTTTCGAGAAAATTTCGCGCAGCGCCTCCCGTAACGGCGGCGCAGGATGATCGGACTGCGTCGAAGCGCGCAGAGGATCGCGCAGCGTAAATGCCATCAACACGGCAAGCAACAATCCGGGGACACCCGCGGCGATGAAGGCCGCACGCCAACCGTATTCCTGCGCGATGAGCCCGCCCAACGCCAACCCCGCGAGCGATCCCATCGGCATGCCGATCGTGTAGAACGCGAGGGCGGATGCGCGCTTTTCTTTCGGTGTGTAATCGCAGATGAGCGATTGTGACGGCGGACCGCCGCCCGCCGCACCCATTCCGACGAACATGCGCGCCACGAGCAGCTGCACGTAGCTCGTGACGAACCCGCTGAGCGCCGTGAACAAACTCCAGGTCCCCACGGCCGCTGTAATAACGACAGACCGATTGCCCCGGTCGGCCAGGCGCGCGACCGGCAAACTGAGACAACCGAAAAAAATCGCAAAGGACAGCCCTGTCAGAACGCCGAGCTGCCAATCTCTCAGGCCGAATTCGTGCTTGATGGGTTCGGCAAGTATGTTGACCACATGGCGGTTGAGGAAATTCAACGTGCATCCGAGCATCAGCAGCCAGAGCACGTAAGAGCGATAGCGACGCGTGACCGACGCGCTGGGCGCTGCGGCGACTGGCACCGCGATGTCAGGTGGCGGCTTCAATCTTGGAAATTCCTCGAGGCGCGCTTGCCATGGCGTCACCCGAGCAGGTCGCTGCGACAGTGACGCGCGATTCCTTCGACGAGGTCCCCCATGCTTCCCGAACGATTGTCGCAGCTGGTATGAAAGTCAATAACCCGATGATCCTTGTTAGGGGAATTGCCGATGTCCACAGCCGAGCGTGAGCTTTGCCTGCCTTCCGAGCTCGAATCGCTCGCGCGCACCGGCATGGCATTGTCGTTTCATGCGCGCGTGAAACCACATGCGATCGCGGTGTTTTCGCAACGAGGCACGCGCACGTTCGCGCAGCTCAACACGAACGCCAACCGCCTCGTGCACGTGCTCGCGAACGCAGGCATCGGTCATGACGACGGCGTGGCCCTGCTCTGTCCCAACATCCCTGAGTTCCTCGAGGTCTACTGCGCGACCCGTCGCAGCGGTTTGAGATTGACGCCCGTGAACTGGCACCTGACCGGACCCGAAGTCGCGCACATCGTGGCCGACTCGCGCGCCAAAGTGCTGATCGCGCATGCCGACTTTGCCGCCGCGGCCGCACAAGCTTGCAACGAGCGCTTGGCGGTGCGTCTTGCGATCGGCGGGGCGATCCCAGGATTCGACAGCTACGAGGATGCACTCCATGGACAGCCGGACACGGACCCGACGAATCCGCGCCTGGGCGGCATCATGCTGTACACGGCAGGAACGACTGGTCGTCCGAAGGGCGTGTATCGCCGCAACCCCTTGCACATCGGACCGCAGTACGCCGGCACGCTCGCCAACTACGATCCGGACACCGATGTGAACTTGCTGTGCGGCCCCGCCTATCACGGCGGTCCGCTCACGTTCGATGTCACGTATCCGCTCGTTTCCGGCGTGCCGATCGTGATGATGGAAAAGTTCGATGCCGAAACGATGCTGCAGCTCATCGAGCGGCATCGCGTGACGCACACGCACATGGTTGCGACCATGTTTCAGCGTTTGTTGAAGCTGCCCGAAGCCACCAGAGCTCGCTATGACCTATCGAGTCTGAAGGTCGTAATGCATGGGGCGGCACCGACGCCGCCCGAGGTCAAACGCGCCATGATCGAATGGTGGGGTCCGGTGTTCTGGGAGTACTACGCGGCGACGGAAGGCAACGCGCGATTTCGCATCTCGTCGCAGGAATGGCTGCGCAAGACTGGCAGCGTCGGAAAGCTCCAGCCCGAATGCGGCGCGCAAGTGCTGGATGAGGACGGCAAGCCCACCACGCCCGGTGTCGTCGGCGAAATCTATTTCCGCAACAACCCGCAATCGCCGTTCGAGTATTTCAATGCACCGGAGCACGAGCGCGGCCGTTGGCGCGGCGAACATTTCTCGGTCGGCGATCTCGGATACGTGGATGAGGATGGCTATCTGTTCCTCGTCGGCCGCACGGCCGACCGCATCATCGTCGGCGGAGTCAACATCCATCCTCAAGAGATCGACGAGGTTCTGCTCAAACATCCAGCCGTCAGCGAGTCATGCACCGTTGGCGTACCGAACGACGAGTGGGGAGAGGAAGTGCGCGGCGTTGTCGTCTTGAACGAGGGATATAGCCCATCCCCGGAGCTGGCCGCCGAGCTGATCGCATTCGTGCGCTCGAACATTGCCAGCTATAAAGCACCTCGCCGGATCGATTTCGTCGCAGAGCTGCCGCGGTCCGAAACAGGCAAGCTACAGCGACGCGTCGTACGACAAAGATATTGGGCGAGTCGGACCCGGGAGATCTAGGCTGAAGGCTGAGGGCTGTGGGCTGCAGCTCGCCCCGAGCGCCAAGTCCCAAGTCCCCAAGCGACCTTCGCACTTTCCTTGACGTTCATCCGGCCATACCGTATTTGGGAGGCTGATGAAAACACCAGCCACTTCCCGGTCCTCTCGCGCGAAGAAGGCGTCGGCGCAAACACGAAGCCGGCCTAGCCGTCGACGCGTTCAGCTCACGCGCCGCGAGCTGCACCGTGCCGTGTGGTCCAGGCCGCTCAGCACGTTTGCCCGGGAACTCGGCATCAGCCCGAATGCGCTCGCCAAGATCTGCGATCGACTGCTCGTGCCCTATCCCACTCGCGGTTACTGGGCACGACGCAAAGCCGGCAAGAAGGAGCCTCCGCCGCCATTGCCGCCGGCGCCCGAAGGGAACAATGAAATTTGCTTGATTGCCGGTTCGAGATCCGCTTCGCGCCGACCCCGGACGCGCTTGTCTCCGGAAGCCCGTCGCGAGCAACTCATCGACGTAGCCGGTCGCATCGTCGCGAAACAAGGCCTGCACGCATTGAGCATGCGTTCAATCGCTCGAGAATGCGGCATCAGCGAGGCGCAGCTCTACAACTATTTCCCTCGCTGCCAGGACTTGTTGGTCGCGTTGGCACGTCGCGAGTTGGAAGCAATGAATGCGACGCGGCAAGCCGAAGCGAATCGCGGCACCGATCACCTGACGCGAATCACGCTCTCTACGATCAGCTATCTGCGCCAAGTCGAGGAGCGCGGCGCACTGATCCAAATCTTATTGGGCAGCCCTGAGGTACGCAGCGCGCTGCGAACGGAAAACAAGGCCCGGCGCCGTTCGGGCGCACTGGCGACGGCTACGCGTTTCCGGCAGCAATATGGAGTCCCAGAGGATCTCGCGCTGGCGACGACGGTGATTCTGACGAATCTGTGCTTGCGTGCGGGCCGTCTCTTGGCGAGGCGCCGTTTACCGCTGGCGACTGCTCAACACTTGACGCTGGCCATGGTCACTCAAGGCAATCTGCGCATTGCCTCGCTATCGAAGCGCGAACGACCCGCCGCCTGAACCTTCACTACGTGACCGTTGCGGAGCGAGCGCCGCGATGCTGGCCGATATCAGCTCCTCGCACACGAGCCACGCTCGTTCCGGCGCCAAATCGCCTTGAAATGCCAATCGGCCGGCTTCCTCGGGAATGGTGATCGCCAGATTGATCGCTGCGATGTTCTCGCGGGCAGGCAGGTTCAGTTTCCGTCTCACCAGCCGCGCAAGCCTGCGTACGACCGTGTCGCGAAACTTGGCGACTTGCGGATCGATGTGCCCGACCATGTACAGATCGCGCAGGATCAGATGCAGTACCGTGCCGCGCTTGGCGATGTGCTCGAAATAAATTCTTGCGCACGCCAGAGCAGCATCTTGCAGGTTCTTCTTCATGGAGGCCGCCTGCATTCCTGCGGTTTCGAGATCTGCGACCTCTGCCCGCATGATCGCGTTGTAGAGCTCATAGTGAGAAGGGAAGTACACGTAGATGAGCGCCTTGCTCGTGCCTGCCCTTTCCGCAAGCTGCTCGAGCGACAGCGGAAGCGATCCCTGCTGCAAGATCAACTCTCGAGCTGCGCTCAGGATTTGCTCCCGGCGCGCTGCAGACGTCAGATGACGGCGCGGCGATGCCAGCTTCCCCGCCTTTTTGTTTTTCGTTTTGGACTTTGCGCTCATGTCGGTGGCGATCGCCGGAAGAACACCGCTGGCGCAGGCATTCTAGCAATGGGGAATGGAGGATTGAGAATCCAGTTGATAGTTGACAGCGGACAGTTGACAGCGAATGCAAGTCTCGGTTTCCCGTCCATGCGCGGTGCGCTCGTCCGGCGCTTGTAGTTTGTCTCCAGCGTCGAGCTCACCAGCACCGGAACCCAAGACCCGGTGGGCCGCTATAGACGCCAGGCGACATATCGCTCAAAGACGATCTCGCACGTTGTCTCGAAGTGCGGCTCCAAGGCTATCGATTAGTCCTTTCCCACGAGAGCGGTATATTAGGAAGTACAGTATCGTGACCGCCACCGACGTCAGCAGAGCCGTCTGCATCGTTTCGTCCTCGAAGCCCGCAGCAAATGTCCTCGAGCGCTTCGAGCCAAATGCCCACTCGGCTCGCCGACGCTGCCGTTACGTAAGATCGACAGATCGATCTCACCGAGGAGCATGATCATGAAACCGACACGCGCCATGACCTTGTGGTTGGGTGTCCTCTTGGCAACGTTCTCGACCTGCGCGTTGGCGTTCAACATCGTGGATCTGTCCTACGATTCCGATGCGGACGAAATCGTTTTCAAGGTCGCCTACCGTGGCACCCATGAGAATCATGTGTTTACCGTGCGATGGGAGCAATGTCGTCGCCGTGGCGACGGACAGCTCGAGGTCTTCGGGCTCGTGGAGGACAGCGAGCCGAACGATCCGGCCCGCGCGGATTTTCAGAAAATTCTGAACATCGGCATGAGTCAATTGCCGTGCCGACCGGCGTATGTAACGATCGGCGGCGCAAACCCGCGGCATAGAAAAACCATTACGATTCCGCCGCAGAAATCGAGATGAGATGAGGAAGCCATGTACTCAGGAAGCTGCCATTGCGGACGGATCGCTTTCGACGTCGAGGGCGAGTTCAGCGAAGTCAACGAGTGCAACTGCTTCCATTGCAGCAGGAAAGGCTACTTGCTGTGGTTCGTTCCTCGATCGAGCTTGCGACTGAAATCCGGCGAGGGCGAGACGTCCATCTATCAATTCCACAAGCACGTTGTCGATCATCATTTTTGCCCAACCTGCGGCTGCGCCCCTTTCGCGACGGGAAAGGCGCCGAACGGGACCGAGACCGCGGCAATCAACGTGCGCTGTCTGGAGGGCGTCGACCTCTCGACGATCAAGCGGATTCCGGTCGACGGGAGGAGCAGGTAGCGGCGTGATCCGTGATTCGTAACGGAGGGCAGCCACTGCCCTCCTTTTCCCTTTTCCCCTTTCCCTTTTCCCCTTTCCCTTTTCCCCTTTCCCTTTTCCCTTTTATCCTTCCCTTCTTCCCTTAACATACTCACTCGAGCGAACCACATCGGGGCGATTATGAGCTTGTCCTTGAGAGAACAGCTTCTAGCCGCAGGTCTCGGTACGAAAAAGCAGGCGAAAGAGGCGGAGCGGCAGGAGCGCCAACGGCACCAAAAGGACAAAGCGGCGCAAGCTGCCGAACGCGAGCGCGCCGCACAACAAGCGCGCGCTGCAAAAATCGCGCGCGATCAGGAGCTCAACCGCCAGAGGCAGCTTGCTGCCGAAGCCAAAGCTCGCGCGGAGCAAGTCAAGCAGCTCATCATGGCGCACCGGCTGCCCAAGCTCGAGACGGATGAGTACTTCAATTTCATCCACCGCCAGAAAGTGCGGCGGATTTGCGTCGACGACACCTTGCGGACACGCATCATCAATGGCGAGATCGTGCTCGTCCGCTGCGAGGGTAAGTACGAGATGCTCCCCGCTGAAATCGCAGAGAAGATTCGCGCGCTCAATCCGAACGCAGTCGTCGAGCTTCCGAAGGAAGATCCGAAACCGGCCGAGGACGACCCGTACAAGGATTTCGTGGTGCCGGACGATCTCAAATGGTAAAAGCGCTGCGGCAAAGCCGCGGCAGTCAGTTGATAGTTGATAGTTGCGAAGAAGAGTTGATAGCGAAGAACGCGGCGATCTTCGCCTATGCAAGTTGTTGCGCATCGCTGCCGCAACGCTATCAACTGTCAACTACGAACCGCGTTCTCCCGCGCCCACTCCAGCTTCCTCGCGCGCTTCAGCTTTTTGAGCGCGCACTCCGCCTTCTGCGCGAGAGACCGTGTAGGAAACGGTCGAGCGGCTAGGATTCGTTCGGGCGGATTCGCGCGAGTGAAGCGCGCGCCTTTGCCGGTTGCATGCAAGACAAAACGCGCTTCGACGTCGAGCGCAACGCCTGCGTACAGTCGCCCATTCTTGCAAGCCAACAAATAGACCCACCAGACGCGTTCGTTGTTGTTCTCGTGCATGCGGCAATCCTGCCGCATCGCACGATAAAGCGCGAGAGCACTCCTGCTCTCGCGCTTTCGGATGGCAAACTCGAGCGACCGCGCCGCTCGTCATTCCCTTACTGATTGGGTGGCGGCGTTTCGCTCGGCGGCGGCATTGTCTCGTCCGGCGGAACGTCGCTCGGTGGCGGCATCGTAGTCGTGTCCTCCGGTGGCGGAGTCGGCATCGGCTGATTCGTCGTATCGGGTGTCGTCGTTGGCGGAACCGCGTCGGAATCCTGCTGGCCCGCTTGCCTCGAGCAGCCGGCGATCAGGAATGCGGCGGCAAACAATGCAATCAAGGCTCGCATGGAAGATCTCCTCCGAAAAATGAAGGCGAAATACTTTCGCAATCGATCGGTTCGGTCCGACAGGCGCCGTTCAATCGCCCGCATCGGTCGAACGAACGACCCACATTGATTGAATCCGTCAGAGTCGGGTCCGTTCCTCGAAAACCGGACGTTCGTATGCCGATGTGCTCCGACAGCTAACGGCAAAGGCGGGAGAAGGTTCCGGGCGGTCAACCTTCGCAGTTGCGCTCGCTGATGAGAGACGCAAGACGATCCAATAAGTCGAGATCCGTGTAGGGCTTACGAAGCTGCGTTGCAGATTGGAGCGCGTACGGCAGCTCTCGAGCCTCGTAGGCAGAGGTCAGCACGAAAGGCACACCGCGCTCCCGCAACCGATCGGCAAGCGGGGATACCAGCTCGCCACGGACGTTGATGTCCAAGAGCGCAAGGTCGATGCGCGAAGCTTCGGCGGCGTCCATCGCTTCACTCAATCGCGCATAAGGCCCCACGACCTCGCAACCTGCTTCGCGCAGCGTCTCTTCGAGCACGCAACACAACAGGCCGTTGTCTTCGACGACCAGTACGCTCAGCCCGCGCAACCGGTCGCCCGAGCTCGGTAGATCGTTCACCGCCCGCCTCTCTGTCCTGCAACGGTCTCCACCGCTTCCTCTGCAGGCACAGCCAATGTCACGGTAAGACCGTCCTCGTTGAAAGCCATCTCTGCCGTCCCGTTGAGCTCGTACTTGAGTTGCCGCTGTACGAGCTCCGAACCGAATCCTTGTCGCGTCGGAGGTTTTACGACAGGACCGCCGATCTCCTTCCATCGCAGGATGAACTCTCGTCGAGCGTCTTCGGCTCCGACGAGCTGCCATTCGATTTCGACCCGACCGGCAGGCACCGACAAGGCACCGTACTTCGTGGCGTTCGTGGCCAGCTCGTACAGCACCAGACCCAAGGACAACGCAGCATTAGCGGTCAGCACGCAAGGTTCGCCGCGGCTCTCGTAACGATTGCCTTCGGATGCGAACGGCGCGAGTTGCGTGCGAACGAGCTCGCCGATGGGCACCTTCTGCCAACCGTCACGCGATAGGAGCTCGTAGGCGCGGCCGAGCGCCTGCATGCGTCCAAAAAATGCCTTGGAAAATTGCTGCAAATCCTCCGATCGATGCACCGTTTGATTGGCCAGTCCGATGACGACCTGCAGCATGTTGCGCACGCGATGATTGAGCTCGGCCACGAGGATCCGTTGCTGCTCTTCTACGGCAACGACAGAAGAGACGTTTACGAACGCAATCGAGACCCCCTCCTCGGCGTCAGCGATCCGACACGGCGCGATGCGCATCAGATAAACGATCTTGCCGTCTTGCATTCGCACGGGGCGTTCGAACGCCTTTCGTTCTTCCAAGACTCGACGAACGTCCGCGGGCAAGTCGATATCCGACAGCCGGTATGCGATCTCCCTGAGCGGGCGACCGCGATCGCCGGGCGTCAGATGGAAGATCGTGGTCGCCGCAGGCGTGTACGCACGGATGCGCATTGAGCCATCGAGAAGCACTGCAGCGATCTGCGTACTTTCGTACAGGCTACGCAGCTCGGAGCTCGCGAGAGATTGCTCGGGAACCAGCGATGCCGACTCTTGGGGCACGACGAATCGACTTGCGCTTTCCGGCGACACCTCGCGTATGTCCGACGCCTGCTGCGGCGCGAATGCATCCATGACCCAAGCTCCTACTCGCTGTGAATCGCGCACCTGAACTCGATCGCCTGCTCCCGGTCGATCGAATCGCCTGACCCGATTCGCCTATTGGGTGCCCGACTAGGATGCGCATCGAGTCGTCGACCGTGACGCTGAGGTCCTCGGCACTTCTTCGAACCGCTGTAACGATCGCGTGACGCGAAACGTCCGCCGATGGAAGGGCATCGCGAAGTGCCTCGCACGCACTGTCCTACAGTTTGCAGTCGAAATAAATAAGCAAATTGCGACGGCGATCGGCTAAACACACTTCACGAGTGTCGCGCAACGCCGACGTCATGTCGTGCAACGCATCTTCTGTATGCATCAAAGAGGGATGCTGCGCGACTTTGGTGCACTGTGCCGCCGGTTCGCGAGGAACCCCACACCTACGCCGGCGTTGCGAGTGCATGTAGTCGAGAGCCGCACCATGTCGCGCAGAGACAAACTGTTCGTGACGATCGGCATCATCGCCGTCTCGCTTCTCGCGATCCGTGCAGCGCTTCCCTACGCTATCGAGAAATACGTCAACCGTACGTTGCAGAACCTCGAGGCTTACGACGGCAGCATCGACGATGTCGATTTGTCGCTACTGCGGGGCGCCTACCGAGTCAAGAACATCCGAATCGTCAAGAGCGATGTCGAGCGCGAGACGCCATTCTTCGATTGCGAGCAGGTCGACTTCGCCGTCGAATGGCGCAACTTGCTGAAAGGTTCACTGGTCTCGGAAGTCGTCTTCACGCGCCCGGTCTTGAACCTCGTTCAGGATGAGTCGAAATCCAAATCTCAGTTCGGACAAGAAGAAGATTGGCAAGCGACGATCGAAGAGCTCGCCCCGTTTCGTTTCAACACGATCCAGGTTCGCGACGGCACGGTGACATTCCGTGCGCCAGGTATCCGGAGTCAAGAGGCCCTTACCGCGGAACATGTGGATGGGATCGTCACGAACTTGACGAACGTCGAGGACGCCAATCGACAAACGTTCGCGCAGTTCGAGTTTCGAGGCAGCGTACTGGGCAACTCGCCCGCTCGTGTGGACGGAAGCCTCGACCCATGGGCAAAGGATCCCACGTTCGACGTCAATGTCGAGGTGCAACACGTGTCGCTGCCGCAAGTAAATCCTTGGCTGCGAAAATTCATCAAAGCCGATGCCGAGAGCGGCGACTTCGAGCTGTATCTCGAGATCGCGGCAGCCGAGGGGAAATTCAAAGGTTACGCAAAGCCGATCTTGCGCAACGTGGAGATCACGAGCGCGGCCGAAGAGGAAGGCAATCCATTACGGAAGCTCTGGGAGGGGATCGTCGAGTTCGCGGCCAACGTCTTCGAGAACAAGACCGAGGGACAAGTGGCCGCACGCGCTCCGATCTCCGGGACGATCGACGATCCCGACGCGAATATCTGGATCACCATCGTCAGCGTCGTGCGCAATGCCTTCGTAAGTGCCTTTGCTCGATCGCTGGAAGGCAGCATCTCGCTGCGAGACGTCAAACACAATCTATCCGAGATCGGCGAAACCGACGAACGGTCGAGTTCCGCCAGAACGAATGAAAGCAAGAACGCCGACGACGGCGCGAAGGACCGACGGAAGCGCATCCGATCCGGGCGCGGATAGCCGAACGCGCGATCGATAGCACACCCGGCCCGCTCGCCATCTCTAGTAGAGCGGAACTTGTCCGAAGCGAGCGCATTCCCCCTTCGAAATCCCTGCCCCAATCCCGAGGAGAACGCCATGAAAGTCAGCGATTGCATGACTCGCGACGTACGTCTGACCGCGCCTACGCAGACACTGCGTGAAGCCGCAAAACTGATGGCCGAAATGGACATCGGCGCCTTGCCCGTGGGAGACAACGATCGGCTCATCGGCATGGTGACCGATCGAGATATCGCAATTCGCGGAATTGCTAGAGGCCTGGGACCGGATACGCCGGTGCGCGAAGTCATGACGGAGGACGTGAAGTACTGCTTCGCCGATCAAACCATCGAAGAGGTCTCTCGCAACATGGGCGACATCCGGGTCCGGAGACTGCCTGTTGTCGATCGCCAGAAGCGGCTCGTGGGCATCATTTCATTGTGCGACATCGCCAACGGCGACGGCGCCATCGAAGAAGCCGGCGAAGCATTGCGCGATATCTCGCAACCGGGCGGCGAGCACTCGCAGAGTCTGACACACTGACTTATAGGCGACAGGCTACAGGCAACAGTTGAGCGCGCGACAGCAGTCGCGCGCAGGCCGGGACAGGACTGAAGGCCAAGACTGAAGGCTAACGGCGCGCTGGGATTCCTCCCCTGCGATAGCGGGGGAGGGTGAGTCGCACAGCCGAGTCACGAATCACGAGTCACGATTCAGCGCCCATGCTGAACAGAAGCAGGGATCGCGCGGTCACGCCGTAGACATCGCCCGGCTGGAATTCAGTTCTGCCGAGCCCCTCATCTGGCAGGTTCGTGTCGATCAGGAGCTGCCAGTACGCGCTGTCGACAGTGGCGGGTAGCGTGAAATTGACGAGATCGTGGTGCGCATTGAACACGACCAAGATCGTCGCATCGTGACCTCGCTGTCGAATTCCTGATTCTTGAGCCCGGCCATCGAGCAGCATGCCGAAACAATGCATCATAGGGTCGGTCCACTGCTCTGCCTGCATCTCCTCGCCCGTCGCGTTGATCCAAGTCACTTCCTTGATACCGAGATCTTCGTTCACCTCACCCGAAAGAAACCGGCTGCGGCGCAGAATCGGATACCTACGACGTAATAGCGTGAGCTTGCGGACGAAGCGCACCAGATGCTCGTTCTCGTCGGCAAGGCTCCAATCGACCCAACTGATCTCGTTGTCCTGGCAGTACGCGTTGTTGTTGCCCTGCTGAGTGCGCCCGAACTCGTCGCCGGCTAGCAGCATCGGCGTACCCTGCGAGACGAACAAGGTTGCGAGCAAATTGCGCATCTGCCGAGTGCGCAGCGCATTGATTTCGGGATCGTCCGTCGGTCCCTCCACGCCGCAGTTCCACGAGCGATTGTGCTCGTGCCCGTCGCGGTTGTCCTCGCCGTTCGCTTCGTTGTGGCGTTCGTTATACGTTACGAGATCGTGCAACGTGAAGCCGTCGTGCGCGGTGATGAAATTGACGCTCGCGTATGGCTTGCGTCCGGACTTGTTGAATCGGTCGGGCGAGCCCAACAGGCGAGGCGCAAGGGAGGCTGCCGAGGCTTCGCTTCGCCAGAAGTCTCGCACGGTATCGCGAAACGTATCGTTCCACTCGGCCCACCCCGGCGGAAACTCGCCGACCTGATAGCCGCCCGGCCCGCAATCCCACGGTTCGGCAATCAACTTCACGCCGCCTAGCACGGGGTCCTGCGAGCACGCTTTCAGAAAACCGCTTTGCGTGTCGAAACCGTCAGGCTCGCGCGCAAGGATGGTGCCGAGATCGAATCGAAACCCGTCGACGCGCATCTCCTGCACCCAGTATCGCAGGCTGTCCGTCACGAGCTGAATGACGCGCGGATGACTCAAATTCAGCGTATTACCCGTGCCTGTGTCATTGATGTAATAGCGCTTTTGATCCGGCAATAGCCGATAGTAGGAAACGTTGTCGATACCCTTGAACGATAACGTTGGCCCGCGCTCGTTGCCTTCGGCCGTATGGTTGTAGACGACGTCGAGGATCACCTCGAGCCCGGCGTCGTGTAGACGCGCGACCATCTCCTTGAATTCCTGCACGCCTCGCATCGGGTCGGCGAAATAACGCGGATCGGCGGCAAAGAACCCGATCGAGTTGTAACCCCAGTAATTCGTCAGCCCCCGTTCGAGCAGTTGGGCATCGTTGATGAACATGTGAATCGGGAGCAGCTCGATCGATGTGATACCGAGCGACTTCAGGTACTCGATCACCTGGGGCACGGACAACCCCGTGAACGTCCCACGCAGTTGCTCCGGGACTTTCGGATGCAGCTTCGTATATCCGCGAACGTGGGTCTCGTAGAGGATCGTACGGTCCCACGGCACGAGCGGATTCAGACTCTGGTTCCAGTCGAAAGAAGGATCGACGACGACACACTTCGGGACGAACGGTGCGCTGTCTCGCTCATCGAACGTGAGATCGTCGCCCTCTGCCCCAATCGTGTATCCGAAGCACGCGTGATCCCATTTCAACTCGCCCATCAGCTCGCGCGCGTATGGATCGAGCAGCAGCTTGTTGGGATTGAAGCGATGTCCCTGCTCCGGCTCATACGGACCGTACACGCGATATCCGTACACGGTACCGGGTCCGAGTCCTTCGACATAACCGTGCCAGATTTCGTCGGTGAATTCCGGCAGCTCGATGCGTTGCAGCTCTTTCTTGCCGCGAGAATCGAACAGGCACAGCTCCACTTTCGTGGCATGCGCCGAGAACAGCGAGAAATTTACGCCCTTCCCATCCCACGTCGCACCGCGCGGGTGCGGTACACCCTCTTTCAATCGCAGCGACTTGTCCATCTCGCCGCTCAGCGCGCCAGCAACACACCGTAGGCAGGCGTCGTCGAACACATGCCGGGCGGCGGTCCATATCGGTGTTCGCGCCGCGACACATTGAGAACCCGAGCCCCAGCCATGGCGGGCATCGAGATTCGCGTACGACGACGCACCCGGCAAGGAAACGTCGCCAGCACCTGCTTCTGCACCATTGGGAGCCTCCGTGTGTGGATCGAGACTCCCAACGCATTGGGACGAGGGTTTGTGCCGTGCTTTGTCGTGACCGTGTTTCGTGAATTCGTGGCTAGTGGGTCATGGCGCATCCGCGCCAGCCAATCGCCGCCGCTGTCCGTCGTTCGCACGGGCGTCAGTTGGCCCCTTAGGAATTCTTCCGACGGGCGAGCTGCACGAAAGCTCCGCACGGCCATCTTAGTCACGCTCGACCGCACGGATCACGAATCACGAGTTCAAATGTCTCTTATTCTCTTCCAGCGCATCGAGATACAGATCGTGCAATTCGGCGCCTAACTCCTCGATCGTGTTCATGCCGGAGCCGAGCCGTGCCGTCCATTCCTCCAATCCGAACTCCTCTTCGATCTGTCGCAACGAGTTCAGCAGCAGCAGCGCGTCGAGCATCGGCATCGACAAGCGCAACGGCTCGCCGCCGTCGAGGCAGTGCAACATCACCGTACCGCAAATGGGAGGCTTGTCGCTGGGCACCTCGGCCGTCGCCGCGGCTGTAATGACTTCACGAGTCTCGGTTAAATCGGCAAGACACATGATGATTTCCTCGCCTAGCAGCACCTGTCCGGTGTATTGGTGCAACGTGCGAAGCGGGGAGAAGATCCTCGCGACTCGCGCGGATTTCCGCGCGGGCAGCTACAGGCGAGCAAGTCGCGATCCGTGATACGTGAGGGTCGCTGCACTATCTCTGCCAAGGCCTGGTACGCAGACTGCTGTCACTCCAGCCCGTCGCCTGTAGCCTTTTCGCGCAGCGAATAAAGGGGATAGCAGAGAAGCAAAAGTTTGCCCCATGCTCTCGCGCACCTACCCGCGTCCAGCGGCGCAGTCTGCTATCCCGGACGGCACCCTCAGTAGAACAAGTTGTGAACGACCGCTGCAATCACGCCAGTGGCGATGGCGGTCAGCACGACGTCGTTGTCGACTCTCCCCCAGTGATAGCCGTGCGGCGGATGGTGCAGGTGATAGACGTGATAGTCGTGCACAATGTAGCGGGGAGCGTAGTACGCCGCCGGCAAGCGCGCGCCGACGTGCCAAACCTGATGCCGGTGACCCGCTGGCGGATGATAGTGACCGGCATGATACCGTACGGGATGGTGCACATGCCGCACCACATGGACCTTGTGATGCTGATCCGCGTGCTTCGGCTTTGCATGATGATGACCGTGCGAGCTGCGCACTTCGTGGCGTGCATGGCTCCGATCTCCCGCTTCGGCCAACGCAGGTCCGGCGAGCAACGTGGCGGCCAGGGCTGCGGCAAGGATGCGTTTCATTGTCTTCTCCTTCCACCCAAGTCGATCTGCTTCGACTGCGGCTTCACTATCGCTCCGCAGAGCTGATCCGTGCCTGAATGCGCAGAGTCAGGTAACGTTCAGCTTTCAGCCAGGCACGCGATGCCGTCCTGAGGCGTGCGGCCGCCGGGCTCGAACCGTTGACCTTGAGCATGGGGATCGATCTATGAGTCGTCTGCGAGCGTTGTCCTTGGCTTTCGTACTGACGTTTGCGTGTTTACCGCATGCGGTTCAGGCAAGCGATTCGGCATCGGATCCGGCGTTGGAGCGTGCGCGTAAGTTGCTGAAGAAGACGATCCTGATCGACGGACACAATGACTTGCCATGGCAAGTGCGGATCAATCGAGAGTTTCCTCAAGACGTCGAACGCTACGACTTGCGCGGTGAGGTTTCGGGCCAGACCGATCTGGCACGTCTGAAGGCCGGCGGCGTCGGTGCACAGTTCTGGTCCGTGTTCGTTCCGGGCAATCCGCCCGGCAATTGGGCGCGCACGCAACTCGAGCAATTCGACATCGCCAAGCGCATCGTTGCGCGCTACCCCGAAGCGCTGCAGTACGCGGATTCGGCTGCAGGAATCCGCCAGGCCAAGCGCGCCGGAAAGATCGGCTCGCTGTTCGGCATGGAAGGCGGCCATGTGATCGAGAGCTCGCTCGCCTTGCTGCGCATGTACTACGAGCTCGGCGCGCGCTACATGACATTGACGCACAACATTCATACGGACTGGGCGGACTCGGCGGCATTGCCTCCGGTGCATGGCGGCTTGACCGAGTTCGGCGAACAGGTCGTGCTGGAAATGAATCGTTTGGGAATGCTCGTCGATCTGTCTCACACCGCCGTCGAGACGATGGACGATGTGCTTCGGGTCTCGAAAGCGCCCGTGATTTTTTCGCACTCTTCCGCGCGCGCAGTCTGCGACGTGCCGCGGAACGTTCCCGATGAAATCTTACGACGCCTGCCGGCGAACGGCGGCGTCGTGATGGTGACGTTCGTCGCGGAGTTCATCGATCCCGAGATCGCGCGCGTCGAGCGCGCAAGGCGCGAGGAGCTGCGCATCCGGACGGAAGGCATCGTCGATCCTGCCGAACGCGAGCGGATTGCCGAAGAGCTGCGACGCAAATACGTCCTGCCCAAGACCACAATTGCAAAAGTGGCCGATCACATCGACCACATCCGGAACGTTGCGGGCATCGAGCACGTCGGCATCGGCGGCGACTTCGACGGCAACGACATTTGGCCAGAGGGCCTGAACGACGTTTCGACCTATCCTGCGCTGTTCGCCGAGCTCATTCGCCGCGGCTGGACCGATCGAGAACTGAAAATGCTGGCCGGGGAGAATGTGCTCCGAGTCTTGGAGCAAGCCGAGAAGGTTGCTCGGCAGATGCAGAAAGGATCGTGAATCGTGATTCGGCTGTGCCCAGCCCGGGCAGGGCACAGTCGCTTTGCTGGCTCCCTCTCTCACGTCCCTCGCTTCGCGTTGCTCGCAAGAGAGGGAATCGAGGCGCGCAGCGCGCTCTACCTTCAGTCTTTACGCGCTTCGCGCGCGTCAGAACGCCACAGTGATCCCAATCGTCACCAGATCGAGATCGGCTTCACCGAATACATCCTTGCCGGCCGAGAAGATGCGTTGATACTCGGCGCGAATGGAATACACCTCGGCGAGCGACATCGAGATGCCGACGCCCGCAAGCCAATCGCTGCTCGATTCGTTGAACTCCTCCCGAAACCCGATTTGGCCGTTGCTCGCAAAAACGCTGAACGTGTTCGAGGCGATGAGCACGCCTGCGCGCGCATACGCTTCCCACGAATAGCTGATCGGCAGTATGCCTAGCGCCGACAGCATGAATCCTGAAGTCCTGCTCGCGAAGCTCAGGTCCCACGTCTCATTGATCGGTTCTTGTTCAGGGTCCGGAATGAACACTCCGGTCGAGTTCTCCCGGTATCCCTGTTTTCCCAAGCGTATGTAGCCGCCCTCGATCGCAAGATGCTGCGTCAACCGATAACCGGCCAGAAAGCCGTAGGACTCGCCGTCCGTTTCCTTGGTGAATGCGCGCTGCGCCGGCTGATATTCGAGAAAGGTGTACAGAGAGCGAGCAAAGCCGTCGAATTGCGGAAACGCATAGTCCTTGCTCGATTCGCCGTACATAAATCCGACATAAAAACCCTGTTCGGCGGCCGAGACCGGAGTCGAAACAAAGGCTGCGGCCGCAAGTGCCGCCAACACGCAGGATCGGGTTGGACGCATGGACGCTCCTTATGAGGCCTACGGCGATCTTAGCACTGCTCCGGCCGGATCCGATCGCGTGCGCTACGAATGCTGTCCGGCAGTACGCATCGTCAGGGGTAACAAGACCGCAACAACACCCGCGAGCATCAGTGCACTCAGCGCGAGCGAGTAATGAATGCCGATGAGACCGCCGATGACCCCGACGGTCACGCCGCTGAACGTTCGCATACCCAAAGCTGCCATCGAGTACATACCGATGACCCGACCGCGAATGTCCGCCGGCGCATTCAACTGTACGAGCGTTTGCGCCATCGAGTTGAAAGAGAGTTCGACGAATCCGGCGACGAACAACAAAGCCAAGGACAATGGATATATCGTCGAAGCGGCGAATCCGACCAACGCTGCACACCAAAGCAACGCCAAGATACAAGCCGTACGCGGATTAGGCGGCAGCAACCCGCGGCTTTCGAGTACGAATCCCGCGATCAAAGCACCTGCGGCATCCGCCGCGAGCAAGACACTGTACGAGAGGTCGGCGTCGGTGTGGCCGAGATCGTGCGCAAATCCCGGCATTTGCGCTTGGTAAGCGGTCCCGATGAACAGCGACGCGCCGCCCGCGAGCAGAGTCATCGGCATGATCGTGCGATGCGTGGCGATCTCGCGCATGGTCGTCACGATGTCGCGAAACCCGCGGATCGCGCGCACCGGGCGCGGCGTGGTGCGAAAGCGCGGCCCGTACGGCGCCCGCCAGAGCCACAGGATCGTCGGCAGGTACAAGAGCGCATTGAAGAGAATCCCGTAGGTCGGCCCCATCACGAGCAGGATGACGCCGCCGACCGCCGGACCCAGCAACAGTCCGAGGTAGCGCGCCGTCGCATTCAATCGCACTGCGCTTTGCAGCAGGTCCGCACCGACGATGTCGTGGAGCAACACTTGCGACGGCGGGTTCCACAGCACGCCAGCGAAACCGTGGAGCACGAGCAGCACCATCGCGTGCCACATCTGCAACGTATCGGTGAGGAACAGCACGCCCCACACGATCGAGACGAACATGAACAGCGCCATGCCGAGCTGAATCAGACGTCGCGGATCGAACCGATCGGCGAGCGCTCCGGCATACACGGAGAACAGCAGGAATGGCAGCCAGTGCGAGACGATGGCAAAGCCGCCGAGCGCGGGCGAATTGAACTTTTCGAAAATGACCCAGTAGCTGATGACGTGCTCGATGCTGTCGGCCATCATCGCGCCGGCCGAAGAGAAGAAGAAACCGCGATAGCCGCGGTGTCTCAATGCCGCGAACGAACGACCTCCGGGCGCTGCCGAGCGGGCCTCGGTCGACACGCTAGATGAGCTCAAGGCTGCCCCGTCGAACTCAACCGAAATAGCCGATACCGCGGGCCATCAGCACTGCGCACAGGATTACGATCAGGAGCAGTCCCAGCTCCGCGTGTACGAACTTACGGATTCGGGCGAGCATCTCAGGGCTCGGCTCAACCGGACGACCCGCTTGCAACTCGCGCCGCCAAGCCATGAAGCGCAGCGTCGGCTGGATCGACAACAGTCCGACGACGACGAACAGCACGATCTTCGCGATGAACGTCGCGCTATGCAGGTAGTACGCTGCGCCCTTCTCCGTGAAATGAACGCGCACGAGCCCGACGACGATCAAGACCATCGCCGCAATGCCGTACATGGCATCGATCCTCGGCAGCAATCGAATTTGGGCTTGGGTCGGTTCAGGCTTGAGCAGCATCAGCTCGGCGAACAGTGCGCCGAAAATGACGAACGCTGCGATGTGGTGCAGGAATGCAAACAGCGCGGGTGTCATGGCCTTCGCTCCGCAAGTGCAATGCTGGAATCTGCGAGATCCGGCCCGCAGCACCCCGATCGGCTATTTGCCGGGCACTTCGCGATCGTTGTCGTTGGCGGCGTCGTGCTGCTTCCTTTCCTCTTCAGCTCGACGCTCGCGCCGGATGGTCAAAATGATGGAGCCCATCGCGGCGGCGATCACGCAAACCATCGCCGCCATGAGAAACACCAACCCGCCGGCCAGTCGGTAGCCCTCGTACAAACCGACAGCCATGCCGATCGGCGTCAGCGTCAACAACAGGGGTTTTGCAATTTTCACGCGTTCACCTTGGGTGCTGATTCAAGCACGCCGGGACTGGCCGCGTCACGAGCCCGCGGGCGGCGCCTTGCCGTGACCGATGTCTGGCTCTTTCGCAGAGGGTGCAGTGTAAGGAATCGATCCGCAACTTGCTCGACGTGTCGCACGAGGGCCCTGGAAGACATCGTCGAACGACCCGCGCACGCGGCGCGAAAGACGATCTGCCCGTGAATCAGGCTCAAGAACTCCTCGGCGAGCTCGATACTGTCTTTGGGGGATGCAATGTTGAGGTCGACGAGCGCATCGCCGAGGCTGCGAATGAACACGGGATAGCTCTGCTCCAACACGGCTTTGCGCAACTCCGGGCAGCGCGGCGCCTCGCTGATGACGATGCGATACCAAGCCAGTCCATCCTTATCGAGGATTCGCTCTAGCAGGTGCCTCCCGAGCGCGATCAGCGCTTCGCGTGCCGACCGCTGTTTGAAACAGCCTGCTTCGTGCCACTTGTAGAGCACGTCGGCGCGACGTCGCATGATTTCCGCGAACAGCGCTTCCTTGCTGCCGAACTCGCTGTACAGCGTCGCCAACGAGCCGCCTGCACGCCGCACGATCTCGTTGACGCTGGCGCCGGCGTAGCCTTTGCTCAAGAAAAGGCGCCTGCCCTCTTCGAGAATTCGCTCGCGGCGGGCCGCGAGCCGGTCCGGTGCTCGTGCGTTCATTTGCTCGCCTCGAGCGAATCCGACTCGCCGGCTTGGTCGGCGTCGTACCTGCGCACGCGCGATCGGCCGGTGACGAGAACGAAGAACATCGGAACGAAGATCGTGGCGACGAATGTCGAAACGAGCATGCCGCCGATCACGCCCGTTCCCATCGATTGCCGTGCGGCAGAACCGGCACCGGAGGAAATCGCAAGCGGGGCTACGCCGAGGATGAACGCAAGCGAGGTCATCACGATCGGACGGAAACGCAGCCGCGCCGCATCGACCGCCGCTTCGAACGCGCTCTTGCCGGCGAGGAAGCCCTGCTGCGCGAACTCGACGATCAGAATCGCGTTCTTCGCCGACAAACCGATCAGTACGATGAGACCGATCTGGAAGTAGATGTCGTTCTCCTTGCCGCGCAGCCAGACGAGCGCAAGCGCGCCGGCAACGGCAAACGGGACTGCCAACACGACGGCAAACGGCAACCGCCAACGTTCGTAAAGAGCTGCAAGGATCAAGAAGATCATGACGATCGCAGCCACGAACGCGAAGATCGATGCGCTTCCGGTACGAAGCTCCTGAAACGCCTGTCCGCTCCACGCGAGCTCATAGCCGTCCGGCAACGCCTCGCGTGCGACTTCTTCGACCGCACGAATCGCTTCGCCCGAAGAGACGCCGGGTTTACCGTTGCCGAGCACCTTCGCGGCAATGAATCCATTGAAACGTTCCAGCTGCTCCGGGCCGACCGTTTCGGTGACGGTGATGATGGCCTTGAGCGGGATCATCTCGCCGGTCGTCACCGACCGGACGTACACGTTGCCGAGATCCTCGGGCTTCGCTCGATAAGCTGCGTCCGCCTGGAGCTGGACTCGATAGGTGCGGCCGAACTTGTTGAAGTCGTTCACGTACAGGGCGCCCATCGTGCTCTGCAACGTCTCGAACACATCGTCGACCGGCACACCGAGCGCCAGTGCCTTCTCGCGTTCCACATCGACGCGCAATTGCGGCACGGTCGCGCGGAAATAGGTGTTCGCGAACGCAAGCTTCGGGTGGGCATTGAGCTTGCCGATGAGCTGCTGCACCGTCTGCTCGAGCTCGACCGTGGACACGTCGCTGCGCGCTTGCACGTAGAACTCGAAACCGCCTGCGGAACCCAAGCCTCGGATCGGCGGCGGCCCGAATGCACGAATCACCGCCTCGGGGATCTGCGCACCCTTGCGCATGATGGTTGCGGCCAGATCGTCGGCCGACGTCTCGCGCTCGTCCCAATGCTTCAAACGTACGAAGACGGTCGCTGCATTCGTCTTGTTGCCGCCGCCGATCAGGTCGACGCCGTTCACCGCAGACATCGTGGCCAATGCATCTTCGTCCTTGATCAGCTCGCGCAGCTCGCGCGTCACCGCAAGCGTGCGCTCGAGCGTGGCCGCATCGGGTAGCTGAACCGAAGTCATCACCTGCCCTTGATCTTCGGGCGGCAAGAAGCTGCGCGGAATGGTCATCAGCAACGTAACGGCAATGACGACCACGATGCCGAACATGCCGAACGCCTTCCATCGATGCGCCAACACGAACTGTACCCACGACAGAAACCGCTGAGTCAGCCATGCGAATCCGTTGTTGAAAGGTCTGAACATCGGCAGCTCTTTGTGCTCCTTGTGCAGGAGCAGCGCGCAAAGCACTGGCGTCAGCGTCAGCGCGACGAATCCGGAAATGACGACGGCGATGGCCACGGTCACGGCAAACTGCCGATAGAGCTGTCCGGCCATACCGCCGAGGAAGGCGACGGGCACGAACACCGAGCAGAGCACGAGCACGATCGCGACGATCGCTCCGGACACTTCGCGCATCGCCTCGCGCGCCGCCTGTGCAGGCCCCATGCCCTTCTCGCGCATCAGGCGCTCGACGTTCTCCAGCACGACGATGGCGTCGTCGACGACGATGCCGATCGCGAGCACCATCGCGAACAGCGTCAACGTGTTGATGGACATGCCGAGCGCATACAACCCGGCGAACGTGCCGATGAGCGACACCGGGACGGCAATGAACGGAATCAACGTCGCGCGCCAGGATTGCAGGAACAGGAAGACGACTGCGATGACGAGCAGTGCCGCTTCGAAAATGGTCTGGGTCACCTCATTGATCGATTCCTTCACGAAATCCGTGGAGTCGACCACGACGACGTAATCCATGCCGGGCGGGAACTTCTGCTTGAGCTCCTCGAACTTCGCCTTCACCGCATCCGCCACATCGAGCGCATTCGCGCCGGTTTGCAAGAACAAGCCGAGACCCACCATCGGCTTGCCGTCCAGGATCGACATCGCTTCGTAGTTCTGCGCGCCGAGCTCGACGCGGGCGATGTCCTTGATGCGCAGCACGCCCGCAGGTCCGCCGGCGCGCACGATGATGTCGCCGAACTGTTCGGGCTCGACCAATCGCCCGGTTGCGTTGACCGTCAGTGCCAGGGCCTGCCCCGGCGGTGCCGGCTCGCCCCCGATCTTGCCCGCCGCGTATTGCGCGTTCTGCGCGCGCAGAGCGTTCGCGACGTCCGACGTCGTCACTCCGAGCTGCGACATCTTGTCGGGCTGCAGCCAGATGCGCATCGAGTAATCGCGCGCACCGAAAATGGTCAGATCCGCGATACCGGGCACACGCTTGAGCTCGTCGACCATGTTGATCGATGCGTAGTTCGACAGGTCCAGCGTGGTGAGCGACTCGTCGGGCGAGGTGAGCGCTGCGAACAACAAGAGCTCGCTCGTACGCTTCAGTACGGTAAGACCGTTGCGCCTGACTTCTTCCGGCAGGCGCGGCTCGGCCAATCGCACGCGATTCGTGACTTCGAAAATCGCGGTATCGATGTTCGTGCCGGTGTCGAACGTGATGGTGATTTGCAACTGGCCGTTCGACGAAGCCGTCGAATTGAAGTACAGCAAACCCTCGGCACCGGAGAGTTGCTCTTCGATCGGCGCAGCGACGGTACGCGCGAGCGTCTCAGCGCTCGCTCCCGGATAGCTGGCGCTGACGACGACGGTCGGCGGCACGATGTCCGGATACTGCGCCAACGGCAAAATGGCATACGCGGCAAGACCGGCGAGCACGATGATGATCGAGCACACGCCGGCCAACACCGGCCGTTTCAAGAAGTGATCGGAAATCATCGTTCGTTCACGGCCGAAGCGACCGCTCCGGATTCGGCGCTCGCAGATTGTTCGGTGGCCTCGCTAGGCTTGACCCGCGCATCGGCCCGCAGCTTCAGGAGATTGTCGATGATCACGACATCTCCCTCTTGGAGACCTTCGAGAATCTCCCAGTCGGAACCGGACCACGCGCCGGTCTTGACTCTGCGCTGCTGCGCTTTGCCTTCCTCGGTCGCAAGCCACACGAACGGGCCCTGCGTGCTTTGCTGAACCGCCTTCTGCGGCACGAGGATCGCTTGACGCGATCCGCCCGAAAGCCGCACGCGCAAGTACTCTCCCGGCAGGATCGCAAGCTTGGGATTCGCAAACTCCGCGCGCATTTGTACGGTACCGAGAGACTCATCGACCGTCGAAGCGGCGAAGTTCAACTTGCCGTTCTCGGCGCGAGCCTCGCCGTTCTTGCCGAGAAGGCTGACGGACATGGAGTTGCGGCGTAAATCTTCGGCGGCGCGCAACGCGGCGTATTCCGATTCCGAGAGCGCAAAACGCACCCACATCGGATCGGTTTGCGTGAGCGTGGTCAGCAGGCTCGAATCCGTTCCGGCCGTGACGAGCGTGCCCTCGGAGCGTAATGCTCGTCCGGTAATGCCGCCGATCGGTGCGACGACCTTGGTATAGGAAAGATTCAACTCTGCTTCGCGGACTCGGGCTTCCGCGGCGAGCAGCGCCGCTTCTGAGCTCTCGAGCTCGCTCAGGGCGTCGTCCGCGGAACGGCGACTCACGGCGTTTTGCTCGGCAAGCGCCGTGAGACGTTCGGCGTCGCGTCGCGCTTGCTGATTGCGCGCACGCTCCTGAGCCAACGCTGCGCGCGCATGCTGAAGCGCGATTTCGTATGGCGCTGCCTCGATCTGGAAGAGCACTTGCCCTGCCTTCACCGCCTCGCCTTCGCTGTACACCTGCTTTTCCAGGATTCCCGTCACGCGGGCCCGAATCTCCACTTCCTTCGACCCCTCCGCGCGCCCGACGGTCTCGATGACCAGCGGCACCGTTTTCGGGGTAACTCTTACGACCGTTACGGGAATCTCTGCGCCGCCTTGATTGGCGGCCTGATCGCCGCGTGAGCAGCCACCGGAAAACAAAAGTGCACAGACGAATAGGCCGGCTAGCCCGGCATAGGCTCGAAACTTATGTGGCATCGGGTTCAACGGAAAAACTTGGACGGGCAGGACAGCGCCCGCGCGAAGTGTAGCAGCTGCTACTCGATTTCTGTAGCGGTCGCTACGCCGTGACGCGTTTGTAACGCGCTACGCAGCCCGCCAATTTCGATGAGCGAGCCCGCGTGTAATTTTGTGAAGGTATGAGGGCTCGAGAGTTTGGGGCATCGAAAAGACTGCCCGGAGATCAGCGAAGTGCCTGCCCTAGGCTGTGGCCGCTCGTTCCCTCCCTCACCCCGCCCCCGCTGAATCGCAGGGGAGGGAAAGAAGAGCCGCACTCGTGCGCGGGTTTTCCCTCAACGCTTGCCAGTCGCGATGTCGCCGCTTCGCCATCGACCTCGGCCGCAGCTCGTCGCCCCGGTACCCACGAGACAGTTCTCGCGAGAACAGAACGACGAATCACGAGTCACGAATCACGAGTCATGGGCATTCCGCGCAATCAACGCCATCGCCTTCTCTTTGTCTTTGCGAATCGTGAAGCAGGCGACGACGATGAGCACGAACGCGACGACGAGCATGAGGTAGCCCCATGCAACGCCGAGGCGCAATGCGGGCCCGGCGGCCACTCCCGCTTTAGCGTAGTAAGTGCTGATCTGTCCCATCGTGAACGGCCCCATCGCCAGACCGATGAACGTCATCATGAGCAGATACACCGCAGAAGCCGTGCCGCGCATCTGCGGCGGAACCAGATCGTTCACCGTCGAGGTGGCCGGACCGATGTACATCGGGCTGAAGAACATGACGATGAAATTACAGATGTACACCGTCGTGAGATTCGGCGCGAAGTACACACCGGCGGCAAAGGGAACGGTCATGACGATGCACAGCAAGCCGACGAGCAGCCGTCCGTGCTCCCAACGCGCCTTGAGCTTGTCGGCCAGATAGCCGCCGACCGAAATGCCGAGCCACGCGCCGACTGCGGCGGTCAAGCCGATGACCGTGCCGATCTCGGCGTGACTGACGTTGTGAGCGCGCAGCAGATACGGCACTGCGAAGAAGTTGCTGCCGTAGCCCACGAAGCCGATGCACGGGAACGCGATGCACGTCAGCATCACGGTGCGATTCTTGAAGATCGCCTCGAAAACGATCGGCGAGCGAATCACCAATGCCTGCGCCCAGGTGAACGTGCAATACACGCCGATGCCCATCGCAATCCATTGCACCGGATTCGTCATCACCTTGTTCAGCAGCCATGCGGACGATGCGATCAAGGCGGCAACAAACAGGTTCGTTACGATGGCCCTGGTGCCGGCCTTGTTGATGATGAGATTGATGAAGTTGAGCACGGGCAAGACGCCCATCAGCTCGCGGCCTGTGACCTTGAAGGGATGAGCTTCGGTCTTGACCGTCAATCCTTCGCTCATGCCGCGAAGCGGCTCGCGAAGCGTTTTCACCCACAAGGCCATCAGGATGCCCGGGATGCCGACCAGCAGGAACGCCATTTGCCATCCCTTCAAGCCGAAGGGTGCGGTCGTGTGATCGGGGAACCAGCCGTGCCAGGTATCCAGCACGACGCCGCCGATCGCCAAACCGAGACCGCCGCCGATATAAACGCCGCTCGAGTAGATGGCCATGACTGTCGCGCGCTGTTGCGGTTTGAAGTAGTCGGCGAGCATCGAAAAGGCGGCAGGGCTCGCGCTGGCTTCGCCGACGCCCACGCCGATGCGATAGCCGAGCAGCACACCGAACGACTTGGCCGTCCCGGATAGCGCGGTCATCAAGCTCCAGAACGCCAGACCGACCGAAATCATGGACTTGCGCACCCAGACATCGGCCATGCGTCCGAGCGGAATACCGAACAAGGCGTAGAACACGGCAAAGACCGTTCCATAGAGAATGCCGAGATCGGCATCGGTGATGTTCAGATCTGCCTTGATCTGCTCGGCCAGAATGGAAATGATCTGACGATCGAGGAAATTGAACACGTAGACGATCGTCAAGACGACCAGCACATATTTCGCATACCAACCGCCGACCAACGAAGAGTCGGCAGTACGCGATGCTGGAGCGGACGAGGCGGCGGGCTCGACCGTGGCATTCGCTGAATCGGACATTGATCCCCCTGATGCTCTTTGTTCTTCCAACAACTGATTTAGGCGCTGGCTTGCCTGCCCGCGTCCTTGGGCGAGTCCCGCGCACTATACAGCGAGTTCCCTCGCCGATCGCCATGCTTGACATGTTCAAACACAGACCCGTCCGAAAGCACGTCATGTGCCGCGGCTTCGTTTTGCACATCAGAAAACGCTCGCGGAGCTCGCCCTGAACGCCATTCGAAACAAGACGCTCGGTTCGTTCGCAGCTTTAGGGCTGATCGGTCTGTGCGCCCTTTGGGGGCTGGGTCAGGTCGCGATCAAGATCGGCAACGCAGGCATCTCGCCGATCCTTCAAGCGGGATTGCGCTCTGCTGGTGCGGCCATCCTGCTCGCTTTGTGGTGCAAGCTCCGCGGCATCGCGCTGTGGCGCGACGATCGGACGGCCGGCCCCGGCGTGGCAGCGGGCGTGTTGTTCGCCATCGAGTTCTTGTTGCTGTACTGGGGCCTCGAATACACGACCGCGGCACGCAGCGTCGTGTTTCTGAATACATCGCCCTTCTTCGTTGCGCTCGGCGCGCATTTCGTGCTCGCGAACGATCGGCTAACCCCAGCGAAGACCTTCGGCCTGCTCGCCGCGTTCGTCGGCGTGGCGATCGCATTCGCTGACGGATTTCGCGCACCGACGACGAGCACGCTCATCGGCGATGCGATGGCGCTTGGCGCCGCCATTGCCTGGGGTGCGACGACGGTGCTCGTCAAGGGCACGCGCCTTGCACGCATCGAGCCCGAGCGCACGCTCATGTATCAGCTCGTCGTATCTGCTGGCGCATTGATCGTCACGTCGTTCGCAACCGGCGAGCGAGGCATATTCGACCCGACACCGCTCGTTCTCTCCGCGCTCGGATATCAGGTCATCGTCGTCGCCTTCGCGAGCTATCTGCTCTGGTTCTGGTTCATCAAACACTATCCGGCTTCGCAAGTGTCTTCGTTCGTGTTCCTGACGCCGGTATTCGGGGTCATCGCGGGTGCAATGCTGCTGCATGAACCGATCACCCCGCGGCTGATCGTGGCGCTCGCATTGATCGCGTTCGGCATCTACATGACGAACCGACCGCCACGCGCGCAACCGACATCCGCAACTATAGGCAACGATTGACCCGCTGCTCTCGGAGGGAGCCAAGAAATGCGCGCACACCCGTACGCGCACTCTCGCTGTAGCCTGTCACCCGTTGCCTCCATAGAATCCCTGCATGCCCTCGCTTCGTTTGATCCCCCACCCAACGACGCCCGCGCGCGAGATCGAGAGAATCGACGTGCAACTCGCGTATTCCGACGGCGAGCTCACGCTTCGCTACAGTGTCGCCGGGCACATCGATGCGCTGCGAATCCCTCCGCTGGCGCCACCGCATCGTCGCGACGAGCTGTGGCGCAGCACCTGTTTCGAGCTGTTTCTACAGCCGAGAAACTCGGCTCGCTATTGGGAGCTCAATTTCTCGCCGTCGCAGGAGTGGGCCGTGTACGAGTTCGACGATTACCGCGCGGGCATGCGTCCCGCCGACTTCGGCTCGGCGCCTGCGATTGCATGCGTTCGATCGCCACGGGAGCTCGCGGTGACGGTGACGTGCCCGCTTCCGCTGGCGGTTGCCGCAGCACTCGATCGCGTAGGCATTTCTTCCGTGCTACAGACGAATGACGGCGGCATTTCCTATTGGGCACTGGCACATTGTGCTGACAAACCTGACTTTCATGCGCGCGCAAATTTCACATTGAGCGGACGTGAGCTACGCGAGACGGGATCGACCTCATGAAGTTCGGAATCGATCGTTTGTTGGACGACGCCACGCTGCGGGCCCCATTGCGCGGCAAACGCGTCGCTCTGCTCGCACATCCCGCATCGGTCACTGCAGATCTCACGCACTCGCTCGATGCGTTGATGGCGACCGGCGATGTACGCATCACTGCCGCCTTCGGGCCACAGCACGGTCTGCGCGGCGACAAACAGGACAACATGATCGAGTCGCCGGACTTCGACGATCCGATTCACGGCATCCCGGTGTTCAGCCTGTACGGCGAAGTGCGTCGGCCCACGCCCGCCATGATGGATACGTTCGATGTCCTGCTCGTCGATCTTCAGGACCTCGGTTGCCGCATTTACACATTCATCACGACGCTGCTCTACGTGCTCGAAGCCGGCGCGCAGCACAAGAAATCGGTTTGGATTCTGGACCGTCCGAACCCCGTCGGCCGTCCGGTCGAAGGATTGAAGCTTCGTGCGGGGTGGGAAAGCTTCGTCGGCGCGGGTCCTCTGCCGATGCGCCATGGACTGACGCTCGGCGAGCTCGCGCATTGGTTCGTGCAGCATTTCAAGCTCGACGTCGATGTACGCGTGATCGAGATGGAAGGCTGGGGTCCGTCGGCAGGTCCAGGTTACGGCTGGCCGCTCGGCGAACGCACTTGGATCAATCCGAGTCCGAATGCACCCAATCTCTGGATGGCGCGCGCCTATGCGGGAACGGTGATGCTCGAAGGCACGACGCTGTCGGAGGGACGCGGCACGACGCGACCGCTCGAGTTATTCGGCGCGCCGGACATCGATGCGCGCGCGGTCCTCGCAGAAATGCAAGCGTTGGAGCCGCGCTGGCTACGCGGCTGCAAGCTGCGTCCGTGCTGGTTCGAGCCGACGTTTCACAAACATGTCGGTAAGTTGTGCGCAGGACTGCAGGTTCATACCGAGCACCCCAGTTACGACCACGACGCGTTCCGCCCATGGCGATTGCAAGCGCTGGCGTTCAAAGCGCTCCGCCGTCTCTATCCCGACTACCCGCTCTGGCGCGACTTCCCTTACGAATACGTTCACGATCGCCTGGCCATCGATGTGATCAACGGCAGCGAGCTATTGAGAACCTGGGTCGACGATGCCGCTGCGCAACCTGGCGATCTGGAAGCCCTCACTCAACCCGACGAAGCAGCCTGGCTGCAAGAACGCCAGGCGTTTCTCCTTTACACCTGATTGCACGTCCGAACGCACGCATCGTGCATAGTCACTCGAGTCTCCGCGGAACACTGACCATTGCCATGCGTTCGCATCGCAAGCTGCCTGTCAGTTGGATGCCGATGCACGCCACACAGACGGCTCTTCGAGGAGATTCATGCCATGGCACGCAAGTACAGCAAGAAGGCATCGAAGAAGGTGGAACGCGCGATGCGCGAGCGCAAGCGAGGCAAGCTGCGCAGCGGCCGGTCCGGCCGTAAGGTCACGAGCCGCAAGCAAGCGATTGCGATCGGCCTGTCCGAATCGCGCCGCGAAGGCGCGAAGGTCCCGAAGAAATCGAGCAACGGCCGCAAGAAGCGTGGCCGCAAGAAGAGCACGGGGCGCAGGAAGAGAACCGGACGGAAAAAGAGCGCCGGAAGGAAGCGCCGCAGCAGCCGATAGCGAAGCCTCAGGCGCTGGACTGCGGCTCGCTCGCCTTGAGCTGGGTCGCGCGCAAGGGAATCTCAGGGATGAAGAGAATCAACGCAACACCAGCGACCACGATCCAAAGCGCGCGGCTCATCATTTCCGCGATCGAGGTCGCAAACGCCTCCTTCGTACCGCGCTCGATGCGCTCGATGAGTTGCTCCCCGTAGGTGTCCATCGCCTTGCGGAGCCGCTCCAGCGCTTCGTTCGTGGCTCGCTCGACCATCGCCCCTTCCTTCGCCATAACAGAGCCGCGGAACAGGCGCACGAGGGTGTCGACCACTTCAGGGTCGCGCAACGCGCGCGACGGAATGTTCGCGACTTGCTCCTTGAGCGATGCAGCAAGCTGCGGATCCTGCAGTAAGCGCTGGCGCCCTTCCTCGCCGGCACGGAGCTCGGCTTCGATGGCATCGGCGCGCGCTTCCAGCTGCGCATGCACGCGCGCTCTGAACCCGCCCTCGCGCAACGGCTGTTTCACTACATCGGGCAGACGCGGATCGCCGAGCACCTCGTTCACTGCCGCTTCGTCGCCGCGATAGGCCTGCTCGATGACTTCGAATCGAGCTTCGAGCGCCGCCTTCACTTCATTGCGCACGACATCGCCGTTCATCGCGCGCCGCTGTGCCGCTCCGAGATCGATCTTGTGTTCAGTTGTACCCGGCAATAGCGGCAGGTGTTTCGGCAGCTCACTCGTGAGACTGAGGGTCAGGAACGTGCCGAAGATCGCCACGCCGACGGTCGAGCCGATCTGGCGTGAGAACTGGCTCATTCCCGTCGCACTGCCGAGATCGCCGGCAGGAGATGCGTTTTGAATCACGATGTTGAAGAGCGTATGCGCGGGTCCGAGCCCGATGCCCGTGATCGCCAGCCGCCAAGCAAGGTCCAGGGGTGTCGTATCCGGACGGATCTGAGTCAAGGCGACCACACCGACGATCAGGATGATGCCGCCCGCGATCATGAATCCCTTGTAGCGGCCGGTCTTCGTCACGAGTCGCCCGCTCATGATGCTGCTCACGATCATCCCCAGCATGAGCGGCAGCAGCGCCGTGCCGCTTTGGGTGGCGCTGATGCCCTGCACGACTTGCATGTACAAGGGCATGAACATGACGACGCCGAGAAACGCCATGCTCATGACGAACGAGGCAGCGATCGCGGTCCGGAATACTTTGATCCGAAACAACTTGAGCGGCAGGATCGGTTCGGCGGTACGCGCCTCGACAAACAGAAATACGCAGAAGGCGACGATCGCCATTGCGAAAAGACCGAGGATGCGCGGCGAACCCCAGGGATGCCGCGTACCGCCGAGCGTCAATGCGAGCAACAGCGGCGTGAAGGTCAGAATGACGAGCGCCGCACCGGCGTAATCCACTTTGCCTGTTCCGCGATGCTTGAGCGCCGGTAGCCGGTACACGAGCATGAACAGCGCGAGCAGACCGAGCGGCAGGTTGATGTAGAAGATCCAGCGCCAACCGGCGACCTCATAACCGAGCATCGTGACGGTGCCGTGATCGGTGAAGAAGCCGCCGATGAACGGACCGACGATGGTCGCAAAACCGAACACCGAGCCGAACAAGCCGAACAAGCGACCGCGTTCCCGGGGCGGATAAAGATCTGCGATCACGGCGAACGACACGCTCAGCAGGGCACCGCCGCCGAGGCCTTGAATGGCGCGGAAAATCACGAGCTGCATCATTCCGCTGCCGAGTACCGGGAGGTCCCCGAACTCACCGGCCAGTCCGCAGAGTGCGGATCCGATCAAGAAGATGATGACGCCGGCGACGAGGATCGGCTTGCGGCCGTACAGGTCGCTCAACTTACCGTAAATCGGCACGGAGACCGTCGAAGCGAGCATGTAAGCAGTCGTGACCCACGCGTACATCGACAGACCATGCAAATGCTCGATGATCCGCGGCATGGCGGTCGCCACGATCGTTTGATCGAGCGCGCTCAGCAGCATGACAACGGCAAGCGCCGTCAGGATCGTGCGCTTCTCCGCATTGCTCACAGTGGCATCGGTCACGGAAGTTCTCGTCTACAGAAATAAGGAGGGCGGTCTCGCTTCTAACGAGCGGTCGCGCCATGGCCCCGCGTTGGGGCCGCACATGTTAACGCCCCGCCCACGGGGGCGCATATCAAGAAAGGCAATTGCAATTCAGGCGGCAGGCTACAGACGACGGGTGACCGTCGTGATTCGTATGGGACTCCGGCGCTGGTAAGAATCGGCGCAAGGGCACCCGCCCTCAGCCTTTAGTCTTCGGTCTACAGCCCTGAGGAGGATCGAACACGCGAACGCGTGTTCACTACTGCCTACGGTTTACGGCCCAGAGAAATCGTGCGTCACCGTACGCTCCGCTCGCACTCTCACATTGGCAGTATCGCGGAAACGGATGGAATCATCGGTGGCCGGATCGTCTTCGTGACCTTCACAGGTCAACGCGAGCGTATAACGTCCTGCGGGCACGAACTCGAACGAATATCCGGGCAGCCCGATCGTGCCGATCACTGGACTCGTCAAGTATGGTTCCACGCCGGCGTTATCTCGATCATCCGGCGTGACGTCCTCGCCGCTGAACAGATATACCGCGCCGCCCTCCGCGAGCGAGCTGCCCGCCGGACACCCCGCCGTCACGTCGCCGGCGATCCGCCCGGCATCTTCCGTACGAACCGCCCGAACCACAGGGATCAGCGTATAGCGATCCGCATCGTCGTCGAAGCTGAGCGACTGACGCAGGTCCAGCGTCAGCACGATGCTTTCGCGCGTCGAATCGTCCTTGTCCACCTCGAACACGACATCGCTGAAAGCGTCGCCAACCACCGTGAGCGGAAAATCGTCTCCGTTGGCGAGAACTACGGCAAAGTCCTCGTCGTCATCGGGCGCGAACATCAGGCGCACGCCTGTGTAACGTCCGTCAGACAACTCTTCCTCCGTGAACAGTCGAAGCAGATTGCCGCCGTTGAGTTGCACCAGATCGATTGGCACCGGATCGTCAAATCGCAGTGTCTCGGTGCCGCCATCGCCGCGAATCTCGACACCCTCCAGCGCGACGAGCACTTGTGCAATCGACGGATCGGCAGCGGCCGTCGTCTCCAAATCGAGCGTGACATTACCCTCGCAGCCGACGAGCGCGATCGCACCCAAAATTGCCCACATCCGCGAGCCGATCTCCCGCGCTCGCATACATATATATGTATCGGTGCGCACCGTGTCCCCTCTCTCCACTGCTTCCGAGCAGCGATCCTGTGTACTCGTCGATCGCCCTGCTGGCAAGCGAGACAAAAATCGAGAACAAAAATCTTCTCAACGGTAGCAGGTAATTCTCTGACTCGATATTATCGGGACGTCATTCGTCGAACTCTCCCTTGCCGAATGAGACACATCGAACTGCCGCGGGCACTCGAAGAGTACTTCGCTTATGCCGAAACCGAGCCGACGCGCAAGGGACGCCGCTTCTCGATCTCGCTGCCTTTTTATTCCGGCGACAAGTTGGATCGTTTGCAGTGGTGGTATCACGTGAGCCCCGCTCAGGAGCTCATGTACGACGGCGAAGGCATCGCCGTCTTTCGCGCACGTGAGACCGAGCGCTTTCGTCGCCACATCGAACGCTGGCTCGCGAACACCAATCAACGTCTGCACGGAAATGATGCAATCCCGCGCATCAGTCCGATGCCGGTGGTCGTGAACACCTCGCCGCCGGAATCGAAGATCGACGATCGCCCCAAAGAGCTGCCGGAAATCAAAGTCGTCAACGGTTGAGTTGGCCCGCGCGCCCAGCACGACTGCGGGCTCGGCGATTCCCCTTCTTCTATGTCTTCCGCATCCGCGCCGTCGCACGGACTCGGCGCCACGAGCGTGCGCTGAGGCACGTGCTCACGACATCGGCCGTCATATCGGACGGCTCGGCAACATTTCGATGCTTCGCGGCCGCCCACGCCGGCAACCCGAGCACGCTCCGCGTCGTCTAAACGGCGCCTCGCCGAGTCGATGGCGAGGCGGACAACGCCTTCACCAAGAACCAAGAACGAAGCAACCTCATGACCGCTGCGAAAGAACTTTCGACCGATATCGCCCAAACCATCATCGCAATGGAACGCGCTGCGCTCGAACGATGGGGCAACGGCGACCCTTCCGGATTTCTGGAGATCTCCGCCGACGACGTCGTCTACTTCGATCCGTTTCAAGCTCGACGACTCAACGGACTCGAAGAGCTCCGCGCACTCTACGAGTCGATCCGCGGCCAAGTACAAGTCAAGAGTTTCGAGCTCATCGATCCGTGCGTCCAAGTGATCGGCGACGCCGCCGTCCTGACCTTCAATTACGTCGCCGAAGCCACGAACGAAGCAACCAGCCGCTGGAACTGCACCGAGGTTTATCGCCGCGAAGGCGACACCTGGCGAATCATCCAAACTCATTGGTCGTTCACGCAGCCGAAGTTGGCCAGCGCCGATCAGTCCGACTAATCATTCGGGATTGGGAGGGCTGCGAGCGCCCTCCCACAGCCACGCCTGCCCCATACCGTTCTCGGCCCTCGAAGCCGCCGACTCGGCAGGACTCCCCCGGGCACCCATGGACGCTCCTGGACACCCATCGGTCGACGTCCTTTTCCGTCCCGCGTCAGTGGAGGACGCTCCTGGACACCCATCGGTCGACGTCCTTTTCCGTCCCGCGTCAGCGGGGACAACGCGCGGCCGTTCCGGAAGAAAGACTCAGGTTATAGTGGCGAGAGACAGATCAGGCGGTAGACGCAGCTCGCGCCGATCGGGTCGCGCGGTTCGCATGTGCATGCAAACGGAATATCGAGCCAGGACCACGAAACCGATGAAGAAATCGCTTGGCCGCACGAAATCCGTATGGGCACAGTCGCCAGCTTTCTGGATCGGAGCGGGACTCACCGCCGAAGCGCCGGTCGCATTGATAGTCATGAGTATGGATTCCAACAAACGGACAGCCGTGCTGGATTACCTGCTGGGGAGTCCGGTGCGCATCGCAGCTACGATCGTTGCTTCGTTTCTGCTGATCTTTCTAGTTGCTTGGGTAGCTCACCGCCTAGGGTTGGGCGACGACTAACCCAGCATCGTGCGCCAAGCCTGCCAAGAAGAACAACGCCAGTATCGCTGAGCGCTTCGTCGGCTGTCGACAGTGATCCACAACCTTGGTTTCGACGCTCGCCATGAGAGGTCCTGTTGATGACGGCGAATTGGAGACCCGCGATACCGACTGGGCCCACGACTGGACACCCACAGCACGCGACTGAACCGGAGGATTTGGACATCCACCGAACCGGAGGATTAGACACCACCGTAAGGAGCCAGAGGATTTTCAGAGGATTTGGACACCCACCAAATCTTCGACACCAACCCCAAGCTGCACTTCGTGGCCAACGGAGAGCGCCGTAACTGAACCGCCGGAACTTAAACGGAGATCGAAGAGACTCTTGAGTGGCTGTCCAATGTGATCCGGTCCAAAGTGATGCGATCGATGCCCCCCAAGGGTGGTCGCCCGAATCCGTTGCTGCAGCAACCGTTTACCGACAAGACCCGCTGTACATCCTCTTGGTCCGGCGATTCCATTGCTCTTGTTCCGAAGCTGCATATATGTTTCAAGAAGCGTTCACGCTTAGGAGACCGAAGGAGAGCCCGTGCAACCGCTACAGCTCAAGACACCGCGATAGGAGCTCGTTCTCGAAGCCACCGAGGCGGTGCTAGCGCGAATCGAGGCATTGCCGGCGGCTGACCGCGCGCAAGTCTCACCCGCATGGCTCGAGCAACTGCAGTCGAATCCGCCGAGCGCTTGGACTCATGGTTTTGCAATTCGGGAACCGCTTTCCGGAAAAACCGTTGGGAGCTGCGCTTTCAAAGGACCACCCAATGAAGAGGGACTGGTAGAGATCGCGTATGCCATCGATCCCGAATGGCAAGGGCGCGGCTACGCCAAAGAGGCAGCGGCAGCTCTAGTGGAGTTGGCCTACCAGCTCGGTGCGTCCGTCGTGATCGCGCACACATTGCCAGAGACCAATGCATCTACATCCGTGTTGAAGTCATGTGGATTCGAACACCTCGGCGAAGTGGTCGACCCTGACGATGGGCTAGTGTGATCTTCCCCCGAAATCGTGGACACGCTGCTAAGCAACTTTGCTCATCGCCTCGAACTCGGCCGGCGAACGGTAGCCGAGCGTGGAGTGACGACGTTGCCGGTTATAGAACACCTCGATCCATT
>Ga0207874_1000453_pt1 | contig 60572 bp, 50 predicted proteins | sample HigsolmetaAR201D_FD_184833 | JGI IMG/M metagenome (GOLD analysis project Ga0207874, IMG submission 184833) | Ionic liquid and high solid enriched microbial communities from the Joint BioEnergy Institute, USA - AR20-1-D (SPAdes) (version 2) ...
GGCGCCGGAGGTTTCGGTCACCGCCGCCTCCCGGACGCCCTTGGCCGAATCCGCCGCGGCGGCCTCGCCCGTCTCCCGGCCGCCGGAGGAGCCGGCGGCCGCAGAGCCGGTGCCGTCCGGCGTCGCCTGAGCGGATTCGGCGGCGCCGCTCGCCGCGCCGGAGGCGACGGTGGCCCGGCCCGCCTCGGCGGGCTCGGCGGTGCCGCTCGCCGCGTCGGGGGCGGCCGTGGTCTCAGCGTCGGCCGGGGCCGTCGGTGTGGGTTCGGTGGTGCTGCTCGCCGTGCCGGAGGTGGTGGATTCAGAGGAGGGCGTGGTCTCAGCGTTGGTCGGGGCTGTCGGTGTGGGTTCGGTGGTGCCGCTCGCCGCGTCGGGGGCGGTGGTTTCGGGGGCGGCCGTGGCCTCAGTATCGGCCGAAGTCGTCGGTGCGGGCTCGGCGGTGCTGCTCGCCGCGTCGGGGGCGGGCGTGGTCTCGGCGTCGGTCGAAGCCACCGGAGCGGATTCGGTGGCTTCGGGAACGGGCCTGCTTTCGGCGTCGGCCGGAGCCGCCTGAGCCGGTTCGGGCGGGCTGCTCGTGGCCGGAGCGGTTCCGGCCGGTTCTGCGGTGGCCGTGGTTTCGGGTTCGGCGGGGCCGCCCGCCGGTTCGGTGGCGGAGCCGGTGCCGGCCGAGGCCGTGGTTCCCGGCTCGGCGGAGGAGGAGCCGGCGTCGGCCCGGGGCGGTTCGGCGGCGATCGCGGCCTTCCCGGTGGATTCGGGGGCGGTCTCCTTCGAGACGGGGTTTTCGGCCAGTTCGGCGGCCAGGGCCTTGGCGAAACGACCGACCAGCCTGGCGCCGACCTCGGCGAGGATGTTGCGGCCGAACTGGGCGGGGCGGCCGGTGACGTTCAGCTCGGTGTGGACGGTGACGCGGGTGGTGCCGTCGGTCTCCGACATGCGGGCCCGGATGGTCGCCGCCGCGGTGCCGGAGCCGCGGGCCTCCTTGCCGGAGGCCTCGATGGTCAGGGTGCGGGCGTCGGCGTCCGCCTCGACGATCTTGGCGGTGCCCCGGTAGGTGATGGTCATCGCGCCCAGCCGCACCTTCAGCCGGCCGCGGTAGTCCGTGCCGTCGATGGAGTCGAGGGTGGCACCCGGCATGCAGAGCGCCACCCGCTCCACGTCGAGCAGCGCCGACCATGCCTGATCCACCGGCACCGGAACGGTGAATTCGTGGTCGAGCTCCATCAGCGGGTTCCTGCCCTTCTCGTCAGGGGACCGATCTGGTGACTTTATGGCGGCCTGCGGCCGTACCGCCACACTTACAGGTCACCGCAGATTCTCACAGCAGGTCCCGGCAGGGCGGCCCGGGGGTGCCCCGGTGACCTGCCCCCATGGCCGCCGTGCCGGGACGCGACGGGCGCGGTCAGGACGCGCAGGCCGACACCAGGGCGCGGCGGGTCAGCACCCGGGCCAGATGCGCGCGGTACTCGGCCGAGCCGTGCAGGTCCTTTGGCGGGGAGGTGCCGTCGGCCGCGTGGCCGGCGGCGGACCGGAAGGACTCCTCGGCGGCGGGACGCCCCTGCAGGGCCTGCTCCACGGCGGTGGCGCGGACCGGTGCGGCGCCCATGTTGGTCAGCGCCACCCGGGCCTCGGCGACCTCGCCGCCTTCCCGGCGGACCGCGCAGGCCACCCCGACCACCGCCCACGCCTGGGCGGTGCGGTGGAACTTCTCATACCAGGTGCCCCACCCCGGGCCGAGCTTGGGAACGGTCACCCCGACCAGCAGCTCGTCCGGTTCCAGCGCCGAGGTCATCCAGTCGACGAAGAAACCCGCCGCCGGGATGTCGCGCGCCCCGCCGGCGGACCGCACATGGCACACCCCGCCCAGCGCCAGCACCACCGCCGGCAGGTCCCCGGCCGGGTCGGCGTGCGCCAGCGCCCCGCCGAAGGTGCCGCGGTGCCGCACCGCCGGGTCGGCCACCGTGGCGGTCGCCTGCGCCAGCAGCGGGGCGTGCGCACGGACCAGCGGGTCGTGCATCACCTGGTGGTGGGTGGCCATCGCGCCGATGAACAGCGCGTCGCCCAGGTCGCGGATCTGCCGCAGCTCCGCCACCCGCTCCAGGTCCACCAGCACCTCCGGGTAGGCCAGCCGCATCCGCAGCAGCGGCAGCAGGCTCTGCCCGCCGGCCAGCGGCTTGGCCTCCTCACCGGCCTCGGCCAGCGCCGACAAGGCCTCCTCCAGCGAGCCCGGCCGCACGTACTCGAACTGCGGGGGGATCATTCGGCACCTCCCTGCGGGTTGAGGGCGCGCCACACGCGCTCTGGGGTGCACGGCATCGGCACGTCCCGCACCCCGTAGGGGCGCAGCGCGTCCACGATCGCGTTCACCACGGCCGGGGTGGCGGCGATGGTGCCGGCCTCCCCGACGCCCTTGACGCCCAGCGGGTTGGTGGTGGCCGGGGTCTCGGTGCGGTCGGTGGTGAAGTCGGGCAGGTCGGCCGCCGACGGGATCAGGTAGTCGGCCATGGTGGTCGTGGTCAGGTTGCCCGCCTCGTCGTAGACGGCCTCCTCATACAGCGCCTGCGCGATGCCCTGGGCGAGCCCGCCGTGCACCTGCCCCTCCACGATCAGCGGGTTGACCACCCGGCCGACGTCGTCGACCGCCACGTAGGAGCGGATGCGCACGAACCCGGTCTCGGTGTCCACCTCCACGGCGCACAGGTGCGTGCCGTGCGGGAAGGAGAAGTTCTCCGGGTCGAAGGTGGCGTCGGCGTCCAGCGAGGGCTCCATCCCCTCGGGCAGGTCGTGCGCGGCGAACGCGGCCGCGGCCACCTCCTGCAGGGTCTTGGCCTCGCCCGGCACGCCCCGCACCCGAAAGCCCCCGTCGGTGAACTCCACGTCCTCCTCGGAGGCCTCCAGCAGGTGGGCCGCCACTTTGCGGGCCTTGTCGATGACCTTGTCGCAGGCGTTCACCAGCGCGATGCCGCCCACGGCCAGCGACCGCGAACCGTAGGTGTCCATGCCCTTGGGGGAGACGGAGGTGTCGCCGTGCAGCACCCGCACGTCCTCGAACGGCACGCCCAGGCGGTCGGCGGTGATCTGCGCCCAGGCGGTCTCATGGCCCTGGCCGTGGGCCGACGACCCGGTCACCACCTCGACCTTGCCGGACGGCAGCACCCGCACCGAGGCGTGCTCCCAGCCGCCGGCGCCGTACGACAGCGACCCCAGCACCCGCGAGGGCGCCAGCCCGCACATCTCGGTGTAGGTGGACACCCCGATGCCCAGCTGCACGGTGTCGCCGCGCTTACGCCGGTCGGCCTGCTCGGCGCGCAGCTTGTCGTACTCCAGCAGCTGCAGCGCCCGCTCGGTGGCCGCCTCGTAGTTGCCCGAGTCGTAGGTCAGCCCGGCGATCGTCTCGTAGGGGAACTCCTCGTGGCGGATCCAGTTGCGCCGCCGCACCTCGATCGGGTCCAGGCCCAGCTCGGCGGCCAGCTCGTCCATCAGCCGCTCGATGGCGAAGGTGGCCTCCGGACGCCCCGCGCCCCGGTAGGCGTCGGTGGGGGTCTTGTTGGTGAACACCCCGGTGCAGGTGAAGGAGTAGGCGTCCATCTTGTAGATGCCGTTGAACATGAACGCCCCCAGCAGCGGCACGCCCGGGGTGACCAGCATCAGGTAGGCGCCCATGTCGGCCAGCAGCTCCACCTTCAGGCCGCGGATGGTGCCGTCTTGCTCGGCGGCCAGCGTCAGACGCTGGATCTGGTCGCGGCCGTGGTGGACGGCCAGGTTGCCCTCGCTGCGGGACTCGGTCCACTTGACCGGCCGGCCCAGCCTGCGGGCCAGCAGCAGCGCCAGCACCTCCTCGCCGTAGACCTGCAGCTTGGAGCCGAACCCGCCGCCGACGTCCGGGGCGATCACCCGCAGCCGGTGCTCGGGGATGCCGGTGACGGTGGCCAGCATCAGCCGCAGGATGTGCGGGATCTGGGTGGCCGACCAGAGCGTGAAGCCGTCCCCGTCCGGGGCGCACACCACCGCCCGCGGCTCCATCGCGGTCGGGATCAGCCGCTGCTGCACGTACCGGCGTTCGAGCAGCACGGGCGCGTCGCGCAGCGCCGCGTCGATGTCGCCGTTTTCGAACGTCCAGGTGTAGCTGGCGTTGGTGCCCAGCTCCTCGTGCACCAGGTCGGCGCCGTCCGCGAGCGCCCGCTCCATGTCCGTCACGACCGGCAGCGGCTCGTAGTCGACGTCGATGGCCTCCAGCGCGTCGGCCGCCGCGTACCGGTCCCGGGCCACCACGCACGCCACCGGCTCGCCCACATAGCGGACGCGTTCGACGGCCATCGGCGGGTGCTCGGGGTGCTTCATGTCCTCGGTGACGACCCACGCGCACGGCAGACCGCCCTGCTCGGCGGCGAAGTCGGCCCCGCTGAACGCGGCGATCACGCCCGGACGCTCCAGGGCCTCGGAGACGTCCACATGGGTGATGCGGGCGTGCGCGTGCGGGCTGCGCAGGAACGCCACATGGCACATGCCCGGCAGCTGCAGGTTGTCGGTCCACTGGGTGCGGCCGGTGATCAGCCGGGCGTCCTCGGTGCGCCGGCGAGGGCTGCCGATCTCGCGCCTGACGACGGTCTCGGTCACGGCGTCACCTCCGCTTCGGGGCGGGGGACGGCCGGGGCGTCCGCATCGCCCCCGGCGCGCATCTCGGCGGCGGCGCGCCGGACGGCCCGGACGATGTTCTGGTAGCCGGTGCAGCGGCACAGGTTGCCCTCCAGCCCCCGGCGGATCTCCGCGTCGGAGGGGTCGGGGTTCTCCCGCAGCAGATCGATCGCGGCCATGATCATGCCGGGGGTGCAGTACCCGCACTGCAGGGCGTGCTCTTCGTGGAAGGCCCGCTGCATGGGGTGCAGCTCCCCGCCTCGGCCCAGCCCTTCGACCGTGGTGATCTCGTGCCCGTCGGCCTGGACGGCCAGCACCGAGCAGCTTTTGACGCTCAGCCCGTCCATCAGGACGGTGCAAGCGCCGCAGTTGGTGGTGTCGCAGCCGACCGGGGTGCCCACTTTCCCCAGCCGTTCGCGCAGGTAGTGGACGAGCAGCAGCCGGGGCTCCACCTCGTCCTCATACGTCACGCCGTCGACCTTGGTTCTCACACGCGGCATCCGTCCTCCTTCGGGCGCCTTGAGGGGTGGGTCGGGGGCACAAGGCGCCGGGAGGTGCGCGCTGGACGGGCCGCGACATCGAGGCCACCTCCGCGGGGGGTGGGGCGACCCTTGAACGGTAAACCGTGATCGAACGGCCGACCAGACCTTGATATGACCTAATTCACACTGATTTGCGGCCCGAATCCGGCGCGCCGAGCGCCGCGTTCAGCCGCCGCACCCGTGCCGCGGCCAGCTCCACCACGGTGCGGGTGGCCGGGGACAGCTCGGCGACGGGACGGTGCACGATGCCGAACCGCTCGTGCAGCGGCGGGTCCAGCGGCGCCCAGTGCAGGCCGGGCGGCAGCCGCTCGCCCAGGCGGAGCAGGGCGCCGCGCCAGCACACCGTGTCGGCCAGGCCGCGCGCGGCGACCTCCAGTGCGGCCTCGAAGTACTCCACCTCGACGCGGGGGCGCAGCACCCGCCCGTGCGCGCGGGCCAGCTCGGCCAGCATCCGCCGGGTGGTGTCCTCGGCGCGCCAGCTCACATCCGGCAGCACCAGCGGGTGGGAGGTCAGCGTCCGCGCGGTGACCGGCTCGCGCACCCGTTCGGGGTCGGCGCTGACGTAGACCAGCTCGTCGCGCATCTCCACGGTCACCGCCAGGTCGTCGGCGTCCAGCGGCAGCGCCGCCAGGGCGGCCTCCAGCCGGCCCCGGCGCAGCTGCTCCAGCAGCTCGGCGGAGTTCTGGCCGACCAGCTCGATCCGCACCCGCGGGTGCCGCTGGAGCATGTCGGCGATCAGATCGACCCCGAGGTAGTAGTGCGCGATCTTGAAGATGCCAAAGCGCACCGTGCCGGTCAGCATGCCGCGCACCGACGAGACCGCCCGCACCGCCTCGCCGGCCGCCCGCAGCGCGGCGACCGCGTGCGGACGCAGCGCCCAGGCCGCCTCGGTGGGCACCAGACCGCGCCCCACCCGGCGGAACAGCACCGCGTCCAGGTGCCGTTCCAGCTGCCTGACCTGCTCTGACACCGAGGGCTGGGCGTAGCCGAGGGCGGCGGCCGCCGCCGTGAACGACCCGTGCTCCAAGGTGGTCAGGAAACAGCGGAACTGATGGAGGGTGATCGCCGATCCACCGTCAGTGACCAAGGATTTCCCTTCACCTGCCGCAGGAAAGCAAGGCTACCTCGATGGGAAGCGGCTCCTTACGGTCGTTGGCATGCCCTCCCCCCGATCGCGTTCCTCGCTGGGCGCCCTGCTGTGCCTGATCTCCGCGGCCGGCTTCGGGCTGTCGGCGATCTTCGCCAAGGAGACCTACCGGACGGGCGCCGGAGTGCAGACGATGCTGACGGTGCGCTTCGCCGTCGCCGCGGCGCTGCTGTGGCTGCTGGTCGCCTGGCGCCGGCCCGCCCTGCCCACCGGGCGGGCGCTGCTGACCTGCATCGGGCTGGGCGCCATCGGATACGCCTGCCAGGCGATGTGCTACTTCGGCTCGCTGGCCCGCATCGACGGCTCACTGGCGGCGCTGCTGCTGTACACCTACCCGCCCATGGTCACCGCCATCGCTATCGCGCTGCGGCGCGAACCGGTGGACCGGCGGCGGCTGACCGCCCTGGCCTGCTCGGTGCCGGGAGTGCTGTTGCTGCTGGGCGGCGGCGTCCGGCCGGGCGCCGCCAGTGGGGTGCTGCTGGCGCTGGCGGCGGCCGGCACGTACGCGATCTACCTGACCGTCGCAGCGGGCCTCCCCGAAGAGCTGGACCTGATCACCGTGTCGGCGGTCGTGTGCACCTCCGCCGCCGTCAGCATGGTGCTGATCACCGCGGGCACCGGCTCCTGGCAGCCGCCGGCGCAGGCGAGCGGCTGGGCGTGGACGACGATGCTGGCGATCTTCTCCTCGGTGGTGCCCATCGTCTGCATGCTGGCCGGCATGCGCATGGTCGGCGCATCGACGGCGGCGATCCTCTCCTACGCCGAACCGGCGGTGGCCGTGGCCTCCACCGCCCTGGTCTACGGCGAACGCCTGAGCGCCGCGCAGCTCCTCGGCGGCCTCATCGTGCTGCTCGCCGTCTTGATCCTCAGCGTGGAACGCCCCGGCACGCCGCCCGCCCCGCGTCGCGTCCTGGACCGGATCGCGCCCGGCCGCCGAAGCCGGCGGCCGGAACGCGAAGAACCGGAACACGAAGGGCGGGCTCAGCGCACGGGCGACAGGGCCTGCGTGTAAAGGACGGCGCCGTCGAGGTCCCGCAGCCGGACGGTCATCACCCCGCTGCGGGCGTCGATGTCCACCTGCCCGAAGAACTGGTAGCCCTCGGCGGGGGAGGCGTTGGCGCGCGGCGGGGCCTTGAAGAACTTCACCTGGGGGCCGAAGGTGCCCTCCAGGCGGTTGGGGCCGAAACCACCGGCGTTCAACGGGCCGGAGACGAACTCCCAGAACGGGTCGAACCTGGTGAAGGCCGCCTTGGCGGGGTCGTAGTAGTGGGCCGCGGTGTAGTGCACGTCGGCGGTCAGCCACACCATGTTGCGGACCTTGTGCCGCTGGGCATGGGAGAGCAGCTCGGCGATCTCCCGCTCGCGGCCCAGCGGCGCCCCGTCGTCGCCCTGGGCGATGCCCTCCTGGGCGGTGCCGTCCGGCACGACCAGCCCGAGCGGCAGGTCGGCGGCCATCACCTTCCAGGTCGCCGTGGAGCGGCGCAGCTCCCGCTTGAGCCAGGCCAGCTGCTCGGCGCCCAGCACGCCCCCGGTCTCGGTGGGGGAGGTGTTGGGGGTGTTGGGATTCTTGTAGGTCCGCATGTCCAGGATGAAGACGTCCAGCAGCGGACCGTAGGAGATCTTGCGGTAGATCCGGCCGCCCCGGGGTGCCTGGGCGGCGATCGGGGTGTACTCCATCAGGGCGCGGCGGGCCCGGGCGGCCAGCACGTCCACGCGCTTTTCGGTGTAGCGGGCATCGTCGAGGATCTCCCCCGGGTACCAGTTGTTGACGACCTCGTGATCGTCCCACTGGTAGATCATCGGGACGCGGGCGTTGAAGGCCCGCAGGCAGGCGTCCTCCAAGTTGTAGCGGAACTGCCCGCGGTAGTCGGCCAGCGTCTGGGCGACCCTGCTCTTCTCCTCGGTCACCACGTTGCGCCAGGTGCGGCCGTCCGGCAGCGCCACGGTCTCGGTGAGCGGCCCGTCGGCGTACACCCAGTCGCCGCTGCACAAAAAGAAGTCCGGGTCGAGCGCGCCCATCGCGGTGAAGATCCGAAAGCCGCCCAGCTCGGGATTGATGCCCCAGCCCTGTCCGGCCAGGTCGCCGGACCACACGAACCGGATGTCGCGGCGGTGCCGGGAAGGGGTGCGGAAAGACCCCTCGACGGGGGCGGACAGCAGCGCGTGCCGGTCCAGGTCGGCAAGGCGCACCCGGTAGCAGATCCGCTCCCCGGCCGGCAGCCCGCGCAGGAACACCTTGCCGGTCAGATCGGTCTTGGGCGTCAGCACCGGGCCGCGGACGGTCCGGAAACCCCGGAAGTCGGGGCGGCGGCTGATGTCGACGAGCATCCGCGCCGGGCGGTCGGCGCGCGCCCACACCACGGCCCGCCCGGCGGTCACATCGCCGCTTTGCACGCCGTGGGTCAGACGCGGCCGCCCCCGCCGGATCAGCGCGGGGGCCGCGGCGGCGGGCGCGGTCGGCGCGGCCAGCGGGGCCGGCATCGCGCCTCCGCCGATGAGCAGCCCGCCGCGCAGTACGGTTCGCCGGTCGAAAGTCATGGTCAAGCTCCGTTTCCTCGGTGGAGGACGACCGCATGCTGCCGGGCTTGAACGTCTGCCGACCGGCACCGCCGTGGCCGAAGGGTTAATACCGATCGACGTGATCGACTTGACAAGTGCCGGTGGGCGCGGTCTGCTAGGCGCATGTCAGCGCGTGCCCGTCTTCGCAGCCACCAGGGTTCCTCCATCGTGGCCGCCGCGCTGTGTTCCTGTTGTTGTTGTCGCTGATCACCGCGTTTTCAGCTCGGTAGGCACCTGCAGTCCGGCAGTCCGCCCGCGCGGCCGTTGCGCGGGCCCCTCGACGACAACAACCCAAGGACTCCTCGTGGACCTCGACGTCGTTCCCGACCTCACCATGCGCGGCCAGGACGACCCGCACGGCCTGGCCGCTCAGCTTCCGCCCACCGTGGGCCAGCTCGCCGCCCGCATCGGCGAACTGGCCGCCCGCCCGGACCGCTGGTGGCACCTGGTGCGGCCGGATCCGGCGGCCCCCGGCCAGGTGGCGCTGGAGGAGACCGGCGGCGTGCGGGTGTGGCTGACCACCTGGCCCCCCGGCCACCGCACCGACGTGCACGACCACGGCGGCACGCACGTCAGCACGGTCGTGGCCGGGGAGCTGACCGAACGCGTCCTGACCGCCGACGGCGTCACCGAACGCCCGCTGCGCGCCAACCGCGTCCGCGTCCACGGCGGACGCACCCATGAGATCCACAACCCCGGCCCGGCCTACGCCATCACGCTGCACGCCCGGCTCGGCTGAGCGCGGCCGGCCCGGTCAGTGGCTTCGGCGGCCGCGGGTCAGCACCCGGACGACGCCGACCAGGCCGAGCCCGAGCAGCACGGCCGCGGCCAGGATCTCCGGCGGCGCCACCGGCTCGCCCGACAACCCGGTCACCAGGAAGACCCCTGCTGCGGCCAGGAAGAACAATCCCGCCACCGCGGAGCCGGGGTCGAACCGGCGCTTCATCCCGCCGTCAGACATGCCGCACCTCCACGTCCCCGACCTTGACCCGCACCCGCAGCTCGATGACCGGTGGGTCGCCCTCCCCGGCGCTCCGCGGCTCCAGCACCCGTTCGACCTGCACGAACGGCCCGCCGTCGAGGCGGCTGTTCACGGTCAGGTCCCCCAGGGCGATCCGGCCGTCCAGCTCCACCCGGGCCCGGCCGGGCACGGTGATCGTCAGTTTGCCGCTCAGCACCTCGGCGTTGACCCGGATCCGCCGGCCCGCGCTCAGCGGAAGGGCGGTCAGGTCCAGCCGCCCGCTGCCCACCCCGAGCCGGTAGGTCTGCTCGGTGCGGGAGGCGTCGGCGGGCCGCCACTCCACGTTCCCGAACCTGGTGCCCTTGGGCGTCTCGGCCACCGCCGTGGAGGTCAGCAGCCCCAGCGTCAGCACGGTGCCGACGGTGGCCAGCCCGCTGGGCCGGCCCGCCCAGCCGCCGATCAGCAGGCCCAGCCCGATCACCGCCAGGGCGGGCGCGGCGACCAGGTGCCCGCCGTAGATCCCGTGGTCGCCGTGCAACGCGACCGGGATCATCGCCGCCGCCGCCATCATCGCCGACAGCAACACGACGGAGGTCAGCGCGCTGTGGCGCCCGCATCCCCGCTTCGGCTCGCCGCCTGGGTCCGCGGGGGCGTCCGGCGGCCGGCTCCAGCAGGACCGCCCGCCGGGCGCGGCCGGATCATCGGTCACGCCGCCTGCAGGAGGATCGGCGGGACGCCCGGCCGCCGCGGGGACGTCCTTGACCAGGCTCACCCGCTTGTCCAGGCTCACCCGGCCCTCCGGCGGGGCCGGGGCGTCGGGGGAGACCGGCTGCCCCTGCAGGCGTTCGGGCAGATCGCGGGCGAGCTGGGCGAAGTCCACCTTGCGGGCGTGCGCGACCAGCAGCACCAGCGCGAGCACCGTCACCCCGGCCAGCGCGTCCCCCGACAGCGGCCTGCCCGCCGTCACGACCATCGTCAGCAGGCCCAGCAGCCCGCCCAGCAGGACCAGCACCGTCCCGGCGTCGAAACGCCGCCGCAGCATCTGCTCGGCCGGGGCCAGCGCCTGCGGCGCAGGCGGCATCAGCAGATAGGCCGCCAGATACAGCAGCAACCCCTGACCGTTGGCCAGGAGCAGCACAGCGAACCCCACCCGCAGGACCACCGGGTCCACTCCCAGATACCGTCCCAGGCCCGTGCACACCCCCGCGACGAGAAGTCCTTCCGGAACGCGCACCAGCCGGGGACGCTCCGGCGCGGCCTGCGGGCCGGTCGTCGTGCTCTGCTGCTCGGCCATGCCACCCATCGTGACCTTCGGCGCCCGGGACCGGTATCCGGGACCACCCTGACCCGACCCTGAGAACGAACCGGGAAACCCGGGGGAGGCGCCCGATGCGCCCGCTTGCGTTTCGTGTGACGATCGGTGCGGCGCCCGCCGGACCTTTCCGCGTCCACACGTGCGGGAAGGCCCCACCACCGCGGAAGGAGGCGCGACCACGGCGATGGCCGACCCAGGCAGCGGCGAGGACACCCAGGCCGGCCCCCGGATGGAACGGGCCCGTGACGGCCGGCTGATGGCCGGTGTCTGCCGCGGCCTGGCCGACCATCTCGGCCTGGACGTCCTCTTCGTGCGGCTGGCCTTTGCGTTGCTGACCGTCGCCGGCGGGCTGGGCGTGGCCGCCTATGTGGCGCTTTGGCTGCTGGTCCCCGAACGCGACGACGCCCGGCCGATCCGCATCAGCTCCCGCGACTGGGCCCAGCTGGCGGCCTACGGGACGCTGATCACCGGCCTGTGCGCCATCACCTGGGGGGCCGGGCTGGCCCAGGCGGCGCTGTGGCCGCTGCTGGCCGGCGGGATCGGGGCGGCCACCTTGTGGCAGCAGGCCGACCGCGACCAGCGGCAGCGCTGGCTGCGCACCACCACCGTGCCGCTGCGCCGCATGTGGCTGCGCAGCCTGGTCGGCCTGGCCCTGGTCATCGCCGGCATCGGCGGCTTTCTGGCGCAGAACGTGCCGGCCGCCCAGGTCCGCGAGGTGCTGATCGCCACCGCCGTGCTCGCCTGCGGGCTGGCGCTGATCGCCACCCCCTGGCTGGTGCGGCTCTGGCAGGAGCTGGACGCCGAGCGCCGCGAGCGCATCCGCTCCCAGGAACGCGCCGAACTGGCCGCCCACATCCACGACTCGGTGCTGCACACCCTGACGCTGATCCAGCGCAACGCCCACGACCCCCGCGAGGTGCAGCGCCTGGCCCGCTCCCAGGAACGCACCCTGCGCAACTGGCTCTACCAGCCGCAAGGCGACCCGGACCGGACGCTCGCGGCGGCCGTGCGGGAGATCGCCGGGGAGGTGGAGGACGCCCACGGCGTGCCCATCGAGGGGGTCTGCGTCGGCGACTGCCCGCTGAACGCCCGGCTGAACGCCGCCCTGCAGGCCGCCCGCGAGGCCATGGTCAACGCCGCCAAGTACTCCGGCGCCCCGTCGGTGTCGGTCTACGCCGAGGTCGAGGGCGAGAACGTGGCCATCTTCGTACGGGACCGGGGCAAGGGCTTCAACCTGGACGCCGTCCCGGACGACAGGATGGGCGTGCGAGGCTCCATCATCGGGCGCATGGAGCGCAACGGCGGCAAGGCCACCGTCCGCACCGCCCCCGGGGAGGGCACCGAGGTCCGTTTGGAGATGACAAGGTGAGCGGGCGCCCCCCATGGCGCGCCGCCGAACGGAAGTGAGACCGATGGCAACGACCGTGGTGCTGGTGGACGACCACCAGATGTTCCGCAGCGGGGTCAAGGCCGAGCTCGGCGACGGCGTCGAGGTCGTCGGCGAGGCCGGGGACGTCGATGAGGCGATCGCCGTCATCACCGCCACCGAACCCGACGTGGTGCTGCTGGATGTGCACCTGCCGGGCGGCGGCGGCATCGAGGTGCTGCGCCGCCTGCACGGCAAGGTCCGGTCCCGTTTTCTGGCCCTGTCGGTCTCCGACGCCGCCGAGGACGTCATCGGGGTGGTGCGCGGCGGCGCCCGCGGCTATGTCACCAAGACCATTTCCGGGCCGGAGCTGACCGACGCCATCGGCCGGGTCGCCGAGGGCGATGCGGTCTTCTCGCCCCGCCTGGCCGGTTTCGTGCTGGACGCCTTCGCCGCCACCGCCGCGCCCCCCATCGACCCCGAGCTCGACCAGCTCACCCAGCGCGAACGCGAGGTGCTGCGGCTGATCGCCCGCGGCTATGCCTACAAGGAGATCGCCAAGGAGCTGTTCATCTCCGTCAAGACCGTGGAGACCCACGTCTCCAGCGTGCTGCGCAAGCTGCAGCTGTCCAACCGGCACGAGCTGTCGCGCTGGGCCGCCGCCCGCCGCCTGGTGTGAAAGGACGCGCCTTCAGCCCAGGGTCAGCCAGCGGATTCCCAGCTCGCGCACGGTGTCCTGCTCCGGCTGGGTGAGCGGGAGACGGCCGGTGGCCTTGCGCAGGAAGGTCGTCTGGTCCCAGCCCAGCCGCCGGACGCGGGGCACCTCCTGGGGGTCCAGCATCAGCGTCTCCAGCGCCTGACCGGCCTCGGGCGTCAGCCAGGGCTCCCGTTCCAGCGCGGCGGCCAGGTCGAAGCCGTGCACGGCCACCTCGACGACGCGGGTGAGCAGGAACTCCGACAGCAGCATGGCGTCGCCGTGCCGGGTCACCACCACCCGCCCGGCGGGCTCGGCCAGGCACAGCCGGTGGATCTCCCGCCAGGTGCGGGCGAATTCCTCAGCCAGCGCGGCCCCGCTTTTGTGCTCGGCGGCCTGCTCTTGTGCCTGCGCGACCCGGGAGGCGTTCTCCTGCGGGGAGAACCGCTCGTCCGGCCGGTAGTACTCCACCGCCGACACCTCGGCGCGTTCCGGTGACGGGCCCTCCAGCATCGCCGCCGTCCGGCCGACCGCCAGCAGGACGTGCCCCGCCAGATCCCGCACCAGCCACGGCGTACAGGCCGTCGGCCGCTGCCAGTCCTGCTCGGTCAGCTCCTCCAGGACCTGGGAGAACCGCTCGGACTCCGCCTGGAACGCCGTCAATACATCGCCGTTTTCCACGGCGGAAGAGTAACATTTCCCGGTTTCGCCCCCAGGTGTGGAAATTCTCCACTGGCCTATCGGGGTGGGCGATGCCCGTCACCCCTGGCGGGCCGGGCCGCCCCTCACCGCGGGCGGCGGGCGGGGCAGGAGGGCGGGCAGTGCTCGGCGTGGCGGGCCAGGCCCTCGGCGGCCCGGCTCAGCAGGCGGGTCAGCACCGCTTTCATGAGGGCGCCGGTGCCCGGGATCCGCCGGGTGAAGCAGGCCTGCCAGCGCACCGCGGTGCCGCCCTCGGGACGGGCCCGGAAGGTGACGTCGGCGCGGTAGTCGTCCACCGGCAGCCCGGCCAGCATGCGGTAGGCGTACCGCGTGGGCGGCTCGTAGAGCACGGCCTCCTCGCGGGCGGGCCCCATCTGCCGCACCGCCCCGACCCCGTCGCCGGTGCCCACTCCCGGGCGGATCCGCCGCGCCCGGCCGGGCAGCCCGCTCCACACCGGCCAGGCCTCGGCCACGGCCACGTGCGCGAACAGCACCTCGGGCGGTGCGCTGGAGGTCGCCGTCAGGTCGATGGTGTACTGCATGCCGCCTCCGCTGGTGAACCGCCCTTTACGGTAGGCGGTTCAGCCGCCGGACACTACAGCTTCTCCAGCGGGGCGTAGCGCAGCACCAGGCGTTTGACGCCGTGGGTGCCGCCGAAGTCGATGCTGGCGGCGGTCTTGTCGCCGGTGCCGTCCACCGAGATGACCGTGCCCAGCCCGAAGGAGTCGTGGGTGACCTTGTCGCCGGGGGACAGGGCGGGGACGGCGCGGGCGCTCGCGGAGCGGGCGGCGGGACGGGCGGCGGCCATGGCGGTCAGCGAGCCGGGCGCGGGCATCGCGGCCTCGCGCTCCCACTTCACCAGCGAGGAGGGCACCTCCGACAGGAACCGGGAGGCGGGGTTGACCTGCGGGGCGCCCCACGCGCTGCGCATCACGGCGCGCGTCAGGTACAGCCGCTGCCGGGCCCGGGTGATGCCCACGTAGGCCAGGCGGCGCTCCTCCTCCAGCTCCTGGGGGTTGCTCATGGCCCGCAGGTGCGGGAAGACGCCGTCCTCCATGCCGGTGAGGAAGACCACCGGGAACTCCAGGCCCTTGGCGGTGTGCAGGGTCATCAAGGTGACCACGCCCTGCTCGTCCTCGGGGGCGCGCTCGCCCGGCGGGATGGGGGCGCCCTTGGTGCCGGGGATGGCGTCGGCGTCGGCGACCAGCGAGATCTGCTCCAGGAAGTCCACCAGGCGGCCCGCGGCGCCGGAGGGCGCCTCCTCTTCCTCCTCCTCGGCGGCGGGGGCGCGCTCGGCCAGGCGGTCTTCGAACTCGCGGGCGACCGCCTCCAGCTCGCGCAGGTTCTCGATGCGGGTCTCGTCCTGCGGGTCGCGGGAGTTCTGCAGCTCGGCCAGGTAGCCGGTCTCGGTCAGCACCGCCTCGATCAGCTCGGCGGGGGTGGCGGTGGCGGCCCGCTCGCGCAAATCGTCCATCAGCGCCACGAACTCGCGAACCGCCTTGGCCGAACGGGGCGCCATGCCGGGCACCTGCTCGGGGGTGCGCAGCGCCTCCCAGAAGGTGATGCGCTCGCGGGCGGCGTGGGCCTCCACGCACGCCTCGGCCCGGTCCCCGATGCCGCGCCGGGGGACGTTCAGGATGCGCCGCAGCGAGACGGTGTCGGCCGGGTTGGCCAGCACCCGCAGGTAGGCCAGCAGGTCGCGGACCTCCTTGCGCTCATAGAAACGCACCCCGCCGACCACCTTGTACGGCAGGCCGACCCGGATGAACACCTCCTCGAACACCCGGGACTGGGCGTTGGTGCGGTAGAAGACCGCCACATCCCCGGGACGGGCCAGCCCCGCGTCGGTGAGCCGGTCGACCTCGGCGGCCACGAAGGCGGCCTCGTCATGCTCGTTGTCGGCCACATAGCCGACGATCTTCTCGCCCTCGCCCTGGTCGGACCACAGCCGCTTGGGCTTGCGGTGGGCGTTGCGCTCGATCACCGCGTTGGCCGCCGACAGGATCGTCTGGGTGGAGCGGTAGTTCTGCTCCAGCAGGATCGTGGTGGCGTCGGGGAAGTCCCGCTCGAACTCCAGGATGTTGCGGATGGTGGCGCCGCGGAAGGCGTAGATCGACTGGTCGGCGTCGCCCACCACGCACAGCTCGGCCGGGCCGACGTCCTCCCCGGGGCTCTCGGTGAGCAGGCGCACCAGCTCGTACTGGGCGTGGTTGGTGTCCTGGTACTCGTCCACCAGGATGTGCCGGAACCGCCGCCGGTAGTGCTCGGCCGCCTCCGGGAACGCCTGCAGCAGGTGGACCGTCGTCATGATCAGGTCGTCGAAGTCCATCGCGCCGGCCTGCTGCAGCCGCGCCTGGTACATCTCGTAGGCCTCGGCCAGCTTCTGCTCCAGGTGGGTGGAGGCGCGGGCCTTGAAGGCCTCATAGTCGATCAGCTCGTTCTTGAGGTTGCTGACCTGGGCGGAGAAGGACTTGGGCGGGTAACGCCTGGGGTCCAGGTCCAGCTCCCGGCACACCAGCGCCATCAGCCGCTGGGCGTCGGCGGCGTCGTAGATGGAGAAGTTCGAGGGAAAGCCCAGCCGGCGGGCCTCGCGCCGCAGGATCCGCACGCAGGCGGAGTGGAAGGTCATCACCCACATCGCCCCCGACCGGGGGCCCACCAGCGCCTGGACCCGCTCGCGCATCTCCCCGGCGGCCTTGTTGGTGAAGGTGATCGCCAGGATCTGGGCCGGGTGCACGTCCCGTTCGGCCAGCAGGTAGGCGATGCGGTGGGTCAGCACGCGGGTCTTGCCCGAACCGGCCCCCGCCACGATCAGCAGCGGGCCGCCGGTGTGCAGCACGGCGGCGCGCTGCTGGGGATTGAGACCGTCCAGCAGCGGGTGCGAGGTGTCGGTGGCGCTCATCACCCGCGAGTTTACGGCCCGGCGCCGACTTCGCGGTCCGGGTTCGGCCGCTCACGGGGGCGGGATGGGCAGCGGCTCCTCCAGCGCCGCCAGGGTGAGCAGCACCAGCGCGGCCGTCCAGCCCAGTGGGGCGACCGCGGCCGGGCGGCCGGCGGAGTTGACCTTCTCCGGCAGCGCGCCCAGCTCGGTGCGGTGCTCGTTCAGCCAGTCCAGCCTGCGCAGGGCGTCCTCCACCCGGCCGCAGGCGGCGGCGTTGAGGGCGAACAACGCCATCTCCGGGGTCCAGGCCACGGTCTTGGCGCCCCGCCAGCGCTCCCCGGGCAGCACCCCGCCGTTGGGCAGCCGCAGCCGCCGGGCCGCCTCCAGCACCGCCGCCTCCACGCCCGGGTCGGCGGGGGCGAACGGCGGCCCCAGGAAGGTCGGGGAGGTGTCCATCAGCCCGCCCGCGACCGGCGAGCGCGGGTAGCCGTGCGGGGCGAACGCCTGCGCGATCGCCTCCGCCAGCCGCCGGGCGGCCCGCCGCCAGCGCCCGGCCTCGGCGGCATGGCCGATCCGGGAGGCCAGGTCGGCGGCGGCGCGCAGCCCGGTCAGCACCGGGCCGGCCACCCCCAGCGTGGGACGGTGCGGGTCGGCCTCCTTATCGGGGTCGCGTTCGAAGTAGTCCGGCGACGGCGGCGGCAGCCCCGCGGCGTCCAGCGAGCCGGCCAGGTAGTCGGCGGCCCGGCGCACCATCGGCCACAGTTCGTCCGCCCCGGGCGCCGAGGAGCCGGCGGTGACGAACCAGCCCGCCCACAGCACCCAGCCCAGCGAGTCGAGCTGGGGGGCGCGGCCGTCGGCCACGGGGGAGCCGTCGGGCCGGTAGCGGGCCGCCCACAGCCCCGAGTCGGCCTGCACCCGGGCCAGGAAGCGCAGCACCCGCCGGGCCTCCTCCGGGTGCCCCGACACCTGGAAGGCCGCCGCGACGAACGCCGCGTCCCGCGGCCACACATACCGCCAGTGCCGGTACCAGGAGGCCGTGACGGCGCCGTCGACGCCGGTGAGCAGCCGCAGGTCCAGCAGCGCCCGCACGGCCATGTCCCGGTACACCGAGTCGCCGCCGGGAATCCGCCCGTCGGCCAGCCACAGCCGGTCGCCCCGCACCGCCACCGCCACCCGCGGGTCGTCGCCCGCCACGGTGATCGGCTGCCGCCCGCCGGACCGGATCAGCCGCACCCGCCCGTCGGCCAGCCGCACCACCGAGCTGTCGGGCAGGTAGGAGGCTCCGGCGGCCTCGTCGGCCTGCAGCGGCTGGTAGGCCAGCGGCCAGCCGCCGCCGCCGATCAGCCCCGGCGAGGTCCACTGGGGGCGGGGCCGGCCCGGCAGGGTGGCGCCGCAGGTCGCGGCGAGCAGCATGACCATCGCGAAGGCGACCAGGCGGCGGGTCCGCCGGCGGCGCGCCGCGCCGCCGCGCCGGGCGGGGCGGGCGGCCGGTGGGCGGACCGGCCCGCGCCGGGTCTTCGTGCTCATCGTCGCGCCGCTCCCGAACCCTCGTCCGACGGAATCCGTGCGTGCATCAGCTTCTCAGCACCCGCCCCACCCGTTGTCACCTGCGGGCGGAGCCGGTGCGCACCAGCTTTCACCATGCCTCGTCCCGCCGTTTCGCAGGGTCATCCCACCGGGTTGTCACCTTTCCTCACAGAGTGGACCCGCTTTCGTGTCAGGGGACCAGGGTTTTATAGGCTGCTCGATCGGAGCAGACCGCTCTGGTCGCCGCGCGTACAGCCCGCATCGAACCCATGCCGCGGCTCTGTGCGGGCGATCGCCGGAGCGGTCGGTAGGGGCGTGCGACCAGCACGCAAGCCAGGCTGTCGATCCGCAAAAAGGACGGACCCTCGTGGACCTGTTCGAACATCAGGCGAAGGAACTCTTCGCCGAGTACGGGGTACCGGTGCCCACCGGCAAGGTGGCGCACACCCCCCAGGAAGCGCGCGCCATCGCAGAGGAGCTCTTCGCCGCCGGAAGCCAGAAGGTCGTCATCAAGGCCCAGGTCAAGACCGGCGGACGGGGCAAGGCGGGCGGTGTGAAGCTCGCCGACGACGCCGATGAGGCCCAGGCACTCGCCGAGCAGATCCTCGGCATGGACATCAAGGGCCACACGGTCCACAAGGTCCTGGTCGAGGCCGGCAGCGCCATCGCCCAGGAGTTCTACTTCTCCTTCCTGCTCGACCGGGCCAACCGCTCCTTTTTGTCCATCTGCTCGGCCGAGGGCGGCATGGACATCGAGGAGGTCGCCGCGACCAAGCCCGAGGCCGTCGCCAAGGTCCCGATCTCGGCGCTGACCGGGGTCGACCGGGCCAAGGCCCGCGAGATCGCCCAGGCCGGCAAGCTGCCCGAGCAGGCCCTCGACGGCGCCGCCGAGCTGATCGAGCGGCTGTGGGCGGTGTTCACCGACGAGGACGCCACCCTGGTCGAGGTCAACCCGATGATCCTGACCACCGACGGCCGGGTCATGGCGCTGGACGGCAAGGTCACCCTCGACGACAACGCCGACTTCCGCCAGCCCGACCACGCGGCGCTGGCCGACGAGAAGACCACCGACCCGCTGGAGGCCCGCGCCAAGGAGAAGGGCCTCAACTACGTCAAGCTGGACGGCACCGTCGGCGTCATCGGCAACGGCGCCGGCCTGGTGATGTCCACCCTGGACGTGGTGGCCTACGCCGGCGAGGAGTTCGGTGGGCAGAAGCCGGCCAACTTCCTGGACATCGGCGGCGGCGCCTCGGCCGAGGTGATGGCCAACGGCCTGGAGATCGTGTTGTCGGACCCCTCGGTCAAGAGCGTGTTCGTCAACGTCTTCGGGGGCATCACCGCCTGCGACGCGGTCGCCAACGGCATCGTGACGGCCTACAAGCTGCTGGCCGAGCGGGGCGAGAGCGTGGACCGGCCGCTGGTGGTGCGGCTGGACGGCAACAACGCCGAGCTCGGCCGCAAGATCCTCGACGACGCCGGGCTGCCCGGCGTCGAGCGGGTGGACACCATGGACGAAGCGGCCAAGCGGGCCGCCCAGCTCGCCGCGGCAGGTGCGTGAACATGGCTATCTGGCTCACTGAGAACAGCAAGGTCATCGTGCAGGGGATGACCGGCTCCGAGGGCTCCAAGCACACCGCGCGGATGCTGCGGGCCGGCACCAACGTGGTCGGCGGCGTCAACGCCCGCAAGGCCGGCCAGACCGTCGACTTCGACGGCAAGGAGCTGCCGGTGTTCGGCACCGTCGCCGAGGCGATGGAGAAGACCGGCGCCGACACCTCGGTGGTGTTCGTGCCGCCGAAGTTCGCCAAGGACGCGGTGGTGGAGGCCATCGACGCCGGCATCGGGCTGGCCGTGGTCATCACCGAGGGCATCCCGGTGCACGACACCGCCTACTTCTGGGCGTACGCGTGCGAGAAGGGCAACGCCACCCGCATCATCGGCCCCAACTGCCCGGGCATCGCCTCCCCCGGCAAGTCGAACGCCGGCATCATCCCGGCCGACATCACCTCTCCGGGGCGGATCGGCCTGGTGTCCAAGTCGGGCACGCTGACCTACCAGCTGATGTACGAGCTGCGCGACATCGGCTTCTCCACCTGCGTGGGCATCGGCGGCGACCCGGTCATCGGCACCACCCACATCGACGCGCTCCAGGCCTTCCAGGACGACCCCGAGACCGACGCGATCGTGATGATCGGTGAGATCGGCGGGGACGCCGAGGAGCGCGCCGCCGCCTACATCGAGCAGCACATCACCAAGCCGGTGGTGGGGTACGTGGCCGGGTTCACCGCCCCCGAGGGCAAGACCATGGGCCACGCCGGCGCGATCGTCTCCGGCTCCTCCGGCACCGCCGAGGCCAAGAAGGAGGCCCTGGAGAAGGTCGGCGTCCGGGTCGGCAAGACCCCCAGCGAGACCGCCCGCATCATGCGGGAGGTCATGCAGAACCTCTGATCGACGCGGCCGTTTCGCCGGCGGGTCGTCCCCGGTCGGGGACGACCCGCTCGTCGTTTCACGGGGTCAGCGCGCGGGCGTGGTGAAGAACTGATGCGGCTGGAAGATGCAGATGTTGGTCTCGCTCTGCACGTTGGCGTCGGTGATCTCCACGAAGTACCCGTAGGAGGTGTCCGGTTTGAGCTCGGTGCCGATGGTGACGCCGCTGCGGTTGAGCCCGGCGGTCAGCTCCCCGCCGCCGGCCCGCTGGATGAAGATGTTGTCCCACCACACCAGGCGCTGGGTGTCGAACTCTTTCAGGGACGACGCCTCGGCGATCCGGTAGATGTAGTAGGCGTCCACACCGGCCAGGGCCTTGAGCGTGGTCCAGGAGGATTTGACCCCGCTCAGCGGTGACTCCTCCGGCAGCGGATTGCGCCGGGAGGGGGTAAAGGACGCATAAGCGTCCTCCCGGTGACGGACGTAGGCGGACACCAGGGTTTTCCTGGGCGCATCGTCCTGCACCCGGGACTTGCTCAGTACCGTGCCGTCCTTGCAGGTGACCTCGATGGTGTACGTGCCGGGCGGCATGAAGCCGGTGGGCAGGTTCACCATGTACCAGTAGTAATTCAGCGTCGGGTCGTAGATGTGACCGTTGATGTTGCGGTTGGTGAACGGCTCGTTGGCGAACTCGACCCGGTAGCCGTCGGGGCCCTTGGCGACGATCCGGTCGATGAGCTGGGGGGTCGGCACGTCGCCCGTCGGCCAGAACGACACCAGGAACTTGTGCTGCTCCCTGGGAAGATTGGATTCCTCGAAGTCCCAGTACACGTCGCAGGCCATGATGTCGTAGATGCGGACCTTGGTGTCGCCCATGTGACTCCTCGCTGATTCCGGTGAACGTGGCGAACGCTAAAGGCCGCGAACGGGAACCGTCATCGGTGAAATCACCGGCCGCACGACAAAAGCCCGTAATAGCCCTTTTAGGACTTTCGGGATTTCCGTCGAGCGCCCCGGCGGCGTGCATCTTTGGCGCGCCGCTCCCGGACGCACCGCCCGCCATCGGCGGCCCGTGCGACGGCGGCATGTGAAAAAGACCGGCCCCGGCGAAGGGCGACACGCCGGATGACCAGACCTCCCCGGCGGGAAGACGGTGCCAGCATGGCCCTGTGCCGGACGTAAAGCCACGACAACGCACGCCCCGCAAAGCTCCCGCCCGTGCCGTCCCGGCCTCCTCCCGGCCGCCGGCGGTCACCGGATTGGTGGCGGCCACCTGGTGCGCCGGGGTCGGACTGGCGGTGCTGACCACCGTCACCCTGGTGGGCTGGATCGCCGCCCCCCGCACCGCGCTCGGCCCCGGCCTGCCCGGCGTCTTCCGCACGGCCGTCAACTTCTGGCTGGTGGCGCACCATGCCGGATTCTCCCTGCCGGACGGGCGGGTGGGGCTGCTGCCGCTGGGCCTCGTCGTGCTGCCCGGAGCGCTGCTGTACCGCGGCGGCGGCTGGGTGGCCCGGGTCTGCGGAGCGGTGCACCTGCGGGGGGCCGCCTCCGCGCGGCGAGCCGTGATCCAGGCGGCGCTCGCCCTGGCGGTTCCCTACGCGGCCCTGGCCGGGGTGCTGGCGCTGGCGGCCGCCACCGACGTGGTGCGGCCCTCGGCCTGGCAGGCGCTGGTGGCCTGCTTCCTGGTGGCCGCGGTGGCCGGCGGGCTGGGCGCCGCCCGCGCCTTCGGCGCCGCTCGCGGCAAGCGGGTCCGCTCGGGGATGGGCGTGCTGCTGCGGCTGCTGCCCGCCCGCCTCCGCTCGCTGATGACCGGGGTGCTGGGGGCGCTGGGCGTGCTGGTCGCCTTCGGCGCGGTGCTCGTCGGGGCCTCCCTGGCGGTGCACCACGCCCAGGCCGTCGCGATGTTCGACGAGCTGGCCCCCGGTATCGTCGGCGGCGCGTTGCTGCTGGTGGTGGAGCTGGCCTACCTGCCCAACGCGGTGATCTGGGGCATGGCCTACGCCATCGGCCCCGGTTTCGCGGTGGGACGCGGCACCAGCGTGTCACCGACCGGGGTGTTCCTGGACGTGGTGCCCTCCTTCCCCCCGCTGGCGGCGCTGCCCGAGCCGGGCCCGGCCCCCGCGCTGTCGCTGCTGGTGATGGCGGCGCCCTTCGCCGCCGGGGTGGTCGGCGGGCTGCTGACCGTCCGCGTCATGCCCAGCCCCGCCCACGAGGCCGCGCCCGTCTGGGGGTTCGTCTCCGGGGTGCTGACGGGGGGCGTCACGGCGGTGCTGGCGGCCCTCTCCGGCGGCCCGATGGGCGGCGAGCGCCTCACCGTCATGGGGCCGTCCCCCTGGCGGGTGGGCATGATGGCCGCCCTTCAGGTGGGGACCGCCGCCGCCATCACCGCCTGGCCGGCCAACGTGCTGATTCTGCGCCGCCTCGCCGGCCGGGCCGGCGAGGCGGCGGAACCCGCCGGACGACCCGCCCGGCGCAGGGCCGCGCGCCCCGGGAAACGGGCGGAAGACCGCCCGCCCGCCGTGGCGCCCGCCCGGCCCGAGGAACCGCCCCCGCCCCCGGCTCGCCGGGTCTCCCTCGTGGCCGACCCACTGGAGTTCGAAGACCCCGAACCCGTCCTGGCGCCGCGCAAGGCGCACCGGCCCCGGGCGCGCGACCCGCTGGACGAACCCTTCCCCCAGGAGATCGCAGCCGGACGGGAGGACGAGGAGCCCGGCTCCTCAGAGCCCGAAGACGAGACCGCCCCGCCCGAGCCCGCACCGAAACGGCCCGAACGCCGGGACGAAGCCCTGCGCACCGAGACCCGCGGCGGCGCCATCTACATCCTGCGCGACGAACCGCCCGAGGACTGAAAAGCCCCTGCCGCCGGGTCGCGAGCGGCGGGGACCCGGCGTCACAGGGGCAGGTTCTCGGGCTTGAGCGTGCCTTCCTCCAGGCCGAACTTCTTTTCGATGTCGCGGGCCAGCCGCTCTTTGCACACCCGCTCGTCCTCGATGGTGTTGGCGGCGCGGCGGCACTGGTCGTAGGTGCGGATCTCATTCAGCAGGTACATCTGCCCGATGAACCCGAGGACGAAGAACGCGACGCCGAAGGCGCCGAACACGATGCCGGGCATCGCCCCCGGCGCCGGGTTGCCCGTCCGGCGGGACGCCCTCCGCGCCCGCACCCCGAAGACCAGGGCCGCCACCGCGCACACCGGCGACAGCAGGGACAACACCGGGATGAACATCAACAGCACGGCGGCCAGGCCGAGCCACAGCGCCCGCCGCCCGGTCCGTTCGATGTCCTGCGGGCCCACAGGTCCCCGCCCGGTGCCCGGTCGCCCTTCGGGATCGGGACGGGCCTGCTGCCCCGGCTCGATGCTCACTGAACCTCCCGCCTGGTGGTGCCGCCTCCGGTCGCCCCGAGGCGGGCCGATAGGCTTTTGGGCGGCCGGTGTCCAGCTCATCCGGCCCCGCTTCGCGGGTCAATCAGCCGCTCATCCGATTAAGGAGTCACGGTGTCCGCCCGGCTTGTCGTCCTCGTCTCCGGTGCGGGGACCAACCTACAGGCACTGCTCGAAGCGTGCGCAGATCCAGCCTACGGGGCGAAAGTGGTGGCCGTGGGCGCGGACCGGCACGGCATCGCGGGCCTGGAGCGGGCCGAGAAGGCCGGGGTGCCGACCTTCGTGGTCCGGGTCCCCGACTACCCCAGCCGCCAGGAGTGGGACGCGGCGCTGACCGAGGCCGTGGCCGCCCACCGGCCCGACCTGGTGGTCTCGGCCGGCTTCATGAAGATCCTCGGCCCGGCGTTCCTGGAACGGTTCGGCGGCCGCGTCATCAACACCCACCCGGCGCTGCTGCCGGCCTTCCCCGGCGCGCACGCGGTGCGCGACGCCCTGGAGTACGGGGTCAAGATCACCGGTTGTACGGTGCACTTCGTCGACGAGGGCGTGGACACCGGTCCGGTGATCGCCCAGGAGGCGGTCCCGGTCCGCTGGCACGACGACGAAGACACCCTGCACGAACGGATCAAGCAGGTCGAACGCCGCCTGCTGGTCGAGGTGGTGGGAAGGCTGTGTCGTGACGGCTGGACCACCAAGGGACGCCGGGTGTCGATGAAATGCCGCACCTGCAATGGCGCCGGTTCGGCCGCACGGTCCGACAACGAGTGATGCGAATGAGGGGAGCTCGGCCGTGAGTCGAGTGGCGATCAAGCGTGCACTGGTCAGCGTGTACGACAAGACGGGCCTGCAAGAGCTGGCCCGGGGCCTGCACGAGGCGGGGGTGGAGATCGTCTCCACCGGGTCCACCGCGGCCCGGATCGCCGAGGCGGGGGTGCCGGTGGTGAAGGTGGAGACCCTCACCGGCTTCCCCGAGTGCCTGGACGGCCGGGTCAAGACCCTGCACCCGCGGGTGCACGCGGGCCTGCTGGCCGACCGGCGCAAGGACGACCACCGCCGGCAGCTGGAGGACCTGGACATCGAGCCGTTCGACCTGGTGGTGGTGAACCTGTACCCGTTCGCCGACACCGTGGCCTCCGGGGCCGGCCCCGAAGAGTGCGTCGAGCAGATCGACATCGGCGGGCCGTCCATGGTGCGCGCCGCCGCCAAGAACCACGCCAACGTGGCCGTGGTGGTCGACCCGTCCGCCTACGGGGAGGTGCTGGAGGCGGTGCGCGCCGGCGGCTTCACCCTGGCCGAGCGCCGCCGCCTGGCCGCCCGGGCGTTCGCCCACACCGCCGCCTACGACGTGGCGGTCGCCTCCTGGTTCGCCGGCAGCTACGCCCCCGACGAGGTCGCCGAGTCCACCCGCTGGCCGGACTTCCTCGGCGGCACCTGGGAGCGCAAGGCCGTGCTGCGCTACGGCGAGAACCCCCACCAGCGCGCCGCCCTCTACACCGACGGGCAGGGCGGCCTGGCCGGGGCCGAGCAGCTGCACGGCAAGGAGATGTCCTACAACAACTACGTGGACGCCGACGCGGCCCGGCGGGCGGCCTACGACTTCGCCGAGCCCTGCGTGGCGATCATCAAGCACGCCAACCCGTGCGGCATCGCCATCGGCGCCGATGTGGCCGAGGCCCACCGCAAGGCCCACGAGTGCGACCCGGTGTCGGCCTTCGGCGGCGTGATCGCGGTGAACCGCCCGGTGGACGCGGCGATGGCCGCGCAGGTCGCCGAGGTCTTCACCGAGGTGGTGGTGGCCCCCGACTTCACCCCCGAGGCGCTGGAGATCCTCACCCGCAAGAAGAACATCCGGCTGCTGCGCTGCCCGCAGGGCCCGCTCGGCGGCATCGAGTTCCGCCGGGTGGACGGCGGGGTGCTGCTGCAGACCGTCGACAAGCTGGACGCCCAGGTGCCGGGCGGCGGCGACGACCCGTCCGCCTGGACGCTGAAGACCGGGCAGCCCGCCGACGAGGCGACCTTGCGGGATCTGGCGTTCGCCTGGCGGGCCTGCCGCGCGGTCAAGTCCAACGCCATCCTGCTGGCCTCCGGCGGCGCCACGGTCGGCGTCGGCATGGGCCAGGTCAACCGGGTGGACTCGGCGCGTCTTGCGGTGCAGCGGGCCGGGGACCGGGCGGCCGGCTCGGTGGCCGCCTCCGACGCCTTCTTCCCCTTCCCCGACGGGCCGGAGGTGCTGGCCGCCGCCGGGGTGCGCGCGATCGTCCAGCCGGGTGGCTCGGTGCGGGATGAGGAGGTGATCGCCGCCATGGACAAGGCCGGGATCACCATGTACTTCACCGGGGTCCGGCACTTCTTCCACTGATTCGCCCTTCGGGCCCGGCGGTGCGGCGCTCCGCGTCGCACCGCCCTTGCCTGTGCGGTCCCCGCGTCGGCCCGCCGGACGGGGTGGTGAAAAAGTTCACTGACCCCATCCCGAACGCCTGTCCAATTTGGGGGTTTTGGGAGAGTTTGGGGTGGGCGTGTTGATACCCTCGGGCGATATTGCGCGCCCATGACCATCGTTTGAGGCGCCCTGGCACCTGGGGGAGACCAGTGGAGATCCTGCTGGGCTTTGTGTTGCAGTCCGCGTTCGCGCTCACCGAGGTCAAAGAGGCCGTGGGGCTGATCGCCGCGGTGCTGCTGGCGGGGCTGGCCGCCCACGCCGGCTGGCATGCCACCGACCGCCTGATCGCCCTGCGCCGGCGCCCCGACTGAGCCCCGGCGGCGGTGTGCCGCGCCCCGGCATGGGAGCGTCCGTCATGCCGTCTCCGGGCTGCGGCGCCGCCGCGGCCGGTCCGGTCCCCTGCCGGAGGCGGTGGGGGGCACTGGCAGAATTGGGCCTGTGACTGCAAAGATCCTGGACGGCAAGGCAACGGCGGCTCAGATCCGCGCCGACCTCAAAGAGCGCGTCGCCGCGCTGCGGGAACGCGGAGTCGCCGTGGGGCTGGGCACGGTGCTGGTCGGCGACGACCCCGCCAGCCGCTCGTATGTGGCGATGAAGCACCGCGACTGCGCCGAGGTCGGCATCGAGTCGATCCGCCGCGACCTGCCCGCCGACGCCACCCAGGAGCAGGTGGAGCAGGCGGTGGCCGAGCTGAACGCCGATCCGGCCTGCACCGGCTACATCGTCCAGCTGCCGCTGCCCAAGGGCCTGGACGAGCAGCGGGTGCTGGAGCGCATCGACCCGGCCAAGGACGCCGACGGGCTGCACCCGATCAACCTGGGCCGGCTGGTGCTCATGCAGCCCGGCCCGCTGCCGTGCACCCCCAAGGGCATCGTGGAGCTGCTGCGCCGCTATGAGGTCCCGCTGCGCGGCGCCGAGGTCGTGGTGGTCGGCCGCGGCATCACCGTGGGCCGCCCGCTGGGCCTGCTGCTGACCCGGCGCAGCGAGAACGCCACCGTCACGCTGTGCCACACCGGCACCAAGGACCTCGCCGAGCACACCCGCCGCGCCGACATCGTGGTGGCCGCCGCCGGTGTGCCCGGCCTGATCACCGCCGACATGGTCAAGCCCGGCGCCGCCGTGCTGGATGTGGGCGTCTCCCGGGTGAACGGCAAGCTCGCCGGGGACGTCGCCGCCGATGTGGCCGAGGTCGCCGGCTGGCTCGCCCCCAACCCCGGCGGCGTCGGCCCCATGACGCGCGCCATGCTGCTGGCCAACGTGGTGGAGGCCGCCGAGGCCGCCGCCGGCTGAGCCCGTCCCCGGCGCAAGCGGCCGGGGACGGGGCGGCTTTCACCGGCTCGTCCGCATCACCGGGCCGGCGCCGGGTGCGGCCGCCGCTCGTCTGCGCTGCCCTGGGGCGACGACCGCACGTCCGTGCGCCGCCGGCCGTCAGCTGGCCCTGCGGCCCGCCGTGCCGGCCGGCGGACGGCCGGGATGGCCCGCCGAGCGGCCCGGCACCGGCTTGTGGGCCACGCCGGAGGCGCCCGGCCGGCGCAGCTCCCCGGTGGCCCTGGCGTCCATGGGAGGGCGGTTCTGCGGGGGCACGTGCACCGGCGGCAGCGGCCGGACCAGGCCCATCGCGATCACCTCATTGGCCAGCCGGGTGCGCCGGTTGGCCCCCTCCGGGATGCGGAACTTCTGGTAGAGGCGCAGCAGGTGCTGCTTGACGGCGGCCTCGGTGACCACGAGTTCGGAGGCGATGTCGCGGGCCGTGGCGGGGGCCACGAACGCCGCGTCCGACAGAGCGGGACGGCACAGGGCGGTCAGCACGTCCACCTCCCGCCTGGTGAGCTCGGGGGCGACGGCGCGCCGCAGCTCGATGTCCGGGTCGACCTCCTCGCGGGGGATGCCCCCCATCCGGCAGCGCGCCGTGCCGAAGCTGACGACGTCGCCGTCCTCCAGCACCCGCCGGGCGATCGGCCGGCCGTTGACCCGGGTCCCGTTGCGGGACAGGCCCATGTCGACGACGTACACATAAGGCCCGCGCCGGACGATCTCGGCGTGCAGGCGGGACACGCTCGGGTCGTCGAGGCGGACATCGACTCCTTTACCTCGCCCGACCGTCGTCACCTCGGGGCGCAGCGCCACCACCATGCCGCTGTCTTCGATCCGTATGAACGGCCCCTCCACGGCAGTCCTCCCAGCTAGTTAGCGACCCCTGTCCAGCGGGTTACCCGTCCATGGGGCTGCCACACCCTGTTACTGGTGAGTAGGTCCGATCTCATAAGGGATTCGGCGCCTTTGAGGGCCCGGCGAGTAGACTCGAGGACCGGCGGCTGGGAGCGTTCCGGACAGATCGTCCTAAAACGGGCCGCCCATTCTCACCATGTGAACGGACGCGCGAGTGGCGCGCCGCCCGGCGCGGCGGCCTCATGCATGCCACTGGAAGGACGGAGCGGTGGCCGGCGAGCACACGGACCGGCAGGGCGAGTCCCCCGGCGAGGGCGCGCAGCAGGTGACGCTGCGGCGCCGCCGGCGCGCCGGGGCGCGCAAGAAGGCCGCCTCCTCGGCGCACTGGCTGAGCCAGCTGCCGTACGAGCTGCCGTACGTGCTGGCGCTGTGCGGAGTGGCCGGGTCGCTGGTCATGTACGCCACCAACCACTTCCGCAAGGGCTCGGCGCTGCTGGCGGCCGGCGTGCTGTTCGGGGCGCTGGCCCGTCTGGTGCTGCCGGAAAGCCAGGTGGGCATGCTCGCCATCCGCAAGAAGTGGCTGGATGTGCTGACCATGACCGCCCTGGCCGTCGCCGTCGCCGTGGTGGCCTGGGTGGTGCCGGGTGACTGAGCGGGCCCGCGGCCTGCGACGGTCATGGCGGGCACATGACGGCCCCCGCGTGCGTTGACCCTATGACGGCCCGGGACGCCCGCGGGCGGTCGCAAAGGGGGTGCCAAGGCTCGTCCGGCATGCCCCCACCTGCGAGAATGTGACGCAATAGAGCGAAATGTCGGGCCCAGGTCTAGACCTTTGACCGGGCTTGGATAGCCTCCCAGTGAGCCTTACGAAGGACTGCTGGCCGGTGTGGAAGGGACAGCAACAGCATGCCCAAGATCAAAGTAGCGGGCCCGGTCGTCGAACTCGACGGCGATGAGATGACGCGGATCATCTGGAAATTCATCAAGGACCAGCTGATCCTGCCTTACCTGGACATCGACCTGAAGTACTACGACCTGGGCATCCAGAACCGCGACGCCACCGACGACCAGGTCACCGTGGACGCCGCCAACGCCATCAAGAAGTACGGCGTCGGCGTCAAGTGCGCCACCATCACCCCCGACGAGGCCCGGGTGGAGGAGTTCGGGCTCAAGCAGATGTGGCGCTCGCCCAATGGAACGATCCGTAACATCCTGGGCGGCGTGGTCTTCCGCGAGCCGATCATCGTCTCCAACATCCCGCGCCTGGTGCCCGGCTGGACCAAGCCCATCGTCATCGGCCGTCACGCCCACGGCGATCAGTACAAGGCCACCGACTTCAAGGTGCCCGGCCCCGGCACCCTGACGATCACCTACACCCCCGACGACGGCTCTGAGCCCATCCAGTTCGAGGTCGCCCGCTACCCCGAGGGCGGCGGCGTCGCGATGGGCATGTACAACTTCCGCAAGTCCATCGAGGACTTCGCCCGCGCCTCGTTCCGCTACGGCCTGGACCGCAACTACCCGGTCTACCTGTCGACCAAGAACACGATCCTCAAGGCCTACGACGGCATGTTCAAGGACGTGTTCGCCGAGATCTACGAGAATGAGTTCAAGGAGGAGTTCGAGGCCCGCGGCCTGACCTACGAGCACCGCCTGATCGACGACATGGTCGCCTGCGCCCTCAAGTGGGAGGGCGGCTACGTGTGGGCCTGCAAGAACTACGACGGCGACGTGCAGTCCGACACCGTCGCCCAGGGCTTCGGCTCGCTCGGCCTGATGACCTCGGTGCTGATGACCCCCGACGGCCGGACCGTGGAGGCCGAGGCCGCCCACGGCACGGTCACCCGCCACTACCGGCTGCACCAGCAGGGCAAGCCCACCTCCACCAACCCGATCGCCTCGATCTTCGCCTGGACCCGCGGCCTGGCCCACCGCGGCAAGCTGGACAACACCCCCGAGGTCATCAAGTTCGCCGAGACCCTGGAGCAGGTCTGCATCGAGACGGTCGAATCCGGGCAGATGACCAAGGACCTGGCGCTGCTGATCAGCAAGGACCAGCCCTGGCTGACCACCCAGGAGTTCCTGCACGCGCTGGACGTCAACCTCCAGAAGAAGATCAACGAAAAGTGACGCCCTGATCGCCTCCCGTGATCGCGGGAGTGATCTCGGCCCGGCGTCGCTGATCGGGAACGGTCATCCGTCGTCCCCGCACAAGCAGGGGTGAGGGTGCTGAAGGCCGCCTCGGAGAACCCGGGGCGGCCTTCGCGTTCCGGCAGGCGCGGGGCGGGAAGTGCGGGGGAGACGGCGCGCGATACGCTGACTGCGGATATCTCGACAACGAGAGAACCGGAAACGACCACCAGTCGCCTGCGCTCGTCAGGCTCGCCAGGAGATGAAGGCCATGACCAGCACTCCAGTCAACGTCACCGTCACCGGCGCGGCCGGGCAGATCGGTTACGCGCTGCTGTTCCGCATCGCCTCCGGGCAGCTGCTCGGCCCGGACGTACCGGTCCGGCTGCGGCTGCTGGAGATCCCGCAGGCGATCAAGGCCGCCGAGGGCACGGCCATGGAGCTGGACGACTGCGCCTTCCCGCTGCTGGCCGGCATCGACATCACCGACGACCTGAAGACCGCCTTCGACGGCGCCAACATCGCGCTGCTGGTGGGCGCCCGCCCGCGCACCAAGGGCATGGAGCGGCGCGACCTGCTGGAGGCCAACGGCGGCATCTTCAAGCCGCAGGGCGAGGCCATCAACGCCCACGCCGCCGACGACATCAAGGTGCTGGTGGTGGGCAACCCGGCCAACACCAACGCGCTGATCGCCCGCTCGCACGCCCCGGACGTGCCGGCCGACCGGTTCACCGCGATGACCCGGCTGGACCACAACCGCGCCATCGCCCAGCTGTCGAAGAAGGCCGGCGTCCCGGTCTCGTCCATCAAGAAGATGACCATCTGGGGCAACCACTCGGCCACCCAGTACCCCGACCTGTTCCACGCCGAGATCGACGGCCGCAACGCCGCCGAGGTCGTAGGCGACCAGGAGTGGCTGGAGAACGACTTCATCCCGACCGTGGCCAAGCGCGGCGCCGCCATCATCGAGGCCCGCGGCGCCTCCTCGGCCGCCTCCGCCGCTTCGGCCGCCATCGACCACATCCACACCTGGGTGAACGGCACCCCCGAGGGCGACTGGACCTCGATGGCCGTGGTGTCGGACGGCTCCTACGGCGTCCCCGAGGGCCTGGTCTCCTCCTTCCCGGTGACCTGCTCCGGCGGCAAGTGGGAGATCGTGCAGGGCCTGGAGATCGACGAGTTCTCCCGCGGCAAGATCGACGCCTCGGTGGCCGAGCTGGTCGAGGAGCGCGACGCGGTCCGCAACCTCGGCCTCATCTGACGGGTTCTCCACCCGGCTTCATCGTGACCCGGGCGGGGCGGGGGCGTTGCGTCCCCCGCCCCGCCCGGGCTCGTCCGGAAGGGCTTCACCGGTGGCCGGATCCCCCGGGCGGCCCGCCGCTAGGCTTGACCTTCGCGTTCCGGGGCGATCAGGAGGAAACCATCGGTGGCCGACCAGGCGTTCCAAGTCGATCTGCGCGGCGTGGTCGATCTGCTCAGCCGCCATCTGTACTCCAGCCCCCGCGTCTACCTGCGGGAACTGCTGCAGAACGCGGTGGATGCGATCACCGCCCGCGGCGGTGGCGGCCGGGTGCGGATCGAGACCGACGGCGCGGGGACGCTGCGCGTCCACGACGACGGGGTGGGCCTGACCGAGGAGGAAGTGCACCGCCTGCTGGCCACCATCGGCCGTTCCTCCAAACGGGACGAGCTGGGGTTCGCCCGCCACGACTTCCTCGGCCAGTTCGGCATCGGGCTGCTGTCGGCGTTCCTGGTGGCCGATGAGATCGAGGTGGTCACCCGCTCGGCGCGCGGCGGCCCGGCGGTCACCTGGACCGGCTACGCCGACGGCCGCTACCGGGTGGGCCCCGGGCGGCGGGAGGAGGCGGGCACCACGGTCACGCTGCGGGCCCGGCCCGGCTCCGCCGAGCTGCTGGCCCCCGCCACCGTCGCCGAACTGGCCCGCCTTTACGGATCGCTGCTGCCGTATGCCGTCACCGTGGACGGCCGCGAGGTCACCGGCGGCGGCCCGCCCTGGCTGGCCGCCCACCCCGACCCGGTGCGGCGCCGCCGGGAACTGGCGGCCTACTGCCGCGAGCTGTTCGGGTTCGAGCCCTTCGACGTGATCGACCTGCAGGTGCCGCAGGCCGGGCTGACCGGGGTGGCGTTCGTCATCCCCCAGCAGGTCTCGCCGGGCGCGCGCGGCGGCCACCGCGTCTACCTGAAGCGGATGCTGCTGGCCGAGAGCGTCGAAGGGCTGCTGCCGGAGTGGGCGTTCTTCGTGCGCTGCGTGGTGGACGCCACCGAGCTGAAGCCGACCGCCGGCCGTGAGGCGCTGTATGAGGACGAGCTGCTGGAGGCCACCCGGGAGGCCCTGGGCGAGCGGCTGCGGCAGTGGCTGGTGCAGCTGGCCGAGACCGACCCGGCCCGGCTGCGCGGGTTCCTGCGGCTGCACCACCTGGGGGTCAAGGCGATGGCCCTGCACGACGATGAGATGCTGCGGATCGTCGACCGGTGGCTGGAGTTCGAGACCTCCGACGGGCCGATGACGCTGGCGGAGTTCCGCCGCCGCCACCCGGAGGGCCGCTACACCCCCGATGTGGACGAGTTCCGCCGGCTGTCGGCGGTGTCGGGCGCCCAGGGCGTGGGCCTGGTCAACGGCGGCTACGTCTACGACACCGAGATCATCGAACGGCTGCGGCGGATCGACCCGGACGCGGCGCTGCGCCGGCTGGACCCGGCCGAGCTGGCCACCTCCTTCGGGGTGCTGGACCCGGCCACCGAGCTGGCGCTGCGGCCTTTCCTGGCCGCCGCACAGCGGGCCGTGGACCGGCTGGGCTGCGAGGTGGTCGTCCGCGACTTCGACCCGGCGTCGCTGCCGGCGCTGTACCTGACCAGCCGGGCCGCCCGGCACGCCGCCGAGCTGGAGGAGGCCCGCGAGCAGGCCGACGAGCTGTGGGCCGATGTGCTGGGCGCGCTGAGCGGCATGCACGCCGCCGAGCGCCCGCAGCTGATCCTCAACCACCGCAACCCGCTGACCAGGCGGATCACCGCGCTCGGCGAGGAGGGGCTGATCGAGGTGGCGGTGCAGGCGCTGTACGGGCAGGCGCTGCTGCTGGGCCGCCATCCGCTGCGGCCGGCCGACGCCGCGGTGCTGAACCGTTCGTTCCTGGGCCTGCTCGACTGGGCCGTGCACAAGCCGGGGGAGGGCGGGTGAGCGTCGAGGAGGTCCACGCGCTGCTGGCGCGGGCCGAGGAGCTGCCCTACGGCGAGGCCAGGACCGTCCTGGTCGAGGACGCGCTGCGCCGGGCCGAGGCCACCGGCGACCCGGTGCTGGCCTACCGCGTGCGGATGGAGCTGACCGGCTCCTACCAGCACGGCGGGGAGCCGGCCAAGGCGTTCGCCACCTTCAGCCGCTGCCTGTCGCAGCATGACTCCGACCCCGGCCGGTTCGGCGGCGAGCAGGTGCTGCTGTGGCAGTTCAAGTGGATCGTCAACTCCCTGACGCTGTTCCCGGAGATCCCGCTGGACCGCACCTATGCCGTCCTGGACGACATGGAGCGGCGCTACCGGCTCGGCGGGCACAGCCTGCAGGCCGTCTACCACTACCGGCACGTGGTGGCCCGGCATGTGGGCGATGAGGAGGCCGCCGAGGAGTGGTTCGCCAAATGGCACGCCGCGCCCCGGGACGCCTTGTCGGACTGCGAGGGCTGCGACCCCACCGGCAAGGTCCGCCACCTGATCGCGCGGGGCCGCCACGAGGAGGCCCTGCAGGTCGCCGCCCCGGTGCTGGGCCGGGAGCTGAACTGCACCGAGCAGCCGCAGAACATCCTCACCGCGCTGCTGCCGGCCTACCTGGCCACCGGGCGGCTGGAGGAGGCCGCCCGGGCGCACCGCCGCGCCTACCGGCTGACCCGCGCGAACTTGCGCGACATGGCCGACATCGCCGACCACATGGAGTTCTGCGCACGGACCGGCAACCATGCGCGCGGCCTGGAGATCCTGCAGCGCCACCTGGAGTGGCTGGAACGGGCGCCCAGCCCGTATGCGCGGATGCGCTTTGCGGCGGCCGCGGCGCTGGTGCTGCGCATGGCGGACACCGGCGAGGGACTGACGCTGCGCGGCCCGTCCGGGGAGCCGGTGGCGGCCGCCGAGCTGCACCGGGAGCTGACGGCGCAGGCCCTGGAGCTGGCCGGGCGGTTCGACGCCCGCAACGGCAGCTCCTGCCAGGGCGACCGGGTCCGCGCGGTGCTGGAGGCCGAGCCGATCCTCGAGTGGCTGCCGCTGTCCCCCTATGCCCGCCGCCCGGCGCCGCCCCCGCCGCCGGCCGCCGCGGCCGATGGGCCCGATGAGCTGCTGCAGGCGGCCGAGGACGCCTGGACCCGCGGCGATGTGCCGGCGGCGCTGGCGGCCTGGCGCCGCTTCGATGAGCTGGTGACCGAGCCGACCGCCGCCCAGGCCGGACGGCGGGCCGACGGGACGGGCCTGGAACGCATGACGGCCGGTGACATGGCGGGCGCGGCGGACTGCTGGCAGCGGGCCGCCGAGCTGCACCTGCGGGCCGGCGACGAGACCCGCGCGCAGTCCACCCGCGGCCGGGTGGGCGCCGCATGGTGCGCCCTGGGCCGCGTCGACGAGGGGCTCGACCTGCTCACCGCCTCCCTGGCCCGGCTGGAGGAGATCGCCGCCGGCGCCCGGTGGGCGGACGCGGCCCGGCTGCGGCTCGCCGGCGCCCTCCTGCAGCTGGGCCGGGCCGCCGAGGCGCTGGAGGTGCTCGACTCCGGTGACCTCACCGACCCCATGGAAGCGGCCGAGGGCCAGGTGCTGCGGGGCCGGGTGCTGCTCGACCTGGACCGCGCGGACGAGGCCGAGCAGGCGCTGCGGCGGGGGTATGCGGCCCTGCGCGAGAGCGACGGCGTCACGTGGTCGGGGGAGGTGGCGTTCCTGCTGGCCCAGCTGGTGATGCACCGGCGGCCCGAGCCGCCCGCCGAGGGGCCCGATGAGGTGCTGGCGCTGCTGGATGAGGCGATCGCCCGCCTGCCCGTCCAGCAGAGCCCGCTGCGGGCGTCGGCGCACGCGGTGCGCGGCGGCCGGCTGATGGCCTGCGGCCGGTTCGCCGACGCCGCCGACGACCTGATCGAGGCGGTGGCCGCCTTCACCGCCGCCGGCATCGCCCCGCAGGCCGCCTACGCCCGGCTGGACCTGGCCGCCGCGCTGCTGCAGGCCGGGCGGCACTTTGAGGCGGCCGAGGTCGCCGAGGAGGCCGGGCCGATGCTGGCGCAGCTGGCCGATCACGACGCCGAGCGCCGCTGCCGCTACCTGCTGGCCCAGGCCCAAGAAGAGCTGGGCGAGGCGGGCGCCGCCGACATCTACGCCGAGCTGGCCGCCGAGGAGCGCGAAGAACGCCCGCATGCGGCCGCCCGGCTGCTGGAGAAGGCCGCCGACGCGCTGTCGCGCCTGGACCGCAGCGCCCTGGCCGCCGAACGGTACGCCGCCGCGGCCGAGGCGTTCACCGCCGCCGGCGACCCCTATGGCGTGGTCCGCACCCGCCGCTGCCGTGCCATGTGCCTGGCCTGGAGCGGCCGCCCCGAGGAGGGCCTGCAGGCGATGGCGGAGGCGCGCGCCGCCCTCGACGACCTGCCCGCCGGCGACCCGGCGGCGCGGACCTGGGAGACGGCGGCGGTCTGCTACGACCACGCCCACCTGCTGGCCGGCGTCGGCCGCCTCGCCGAGGCGCTGGAGCAGGTGGAGCAGGCCATCGCGGGCTTTGCCGAACTGGGCGAGCGGCAGGCCGCCGACACCGCCGCCGCCTTCCGCGAACGGCTCTTGGCCGCCGCCGGCGAGGAGTGAACCTTTTCGGCACCCGGCCCAAGGGGACGGGAGCCCGCGGGCGCCCGGTGCCGCGGCGCTCCCGGCCACGGCACCGCCCCCGCGTGCGACCTGCGGCGGCGGCGTGCCGAAAAGGTCACCGGCGCTTCACAGCAGGCGGCGGGCCCCTGCGGAGGGAACGGCCTCCAGGTAGGCGGGGGCGGGCCAGCCGCGTTCGGCGTAGGCGGCGTCGATGGCCCCCCGGACGTCGGCGAGCCGGTCGGCGGCGGCCAGCACGATGACCGAGCCGCCGAAGCCGCCGCCCACCATGCGGCCGCCCCGCGCCCCGGCCCGCAGCGCGGCCTCCACCGCCGCGTCCGCCCGCGGCCAGGAGACTTCGAACTGGTCCCGCAGCGACAGGTGCGAGGCGGTCAGCAGGGCGCCCAGTTCGGCGAGCGCCCCGGCGCGCAGCAGCCCCACGGCCGCCTCCACCCGGTGGTTCTCGGTGACCACGTGCTGGGTGCGGCGGCGCAGCACCGGCTCCGGCAGGCTCGCCAGCGCCCCGGCCAGGTCCTTGACGTCCCGCAGCGAGCCCACCCCCAGCAGGGACGCGGCCCGCTCGCACTCGGCCCGGCGCGCCGCATAGTCCCCATCGGCCAGGGCGTGCGGGGCGCGGGTGTCGACCACCAGCAGCGACAGCGCCTCACCCAGCGGCAGCGGCACCTGGGACGACAGGCCGCTGCGGCAGTCCAGCAGCAGGGCGTGCCCCGCGGTGCACAGCAGCGCGGCCGACTGGTCCATGATCCCGCAGGGCGTGCCGGTGAACTCCCGCTCGGCCCGCTGCGCCAGGCGGGCCAGCTCGGCGCGTTCGATTTCCACGCCGTGCAGCTGGCACAGGGCCAGCGCGACGGCGCACTCCAGCGCCGCCGACGAGGCCAGCCCGGCGCCCTGCGGCAGATCGGAGTCGATCAGCAGGGACGCCCCGCCCACCCCGTGCTCGCGCAGCACGGCGGCGACCCCCGCGGGGTAGGCGGCCCAGCCGTCCACCGCGCCGGGCGTCAGCTCCTCCACCCGCACGGTGCGGCCGTCGGCGGCGGCCTGCAGGGAACGCAGCTCCAGCACCCCGTCGTCGCGGCGGGCGGCGGCCACCGACACCCCCTGGGCCAGCGCGAACGGCAGCACCAGCCCGTCGTTGTAGTCGGTGTGCTCCCCGATCAGGTTGACCCGGCCCGGGGCGTGCCACACCCCCTGCGGGGGCCGGCCGTAGGCCTCCTCGAAGGCCGCCAGCAGCGGATCCACCGGCCCGCTCACCTCTGCGAGCGCAGGAACGCCCAGGCGTCGGCGACCATGCGGTGCAGGTCGTGCTCGGGCTTCCAGCCCAGCTCGGCCTGGATCTTCTGGGAGGAGGCCACCAGCACCGCCGGGTCGCCGGGCCGGCGCGGCGCCACCTCGGCCGGGATCGGATGGCCGGTCACCTCCCGGCAGACCTCGATGACCTCGCGCACCGAAAAGCCGTTGCCGTTGCCCAGGTTGAAGATCTTGTGCTCGCCGGGCGTGCACGCCTGCAGCGCCAGCAGGTGCGCCACACCCAGGTCGACCACGTGGATGTAGTCGCGGATGCAGGTGCCGTCGGCGGTGGGGTAGTCGTCCCCGAACATCTTCACCGACGGGCGGGTCCCGGCGGCCACCGCCAGCACGTTGGGGATCAGGTGGGTTTCCACGGTGTGCCGCTCGCCGAACCGGCCGTAGGCGCCCGCCACGTTGAAGTAGCGCAGCGACACCGCGCCGAAGCCGTGCATGCGGGCGTACTCGCTCAGCGCCGTGTCGATCGCCAGCTTGGAGGCCCCGTACGGGTTGGTCGGGCGGGTCGGGTCGGTCTCCAGGATCGGGGTGGACTGCGGTTCCCCGTAGGTGGCGGCGGTGGAGGAGAAGACGATCTGGCCCACCCCGGCCCGGCGCATCGCCTCCAGCAGCGCCAGCGACTCGCCCAGGTTGCGGTCCCAGTACAGGCCGGGCTTTTCCATGGACTCGCCCACCAGGGACTTGGCCGCAAAGTGCAGCACGGCCTGGAAGCCGCCGCCTTCCAGCACGGGTGCGGCCTGCTCGCGCAGGGTGCCGCGCACCAGGCGGGCGCCCTCGGGCACCGCGTCCGCATGGCCGGTGGACAGGTCGTCCAGGACGGTCACCTCATGCCCCGCCTCCAGCAGCTGGGCGGTGACCACGCTGCCGATGTAACCGGCGCCTCCGGTGACGAGCAGTTTCACGAAGACTCCTCCAAAGGAAACAGGGCAGGCGGGGAGGTTCCTCAGCCTAGCCCGCCGCGGCCGGGCGGCAGGTCCGGATGGTCCGGTTCCGGCCGCGGCGCCGGGGATGCGGTCCGGTTCGCCGCTCGTCCCTGACCTCTTTGTGAACCGTTGCGAACCGATCGGGAACGGTGGAGCCGAATATGATGAGCACGACGCGCGGGTGCGCCGGCCCGGGGCGGCAAGCCGGGCCCGCGGGGCGCACCGCGGTCGCCCGCCGGCGGTCCGCCGCGGCGGGCGTGCGCGTCATGCCGACGCCGTTCCACGCCGGCCGGGAACCCGGGCGGCGTGGGGGAACCGAAACCGCTCCGTCGTCGGCGGCGTCCCCGCAAGGGGCCGGCCGCCTGGGGGACCTCGCCTGCGACGGGGCCTGACAGAATCGAATCGTGCCCATGTCCTCGGTAACCGCGCCACGTGTCCTGTCCGGCATTCAGCCCACCGCCGACTCCTTCCACCTGGGCAACTACCTGGGGGCGCTGCGGCAGTGGGTGGCGCTGCAGGACACTCACGAGGCGTTCTACTGCGTGGTGGACCTGCACGCGATCACCGTCGAGCACGACCCGGCGGCGCTGCGCCGCCGCAGCCGGGTGGCCGCCGCCCAGCTGCTGGCCATGGGCGTGGACCCGGACCGGGCGGCGGTGTTCGTGCAAAGCCACGTGCCCGAGCACACCGAGCTGGCCTGGGTGCTGGGCTGCCTCACCGGGTTCGGCGAGGCCAGCCGGATGACGCAGTTCAAGGACAAGTCGGCCAAGTACGGCGCCTCGGCCACCACGGTCGGGCTGTTCACCTACCCGATCCTCATGGCCGCCGACATCCTGCTGTACACCCCCGAGCCCGGCGAGGGGCAGGTGCTGCAGGTCCCGGTGGGCGAGGACCAGCGCCAGCACCTGGAGCTGACGCGCGACCTGGCGCAGCGCTTCAACCACCGCTTCGGTGAGACGTTCGTGCTGCCCACCGCCTACATCCCTGAGGACGCGGCCAAGATCACCGACCTGCAGGAGCCGACGGTCAAGATGAGCAAGTCGGCCTCCAGCCCGCAGGGCATCGTGGAGGTGCTGGAGCAGCCGTCCACGATGCGCAAGAAGATCATGCGCGCGGTCACCGACACCGGCAGCGAGATCCGCTACGACGAGGAGAACAAGCCCGGCATCACCAACCTGCTGCGGATCTACGCGGCGCTGGAGGGCGTGCCGGTGGCGGAGCTGGAGCGGCGCTACGAGGGGCAGGGCTACGGCCAGTTCAAAAAGGACCTGGCCCAGCTGCTGCTGGATACCTTCACCCCGATCCGGGAACGCACCGAGAAGCTGCTGGAGGACGACAAGCAACTGGACCGCATCCTGGCCGACGGGGCGGCCCGGGCCGGTGCGGTCGCCGCGCGGACGATGGAGATCGTCCGCGAACGCGTGGGATTCGTGGGACGTGGATTGTGAGGCTCCGCTGACGCGGGAGCGGCCGCGGCGGGGGGAAGCGGCGACGGCCGCCGCGGACCCGCGCACGATCGGCGTGGCGATCGCGATCCCCGAACCCTACGGCGGCGAGCTGCAGCGCTGGCGGGAGTCGTTCGGGGACGCGCTGGCACGTTCCATTCCCACCCACATCACGCTGCTGCCGCCGACCGAGGTGGACGGCGGCCGGCTGCCGGCGATCGAGGCGCACCTGCGGCGGGTCGCCGAGGGCGAGCGCGCCTTCCTCATCCGGCTGAGCGGCACCGCCACCTTCCGCCCGGTCTCCCCGGTGGTGTTCGTGGCGCTCTCGGACGGCATCGGCGCCTGCGAGCGGCTGGAGGCCAAGGTGCGCAGCGGCCCGCTCGCCCGTGACCTGCAGTTCCCCTACCACCCGCACGTGACGGTGGCCCACGACCTGCCCGAGGAGGTGCTGGACCGGGCCTTCAAGGAACTGGCCGGCTACCGGGCCGAGTTCACCGTGTGGGGCTTTTCGCTGTATGAGCACGGCCCGGACGGCGTGTGGCGCCCGCTGCGGGACTACCCCTTCGGCTCGGGCGAGGCGGGTCCCTGGCGGGAGAAACAACCGCCGGGGGAGTGAACTCGGCGGGGACGCGGCCCAGGCTTGCGGGAACGCCGGCTCAAAGAGGCGTCCCCGGCTGTGCCCCGACGTGCGGAATCGGCCTATCGAACGGGATTCGGCGGTCGGATGCCCTTATCCACAGCACCGCTCTTGCGTTGAATCGCCCGGTCGGCGGCGGGTATGGAATCTCCCATGGCACGGGTGATCGACGGCGTGCGGCGCCGGGTGGCGGACCGGAGCGACCGGGTGGGAAAGGCACTGCGCGAACTGCGCCGTCGCCACCCGTGGGTGGACCACATGGCCCGCGCCGCCGAGCGTTACCGGGATAAACGCGGCAACCGGCTGGGCGCCGCGATCGCTTTTTATGCCTTCTTGTCGTTTTTCCCGCTGGTGGCCATCGGGTACGCGCTGCTGGGCTACCTGGTGGGGGCCAGCGAGCAGGCCCGCGAGTACCTGGTGCAGGCGATCAACGAGCTGCTGCCGGGCCTGGCCGGTGAGATCGAGGTGGCCCAGATCGCCCAGGCGTGGGGAGCGGTCGGCCTGCTGGGCGTGGCCGGGCTGATCTACACCGGGCTGGGCTGCATGAACGCGCTGCGCGAGGCGCTGCGCGACATCTGGCTGGGCGACCCGACCGGGGGCGGCAACTTCCTGCTCAAAAAGCTTCATGACATCGGCGCGCTGCTGTTCCTGGGCGTCGTGCTGATCACGTCGGTGGCCGGCTCCACCGTCACCGGCCAGGCCAGTCATGCGGTGCTGCAATGGCTGGGCCTGGAGCACGCCGTGGTGGCCGGGCTGCTGCTGCGGCTGCTGACCCTGTCGGTGACGATCGGCTGCAACACGCTGATCTTTTTGATGCTGTTCTCCCGGCTGTCGGGCACCCGGGCCCCCTGGCGCAGCATCGCCGGCGGCGCGCTGTTCGGCGCGGTCGGCTTCGAGATCCTCAAGCAGGTCGGCGCGCTGCTGGTGGCCCGCACCGCCGGCAACCCGGTGTACGCCTCCTTCGCCGTGGTGGCCGGGCTGCTGGTGTGGATCTACCTGGTGGCGCGCTTCGTGGTCTTCGCCGCCGCCTGGAGCGCCACCCGCAGCGCGGTGCTGGAGGCGGACGCCGCCGGCCGCGGCGGAGCGGCCGAGCCGCACCCGGACGACGCCGCCGCGCGGGAACGGTCCGCGAAACGGGCCGAGGCGGCCGGGGCCACCGCCCATCCCGCCGGGCTTTGAGGGCCCGTCGTCAAGGTCCCGGGCCGACCCGGTTCTGGGGGCCGGCCCGCTTGCGCGCCACGACCTGCAGCCGGGTGATCTGCGCGTCGCGGGCGTCGCCGCGCGCTCGGCGAGCCGCTTGGACGGCACCGCCCCCGGGCCGGCCGGTCCGGGGGCGCTCAGCGCCTGGTTCCCTCCGACGGGTTCAGCGGGTCGTCACCGCCCGGCACCCGCCTGACATGGCCTCCCAGCTGCGGAGGCGGGCCGCTTTGCACCGGGACGCGGGCGGGAGCGGGGCCGGCGGCGGCCGTCCGGCGCCGGCGCAGCAGCAACAGCAGACCGCCCCCCAGCACCACGGCGCCGCCCGCGGCGCCCGCCGGCACCAGCCAGCCGCCGCCGGAAGACCCGGCCGGCGCCGCATGCGGCGAGGCCGCCGCGCTCGCAGCGGCGCTCGGCTCACCGGCGGCCGCGTCCACCGGCTCGACCAGCACCCCGACCGGCCTGACCCTGGGGCCGTAGGCGAAGCCCCAGTCCAGCAGCTTGGTGACGTCCGGCCACAGGTTCTCCCCGCGCAGCAGCGCCACGATGAGGGTGCGCCCGTTGCGCTCGGCGGCGCCCACGAAGGTCTGCCCGGCGGCCATGGTGAAGCCGTTCTTGCCGCCGATCGCCCCCGGGTACTCGTACCGCTGGCCGGGCAGCAGCCGGATGTGGGAGTAGATCGGGTAGCCGCCGATCTTCTTGCCCTTCTTGCGCTGCTCCTTGGTGGGCGGGGCGGGCCAGTAGTGGTGGTTCTTGCCGATGTAGGCCCGCAGCTGCGGCATCTTCAGCCCCTGCCGCATGATCAGCGCCAGGTCGTAGACGGAGGTGTGCTGGGTCTTGACGGTCAGCCCAAGGTCCACATCCAGGCCGTTGGTCGAGCCGGCCAGCGTGTCGTTGGCCTGCAGCCGCCGGGCCTCGGCGTTCATGGCGTCCAGGGCCGCCCGCACCCCGCCGGCGGCCTGCGCCAGCGCCAGGGCCGCGTCGTTGCCCGACACCATCAGCAGCGCGTGGAACAGGTCGGAGACCTTGTAGGTCAGCTTGGGGGTCATCCCGACCTTGCTGCCCTCCACCTCGCAGGTCTCCCGGGTGGGCCGGACGGTGGCGTTCGGGTCCAGTTTGGGGATCAGCGCCACGGCGGTGAGCATTTTCAGCGCGCTGGCCGGCAGGAAGCGCCCGTGCGGGTTCTTGGCGGCCAGCACCTGCCCGGTGCCGGCGTCGGCGACGATGTAGGCGCCGGCGGCGATTTTCGGCGGCGCCTTGGCGCCCGGCCCCACATCCACCACGATTCCGCGTTCACCGAGGCGGGGACCTCCGATCGGTTCTCGGGCCACGGGCCGGGCGGCCGCCAGGGCGGTCGATGGCACGGCCAGGGACACGGCCAGCAGTGGCGCGGTGAGCGCGGTGATCGCGCGAGGTGTGTTTCTCATGGCTCCGCGAAGAGTAGTGACCATCCCGGATTGCCGGTACCCGGCCATAACTTCGTTGACGCCCGCTATGCCGTCAGGGTTGGGTGGGTGATGAGTCATGCGTCGGGATCTGGCGCAAACGGGCGCCGATCTCCCGGGTTTCGGACGGCTGACTAGCCCGATCGGGTGGTGCTCCGGTCGGCGGGAAGTGGCCGCCCAGAGCCACCGAATGCGTCCGGCCGCCGTCCGGGCGGGTCAACTGAGGTCTGGACGGGTGGGGCGCGCGGCGCCCGGTGCGGGGCGGGGAGCATCATGGAGACGTCCACACTTTGGACACCGCCGGATCGGGTATTTGTCCGGGCTTAGGGATGCGCTGGCCCAATTGCGCCACGTGCCACGCATCGACCTGCAAGGATTGTGCCTGGAGGTTGGCCGTGGCCATTGACTTCAAGGCGTCGCGGGGCGCGACGCTGGGCGTGGAGTGGGAACTGCAGCTCGTCGACTCCCACAGCAGGCTGCTGCGCCAGGAGGCCCGCCGGGTGCTGGCCGCTTTGCCCGAGCTGAGCACCGGGCGGGAAAATCCCAAGCTCCGTCACGAGATCATGGAATCCACGGTCGAGGTGGTGACCGATATCTGCCATACGGTCGGCGAGGCCGTGGCGGATCTGGCCGAGACCGTCGAGCGGCTGCGCTCGGTGACCGAGCCGCGGGGCATCGATCTGGCCTGCATGGGCACCCACCCCATCAGCGGCTGGCAGGAGGCGGTGATGGCGCCGGTGCGCCGCTACGCCGAGCTGGTCGAGCAGATGCAGTGGCTGGCCCGGCGCATCCAGACCTTCGGGGTGCACGTCCATGTGGGGATCCGCGACGCGGCCAAGGCGATCCCCATCGTCAACGCCCTGGCCTGCTATCTGCCGCATTTTCTGGCGCTGACCGCCTCCAGCCCGTACTGGAGCGGCCACGACACCGGGCTGGCCTCCAGCCGGGCGGTGGTGTTCGGCCAGCTTCCCACCGCCGGGCCGCCGCACCTGCTGGCGGACTGGGCGGAGTTCGAAGAGTACATGGACACCCTGCTGCGGGCCGGCAGCATCCGCAGCATCAAAGAGGTCTGGTGGGACATCCGCCCGCATCCGGACCTGGGCACCGTCGAGATCCGGATGTTCGACGGCATCCCCACCCTGCGCGAGGTCGGCATGGCCGCCGCCCTGTGCCAGAGCCTGGTCACCCTCTTCGACCAGCAATTGGATCGCGGGTACACTCTGCCCAGACCGGCCGCATGGGTCGTACGGGACAACAAGTGGCGGGCCACGCGCTACGGCCTGGACGCCATCGTGATCACCGATGACAGCGGGAGCACCACCCCGCTCCGCGACGACCTGTACGAGCTCATCAGGGAACTGGAGCCCGTGGCGGACCGGCTGGGATGCGCCGAGCAGCTCAAGGTGGCCGGCGAGGTCCTCGAACACGGGGCCCCGTACGAACGCCAGCGCGCGATCCGCGCCGAGGGCGGCACTCTTGAGGATGTCGTGGAGGCCGCCGTCACCGAACTGGCAGAAGACAGGTTCGTCAATCCCCGGGAGGTGGCATATGGAGGGAGCTGACGGTGCTCCCCGGCCACCGGCAGGAGGGCGCGAGCCCGGGCGCCGACCCGCAGCCGCCGGCCCGGCCCCAGCGGCCGGGCCGCACTCGTACCCGTCGCCGGAAGCGACACCGGCACGACGTGCAGACAGCGAAGCCGACTCCTACTCGTCTCCGGCCCGGCCGGCACCCGCCGGCGGGGAGCGCGACCCCCGCCAGGGCTCTGGACCAGGCGACCGGGACACCGATTCTCAGGGGGCACAGATGACACAGCCGGGACCCGGGGTGATGCCCGGACTTGAGCCGGTGGCCGTGGCCGATGAGCCACGGCCGCGGGAAGAGGGCGCGTCGTGGAACGGCGCGGCGCTGCACACGCAGCTTGAGGCGTTCTTGGCCCGGGAGAACCAGAAGCTGATCGACTTCCGCCGCGACCTGCACATGCACCCCGAACTCGGCTATGCCGAGCACCGCACCACCCAGCAGATCGTGCGGGAGCTGACCGCGGCCGGCCTGCACCCCCGGGTACTGCCCAAGGGCACCGGCGTGATCTGTGACATCGGCCCGGCCGACGGCCCCACGGTGGCGCTGCGCGCCGACATCGACGCGCTGCCGCTGATGGACGAAAAGGACGTGCCCTACCGCTCCACCGTCCCCGGCGTCGCGCACGCCTGCGGGCACGATGTGCACACCGCGATCGTGCTGGGCACCGGCTTGTTCCTGGCCCGCCAGGCGGACGCCGGGCTGCTGCCCGGCCGGGTCCGGCTGCTGTTCCAGCCCGCCGAAGAGCACCCCGGCGGCGCCCTGGACGTCATGGCGGCCGGCGGCATCGCCGGGGTGGACCGGGTCTTCGCGCTGCACTGCGACCCGCGCATCGAGGTCGGCGAGCTGGGGCTGCGCAGCGGTCCCATCACCGCCGCCTGCGACAAGGTCTACGTCAAGGTCACCGGCCCCGGCGGGCACACCGCGCGCCCGCACCTGACCGCCGACCTGGTGTATGCGCTGGCCAAGATCGTCACCGAGCTGCCGGCGGCGCTGTCGCGCCGGGTGGACCCCCGCTCCAGCCTGTCGCTGGTGTGGGGCCGGGTGGCGGCCGGTTCGGTCGCCAACGCCATCCCCGACGACGGCATCGCCGAGGGCACCGTCCGCTGCCTGGACGATGAGGCCTGGCACAAGGCGCCGGAGATGATGAAGGCGCTGCTGGAGTCGGTGGCCGCCGCCTACGACGTGGAGGCGTCCCTGGAGTACGTGCGGGGCGTGCCGCCCACCGTCAACGACCCCGACAGCGTGCAGATGTTCCGCGACGCGGCCACCCGGATGCTGGGCGAGGACGCCCCCGTGCCCACCCCGCAGAGCCTGGGCGGGGAGGACTTCGGCTGGTACCTGGAGTCCATCCCCGGCGCTCTGGCCCGCCTGGGCGTGCGCACCCCCGGCTCGGCCGAGGAGTACGACCTGCACCGGGGGGACTTCGATGTGGACGAGCGGTGCATCGGCGTGGGCGTGCGCGTGCTGACGGCCACCGCGCTCACCGCGCTGTGGGAGGGACGCCGCTCCACCGGCGCCGAGGTGGGCGACGCCGTCTCCGCCTGAGGCGGCCCGGGCTCGGCGGGCGGCGCTCCCGGGCGGGAGCGCCGCGTCATCTCCTGTGGTGATGGAGCGATGCCCGGCCGTGCCGGGCGGTTCGATGAACAGGCGCCCGCCGGTGCGCGGCGTGCGCCGGCCGGGGCGTGGCGGGTGCGTGCTTTTCACGCTGCTCGGTTGTGGCCGGGCCGGCTCGTTCATCCGGTGGGTCGGACGCGGGCGGGCCGGGCGCGGTATCCGGCGGGGAGGGCAGCAGCGCCGTCTCCAGCCACTGCATGAGCATCAGGCCGACCAGGACCACCAGCGGAACGATCAATGCCGTGATGATCGGTCCTCACCTCCTCCTGCCGCGCCTGCGGTGCGGACCCTGCGGCGGTGTCCGCACCGCAAGACGTGGGCGGTGGTCCTCAGCCCTTGAGCGCGATGCGCCGAGACTTGCTCTGCTCGATCTTGGGCACCCGCACGGTCAGCACGCCGTCGACCAGCTCGCCATCGACTTTGTCGACGTCGGCGTCGGCGGGCAGGGTGCTGTGGTACATGAACTTGCCGGTGCGCTGCCGCAGCACCTTGCCGTGCTCTTCTTCCTTGGCCTCTCCGGAGATGCGCAGCTCATTGCCGGTGATCTCGACCTGGACGTCGTCGCGCGAGAATCCCGGAAGCTCGGCGCGCACCACGTAGGCGTCGTCGGTCTCCTCGGTCTCGGCCAGCGGGCGCCAGGTGCCGGCCTCGACCTCGGGGGCCGTCGTGGCGAAGAACCGCCCCATCTGGTCCCACAGTTGCTGGAAGTCTGAGAACGGGTCCCAGGAGCGTCCGGCCCACGGGGTCCACTGCTCGAGTCCGCGATGACGCCTGGTAGGCAGAGCCACTACGTTCACCTCCACTGCGCGGGCGCACCGCGCGAGTGCGCGGTGGCGCCGTCGTCCATGTGCATGGCCCTTGACCGGCGGCCTGGGGCGTCGCCCATACCCGCCCGCCAAGGACCTCCTTGACGTGGTGTGCACGGCCTACCTCACATCGGACGGCTGAAACTTCGCACACTGCCGGTAACGTCGCAGAACGGATGCAGAAGGCGATATCGCGTCCGGTGTGTCGCGGCCGCGGCGCGTCGTGAAGAAGGCCGGATTCGGGGCGTCCGGGCTCTGCCGGCCGGGCGCCGGCGGCGGTGGGGGCGGGGCGGCTGAGCGGGGGGCGGCCGTTCTCACGCGGGCCGGCCTGCGGCGCCGGCAAGGCCGCCCGCCCTTCCGGCGGCGGCTTTCTCCGGTGTGCACCGCCAATTTTTGTGAACTCGCGCTTCAGGCATCGATAAGGGGCGGGAAATTGAATCCCCGCCCCTTGGTGTCCATCCTCCGGATGCGTTCAACGGATGGCCATATGCGATTGACGCGGCCGGGCGTTATGGCAACGCCCTCATCTGGTCAGTGGTGTCCGTGACCGTCGTGGTGGCCGTCGTGCTTGTGGCCGTCGTGGTGGCCGTCGTGCTTGGGACCGTCCTTGCGGCTGTCGTAGTAGCCGTGCTTGTAGCCGTCCCGGTAGCCGTCGTCGAAGGCGTGCCTGTGGTGGTCGTTGTGGCCGCCCTCGTAGTGGTCGCGGTACCCGTCCCTGCGGCCGTCGTTGTACCCCTGGTCGTAGCCCTTGTAGTAGGAGTCCTTGTAAGCGCCGCTCTTGTCCCCGTGGCCCTTGTGGCCGTCGTGGTGGCCGTCGTACTTGTGGCCGTCGTGGTGGCCGTGGTGCTTGTACCGGTAGGCGTGGTAGTGGCCGCCCTTCAGAGAGCCGAGGACTTCCTTGTAAATGTAGTGGCGGAGGTCATAGACGCCGAGCTCGCACTTGTAGATGGTGGCCAGAGTGCGGGCCTTGTCGCACTTGTGGTGGTGATGCCCGTAGTGGCTCACTCCCGATTTGGCCTGATGGGCGGCGGTGGTGTCGGCCAGGGCCGGCGGTGCCGCCAGCAGCGCGCCGCCGAAGGCGGCGGACATGATGCCGACCGCGGCCAATCTCTTCATCATATGAACCTCCTGGTCCATTTGTCGGAATTGCCCTCGTGCCTGTGACGATTCGGGTGCGGCAAGACGCAGGGCACGGCTAGAAATAACCCGCGCCCGGACTTCTCATGCGGCCGGTGGAGAACAAATTCCCTGCTTGATCGGCTCATTGCCGACCGTTGGCCGGGCGACGTGAAAGAAGGCCGGTCCCTCAATTGAGGGCGGGTGAATCGTGGAGTGTCGGGATTTCGATTCCGGGGCGATCGGCACGGCGTGAATTCCCGGTATCCCGATTCGCCGTCCGCCGCGGGGCGGCCCCGCGGGCCCCGCAGCGCCATCGGCCCGCCCCGGTGAGTCCGCCCGCCGGGGATGGGCGTCCCGGCGGGCCTCCCGGCCGGACCGGTCGATCCGTGCCGGGTTTCCTTGCCGCGGGGCCGCACGTGCCGGAGGGCGTCCCGGTGCTCCCGGCGGCCGGGCCGGGCGGGCGTTTCGGCGCGGTCAGCCGGTGTGCGCGGCCGGGCGGAGAGGCACTGCGCGCAGCGTGCCGGGGCGGCGGCCGGTGATCCGGTCCAGCGCTGCGGAGGCGGCCTCGTCGGCCGGCAGGTAGACGACCATGCGCTGACCGTCGGGGGACAGGTCGAAGATCTCATACGCCAGGCGGAGCTCGCCCTCGTCGGGATGCACCAGGCGCTGCACCCCGGTGTGCGGCGGAGCGGCGGGCGGCCGCTGCATGCGCTCGGTGAAGGCGGCCCCGGCGACCAGGGCCAGCTCGTCGGCCAGCCCCGCGGCGTGCGGGTCCCCGCGCGAGGTCCTGGCCCGCAGGTGGGCGACCTGCTCGTCGGCCACCCGGTCCCACTCCGGGTAGGCGGCCCGCGCCCGCGGGTCGGTGAACACATGCCGGACGAGGTTGGGCGGGCGTCCCTCCAGCACGCCCAGCGGCCCGGCGAGCAGCTCATAGCCCACGGTGCAGGCGAGCACGTCGCCCAGCGGGTTCACCAGCACGGCCGGGGCGGGTTCCAGGCGTTCCAGCACCGCCCGCACGGTGGGCCGCACCGTGCGGGTCGCCGATGACGGCGCCGTCAGGCAGCCGTAGGAACCGTTGGCCTCCTTGGCGATGTTGCGCAGCACCTCGCGGTCGGCGGCCGACAGGCGCAGCGCGTCCGCCAGCGCGGCCAGCACCTGGAAGGAGGGGCGGCGGTCGCGTCCCTGCTCCAGCCGGGTCAGGTACTCCACGCTGATCCCGGCCAGCATGGCCAGCTCGGACCGGCGCAGGCCGGGGGTGCGCCGCCGGGGACCGGCCGGCAGCCCGACCTCGGCCGGGGTGATGGCCTCGCGGCGGGCGCGCAGGAACGCCCCCAGCTCATTGCCGCGCGCGTTGCCGGTGCCGCTCATGCCGTCCACGCTACCGGCCGGCCCGCCGGGGATCGTGGCCCTGGCGGGGCCAGTCTCGGCCCGGTCTGTATGCGGCGCCGCCGCCCCGGCACCGTGGCGGTGCGGTCTCGCCCTGAGGCCGCGGGCAAGCAGGAAGCACACCCCGGGAGGGCATGCGATGGATCTGGGACTGAACGGCCGCACCGTCATCGTGACCGGGGCCTCCGGCGGGATCGGCCGCGCGCTGACCCGTGCGTTCGCCGCCGAGGGCGCCGACCTCGTCCTGACCTACCACGGCAGGCGGGAGGAGGCCGAACGCCTGGCCAAGGAGGTCGAGGCGGGCGGCGGCCGGGCGCTGGCGACCCGCTACGACATGGCCGACCCGCAGGCGGCCGCCGCGCTGACCGAGGCGGTGCTGGAGTGGAGCGGCCGGATCGACGTGCTGGTCAACAACGCGGTGGTGTGGGGCGATGACGCCCCCGTCCCCGGCCACCGCTTCGAGGACGTCCCCGAGGAGCTGTGGACGCGGACGGTGAACGTCAACATCGAGGGCGCCGTGCGGCTCAGCCGCCAGGTCGCCCCGGTGCTGCGGCGGCAGCGCTGGGGGCGTCTGGTGCACCTGTCCTCCACCCTCGTCTCCGACGGCGCCGCGGGCAGCGAGTACTACGCGGCGGCCAAGGCCGCGCTGCACGGGTTCAGCCGCTCGGCGGCCTTCTCCCTGGGCGCCGACGGCGACATCCTCTCCAACGTGGTGATGCTGGGGCTGACCCGCACCGACACCAACGCCGAGATCACCGAGCAGCACGGCCACATCTACAGCGCCCGCGCCCCGATCGGCCGGCTGCTGGAGGCCGCCGAGGTCGCCGGCCCGATCGTCTACCTGGCCTCGGCCGCCAACACCGGCATCACCGGCCAGGTCGTCACCGTCAGCGGCGGCTCCTGACCGGCGGCCGGGGTCAGCCCTTGGTGTAGGGGACGCCGTCCGCGGCGGGGGCGCGGACGGCGCCGACCAGGCCCGCCACCGCGAAGATCGTGGCCAGGTAGGGGGTCATCGACAAAAAGGCGGTCGGCACCGGGGTCTGCAGCGGCTGCAGCGAGACCGACACCCCGCCGGCGAAACCGAACAGCAGGGCGGCCCACACCGCGCCCAGCGGAGACCAGCGGCCGAAGATCAGCGCGGCCAGGGCGATGAAGCCCTGCCCGGCGGCCATGTTCTTGTTGAAGGTGATGTTCAGGCCGATGGTCAGCCAGGCCCCGCCCATCCCGGCGATCAGCCCGCCCAGGATGACGTTGCGGTAGCGCATCGCCACCACCCGGATGCCGACCGTGTCGGCGGCGGTGGGGTGCTCGCCGACGGCGCGGGTGCGCAGACCCCAGCGGGTGTGGAACAGCCCGATGTGGACGATGGCGATCAGCGCCACGGTGATGTAGAAGATCACGTTCTGGCCGAACAGCACCGGGCCGACCACCGGCAGGCTCGACAGCCCCGGGATGTCGATGGCGGGGAAGGCCATCGTCTTGTTGTAGTCGGGGTTGGTCTGCATCAGCCGCTCGTACAGAAAGCCCGTCAGCCCGGCGGCGAACAGGTTGAGCACCACGCCCAGCACCACCTGCTGCACCAGGTAGCGGTTGGCGAAGACGGCCAGCATGGCGCCCAGCAGGCCGCCGCCCAGGCACCCGGCGACCAGCCCCACCCACAGGCTGCCGGAGATGGAGGCCAGCAGCGAGGCGCAGAACGCCCCGACCAGGAACTGCCCCTCGATCGCCACGTTGATCACGCCGGACCGCTCGCACAGCACGCCGCACAGGGCGCCCAGGATCAGCGGGGTGGCGGCCAGCACCATGGCGTTGAGCACCGAGGTGAAGTTGAGGTTGTGCCCGGCGGCCGCCCACACCAGGAACGCGGCGACGAACGCGGCCAGGTAGACGGCGGTGCCGAGGGAGCGGCGCACCCCGCTCGGCCGCAGGGCCGCCCGCAGCACCCCGATCGCCACGCAGACCAGCGACAGCGCCACGGCGGCCGGCCCGGCCGGCACCGTCAGGTCGGGAACCTTGATCGCCTCGTCGCCGACCATGTTGAGGTTGAAGACGGCCGTGGCGCCGTCGTCGGTGCGGCTGCCGAGCCCGAACGCCACCAGCGCGTACACCCCGGCCAGGACCATCGCCCCGCCGACGTACCAGTGCCGCCGGTCGCCTCCGGTGCCGGCCACCGGGGTGCTCGTCGGCGTCAGCGTCGCGCTCACCGGCCGCTCCCTTTCATCCGCATCAGCCGTTCCATCCCTTCGCCAGCAGGCCGGTGCCGGCGCCGCCGTCCCCGCGCAGCCGGAACAGGCCGCGCACCAGCGGCGGGGCCGCCACGAACAGCACGATCAGCGCCTGGATGACGGTGACGATCTCGATCGACACCCCGGCCGCCGCCTGCATCTCCCGGCCTCCCGCCTGCAGCGCGCCGAACAGCAGCGCCGCGGCCACCGTGCCCAGCGGCGAGGCCCGGCCCAGCAGCGCCACGGTGATCGCGGTGAAGCCCAGCCCGGCGTCGATCTGCTGGGTGAGCGCGTTGTGGGCGTTGGCGGTGCCCAGCACCTGCGACACCCCCACCAGGCCCATCAGCCCGCCGGAGATCACCATCGCCATGATCTGCCCGTAGCCGACGCTCATCCCGGCGGTGCGGGCGGCGTGCGGGTTGGCGCCCACCGTCCGCAGCTGAAAGCCCAGCGTGGAGCGGTTCAGCAGCCACCAGGTGAAGACCACGGCGGCGATGGCCAGCAGCAGCCCGGCGTTGACCCGCAGCGAGTCGCCCAGCAGGTGCGGCAGCCGGGCCGCCTCGGCGACCGGCTTGGAGACCGGCTGGGGGTTGTCCGGGTCGCGGAAGACCTCGCTGGAGATCAGGTAGCCCAGCAGCAGGTAGGCCACGTAGTTGAGCATGATCGTGACGATCACCTCGTGCGCCCCGGGCCCGGCCTTGAGCCAGCCGGCCAGCCCCCCGTACAGGGCGCCGCCCGCGATCCCGGCCAGCACCGCCGCGGGCAGCGCGATCACCGCCGGGGCGTCCAGGGTGAAGCCCACCCAGGTGGTGGCGATGGCGCCGATGATCAGCTGGCCCTGGCCGCCGATGTTGAACAGGCCGGCGCGGAAGGCCAGCCCCACCGCCAGCCCACCGAAGATCAGCGGGGTGGCCTCGGTGAGGGTCTCGCTGATCGGGGTCAGCGCCGCGGTCGCCGACCCGGCGTTGCCGGGGTTGAAGATCGCGCCTTTCAGCAGCGCCCCGTAGGCGGTGGACACCGCCGTCCAGGACGCGGTGAGCGCGTCGCTGGGACGGGCGAAGAAGTAGCCGAAGGCGGTGGTGACCTCCGAGTCGGAGACGATGATCAGGACCGCGCCGACCAGCAGGGCCAGCGCGATCGCCAGCACGGTCACCACCCAGGGCGGCCCGGCCGCCACATGGGCGGCCAGCCTGCGAAGCCGCCCGCTTTGCGGCGTCCGCTCCTTTTCCGGCGTCTGCCGCACCGTCTGGTCGGCCTCAGACGGTGCCGTCTGCTCACTCATCTGCGTCACCGTCCTTCGCGGCCGCGTCTTTTTGTGAATCTGCGGCACCCTCGGGCGGGCCGGCGGCGTCCGGGGAGGTGCCGGCCATCAGGCAGCCGATGTCCTCCCGGGAGGTCTCCGGCGGGACGATCGCCATGATCTTGCCGCGGTACATCACCGCGATGCGGTCGGCCAGCGCGAAGATCTCATCCAGCTCGGTGGAGACGATCAGCACCGGGCGGCCCTGGTCGCGTTCGGCCACGATCCGCCGGTGGATGAACTCCATGGCGCCCACGTCCACGCCGCGGGTGGGCTGGGAGGCCACCAGCAGCCGCAGCGGCCGGGACATCTCCCGGGCCACGACCACCTTCTGCTGGTTGCCGCCCGACAGGGTGCCCACCGGGGCGTCGATGGAGGAGGTGCGGATGTCGAACTCCTCCACCCGGTGCGCGGCGTTGGCGCGGACGGCCCGCACGTCCATGCTGCCGCGGCGGCCGAACGGCGGGCGGTCGAACAGGTCCAGCACCAGGTTCTCGGCGACGCTGGAGTCGGCCACCAGCGCGTCGTGGCCGCGGTCTTCGGGGATGTAGCCGACCCCGGCGCGCAGCACCTGGCGGGGGGAGCGGCCGGTCAGCTCCCGGCCGTCCAGCCGGATGCTTCCGCCGGCCGCCGGGCGCAACCCCAAGATGGCCTCGGTCAGCTCGGTCTGCCCGTTGCCCTGCACCCCGGCGATGCCCAGGATCTCCCCGGCGCGGATGTCGAAGGAGACGCCGTCCACGACCGGCTGCCCGGACTCGTCCAGCACGGTCAGGTCCCGCACCTGGAAGGCCGGTTCGGCGTCCTCGGGCACGGCCGGCGGGGCCTTGTCGACGGTGAGGCGGACGTCGCGGCCGACCATCAGCCCGGCCAGCTCCCGCTCCGAGGCCTCCGGGCCGGCGGTGCCGACCACCGCGCCGCGCCGGATCACGGTGATCCGGTCGGCGACGGCCTTGACCTCCTTGAGCTTGTGGGTGATGAAGACGATGGAGCGTCCGGAGGCGCGCAGCGAGCGCATGACCGAAAACAGCTCCTCGGTCTCCTGGGGGGTGAGCACCGCGGTGGGCTCGTCCAGGATCAGCACCCGGGCGTCCCGGATCAGCGCCTTGATGATCTCCACCCGCTGCTGCACGCCCACCGGCAGGTCGGCCACCAGGGCGTCCGGATCGACTTGCAGGCCGTAGCGGGATGAGATCTCGGCCACGTCGCGGCGGGCGCGGCGGCGGTCCAGCCAGCCCACCGGGCCGGACCAGCCCAGGCGGGCCAGCGGGCCGAGCGAGCGGGCCCAGCGGGGCGGCCCGGTGCGCTCGTCGCCGAGCATGACGTTCTCGGCGACGGTGAACACCGGGATGAGCATGAAGTGCTGGTGGACCATGCCGATGCCGGCGGCGATGGCGTCGCGGGGGCCGTTGATGGTCAGCGGCCGGCCGTCCATCAGGATCTGCCCCGCGTCGGGCTGATACAGCCCGTACAGCACGTTCATCAGGGTGGACTTGCCGGCGCCGTTCTCGCCGAGCAGGCAGTGGATCTCCCCGGGGCGGACCTCCAGGTCGATGCCGTCGTTGGCCACCAGCGAGCCGAAGCGCTTGGTGATCCCGCGCAGTTCAAGGGTCAACCGCCGACCTCCCTGTGGGGTGCCGCCGGGGACTTGCCCCGGCGTGCCCGTGGGGCGGGACCGAGCGTTCGGCCCCGCCCCACGACCTCGGTGAAGAGCGAACCTCATCCCGGCGCCGCCGCGCCGGGCCGAGCCGGTGCGCCGCTCAGCTGCTCTTGGGCTGGTTGGCGGACTTGATCTTGATCTTGCCGGAGATGATGTCCTGCTTGATCTGCTCCAGCTCCTGCTTCAGCTCGGCGGGGACCTTGTCCTCGAACTGGTGGAACGGCGCCAGGCCGGTGCCGCCGTTCTCCAGGGTGCCCAGGTAGGAGCCGCTCAGCTGCTGCCCCTTGGCGGCCGTCTCGACGGTGGTCTGCACGGCCTTGGCGACGCTCTTCATCACGCTGGTCAGGAACACGTCGCAGTACTGGGCGGCCGACACGCACCCGTCGGTGTCCACCCAGATCGCGCTGACCTTGCCGCCGCTCTCCTGGGCCGCGGCGGCGGCGCCCAGGCCGGTGCCGCCGGCGACCGGGAAGATGATGTCGGCGCCCTGCTGGATGAAGTTGCCGGCGATGCGCTTGCCGGCGGCCTGGTCGTTGAAGGAGTTGGCCATCGAGCCGGACTTGGGCTTGGCCGGGTCCCAGCCCAGGACCTTGACGTCCTTGTCCTTTTGCTCGTTGTAGTACTGGACGCCCTCGTAGAAGCCGTCCATGAAGATCGTCACCGGCGGGATGGGCAGTCCGCCGAAGGTGGCGACCTTGCCGGTCTTGGACATCGCGGCGGCCAGGTAACCGGCCAGGAAGGAGCTCTGGGCGGTGTTGAACTCCATGCCGTAGACGTTCGGCGGCACCGAGGAGGAGTCCACGATGGCGAACTTCTGGTCGGGGTTGGACTTGGCCGCCTGGCTGGTGGCCTCGGCCATCAGCCCGCCCACCGACACGATCAGGTCGCACTTTTGCGAGATCAGCCGGGTGATGTTGGGGACGTAGTCGTTCTCGCTGGTGGAGACCACGTAGTTGACCTTTGCGCCGGTGCTCTTGGCGGCCGCCTGCATGCCCTCCCAGGAGGAGGCGTTGAAGGACCGGTCGTCGATGCCACCGAGGTCGGTGACCATGCAGGCCGAGAAGTCCGAGGCGGCGGTGCCGGAGCCGGAATCCTCCTCGGGCGCCGACCCGCACCCGGCCAGCAGCAAAGACAACCCGGCCGCCCCGGCGACCAGCCGCATCAACGTAGTCACCATGCCTCCTAAGCGCATGCAACAGGGCGCAAGGCCCGTTTCAATCGCTCGCTCGGGCCTCAGCATCACCATCCGGACGGGCCTCCCGCCATGCTCCTACCAAGTTGTGGGAAGACCGTTATCCAAACGCCGACATATGGAGACAATCGCCGCGTTCAACTCATCGTCGCCTGTAACGGACGGTCATGAGGTGGCTTTATGGTGGTGATCATGCCGGGGATCCCTTATGCAGATGTCCGAAAATGTGAATTCGGTCTCCTGCGGTGGGCGGCGGCGGCTCACGTACGGTAGGCCCATGACGGAGATCGACTGGGCGCGCCTGCGGGAGGCCGCCCGGGAGGCGATGCAGCGCGCCTACGCGCCGTACTCGAACTTCCCGGTGGGCGCGGCGGCGCTGACCGACGACGGCCGGGTGATCACCGGCTGCAATGTGGAGAACGCCTCCTACGGACTGGGCCTGTGCGCCGAGTGCTCCCTCGTCTCGGCCCTCTACGGCCCCGACCTGCCGGCCGGGTCGCGCCGTCCCCGCCTGGTGGCGCTGTCGGTGGTGGACGGCAACGGCGACCCGCTGATGCCCTGCGGCCGGTGCCGCCAGCTGCTGTGGGAGCACGGCGGGCCGCACCTGCTGCTGGCCACCGCCCGCGGCATCGTGCCCATGTCGCAGGTGCTCCCGGACGCCTTCGGCCCCGACGACCTCACCCGGCTCGCCTGAGCCCCGAACCCGCGAGGAGCCCCGTGGACGCCATCGACGTCATCGTGACCAAACGCGACGGCCACCGGCTGTCGCCGCAGCAGATCGACTGGGTCATCGACGCCTACACCCGCGGTGAGGTCGCCGACGAGCAGATGGCCGCGCTGGCCATGGCCATCGTGCTCAACGGCATGGACCGCGCCGAGGTGACGCGCTGGACCGAGGCCATGATCCGCTCCGGGGAGCGCATGGACTTCTCCGCGCTGGACCGTCCCACCACCGACAAGCACTCCACCGGCGGGGTGGGCGACAAGATCACGTTGCCGCTGGCCCCGCTGGTGGCGGCCTGCGGCGCCGCCGTCCCGCAACTGTCGGGGCGGGGCCTGGGCCACACCGGCGGCACGCTGGACAAGCTGGAGTCGATCCCCGGCTGGCGGGCCTCGCTCACCCCCGAGCAGATGCTGAGCGTGCTGCGCGAGGTCGGCGCGGTGGTGTGCGCCGCCGGCAGCGGGCTGGCCCCGGCCGACCGCAAGCTGTACGCCCTGCGCGATGTGACCGGCACGGTGGAGTCGATCCCGCTGATCGCCTCCTCCATCATGTCCAAGAAGATCGCCGAGGGCACCGGCGCGCTGGTGCTGGACGTCAAGGTCGGCTCCGGGGCGTTCATGAAGACCGTCGAGCGCGCCCGCGAGCTGGCCGAGACCATGGTCGCCATCGGCACCGACCACGGCGTCAAGACCGTGGCGCTGCTGACCGCCATGGACCGCCCGCTGGGCCGCGCGGTCGGCAACGCCCTGGAGGTCGCCGAGGCCGTGGAGGTGCTGGCCGGCGGCGGCCCGCCCGATGTGGTCGAGCTGACCCTCACCCTGGCCCGCGAGATGCTCGCGGCGGCCGGGCTGGACGCCGCCGACCCCGCCGACGCCCTCGCCGACGGCTCGGCCATGGACGTCTGGCGGCGCATGATCCGCGCCCAGGGCGGCGATCCGGATGCCCCGCTGCCCGTCGCCCGCGAGTCGCACACCCTCACCGCCCCCGCCTCCGGCGTGCTGACCGGGCTGGACGCCTACGCGGTGGGAGTGGCCGCCTGGCGGCTGGGCGCCGGCCGGGCCCGCAAGGAGGACCCGGTCTCACCCGGCGCCGGGGTGCTCTGCCACGCCGTCCCCGGCGAGCAGGTCACGGCCGGCCAGCCGCTGCTGACCCTCTACACCGACGAACCGGCCCGCTTCGAACGCGCCCTGCAGGCCCTCGACGGCGCCATCACCATCGAACCCGGCGGCAGCCCCGACCTGCTGCCGCTGGTGATCGACCGCATCGCCTGAGGGCCCGCGCCGCCCCGCCGCTCAGGACGGGCTGCGGGCGGGCGGGCCGGTGTCCTGCTTGACCCAGATCTCATAGCGTCCCGAGCGGGAGCCCACCGAGAAGGGGATCTCCACGGCCATGTAGTAGCGCCTGCCGGTCACCACCGCCGCCCGCTGCCGCGGGTCGGGGGCGGTCAGGCCGCCCAGCACGACGATGTCGAAGTGCCGTTCGCGGACGGCGGCCAGGAACGCCGCCGTCCCCTGGAACGTGCGTCCCCTGCGATCGGTGTAGGTCAGCTCCTGCGGATCGGCCCACTGCTCCCGCTCGGTGCGCGACCCCAGGTAGTAGGCGGGCAGCTCCGGCGAAGGGCTCAGGTAGCGGCCCTGCGGCCCGACCAGCGGCCGGAGCGCGTCGGCCACCGGCCGGTAGTCCATCCACTCGTAGTAGAACCGCTCCGACTGGGCCATGCCGAAGAGCAGGAGCGCGATCCAGGCGGCGATGCCCAGCTGCAGGTTGCGAAAGTGCGGGCCGATGATCCGGGCGATGCCGACCCCGGCCATCGGGGCGGCCAGCAGCAGCCCGTAGCCGAGCTGCCGGTGCAGATCGGCCGAGGTGTGCTGCAGCAGCGCGTACCCGGGCACCGCCAGCGCGGCCCCGCTGAGCACCGTGCCGAGAGCGAGCCGCCACGCCCGGGAGGGCGATGGCCGCTCATCCGGCAGGATCGGGGCCTCGCCCATCCGGTCCCGGTGGGTGTAGAAGATCGTGCCGAGCACGGCGAGGAGGAACAGCAGCCCGCCCAGCGACGCGGCGGTCCGCAGCACCGTCTGCGGGGCGTCCGTGCCCGTCGCGGCCGGGTCCGGGGCGACGGGCATGCCCACCCCCACCGCGGCGGCGGCCAGCGTCGCCCCGAGGACGGCGACCAGGCCCGCCCCCCAGCCCAGCGACCGGCCCGGCCCGTGGCCGCGTCCGGCCACCAGCACGGCCAGGAGCACGACCGCGGGCAGCAGGAGCACGGCGGTGGGGGAGATCAGCACCGCCAGGGCCGCCGCCGGTGCCACGAGCAGGACGTGCCAGGCCGGGCTGCGGTCCAGGCGCGCGGCCAGCCGGCCGGCCAGCGCCAGCATGAAGATGGCCGGCGGGTCGGGGCTGACGAAGTTGCCGAGGAAGAGCGTGGGCTCGACCACCGCGAAGGAGGCGGCGGTGAACAGCGCCACGCGCTCGTTGAAGAGCCTGCGGGCCAGCGAGTACAGCGCGGCGGTCGCCCCCAGCAGGCACAGCAGGCTGAAGAGCCGGGCCCCGGCCGGTCCCGCCAGGCCGTCGATCGCCGCGGCGACCATGGGGTGCAGGTAGGAGGAGGCGGTGTCGGCCTCTGTGATCGCAGTGCCCTCCCGCATCCGGTCCAGGTACTGGCGGCCGGTGTTCAGCAGCAACGCCTCGTCCGGGGACACCGCGTTGCGCAGCCGCAGGCTGAGCAGGGCCTGCATGAGCAGGATCGTGAGCAGCAGCGCACGGCTCACCCGGTCCCGGCGCCGGCTGGGCGCCGCCGTCCACCCCATGTCGGGAGAGGGCGGGACCCGGTAACCGCGGCCGCCCTGCGGGCCCGCCGGGGCCGCGGGGCCGCCGGGTGCCGGAGGGGGTCGTTCCACCACCGCCGGGCCGGCGGGGGGTGCCCCGGCCGCACCGGAACCTGCCGGAGCGGCCGGCGGTCCGGATGGCGCGAAGTGTGCGGCCTCACCGGGCCGTCCGGCCCGGGCGGGGCCTGCAGGGGTGAGGGGATGCCCGGGCGGAGTACGGAGATCCGCCGCCCGGCCGGTGTGCTCGGGCGGCACGGGATGCTCCGGCCGGGTGGGGCGGTCGGGCGGAACCGAGGGCTCACCGAAATCGTCCGTCCAGCCGGACGGCCCGGGGTGTCCCGGCCGTCCGTAGGGGTCCGGCGCGGGGGGAACGGGAGGCCTGGGCGGAGCGAAATGCTCGCTTCCTTCGACGCCGCCCGCTCGGCGGGGGCCTTCCGGCCGGGCGAGGTGTTCTGAAGGGGCCGGCCGCCGCGGCGGGGGGG
>Ga0207874_1000454_pt1 | contig 60534 bp, 52 predicted proteins | sample HigsolmetaAR201D_FD_184833 | JGI IMG/M metagenome (GOLD analysis project Ga0207874, IMG submission 184833) | Ionic liquid and high solid enriched microbial communities from the Joint BioEnergy Institute, USA - AR20-1-D (SPAdes) (version 2) ...
AGTCGGCCGGCCACCAGTCCTGCGAATCGGTCATCAGGTCCAGCAGGTCCTTCTTCAGCGCGTAGTAGTCCAGCTTCCGGAACTCCTCGCGGTAGTTGAAGTCACGGCCCAGCGGATTGGACTTCTCGGAATGCTGGCGCAGCAGCTCCAGGCGCAGCTGGTGGGGCCACCAGTCCCGGTTCGTGGTGCCACGGGTGGCGGCGCCGTGATGGAAGGGGCATTTGGATTCGTTCGACATGCGGGGCTCTCTTCGTCGGTGGGTCGAGGGGGCTGCGTTGCGGGCGTCGGATCAGTGCGCGGCAGCGAGATGCGCCAGGATGTCGAGCAGGGTGTCGATCACGGCGTTGCTCCTGTTGCGAATGACCACGGCGGCCGGTGTCAGCAGGTTAGGAGCTTCCGTCGTTTAGGTAAAGGCAATTACATTTATCCTGTCGATAGGATTTATCGTGTGGCCCGACGCGGCCGGCGGGCCAGGCGCGAACGCCGGCTCAGGCCGGCTGGGCGTGGAACAGGCGCACCGCGAACGAGAAGCTGAGGAAGGCCAGCGCGGTGGTCCAGAGGATGATGCGGGCGACGCGCCCGTTGTCGGCGCCGTAGCGTTCCGCCAGCAGCGAGACGTTGCTCGCCGAGGGCAGGGCAGCGGCCAGCACCAGCACGGCCAGCGCGAAGCGTTCCAGCGGGGCGCCGGCCTGGATGAACAGCCAGCCCATGCCGAACACCAGCAGCGGGTGCACCAGCAGCTTGATCGCCACCACCGGCGCGAAATGCCTGAGCGGCGTGCGCCGGCTGCCGGCCTGGTTGGAACGCCACAGCACGGCACCGATCGTGAACAGCGCCACCGGCGTGGCCGAGGAGGCGAGCATCCGCACGATCTCGTCCAGCGGGCCGGGCAGCGTCCACTGCATCTCGGAGAACAACGCACCCAGCCCGATCGACCAGGGCAGCGGGTTGGCCACCGCGCCGCGCAGGGCCTGCCGCAGGCCCTGGCGCCCGTTGCCCGCGCCCTCGCTTTGCGCCAGCGCCAGGCACAGCGAGCTGGTGAGCACCATGTCGACCAGCATCGTCATGATCACCGCGCCGGCCGCGCGCTCGCCCATCAGCGCCACCAGCAGCGGCACGCCCATGAAGCCGGTGTTCGGGAAGGCCGCCACCAGCGCGCCGAAGGACGCGTCCTTCAGGCCCAGCCCCAGCGCGCGCGACTGCCAGATGGTCAGTGCGACGACCAGCGCCGCGCAGCCGCCGTACAGCGCCAGCCACACCGGGTTGAGCAGCTCGGCGATCGGCGTGTTGGCGCCGAAGCGAAACAGCATGCACGGCAGCGCGAAGAACAGCACGTAGGCGTTCAGCCCGGGGATGGCCGCTTCCGGCAGCACGCGCCGTTGCGCGGCGAGGTAGCCGCACAGGACCAGCGCGAAGAAGGGGAAGGTGACCTGGAAAATCGCCTGCATGCGGGCGCGAGTATCGCAAGGCGCGCGCCGGGCCTGCCTGAACGAAGGCTGAACATGTCACGCGCGCGCCACGCCCGGCATGGCCCGGCCGTGCAGCGCGTCACGCCCCGCCCGCCAGCGGGTGCGGGCGGCTTGGCTATGATGGCGCGCTTGCCGGCCGCCGGTGCGTGAGGCACCGCGCGGCCGGCCTTCCCTGACCGAACCGCAACCGGCGGCCTCGCCGCCGGCCCGCGTTGCCGTTCCCTGAGCTTTCCGTTCCCGCTTCCGTGTCCGCACCAGCCACGCTCAATCCTGCCCAGCTCGAAGCCGTCCACTACCTGCAGGGGCCCTGCCTCGTCCTGGCCGGCGCGGGCTCGGGCAAGACCCGCGTGATCACGCACAAGATCGCGCGGCTGCTGCAGGCCGGCTACGCGCCGGGGCAGATCGCGGCCATCACTTTCACGAACAAGGCCGCCGAGGAAATGCGCGAGCGCGCCAAGGACCTGGTCGGCCCGCGTGCGGCCAAGCACCTGGTCATCAGCACCTTCCACTCGCTGGGCGTGCGCCTGCTGCGCGAGGACGGCCAGCGGCTGGGGCTGAAGCCGCAGTTCTCCATCCTCGACAGCGACGACGTGCTGTCCATCCTGCGCGATGCGGGCGGCACCACCGACGCCGCGCTGGCGCGGCGCTGGCAATGGGCCATCAGCCTGTGGAAGAACCAGGGCCTGACCAGCGAGCAGGCCGAGGCCGCGGCGCGGGACGACGACGAGCGCGTCGCCGCGCGGGTGATGAAGCTGTACGAGGAACGGCTGCTGGCCTACCAGGCGGTGGACTTCGACGACCTGATCGGCCTGCCGCTGAAGCTGCTGCAGCGCGACGCCGAGGCGCGCGCGAAGTGGCAGGACACGCTGCGCTACGTCCTCGTCGACGAGTACCAGGACACCAACGCGGTGCAGTACGAGCTGCTCAAGGCGCTGGTCGGCGAGCGCGGCATGTTCACCGCGGTGGGCGACGACGACCAGTCGATCTACGGCTGGCGCGGCGCGACCATCGAGAACCTCAAGCGCCTGCCGCAGGACTTCCCGCAGCTCAAGATCATCCCGCTGGAGCAGAACTACCGCTCCACCGGCAACATCCTGCGCGCGGCCAACAACGTCATCGCCGCCAATCCCAAGCTGTTCGAGAAGAAGCTGTGGAGCGAGTACGGCGACGGCGAGCCGGTGCGCGTGATGGAGTGCGACAACGAGGAGCACGAGGCCGAGCGCGCGGTGGCGCGCATCCAGTCGATCCGCGCCGGCGCGACCACGCAGGCGCCGGCCGAGTGGAGCGACTTCGCGATCCTCTACCGCGCCAACCACCAGGCCCGCGTGCTGGAGCAGGCGCTGCGCAAGGCGCAGATCCCGTACAAGGTGTCGGGCGGGCAGAGCTTCTTCGACCGCGCCGAGATCAAGGACCTGTGCGCCTGGCTGCGGCTGCTGGTCAACAACGACGACGACCCGGCGTTCCTGCGCGCGGTGACCACGCCCAAGCGCGGCATCGGGCACCAGACGCTGGCCAACCTGGGCGAGTTCGCCGCGAAGTGGAAGGTCAGCCTGTTCGAGGCGCTGTTCGCCGATTCGCTGTCCACCGCGGTGAGCGCGCGCGCGATCGGCTCGCTGCACGAGTTCGGCCGCTACGTGAACGACCTCGAGTACCGCTTCCGCCACACCCTGGGTGCCGAGGCGGCCAAGCCGGTGCTGCTCGAGTGGCTCAAGGAGATCGGCTACGAGCAGCACCTCTACGACGGCGAGGACAACGAGAAGATCGCCGCCAACCGCTGGCAGAACGTGCTGGACTTCATCGACTGGGTCGCGCGCCGCTGCGGCGGGCAGCTCGAGACCGAGGGCGGCATCACCGAGGAGACCGAGCGCAAGAGCATCCTCGAGGTCGCGCAGTCGATCTCGGTGATCCTGAGCCTGGCCGAGCGCGGCGGCGACAGCAACGTCGTGACGCTGTCGACGCTGCACGCCTCCAAGGGGCTGGAGTGGCCGCACGTGGTGCTGGTCGGCGTCAACGAGGGGCTGCTGCCCTTCAAGAGCGAGGACGAGGAGATGACGCCGCAGCGCCTGGAGGAGGAGCGTCGCCTGATGTACGTGGGCATCACCCGCGCGCGCCAGACCCTCGTGGTCAGCACGCTGCGGCGCCGCAAGAAGGGCCGCGAGTACGTGCAGGGCATCCCGAGCCGCTTCATCGCCGAGATGAAGCTCGACGAGAAGACCATGAAGGAAGACCCGCGCGAGAAGCTCAAGGCGCTGCGCGCCGAGTTCGCGCGGCGCGCGGCGCAGTCCAAGGCGGCGTAGCGCGCAAGGCGGGCTCCGGGTTCCTGCCCTGCCGGGCCGGGCCCGAAGATGCTAGAACGCGGGCAGCTTCACCACCGTCGCTCGTGCCGCATGCCCCGGACCCTCTCGCCCGATCCCCGCTGGTTGTTCCTTGCCGTCGTCATCAGCGCCGCGCTGACCATCGCCGGCGGCAGCGGCGGGCCGGGGCCCGGGTGGCTGCCGTGGGTCTTCAAGCCGCTGACCACGCTGCTGGTGATCGCCTACGCCGCGACCCGAGCGGGGGACGTGCCGCGGCGCCGGCGCTGGGTGCTGGCCGGGCTGGCATGGTCGCTGGCCGGCGACGTGGCGCTGCTGTGGCCGCAGTCCGGCTTCATCTTCGGGCTGGTGTCCTTCCTGATCGCGCACCTGTGCTACGTCGTCGCGTTCACGGCCACGACGCGGTTTGGCGCTTCCCCGTCGGCGTTCGCCACCTACGCGGTGGTGTCGGCGGCGATCCTGTCGCAGCTGTGGCCGCACGTGCCGGCGGGACTGCGGCTGCCGGTGCTGGCCTACGTCGTGTGCCTGGCGGCGATGGCCGCGCAGGCGGCCGCCTGGTGGTGGACCTGCCCGCCCGGCAGCGGCCGCCGCGGGGCGGGGCTGGCCGCGGTCGGCGGCGCGCTGTTCCTTGCATCGGACACGCTGCTGGCGTTCAACAAGTTCGCCGAGCCGCTGCCGCTGGCCTCGCTGTGGGTGCTGTCGACCTACTGGAGCGCGCAGTGGTGCATCGCCTCGGCGCTGCGCCCCCGCGCGGCCGGCTGAGGCGCACTGCCGCTACAGGAAGCCCAGCACCCGCTGGCTGCCGAAGTTGACGAGGTTGGGCAGGATCGCGTCGAGCTGGGCGTCGCTGGCGCCGAACCAGCGCAGCAGCGTCGCGGCGTACTGGTCCACGCTGGTGGTCGGGATCCAGCGGCCGTGCTGCTCCCATTCGTGCAGGCCCACGTCGTCCGGCCCGCCCAGCACCAGCGTCGGGTAGGTGCCGTAGGTGGTGCGGCCCTTGACCGCGCCGCCCAGCACCAGGTGGTGGTTGCCCCAGGCGTGGTCGGTGCCGGTGCTGTTGTTGGGCTTGAAGGTGCGGCCGAAATCGCTCTGCGTGAACAGCGTCACCTGGTCGGCGCGGCCGATCGCCTTCATCGCGTTGTGGAAGCACGCCAGCGCGTCGCCCAGTTGCTGCAGCAGCGCGGCATGCTGGCCCTGCTGCGGGTTGCCGCTGCTGACCTGGTTGCCGTGGGTGTCGAAGCCGCCCAGCTGCGCGAAGAAGATCTGTCGGCTGCCCTGCACGGTGGCGTTGCCGTGGATCAGCTTGGCGATCTGGTACAGCTGCTGGCCAATGCCGGTGCTGACCTTGCCGTCGGCGATCAGCGGGGCAAACGCCTGCGTGAGCGCCGCCGGGGCGTTGACGTCGCCCGGCTGGGTCTTGACCAGCGCGCCCAGGCGGTTCGCGGTCGCGAAGGCGTCGCGCTGCTGGCGCGCGTAGGCATCGAGCAGCTTGTTCTGGTGGCCATCGGCGTACAGCGCCTCGAGCGCCGTCTTGCGCGCCGCGATCGGCGCCCAGCTCAGGTCGCCCAGCCCCTCGATGCCGAAGGTGGCGCCGGGGCCCGGCAGCACCAGCGGCGCCTGCAGCTCAGACAGCCCGAAGCGGCTGTTGCCGCCCACCGAGATCACCGGGTTGGTGGTGCCCAGCACCGCCGCCGCACGTCCGCCCCAGCCGGTGCGGGTGTGCGCGTGTGTGGTGGCGCTTTCCCACAGCACCTGCTGGTCCGAATGCGAGAACAGGTTGTCCGGGATCAGCGGCGAGGAGGCGGGCGCGGACCGGTACTCGCTCTTGGTCAGCGGCCGGTACAGCGGGCCGACGTTGAACACCGGCGCCAGCGCGCCTTCGTTCCAGGCGTCGGCCAGCGCCGACAGTGCCGGGTGCAGGCCGTAGTCGGTGCCGCTCAGGCGCAGCAGGGCCGACTGCGGCAGGGCCAGCGCGCCGCGCACGCCGGCGTACTGGTTGTAGCGCGTGGTGTCGAGCGGCACGATGGTGTTCATGCCGTCGTTGCCTCCGTACAGGAACACGCACACCAGCGCGCGGTAGTCCGCGGTCTGCGCGGCGCTGGGCGCGATCATCAGGCTCGTCAGGCTGGTCACGCCGAAGGCCGAGGCCAGCGTGCTGCCGGCGCACTGCAGCCAGCGGCGCCGGTTCATCGCCAGCCCGGGGGCGGGGGAAGACAGGGGCTTGCTCATCGTCTGGGCCTCACCGGATCACGTGGTACTGCGGGGCGCTGAACACCAGGTAGGCGGCGGTCTTGACGCGGTTGCGCAGGTGGCTGTTGTCGCGCGTGGGGTTGAACGCCGCCACCGCATTGATCACCTGGCTGCGCGCCTGCGGCGGCAGCGCCTGGCCCAGCGCCAGCCGCGAGAGCCGGTCGACCAGCCGGGCCGGATCCTCCGCGTCGGCATCGAAGGGCGACAGGTCCACCTTGGTGCCGATCGCGTCGGGCACGCTGCCGTTGGGCTGCGAGCCGCCCCAGTTGACGAGGTAGTTCACGTAGTTGATGCGCTGCAGGGCGCCGTTGGCGTTGTGGATGCCGAAGGCCGGACCGACCAGCCCGGTGCCCGGCACGGGGTAGTCCGGCGGGTAGAAGTTGAACACCGACGGGGCGCGGAACACGTGCTGGCGCAGCGTGTCGCCCCACCACCAGCCGAGCGCGTCGCCGTCGGTGCGGCCGTTGAGCGCGCGCAGCACGCCGGCCATCACCTGCGCCGGCTCGCGCAGGCGCCCGAAGTCGTTGCCCGGCGACTCGTTGCGTGCTTCAGGGTCAAGCAGGATGGCCGCCACCGTGGCGCGCAGGTCGCCGCGCTGGCCGTTGCCGAAGCCCTGGAAGCGGCCGCTCGCGAAGGCGCTGGCCACGCGCTGCACGTAGGCGGGCGAGGGGTTGCTGGTCACCAGGTGCTGGATCAGCTGCTTGCCGATGAAGGGCGCGATGTTGGGGTGCTGCATCAGGCTGTCGAGCACCGCCTCGAGCGCCTGCGGGGCAGTGTGCCCGGCCGGCAGCGAGACGCCGGACAGCAGCGTGCGCGGCTGCGTGTCGTGGAACGCCTCCACCGGCACCATGTCGCCCTCGTAGTAGCGGCAGTTGGTGCCGCGCGGCCAGCAGCCCCAAGGCGTGGCGCCGCCGGGCGGGTAGGTCCAGCCGGTCAGCGCGTAGGCGTAGGCGCGCACCGTCTCGTTGTCGTAGGTGGGCTGGCAGCTGCCGCCCTTGAGCGTGCCGTCGGCGTTGAGCTGGCAGGTGCCGATCGAGAACAGCTGCAGCAGCTCGCGCGCGAAGTTCTCGTTCGGCGCGGCCTTGTCGTTGTTGACGTTGTCCAGGTAGTCGCCCATCACCGGCGACAGCGCCACCTTGCGCAGCACGTTGCGGTAGTTGCCGAACGCCTCGTCGAGCAGCATGTTGTGGTAGTTGCGCAGCCCGTAGGTGCCTTCCACCTCGAGGTTCGACACCACCACGATCTGCTGCAGCGCGAACGCCACGCGCTGGCGCAGCTGGTCCGGCTTCTCGACCGCGTTGCGGTAGAAGTCCCACACCAGCGGGATGCTGGACGACCAGTCGCGCCAGCAGTTGGGGCCCCGCCCGTCGCAGAAGCTGCCCGAGCCGGTGTACTGGTGCACCGCGCCGTTGCCGCCGCTGGTGTAGCGCGACCTGGGCGCGGACATCTGCAGCGCGATCCAGCGCGCCGGGCCCTGGGTGCGGATCTCCTCGATCAGCGCCTCGGTCGGCCCGAAGCTGGCCTGGTCGGCCAGCCGCACCGCGTCGCGCAGCGTGGTCGGCTGCGCTTGCGGCAGCCCGCCGCTCGAGCCGGTGCCTCCACCGCCGCCGCCACTGCCGCCTTGCTGCGGGGGCGCAGTGTCACTTCCGCTGCCGCTTCCCCCGCCGCCGCAGGCGGCCAGCAGCGCGGCGAGCCCCAGCGCCAGCAGCGCATGGCGCCCCCGGCGCCGGATGTCGTTGTGCGCGATATGCGTGCGTTCCAAGTGTGACCCTCCGGCAGGAATGCGTCGGTCCTGCCTCAATTCGTCAACTGCCACTGACAAATGCAGTCCACTGCGCAACCGGGTGTTTCCGGCGCGGGGTGTTCAGGCGCGCGGGGTTACGGTTTGGCGCGGGCGGGATCGTGGTTGCAAGATCAAGGCCGATTTCCTGCCGGTACAAGGCTGCCCCACGGGGGCGGGGCTGGGGGTCGAAGCCCTTGAGGCAAGGGGTCGATCCCCGCTCGCGCGGGGAAGACGGCCGCCGCCTGCAGCGCATGCGCGAGCGGCTGGGTCGATCCCCGCTCACGCGGGGAAGACATGGTGCACGCCTTTGCTTCGTAAGGTGCGGGGGGTCGATCCCCGCTCACGCGGGGAAGACTCACCATCACGCCGGCAGACCGCGACCGCTCGAGGTCGATCCCCGCTCACGCGGGGAAGACCAGCGGGGCAATGCAGACATCGCCCTGCTGGTGGGTCGATCCCCGCTCACGCGGGGAAGACAGCCTGCGCATCCCGTTGATCTGGTCCTCGTCGGGTCGATCCCCGCTCACGCGGGGAAGACGTCGCGAGGCGCAACTGCTCGTGCAGCCGCTCGGGTCGATCCCCGCTCACGCGGGGAAGACCAGACGGCGGGCCGGACGCCTCGATCTCGTCAAGGTCGATCCCCGCTCACGCGGGGAAGACGCTTCGTCAGCCGCGCTGCCAACGCCGTTGGCAGGTCGATCCCCGCTCACGCGGGGAAGACACGGATAGCCACATCGCGCCCGTATCGTCGTGGGGTCGATCCCCGCTCACGCGGGGAAGACATCGTCGTGCGGATATTGACGTGGCCAAGTCGGGGTCGATCCCCGCTCACGCGGGGAAGACCGTTTGCGTGTGCGCATCCAGACCTTGCAGACGGGTCGATCCCCGCTCACGCGGGGAAGACCTATTTGATCCCGATTATTTCCAGCGATCAGGAGGTCGATCCCCGCTCACGCGGGGAAGACCACTTCGACTGGGTGATGCCGGAGCGCCCGAGCGGTCGATCCCCGCTCACGCGGGGAAGACGTGAGCTGGTGGCAGCTGCTGCTCTTGTGCTGGGGTCGATCCCCGCTCACGCGGGGAAGACACGTTGGTGATGTTGTTGGCGACCGTGTCCAGGGGTCGATCCCCGCTCACGCGGGGAAGACCGACTTCTCGTGCTTCCCCTTGTGCGGCCCACGGGTCGATCCCCGCTCACGCGGGGAAGACGCCAAATCGGTGCTGGATGCGGGCTGGAGCGCGGGTCGATCCCCGCTCACGCGGGGAAGACACGACGGGCGCGAAATCGACTCCGTCTTCAATAGGTCGATCCCCGCTCACGCGGGGAAGACCGCCGGTGGGACAAACTGGCGGCGCTCAAGATGGGTCGATCCCCGCTCACGCGGGGAAGACGCGCTGAAGGCGAAGGACTGGATCGCAGAGCACGGTCGATCCCCGCTCACGCGGGGAAGACAGACCGACATAGGCCGCCAGCCGTCGCGCAGCGGGTCGATCCCCGCTCACGCGGGGAAGACAAGCGGCAGCGCTTCCTGAAGCGCAAGAGCTGGGGTCGATCCCCGCTCACGCGGGGAAGACCGAAGGGCCATCCAGGCGAGCCAATAGCGGCAGGGTCGATCCCCGCTCACGCGGGGAAGACCAGCTCCCTCAAGCGCTCCTGCACGTCAGGTCGGGTCGATCCCCGCTCACGCGGGGAAGACTGCCACGGAATGGCGTCGCCGTCATGCCTACGGGGTCGATCCCCGCTCACGCGGGGAAGACGGCGTGCAAGACGTGCCGAAGGCGGTGGGTGAGGGTCGATCCCCGCTCACGCGGGGAAGACGTCATCAACGACATCACGCGGCGGCAGGCCGCGGGTCGATCCCCGCTCACGCGGGGAAGACAACTGCACGCGTGGGATTGCGGGATAGTCGGGGGGTCGATCCCCGCTCACGCGGGGAAGACAGCCGTCCGAAGATCCGCTCGCCTCGATACTGCGGTCGATCCCCGCTCACGCGGGGAAGACGTACGCAGACCCCAGCGGCAAACCGACGCGGGAGGTCGATCCCCGCTCACGCGGGGAAGACGGCGGGACGCCGAATTTCGTGCATGTCAGCGAGGGTCGATCCCCGCTCACGCGGGGAAGACAGCTTCGGGCCGATGGCTACACCTTCCGCTTCGGGTCGATCCCCGCTCACGCGGGGAAGACCACAGCGCACGCGAGTGGGAGTCGCCGGCGCAGGGTCGATCCCCGCTCACGCGGGGAAGACGGACGCTGCCGAGGTTTTGACGATGAAGCCCCAGGTCGATCCCCGCTCACGCGGGGAAGACAGGCGCGCGGCAATCTCTCGCGCGCGGCGGGCGGGTCGATCCCCGCTCACGCGGGGAAGACACGTCCATCTCGACCGGCTGGCCAGTCACCGGAGGTCGATCCCCGCTCACGCGGGGAAGACTTCGTCTCGCCCAGGCAGGTGCTGACGAACCCGGGTCGATCCCCGCTCACGCGGGGAAGACGCCGGGGCGCAGGACATCGACCTTGAGCAATACGGTCGATCCCCGCTCACGCGGGGAAGACAGGCGCGCGGCAATCTCTCGCGCGCGGCGGGCGGGTCGATCCCCGCTCACGCGGGGAAGACCGCTACCCAAGCGCGTGGTCGACCTTCGACCGCGGTCGATCCCCGCTCACGCGGGGAAGACCAGCTCGCGCAGCCGCTCTTGCACGTCAGGTCGGGTCGATCCCCGCTCACGCGGGGAAGACCAGATCAAATCCGCCACCGGCAACCGCGGCACGGGTCGATCCCCGCTCACGCGGGGAAGACGTTGTAGACGGCCCAAGGGGTTGCTGCCATGTGGGTCGATCCCCGCTCACGCGGGGAAGACTTGCCGATCGCCCGGCGCAGGCCCTTGGCGGCGGGTCGATCCCCGCTCACGCGGGGAAGACCTAGGTCGGTGCCAGGCCGTGCTGGCGCGCCTGGGTCGATCCCCGCTCACGCGGGGAAGACGTCATCACGCGCCGCCAGCTCTTGCCGCAGGCGGGTCGATCCCCGCTCACGCGGGGAAGACTCCGCCTTGGACATGCGCTGGTGCGGGCCGGGGGGTCGATCCCCGCTCACGCGGGGAAGACAACCTAGGGGAAACCCTGACCCGCATCGGGGGAGGTCGATCCCCGCTCACGCGGGGAAGACCCGCAGCCACGACGCCGGATCGGACACGCTCAGGGTCGATCCCCGCTCACGCGGGGAAGACAGGGGCAACGGTGGCGATTGTTGGCTTTGGCCGGGTCGATCCCCGCTCACGCGGGGAAGACGGCGCGGTGGAGATCCATGTGCAGAAGGTGAAGGGTCGATCCCCGCTCACGCGGGGAAGACGTCAGCGGCCCGGCATCACGACGCGACAGCCGGGGTCGATCCCCGCTCACGCGGGGAAGACGCATGGTCGGCTTCACGCGCTATGTTGTGTACAGGTCGATCCCCGCTCACGCGGGGAAGACTCCATGTCCCGGGATGCCCGTGACCACGACAAGGGTCGATCCCCGCTCACGCGGGGAAGACCATACGAAGCCCGCCACCGAGCGGGCTTTGTCGGGTCGATCCCCGCTCACGCGGGGAAGACCCCTTCTCGCCGATGATCGCCATATCGATGGGGGGTCGATCCCCGCTCACGCGGGGAAGACACAAAACCCTGGGCCTCGCGGATGACTGGGACAGGTCGATCCCCGCTCACGCGGGGAAGACAGGGCGACGGTGCACGCATTCACGTGGGGGTCAGGTCGATCCCCGCTCACGCGGGGAAGACCGAGCCGGGGCAGGCCGACCCGTTTGCCGAGCGGGTCGATCCCCGCTCACGCGGGGAAGACACGCCGTCGGCAAAGTGCACGGCGTCCTTGTGGGGTCGATCCCCGCTCACGCGGGGAAGACCAGCGCATCAACGCGCAGCTGCGCGGCATCCAGGGTCGATCCCCGCTCACGCGGGGAAGACACCACCAGGCCCGGCCAGCGCACGCGCACGTTGGGTCGATCCCCGCTCACGCGGGGAAGACGCCTGGGCGTCCTGCAGCGCCTTGGCGGCGTAGGGTCGATCCCCGCTCACGCGGGGAAGACCGCCCAGCGGCGTGACTGCAGCAGCCGCCAACGGGTCGATCCCCGCTCACGCGGGGAAGACGGCGCTTGGCGACATCGAGCAGCGTCGGGTTGTGGTCGATCCCCGCTCACGCGGGGAAGACGCCAGCGCACGCAGGTCCAGCAGCAGCGGTCGGGGTCGATCCCCGCTCACGCGGGGAAGACAGTCGCCCAGCAGCGAATTCGAGGCGTACAGCAGGTCGATCCCCGCTCACGCGGGGAAGACTTGTCGAGCATCACGCGGTCGACGATCGCTTGCGGTCGATCCCCGCTCACGCGGGGAAGACAGCGCCTCGGGGGTCGTGAAGATGATCCGGCAGGGTCGATCCCCGCTCACGCGGGGAAGACAAGTCGTAGTGCGCCTTCTCGAGCTTGCCCTCGGGTCGATCCCCGCTCACGCGGGGAAGACTCTCCAGTCTAACCTCTTGACTGCAAAGAGAAAACTGACTTGTTAAGGAGCGGCCGAGGGCGCCGGTCGACGTGCCAGAACCAGGCCATCGACGTCCACGAACTCGATCGGCGGGCTGCCGAGCGTACGAACGGCCTGTCCGCCAGGGATCTCGCGTTCCTGCCAGATCATGATGATCGATGCCTCGTGCTCGTTCGGAAACCACTCCTTGAGCACGTCCCATACCCGCTCCCGCACGGCGGGGGAGATCCGAGGCGCGCTGTACACGCCGGGGGCGAGTTCCAGCATGGCCGAGGCGAGGAAGCCTCGCACGCGTGAGGAAACGTTACGCGTCACCACCACGGTCATCGACATCGAAAAGCTCCTTGATCCTGTCGATCATGCGAGGGATGAGCTTTTCCTGCCGGAACAGCCTGGCTGCCCGGCGTCGCACTTCCCGCTCCAGGTTGTCCGCCTTGCCGTCCTGGCAGGCACGAACCGCACCGAAGGCGAGGGGAAGCGTCAGGTCGACGCGATACAGGTCGGCGACATCGAGCGTGAATGCGTTGCTCGAATCCTCATGGATGAAGCCCAGCGGTGGCAGGGCACCGACCGCCGCCACGGCCAGGTCCGCGGCGGCTTCGACGAACGTCGCCGCATGGTTGAGCGCCTGATTGGGGAGGTCTGCAGCCTGGGGGTTCTGGCGATCGTATCGACGTCCGTCCCACTGGATGCCGAACCGTTGCGCGGCCAGCCTGTAGCTTTCCTTGATCCGGGCTCCTTCGATGCCACGCAAGGTCTCGATGTCCCGATGGGGGAGCACGCGCCCGAAGCGCCAGGCATACAGGCGCCGGGCGGTATCGAGCCGGCGCTTCGGGTCGGCCCAGCGTTCTGCATGGGCACGTGCGACGTCCGAACGTCCTTGGCCCAACGGCGGAGCGGTGTAGCTCTTGACGCCACCCTCGCCGACGGCGGCGATGAGCACGCCATGGCGTGCACACAGGCGCAGCACGTCCTGCGTGATGCTGGTGCCGGGGCCCAGGAGGATCATCGACACCGCCTGGTACGGGATCGCGTAGTCGCCGGCATCCAGGGTTTCGCTGCGTGCGGCAATGAACCGCAACGTGCCGTCTTCCACCGACAGTCGACCGTATTCCAGCCACAGCAGGCCGTGGCGGTCTGCGTGCGGGATGCGCGAGGCGGCCAGCCCGAGCCGCCCATGCAGCAGGCCAGGCCCGGAACTCATCGCGGCGGCGACAGCAGCACCATGCCGTAGCCGAAGGCCCGATGGCGTCCGATGCCGCGGGCCAGCAAGCCGGCAAACCGATCCCCGTCCCGCACGATGGCGTTTGCCGCAAAGAGCGCCTGGGGACGTTCGACGATCCGCAGTCGGTTGGGGCCATTGCGCGCACGCCGCACCATGCGCGTGCGTGCGCTCATGCCGAGGACCGTCACCTCCTCGAGCTCGACGGCGTCCTTGCATTGTTCGGCGAACCAGTCCCGGTACACCTCGGTGCGCGTCGGGGTCTGTTCCCCCGTCCGGTCGAGGGCCCGCAGGTACAGGTCTTTCTCCTCGTCACCCTTGCGTGCCACCGGACAGGTGAGCACCTCCAGGTGCAAGCGCTGCCCGGTGCGCCACGAGGTTGGCATCGGTTTGCCCAGCACGCCGGAGGGATCCAGCGCAGCCCAGGCTTGCGGGGAGGCGAAGGCCTGGGCCCGCTCCAGCAGTTGGCTCGCGGGGGTGTTCGCGTAGCCCAGGACTTCGTGCCGCCTGTCCAGGTAGCGGAACGGCTTGGGTGCCAGCTCGCCGAACAGGGCGGTCAGCCATGCGTGCAAGGTATAGCCCAGGTCATCGTCCGCCTGGACGATGCCGTGCTCCCGTGCGAAGCGCAGCAGCTGGGGGGGCGACACGGGAATGCGGATGAGGTGCAGCGCGCTCATCGTGCGACCTCCAGGGGGCCTACGGCGTATCGTTCACTGCCGCGATGGATGTTCTGCGTCCAGTCGCGCAGGTCGTAGCGCTCCTCGAACGTCTTGCCCTCGCCCTCGCCACGCGGCCACAAGGCCAGGATGGGCGAAGGCCGCCGGCGCGGTCCGATGTCGGCCAAGGGCTCGGCTTCCAGGGCAGCTTTCACGCCGGCCGCTTGGCGTCGGCCGATCAGCAGAGGGGCGGCCGGGAGGCAGGGCTTGCGGCCGATGAAGAGCGGACGGGCCGGCGTGCGCAGGGCGGCTTCGAGCGCATCCAGTGTTGGTGCTCCGTCGCCGTCCAGCGCAATGGCCACGGTGGCCACGCCATTGGCCCAGTGGTCGCGCCGACGTGGGTGCGTGCCGGTGGAGGCGGTGCCCCCTTTGCGGTCTTCGCGCTGCCCCCGGGTGGTCCACCCCGTGTCCATCATGAAGTCCTGCCCCAGGTCCACGGTCTGGTACTCGGTCAGCAATTCGGGCTCGGCGTCCCAGCGGGCTGCAAAGCGCAGCCGCGCCTGCAGTGCCTGCAAGCGGCCGGTATCCCGGTGATCCCAGCCGAGCGCATTGCCGAGCAGGCCGACGAGCATGGACCGAGCGGGAAACCGCCAGGTCGGGTTGATCTGGTCCACGGTCACTGCACCGAAGCTCATCAGCGGTGCGTCGAGTCGAAGCAGCAGGCAGTCCATGGCTCAGGCCCACAGGGCATCGAGGATGGCACCAACGGCCGCTTCGACAGGCTGCTGTGTCACGGCTGTGGACAACGGCAACGTCGTCGACAGCTGGCGCTGGGACTGGATGCCGTGCATGGCATCGAGCTTGTCCAGGTAGGACAGCATGCGTTCTGCAGCTTGCTGGCGTACGTCCCCCTTGGCAGGGACGGCTTCGAGGAACGCGTTGGCCAGCGATCGCGGCTGTGCCGTCCCGGCCTCGAGCAACAGCAGGTCGGCCCATGCATAGGGCGCCGTGCTGCCTTTCTTGGCACCGGGGCTTTGACGCACGATGCTGTCGACCAAGGCGGCCAACACCCGCTTCGGTGTGGTCGAATCCTGCTGGCGCCAGTCGCGGGGTTCACAGCCGGTGAGGTTGGAGACCAGCAGCGGGACGTCCACCGCGACGTAACCGTAGTACACGCCTGCCCCGAGTTCCGCCTGGTTGGCGTGCGCGGCGCCTGTTTCGTCGTCGCGGTTGAGATCGTCGACGACGGTGAAGTAGTCCATCTCGGTGTTGGCTGCATGGACCGTGAAAGCGTGGGCGACGTGCACCGGGGCGTCGACGCGTGCCAGCAGGTCGGAAGTGACCATGCGTCCGAACAGCGCGGCGGTGAGACCTGCGGCGGACTTGCTCATGGCCGCCAGGTTCTGCCTTTCATCCTTCGACTGTAGCCGCTCGGCCAGGGCCTTGGCGGGTTCGCTCTGGTGGCTGGCATCGACCAGCATTTGGACGAAATACTCAGCTTCGCGCAGGCCGAACAGGATAGGTTGACTGAGGTGCCCGTCTTCGTTGACACCGCCCTTGATCACGGCCTTGGCGAGCAGTTCGATCAGTGAAGCCGCCAATGCCTTATCCACGCCTGCTGCCTCGGCACGCGGGAGCACGGTGCGGGTGAAGAAGGAACGGGTCCGCAGTCCGTCGGGCAGGTCCGGAAGCTGCTCTGTCAGATCGTCACGCCAGTGGCGTTTGAGGCATTGCGAGGACACGCGCAGGCGGGTTGCGTTGCCGAAGGGAATCCGCTTGGCCAGGCCGGCATCGTCGCGGTTGAGCAGGCTGGCGGGATAGGCAGTGAGCGTGTGGATCTGCAGGAACATCGGGTTCACTCCTTGGCGAGGTCTCGGGGCAGATGACGGAAGAAGGCTTGTGCGATGCGCCGGCAGGCGCGTTCGTGGGCCTGAGGGTCGGTGGTGAGGAGAAACAGGGCAGCGTCGAGCCAGTCGAAGCTTTCGTTCCGCGCTGCCAGGAAGCGCGCGGTGCTCATGAACAGCTCGATTCGCAGCTCCTCGGGCGCCGCCAGCAGTCGCTCGAGCCGGGCTTCGGCGTAGCCGGACTCGGCCAGCGCGCGCCCGAGCGGACGGTCCGGGCGGTGTGAGGCAGCGCCGAGCGCGGCCACGCCCCAGGCGAGCGTCATCCAGGCCGGGGTCTGACTTTCCGCGGGCAGCTCGTCCCCGAGATGCCGCAGCCACAACCGGTAGAAGGCCAGAGGGACGGGCTGTCCGGGAGCCCAGCGCTTCAGCGCGGCGCGGTCGCCTGCGGGGTAATGGGCGTGGCCGACCACGCCGGCCAGCCGTCCGATCGTGGCGGCAAGTGATGAATCGCCGGTCTGGGGCGTTGCAGATGGCGTCATGCGGTGGTCTCCTCTTCGGTCTCGGTGCGATGGGGAGCGTTGGACGATGTCGTCGGGAACTGCTTCTTCCTGAGGCTGCCGATGAAGGCGCTTTGGGACTGGATCAGTGCGCGCATGCGTCGGTTCGACGGCACAGGCAGGCGCGTGTGGGCGTCATCGAGCAGCGATTGCGCAAGTTGCAGCAGCACGTCGCACCAGTCCTGCCGGACTCGATCGTGGTCTTCCTCGGCACCACGCCAGAGCGTCGGGAAGTACAGGCTTTCCCAGCGCTTGCCGAACTGGGATGAAGTTCGGCTGACCCACGCCTTGACGGCGTCGCGGTCGAAATCGGCCTTGTCGGGGCCCCCTTCCGCGTAGACCGTCAGGGCAGTGCGCAGGGCGGCCGCGACCACGGTGGCGTCAGACAGCAGGGACTGGGCGAGGTGCGCGAGCGTGTCGCGACGTTCCCGTGTGAGCAGGGCCTGGCGCGCTTTCGCGGGAATCGGCAGCTCGATCCGGTGGAAGCCCTCGGTCTTGCCTTGCCCACGCACCAGGACACTCGCAACGAACCAGCCCGGTTCGTTGCCGGGCCGAGGGCGCTGCAAGGGGGTGAGCTCGTAGCCTTGCTCGAACAGCAGCGCAGTGAGCCGCTCCGGAGTGAAGCCGCCCGCCGGCAAGGTGAGCGCGGAACGCCCTTTCTTCTTGTCCTCGGCGTTCAGCGGAATCCACGGGTCTCCCACGTCGCCACTTTCCAGGTTCTTCGGCCCGATCTGGCGAGCACTGCTGGTGGCACCCAGCGCCAGGATCTGGCCATCCTCGGCACGGTGCAGCCGGACTGGCCGTGCTGCTTCGATGAACCATGGCTCCAGATCCTGCAGCATGTACTGGTGGGTGCTGCGATCCCAGTGCTTGATCCAGGTGAGGACAGGGCCACGGCTGCGAAAACCGTGGGCGGCCTGGACGGAGGCGCGCATCAGCACCAGCTGCTGGACGTCGTCGGCGAAACGCCGGGAAGGGTGGAGACTGGGGGTCCAGGCGACGATCGGGCGGCTGCCGTAGCCTCCGTTCATCCGGACGACGCCGTATTTGCCGGACCCAAACACACCGCTTGTGGTTTGACATAGCGTTAGTGCGTAAAGCCACGCATCCATCTCTTGTGGAGCAATCCGGCTTTTCTTGACGTCGTGGTTCTTGGCGGTAACCAGCACGTCCAATTCGTCCGGCGTTGTGGCTTTCGGGTCTAAAACCAAGACGCCGCGTTTTACCTCGCCCCCGTAGTCAGCAGCGTCCTCATCCCAGCCACGCCATGGATGCTGCAGGAACGCCGGCTTGGTGACGTCTTCCACCACCAGGCTCCAGGCCGTCGGTTCGCCTTCGGCCAGGTCGAGCAAACCGTCATGCCAGTAGGCGGGGTCGTCCGGCAGGGCCGGGGTGGGGTGCCGTGCCTGAATGCTCGCGGCCAGCTGCACGAGGAACACATGCCACGGGTCGGTCTGGTGGGCGCGCAGGCCGGTGTAGCCGTCGACCTGGCCGGCGGCAAGCCAGGCCAACAACATGGGCAGGTTGACGGTGCGCTCGCCTGCCGGCGTTCGCACACCGATCAGTTCGTCGGTGAGCAGGTCATGCATCGTCCTTCTCCAGACCAAAACGCGTGTAGCGAAAGTTCTGTGTCCCGAGGGAGAACCGGAACCCTTCCGGGGTGGGTTCGGCGGCGATCACTTGCGGGAGATCGCCTTCCGGCAGCCAGTGCGCGGGGACCTGGACACGCGCGATCGGGGTGCCGAAAGGTGAGCGGCAAGGCGTCATCAATGGCACGTCCGCCGTCGGGCGTCCGAGGCGGGTCACGACCCGCTCGGACTTGTCGGGGTAATGCAGGTCGCCGAAAGGTTCGTCTTTCAGCACGGCGGCGAATGCAGCGCGCAGTTCGGTCAGCCGTGATCCTTCCAGCCAGCGGACGTGGGGCATCCACTCGGATGGCAATTGCGCCCAGGCGTCCGTGTGGGTCGTGGCTTCGATCAGAAGGCGGTTGTCGTCCGGCAGGCGCAGCTGAGGGTGGTTGGCGAGTTCCTCCAGCGTGCGCTGCAGCACGCGGCCGTCGTCGTAGACGGAGCCCAGGCCGGCGGGGCCACACAGCGTGCCGTCTTGCCGCAGGAAGCTTGCCAGCGGGGCCGACGGAACGCGGACGCAGGCCCGTGGCAATGCATGAGCCTGAGGGCGAGCGCTACGCGCGTGCCGGTGCAGGCGGCCGAAACGCTGCAACAGCACGTCCATCGGCGCCAGGTCGGTGACGAGCCAGTCGGCGTCGATGTCCAGGCTCTGCTCCAGTGTCTGCGTGCCGATCAGCAGCAGCGGGCCATCAGGGGAGCCCTTGCCCAACGCGGCGCTCACCTGGGCGTCGAGCCGTTCGCGGTCTTCGCGCGTGAAGCGGCCGTGATGGGGACAACGTGTTCCTTCGACGGCAAAGAGTGCAGGCAACAGCTCGGGGACGGTGGCAGCCAGGTGCTCCTCGATCCGGCGCATCAGGGCATTGGCCCGGGCCACCGTGTTGCAGACCACCAGTACGCGGGCACCCTGCTGCAGTGCTTCCGCCAGTGCCGGCAACAGGGCCGCATCGTCGGTCAGGGTGGGGCTGAGCGTCACCTCGACCTGCTTGCTGGGCCGGGCGACAGGCACGGCACGGGTGTCGGCCAGCGTGCTCAGTGCAGGGTACGGACGTGCCACCGCCTGTGGCAGGGGCAGCGCAGGACGCTGGAAAAACGCCGCTGCAGCCGATTCACCGAGCGTGGCGGAAAGCAGCAGCACCCAACCACCGCGGCGCAGGTGGCCCTCGATCAGGATGCGCAGCACCTCGCGCATGTAGGTGTCTGAGGCGTGCACCTCGTCGACCACCAGCAGGTGCCGGTCCAGGCACACGGAGCGCAGCAGGCTGTGCTTGACCTGCAACACCGACAGCAGGGCCTGGTCGATGCTGCCGACGCCGATGGGGGCCGCCAGGAATCGTTTGGGGCGCTCGGCCGACCACAGCTGTTCGCGCTGTCGGTCGCGCGGGCTGTCGTCCCACAAGGTCCCGGCAGGATCGGGCAGGACGGGTTGGCCATCCGCCTTGGCATAGCCGGGGACGGCGAGCAGCACGGGGCTGGGGCGGGTGTCGGGTTCGAAGGCGGCTTCCACGGCGTGGAGCACCCGGCCATACAGCTCACGGGCCGCCACCCGGGTGGGCAGGGCGAAGTACAGGCCGTCGACCTGCTGCTCGGCGTACAGCCGGAAGAACCATGCCAGCGCGGCTTCGGTCTTGCCCGACCCGGTGTCCGACTCCACCAGCAGCAAGCGGCTGTGCTCGTTTGCCTGCAGGGTCTGCGCGAGGGTCGCCTGCAAGGGCGTGGGCTCGAAACCGAAGGTCTCGCGGAAACCCTTGAGGTGCCGAGTCGAAGGGGGGAGCAGACCGATGGTGGTCAGTGCCCGCTCTGCCGCGGCGCGCGCCAGGGTGGCCCGGTCTTCGTCCGCCGAGGCACGGTAAGGGAAGAACTGCGTGTCCGATCCGATCCAGTCAGCCAGCATCACCAGCCCGGCAAAACGTTGCTGCAATGCCGGTGTGGCATCCAGTGCCGGGGCATCGTGATCGAAGGCCGCGGGAAACAGGCGACGCACGGCCCGAGCGAGTGCTTCCACGCCCTGCATGGGGGTCACATCGCCGGCGGGGCGCCAGAGCCCTGCCAGCCGGCCGCCGGCAGCGTTGTAGTCGTTCAGCGAGACCGGACGGCCGTGGTGCGAGATGGCGGCCAGCAGCATGGCTGAGGCGGCTTCCTCGGTGGCGGTGAACCACCCACAGATCTCGACCAGCAGTTCCCGCCAGGCGGGCGGCCATTCGTCGTGCAGCTCATGCAGCAGCGCGACCGCTTCCAGCACGTGGCCGGCGGTGTCCTTGGCTTGGGGGTCGGCCTTGGCCTGGAAGCCGCGGTTGCACTTGCCGATGTCGTGGAGGAAGGCGACGACCGCGAGCCGGTCCTTGACCCGGGGATCGTTGATCCCCAGGCGGGCGAGCCGTTCGATGTCCAGCAGCCGCCGGAACACGAGCGCGACGTCCAGGCAGTGGTCGACGAGTGGATGACGTCTGCCGTCGGGACTGCACTTGCCCCAGAACTGCAGCCCGGGTGGTGAACTCATATCTCCTCCTTGAGACGGTCCTGTGCGTTCGGCTGATGCTCCCATTCCCCAGGCTCACAGCGTGAGCCCAGCCGCAGCAGCCCCTGGCGGAGCCGCTTCACCACCTCTTCTGCGAGCTCGGGCGGCGCGAGCACCTCGACGTCAGGGACGTGTCGAAGGATGTCCATGACCAGCTCGCGCGGGTCGGTGTAGGGCACCTCCAACACCCAGCAGCCGGTGTGGTCCCGGCGTCCGCGCTGTTCGGGGTGCCAGTGCTCGGCTGCCACCCAGCGGGATTTCTCCGGTGAAAAACGCAGCACGGCCCAGCGCACCTCGGTGCCGGCGAAGATGCCGTAGCCGGCACCAAGCACGTGGTCCAGCCTTTCCGGTGGCAGGTCGATGGCCGGTGTTGCCAGGATGTCGACCGCGGTGATCGCGTCGACGCTGAAGGTGCGCAGGGCTCCGCGGGTGTGACACCAGGCGTCGAGGTACCAGTTGTCCCGGTAATGTGCGAGGCGCTGGGGCGACAGCTCGCGTTCGTTGGTTTCGTCTCGCGCCCGGTGGTGGTAGCGCACGCGGATGCGCTTGCGCTGGAGCACGGCGCTGCCGATGGCCTGGAAGTGCGGCAGGTGGATCTTCCGTGCGGCATGCGGCAGCACGCGGATGTGGCGGGCCAGGTCGGTACCGGGTGGAACGCCGCGATCCAGCGCGCGTTCGATGCGTTGGCGCAGCGGTTCGATGTGGGGGCCGAGCAGTCCGCCGACATCCAGCTGCGCGAGCAGGTGTTGCATCGTCAGCAGCGCATGCAGCTCCTGCGCGCTGAACCACAGCCCGGGCAGTTCGTGGCGCATACCGGAAGACGATTGACTCTTGTCAAGACGCCAGCCGCCCCCCTCCTTGTCCCAGACGATGGGGACCTCAAGCCGGTCGCGCAGCAGGGCCAGGTCGCGCTTGAGGGTGGCCGGCGAGATCTCGAGCGCCCGCAGCACGGCGTCGCGCTTCACGCAGCGTCCGCTGTCGAGCCACGTCTTGAGCTTGTACAGGCGCTCGGTCTGGCCCATCCCCGTCTCTCACCGTCCGGAATCTTTTTGTCACAAAGACCTTACTGCGAGCGGGGGGCCAGCGGCTATCCCCCTTGGGAGTGATCGCCAGCGTGAAAAAAGCCCTCGGGGACTCGCGTCCGCGGGGGCGGGCAAGGGCAGGCGTGGTGCGCTTACTGCTTGATCGCTTCGATCTGGATCAGCACGCGCACGTTGTCCGGGGCGACGGCAGGCAGGCCGTAGTTGATGCCCCACTGGCTGCGCTGGATGGTGGCCTCGAAGTCGCCGCCGCAGGCCTCGCGCTTGAGCATCGGGTGTTCGATGCAGGCGAAGTTGGTGGCCTTGAACGTGACCGGGTGGGTCTTGTCCAGCAGCGTCAGGTTGCCGGTGACTTCGGTCAGCTGGTCGCCGTTGAAGACGAACTTGTCGGCGACGAACTTGGCGGTCGGGAAGGCGCCGGTCTTGAACAGGTCGTCGCTCTTGAGGTGACCGTCGAAGCGCGGCACGCCGCTGTTGACCGAGGTCATGTCGATCGTGAACTCGGCACGGCCGGTCTTGGCGGCGCGGTCGAGCTGGATCGTGCCTTCCTTCTTGTCGAAGCGCGCCCGGATGGTGGACATGCCCAGGTGCCGCACCTCGAAGCTCACGAAGGTGTGGTTGGGGTCGATGCCGTAGGTGGCGGGCTCGGCGTGCGCAGCGGCTGCGGCGGCCAGGACGGCGGCGGCGATGAGGGTGTGCTTCATGAGTCTCGGTTCCTCGGGTGGTTGGGTGTGTGGATGAAGACGAAGGCGCATCACAGCGGCGCGACGCCGGTGAGCGCGAGCTTGAACTTGACCTGCACGTCGTTGGCGACCATGGAGGTGTCGGCCCAGTCGCCATCGCCGATCTTGAACTCCAGCCGCTTGAGCGTGAAGGCGCCGGTGGCGGTGGTGGTGCCGCCGGCCTGCGCCAGCGTCACGGGCACCACCAGGTCGCGCGTCTGGCCCTTGATGGTGAGCTTGCCGGCCACGTCGAAGCGCTGCGGGCCGGTGGCCTTGATCGAGGTCGACTGGAAGCGCGCCTGCGGGAAGCGCTTGGTGTCGAACCACTCGGGCTTGGCCAGCTCGGCTTCGGTCTCGGGCACGCCCAGCGCCGCGCTGCCCAGGTCGACGGTGAAGGCGATCGACGAGGTCTCGGGCTTCTTCGGGTCGAACTGCACCTGCGCGTCGAACGACCTGAAATGGCCTTCCACCGGCACGCCCATCTGCGTGCTGACGAAGACGATCTCGCTCTGGGCGGGCACGAGCTTCTGCTGAGCCCAGGCGGGGGCCGCGATCACGGCGGAAGCGGCAAAGGCAAGGAAGAGCTTTTTCATCGGAACTCCGGAAGGTCTGGCATGGGCCCGGTTCTGCGGTGCCCCCTCAAGCGCGGCCGGGCAGCATGCGCGCGAGCAGGCCGTCGCGGTCGATCAGCTGGTGCTTGATCACGGCGGCCACGTGCAGCACGACCAGCGTGGCCAGCGCATAGGCCAGCGCGCCGTGCCAGGGCTTGATGGCCTGCGCCAGGGCGCGGTCGGGCGAGACGAAGTCCGGCAGCTGCAGCACGCCGAACCACACGATCGGGAAGCTCGCCGCCGAGCTGTAGGCCCAGCCGACCAGCGGCACGGCGAAGAACAGCAGGTACATGCCGTGGTGGGTGGCGTGGTGCGCGATGCGCTGCCAGCCGGGCATGCTGCGCAGCACCTGCTCGGGCAGCGGCGGCGGGCGGCGCCACAGGCGCCACAGCAGGCGCAGCGCCGACAGCGCCAGGATGGTCACGCCCGCCCACTTGTGCCAGTTGTAGTACTTCAGCCGCGCCGGGGACATCGGCAGGCTGGTCATGTACACCCCCAGGCAGAAGGTGCCGATGATGGCGAGGGCCAGCAGCCAGTGCAGGGCGATCGCCGGGCCGGAATAGCGGGCAGCAGCGGGTTGGGTCATGTCGTTGAAAATCTCTGAAGGCTCGCGGGCGGCGGTGGCCGGTTCGCAGGGCGCACGCCGCCAGCGTGAGCCGCAAGCATAAGAGTGTGCCTCGGCGATTTGGTTCACGTCCCTTGACCGGATCGTTCGAAGGCTTTGAAACCGGACCTTGGGCCGGCCCCGGCTTTGCGGCACACTGCGGCGTTTTGACTTGCGGCAGGATCAGGAATCGGTGATGAAGTGCGAAATGCGGCTGCGGCCGGCGTGCGTGGGACTCGGTCTGTGGGTGGCCGCCTGGTCGGCCGGCGCCCAGGCGCCAGCCGGGCTGGCCGACTGCGCCGCGATCGAGGCCGACGCCGAGCGGCTGGCTTGCTACGACCGCGTGGCCGGCCGCAGCGCGCCGGTGCCGGCGCCGGCAGCCGCCCAGGCTCCGGCCGCCGAGCCGCCTGCCCGCGTGACGATGCCCGCGCCGCTGCCGGCCGAAGCCGCGCCGGCCGACGAGGCGCCGCAGGCCGCCAGCGCCGGCTCGGGGCTGCGGCCGCGCAGCGCGCAGAGTTTCTGGTCGGCGTTCTGGGAGCTGGACCGCGCCGACAAGCACGGCACCTTCCGGTTCAAGTCGTACCGGCCCAACTTCATCCTGCCGGTGCACTACACCAGCCACATCAACCGCGACCCGCAAAGCCCGACGCGGCCGTCCGACGGCGAGCCGAACGACTACAAGCAGATCGAGACCAAGCTGCAGATCTCGCTGCGCACCAAGATCGCGCAGAGCGTGCTGCTGCCCGATGCGGACATCTGGTTCGGCTACACGCAGCAGTCGATGTGGCAGGTGTGGAACCGCAAGGAGTCGTCGCCGTTTCGCAGCACCGACTTCGAGCCCGAGCTGATCTACGTGGTGCCGGTGCCCAAGCCGCTGCGCCTGCTGCCGCACGGCTGGGAGTTCCGCATGGTGCATGCGGGGCTGGCGCACCAGTCCAACGGGCAGTCCGAGCCGCTGTCGCGCAGCTGGAACCGGGTCTACGTCGCTGCCGGCCTGGAAAAGGGCGAGGTCAGCATCCTGGCGCGCCTGCACAAGCGCCTGCCGGAAGACGGCGACGATGACGACAACCCGGACCTGACCCACTACCTCGGCCGCGGCGAGGTCACCGTGGCCTGGCTGCCGGGGCGCGCGACCGCGTCGCTGCGCTGGCGCAGCAACCTGCGCGACGTCAAGCACGGCTCGTGGCAGCTGGACTGGACCTACCCGGTCGACAGTGACCACCCCGAGGGCCTGCGCTGGTACGTGCAGCTGTTCTCCGGCTACGGCGAGACGCTGCTGGACTACAACCGCCAGCAGCACAGCCTGGGCGTCGGCATCACGCTGTTCCAGTTCTGAGCCGCGGGCTCAGGCCGGCAGCGTCACGCGCTGGTGCCGGCGCAGGAAGTCCAGCGTCGCCAGCGCCGCGTCGGTGGTGAACTCCTCGCCGCGCAGCAGCTCGACCACCTCGTCCAGCGGCAGCAGGCGGTGTTCCATCACCTCGCCGTCGGTGGCGCGCGGGCGGAAGTCGCGCGGCAGCTCCAAATCGAAGACGTGCACCACCTCGAGCTGCACCCCTTCGAGGATGTCGCAGTGCAGCTTCACGCGGCCGCAGTGCCGGGCCTGGCGCGCCAGCGGCTCGGGGATGCCGGACTCCTCCCAGCACTCGCGCACCATCGTCTCGTACGGCGTCTGGTCGTGCGGCACGCCGCCGGCGACCAGGTTGTCCAGACGGCCGGGGTCGACCGACTTGGTCAGGGCGCGCCGCGAGATCCACAGGTGGCTGGGGCGGCCGTGCTCGTCGCAGACGTAGCCGTTGAGGTGGGCGCCGAAGGTCAGCGTGCCCCAGAAGCGCGCCGAGGCGCGCTCGATCAGCGCCAGCGGGGCGGCGCCTTCGTCCTCGACGATGGCGTAGGTCTCGTCGCGCCAGGCGCGGATCAGGCCCAGTTCGCGCAGCGCCGCGTTGGTGGCGGCCAGCGCCGCGCTGCGCTGCGCCGGGGTGGCCAGCGCGTCGTCCATGTGCGCGCGGTCGGCCTCGACCTGCAGCCAGGGGGCATGTGCGGCCAGCGCGTCGAGGTGCTCGCGCGCGACGGTGCCGACCGGCTTGCCGGCGATGTGGAAGGGCAGCAGGCGGTCGCGCTGCAGGCGGCGCGCGGCGTGCAGGGCAGGGCAGTCGAAGGGAAGGCTGGACATGCCCTGCAGTGTAGAGGCGACGTCGCGGCCTGCCCGGCTTACAGCTCGTTGGTCAGCCGGTTGCCGTCGTGGCGTTCCGGCAGGGCGACGACGGTGTGGTCGCCGTTGTCCGGCACGATCACCAGCGTGACGTTGGAGCGGCTGGGCAGCGTGATCGGCTCCGAGCGGTAGCGCACGGTCTTGTCGTCGGCCAGCGTGAACTGGATGCGGCAGTCCCCGGAATTCACGACCACCGGGTCGTCCATCGCTGCGTCGCTGTCGTAGCCAAGCCCGCTGACGATCGGGTCCTCGTCGCGCAGGTCGGTGACGCCGGAGGCGGTCACGTAGACGTCCACGGCGCCGAGGCTCGAATCGGCATGGAACACGCGCAGGTGCGAGCGGCCCGACGGGGCCTCGTCGCTGTTCTCCTCGATGAACAGCATCTTGGCCGTGCTGGGACCGTAGGCCAGCGCCGTGGTCCAGGTCCCGGGCTCGAAGTCGTACGTGGCCGAAACCTCGCCCATGGCGTTGGTGTTCACCATGCGGACGGTGCGGCGTCCCTGGTCGAGCGTGCGGATCTGGCTGATCCGGCCGCCGTTCTCCAGTCCCGAGAGCACCAGGGTCGAGCCCAGGTAGACGTTCACCGCACGGTAGTTCAGCGTGCCGTTGACGAAGCGCAGGCGCGGCAGGTCGTCATCGTCGTCGCCGGAGCCGCCGCCGCAGGCGGGCAGCACGGCGGCGCCGGCCAGGCCGAGCGCGGACAGCGTCCACTGGCGGCGGGTGATGCCGCATCGGACACCGGAGCGTTGCTTTTCGGACATTGAAAGGGTTCCTCCCGGTCAGGTCGCCGGGCGCCGCGACGCCCGGTGAGCGTTGCACACGAAAGCGCAGATTGTTGCCGAGCCGCGCATGTCGTGTGCGCCGTTTCGGTAACGGAGACGACCGCCTGTCTGCCGCACGCGACAGCGCGCGGCACGGCATGCCGGCCCGGGCCGCGCGAGCGGTGCTCCCTGGATGGAAGGAGGGGGCTACAGCCCCACCGCCGAACACGAGAACATGCTGCCGATGGCCAGGGGCTTGACCAGGTCGCGCACGTGCTTGCCGTCGTCCGGCCACAGGCCGGGGATCACCAGCTTCAGCGACCGCGAGTACTGGAGCGACGCGCCGCGGACGTCCCCGGTGGCGCAGTTCACCGCATACATCGCGGGGCTGAGCATCTGCGCCAGGTGCAGCAGCTGCTCGGTGGGGGCGTCCGGTGCGTCCCAGGCGGGATGCGGGGCGGCCTCCGGGAGGTGGCGCAGCTGCACCCAGCCGACGCCCTGGCCGTCCCGGGTCTTCCGGATCGAGCGCACCGGGACCGAGAGCACCTCGCCGTTGCGGAACGAGATCGGGACCGCGAGCGCATACGGTGCTGGCTTGGCGCGATCGCACAGGTCCTGGATCGCCGCGTTCGGTTTGCCCGGCGGGGTCCACCAGGCCTCGACCATCTCGACCGAGGGCGAGGGGCCCGTGGTGGCCTGCTCGGAGGGGTTGCGCGCCAGCAGGGCCGCTTCGGTCGCCGTGCGGGCGAACCGGCCCGCCGCCTGGAGGATGGCGTGCCGGTTCCCGCCGCAGGTCATGAAGATGCGGCGCGCCCCGTACCCGTCGTGACTCGAGAGGGGGGAGGTGACGATCAGCTGGACCACGCCGCCTTCCCGCCACAGCGAGGCCTCGTCGTAGCGCGCGGCGTCGTCGAACAGGGCCGGGAAGGGCTGGAGGTTCACGGGCGCCTGCGTCGCCGCCGCCAGCTCGCTGGCCGACACCCTGCGGTCGTAGGGCTGCAGGTCCTCGAAGCGCATCGGCCGCACGCCCAGCTCGCGTTCGACCCGCTCGGCTTCCTCGGCCGCTTGCCCGCGCTCCTGGGCAACCGGGTCGGCCCCCGCGGGCAAGGCGCAGGCCGCTGCCAGCGCGACCGTCGCCAGGCGTGCGAGCCGGCGTGCCGGCGTCCGGGTGAGCGTGGGAAGCGAAGGGAGCATGCAGGATTTCCTTGAGCAGTGGGTGGGGCGCGAGGATAGCAGCGCCCGGATGGAGGCACTGGCGCGTCGCCTTGCGCATGCAGCCGGCCGGGACGGTCGCGGCGCCGGGCGGTGCGGTCCGGCGAGGTCCGGGGACATCCCTGTGAGGACTAACCCCGAAGCTCGTGTTTCCCCCCGTAGGAAGCGGAAAACGCCATGCCTAGACTGGGCAGCCGTTCCGCATACGGAACGCGTGTCCGACATATCGAACCGCGTGTTCGTCGCACGGAGTCTGATGAGCCAATCGACCGTCACTGCCATGCCTGCCTCGCCGGTGTCGTCGATGCCCTCGGGCGATGCCGGCCGCGACCGGCACCCTCCGGCCGGCCTGGTGCCTGCGGTGGTGCGCGCCTTCGCGGTGCTGGACCTGCTGGCCGGCGAGCGCGAACCCATCGGGCTGTCGCGCATCGCCTCGTCGCTGGCCCTGCCCAAGAGCAGCGTGCACGCCCTGTGCCGCACGATGGCCCAGCTGGGCTACCTGCGCCGCTACGAGGACGGTAGCTACTTCATCGGCGCCCGGGTGCTCGGGCTGGCGCATGCCTTCAGCGCGCATACCCAGGTGGTCGACGAATTCCACCGCATCTGGAGCGAGCTGGGCCAGCGCCCGGAGGAGACCATCATCCTCTCGGTGCTGGACGGCGCGGACATCGTCTACGTCGCCGCGCGTCCCGGCAGCCACCCGCTGGGGCTGGCCTTCCACGTGGGCATGCGCCTGCCCGCGCACCTGGCTGCCACCGGCAAGTCGATGCTGGCCTTCCACGAGCCGGCCGCGGTGCGCGAGCGCCTGCCGGCCCTGCTGCACCCGATGGTGCAGGGACGCCAGCCGGTCCCGATCGACGTCTTCCTGCAGGAGATGGCCGAGACGCGGGCGCGCGGCTACAGCATCGACGACGAGGGGGTGCGCGAAGGCATCTACTGCTACGGCGCGCCGGTGTTCGGCGCGGCCGGCCTGCCGGTGGCCGGCGTCGGGGTGTGCATCCCCAAGGCGCTGCTGCCCTCCAGCGGCGAGCGGCTGCGCGGCGTGGTGATGCGCGTCGCGCGCCAGTTGTCGGAACGCATCGGCGGGCGCGTCGCGCCGGCCGCGTTTCCCGGATCCACGAGCTGACGAGGCTGCAACCCGATGGACATCATCCTCGAGACACGCGCCCTGACGAAGGAGTTCAAGGGCTTCGTCGCGGTCAACAAGGTGGACCTGCAGGTCCGCCGCGGCACGATCCATGCGCTGATCGGCCCGAACGGTGCGGGCAAGACCACCTGCTTCAACCTGCTGACCAAGTTCATCACGCCGACGTCGGGCCAGATCCTGTTCAACGGCACCGACATCACGCACGAAAAGCCGGCGCACATCGCGCGGCGCGGCATCATCCGCTCGTTCCAGATCTCGGCGGTGTTCCCGCACCTGACGGTGCTGGAGAACGTGCGCGTCGCGCTGCAGCGCAAGCTGGGCACCTCGTTCCACTTCTGGAAGCCCGAGCGCTCGCTGTACGGGCTCAACGACCGGGCGATGGAGCTGCTGCGCGAGGTCGACCTGGACCGCTACGCCGACCTCGCCACGCACGAGCTGAGCTACGGGCGCAAGCGCGCGCTCGAGATCGCCACCACGCTGGCGATGGAGCCGGAACTGATGCTGCTGGACGAGCCGACGCAGGGCATGGGCCTGGAGGACGTCGAGCGCGTGCAGCACCTGATCAAGAAGGTGTCGGCCAACCGCACCATCCTGATGGTGGAGCACAACATGAGCGTGGTCTCCAGCATCGCCGACACCATCACCGTGCTGCAACGCGGCGCCAAGCTCGCCGAGGGCCCCTACGCCGAGGTCTCGCGCAACCCGGACGTGATCGAGGCCTACATGGGCAGCGCCAGCACCGAACTGCAAGGAGCGCATTGATGGGCGTCGCCAGCGCATGCACGCACAACCTTCGTGGAGCCGACCGATGAGCGACAAGAAGCGCATGCTCGAAGTCCAGGGCCTGCACGGCTGGTACGGGGAGTCGCACGTGCTGCACGGCGTGGACTTCCACGTCGACGAGGGCGAGGTGGTGACGCTGCTCGGGCGCAACGGCGCCGGGCGCACCAGCACGCTGCGCGCGATCATGGGCCTGATCGGCTCGCGCAAGGGCTCGGTGAAGATCATGGGCCAGGAGTCCATCCAGCTGCCGCCGCACCGCATCGCGCGGCTGGGCGTGGGCTACTGCCCCGAGGAACGCGGCATTTTCTCCAGCCTGTCGGCCGAGGAGAACCTGATGCTGCCGCCGGCGATCGCGCCGGGCGGCATGGGCCTGGACGCGCTGTACCAGATGTTCCCCAACCTCAAGGAGCGCGCCGCCAGCCAGGGCACGCGGCTGTCCGGCGGCGAGCAGCAGATGCTCGCGGTGGCGCGCATCCTGCGCACGGGTGCGCGCCTGCTGCTGCTCGACGAGATCTCCGAGGGCCTGGCCCCGGTGATCGTGCAGAAGCTCGCCGAGGTGGTGCGCACCCTGCGCCAGCAGGGCTACACCATCGTGATGGTGGAGCAGAACTTCCGCTTTGCCGCGCCGCTGGCCGACCGCTTCCTGGTGATGGAGCACGGCCGGATCATCCAGTCGTTCACACAGGCCGAGCTGCCCGAGCGCATGCACGACCTGCACGAATACCTCGGCGTCTGACCAGAGGACTTTTCCACCTCCCCAACCAATGAAGGAGACATCGATGACACCCAGGAAACTTGCTGCTGCCTGCACCTTGGCTTGCGCCGCCCTGGCCATGGGCACGCCCGCCCAGGCCCAGATCTCCGGCGATGTCATCCGCATCGGCTTCATCACCGACATGTCCGGCCTGTACGCGGACATCGACGGTCCGGCCGGCGCCGAAGCCATCCGGATGGCGATTGCCGACATCGGTGGCCAGATCGAGGGCAAGAAGATCGAGCTGCTCACCGCCGACCACCAGAACAAGCCCGACGTGGCCGCGGCCAAGGCGCGCGAATGGTTCGACCAGCAGGGCCTGGACCTGCTGATCGGCGGCACCAACTCGGCCACCGGCCTGTCGATGGCCGGCGTGGCGGCCGAGAAGAAGAAGCCCTTCATCGCCATCGGCGCGGGCACCTCGGCGCTGACCAACGAACAGTGCTCGCCCTACACCATCCACTACGCGTATGACACGGTGGCGATGGCCAAGGGAACCGGCAGCGCGGTGGTGAAGGCAGGCGGCAAGAGCTGGTACTTCCTGACCGCCGACTACGCGTTCGGCGCCGCGCTGCAGAACGACACCGCCGCGATCGTGAAGGCCTCGGGCGGCACGGTGGCCGGCTCGGTGCGCCACCCGCTGTCGGCCAGCGACTTCTCGTCCTTCCTGCTGCAGGCCCAGGCCAGCAAGGCGCAGATCCTCGGCCTGGCCAACGCCGGCGGCGACACGATCAACAGCATCAAGGCCGCCAACGAGTTCGGCATCACCAAGTCGATGAAGCTCGCCGGCCTGCTGATGTTCATCAACGACATCCACGCGCTGGGCCTGAAGGCCACGCAGGGCATGTACATGACCGACAGCTGGTACTGGAACCGCGACGACGAGACGCGTGCCTGGAGCCGCAAGTTCTTCGACAAGATCAAGCGCATGCCCTCGTCGATCCAGGCGGCCGACTACTCCGCCGCATGGCAGTACCTGAACATCGTCAAGTCGATCAAGACCGACGACGCGGACAAGGTCATGGCCGAGTTCCGCAAGGTCAAGATCAACGACATGTACGCCAAGGACGGCTACGTGCGCCCGGACGGCCGCATGGTGCACGACATGTACCTGCTGCAGGTGAAGTCGCCCGACAAGTCCAAGGAGCCCTGGGACTACTTCGACGTGGTCTCGGTGATCAAGGGCGAGGACGCCTTCACGACCAAGGCCGAGTCCAAGTGCGCGTTGTGGAAGTGACGGCGCCGCGGTGCGGCGCAGGCCCGCGGGAGGCGGCGCGCGCCGCCCTCCCGGCGGGCCGATGCCCCCTCGGGCGGCCTGAGGCCGCCCCGAGGGCTGCCCCCGGCCCGCTCGCGGCCGGGGCGCGACGGGAGAGGACATGAGCGAGATCTTCGGCATTCCGCTGCAGGCCCTGCTCGGGCAGCTGCTGCTCGGGCTGGTCAACGGATCGTTCTACGCGATGCTGAGCCTCGGGCTGGCGGTGATCTTCGGCCTGCTGGGCATCGTCAACTTCGCCCACGGCGCGCTGTACATGGTCGGCGCCTACGTGGCCTGGCTCGGCCTGGAGAAGCTGGGCATCAACTACTGGCTGTCGCTGCTGGTCGCGCCCATCGTGGTCGGCGCGCTCGGCGTGGTGATCGAGCGAACCATGCTCAAGCAGCTGTACCGGCTCGACCCGCTGTACGGCCTGCTGCTGACCTTCGGCCTGGCGCTGATCCTGGAAGGGATCTTCCGCGACCAGTTCGGCGTCTCGGGACAGTCCTACTCGGTGCCCGAGCAGCTGCAGGGCGCCACCGACCTGGGCTTCATGATCCTGCCCAACTACCGGGCCTGGGTGGTATTCGCGTCGCTGCTGGTGTGCCTGGGCGTGTGGTTCGTGATCGAGAAGACCCGGCTGGGGGCCTACCTGCGTGCCGGCACCGAGAACCCGCAGCTGGTGCAGGCCTTCGGCATCAACGTGCCGATGATGGTCACGCTGACCTACGCCGCAGGGGCCGGCCTGGCAGCGCTGGCGGGCGTGCTGGCGGCGCCGGTGATCCAGATCACGCCGCTGATGGGCTCGAACCTGATCATCGTCGTCTTCGCGGTGGTGGTGATCGGCGGCATGGGCTCGATCCTGGGCTCCATCCTCACGGGCCTGGCGCTGGGGGTGATCGAGGGGTTGACCAAGGTCTTCTACCCCGAGGCGTCGAACATCGTCGTGTTCGTCATCATGGCCATCGTGCTGATGCTGCGGCCGGCCGGTCTGTTCGGCAAGGAGAAGTGAGTTGAACCCGCAGACTTCCCAACGCGTTGCCTGGCTGGTGGTGCTGGCCGTGCTGGTGGCCGCACCGTTCATCGGGCTGTACCCCGTCTTCATGATGAAGGCGCTGTGCTTCGCGATGTTCGCCTGCGCCTTCAACCTGCTGCTGGGCTACACCGGGCTGCTGTCGTTCGGCCACGCGGCCTTCCTCGGCTCGGCCGGCTACGCCACCGGCTGGCTGGTGCGCAGCGCCGGCTGGCCGCCGGAGCTGGGCGTCGTGGCCGGCACCGCGATCGCGGCCCTGCTGGGGCTCGTGGTCGGGCTGGTGGCGATCCGCCGCCAGGGCATCTACTTCGCGATGATCACGCTGGCGATGGCGCAGATGGTCTACTTCATCTGCCTGCAGGCGCCGTTCACCGGCGGCGAGGACGGGCTGCAGGGCGTGCCGCGCGGCAAGCTGTTCGGGCTGCTGCCGCTGCAGAACGACCTGGTGATGTACTTCGTCGTGCTGGCGGTCTTCGTCGCGGTGTTCCTGTTCATCGTGCGCATCGTGCACTCGCCGTACGGGCAGGTGCTCAAGGCGATCCGCGAGAACGAGCCGCGCGCGATCTCGCTGGGCTACGACGTCGACCGCTACAAGCTGCTCGCCTTCGTGTTGTCCACCGCCATCGCCGGGCTGGCCGGCTCGCTCAAGACCCTGGTGCTGGGCTTCACGACGCTGTCGGACGTGCACTGGAGCCTGTCGGGCGAGGTGGTGCTGATGACCCTGCTGGGCGGCATGGGCACGTTCGCCGGGCCGGTGGTGGGCGCCTTCACGATCGTGGGCCTGCAGAACTACCTGGCCGACCGGGTCGGCTCCTGGGTCACGGTCATCATCGGCGCGACCTTCGTGGTCTGCGTGCTGGCGTTCCGGCGCGGCATCGTCGGCGAGCTGATCGCCTGGCAGAAGCGCCGCGCCGACCGCAGCGCCCCGTCGTCCTGAAGGCGGGACGGGAGGGCCCCGCGCCCTCCCGCCGCCGTCACGTCTCCTTGTGCCTCAGGCCGCGCGCGCTTCGCTGGCGCCCGCGCGCCAGCGCGCCATCAGCTGCGCCCACTTCTCGCGGGCACGCGCCAGGTGGCGTTCCTTCACGTGGCCGTAGCCGCGGATCTCCTCGGGAATGCGCGCGATCTCCACGGCCAGCGCCAGCCGCCCGGCGTCGAGCCCGGCCAGCAGCTCCTCGATGCAGTCCTTGTACTCGCCGATCAGTGCGCGCTCGGTGCGGCGCTCGGCGGTGCGGCCGAACGGGTCGAACGCGGTGCCGCGCAGGCCCTTGAGCCTGGCCAGCAGGCCGAAGGCCTTGAGCATCCACGGGCCGTAGGGGCGCTTGACCAGCTCGCCGCGCTCGTTGCGGCGTGCCAGCAGCGGCGGCGCAAGGTGGTAGACCAGCTTGTAGTCGCCGTCGAACTGCTGGCGGATCTGCGCGAGGAAGGCCGGGTCGGTGTGCAGGCGCGCGACCTCGTACTCGTCCTTGTAGGCCATCAGCTTGAACAGGTAGCGTGCCACCGTCTCGGTGAGCCGGGTCGAGCCGAGCGGCGCCTCGGCCGCGCGCACCCGCTCGACGAACTCGCGGTACTGCGCGGCGTAGGCGGCGTTCTGGTAGCCGGTCAGGTACTCGACGCGGCGGGCGACGATCTCGTCCAGCGTCTGCGCCGGCTTGCGCACGAACTGCACCACCTGGCCCTGGGGCCTGGCCAGCGCCTCGACCTCGGCCGGGTCGTGCGCGACGCGCCGGCCCCATTCGAAGGCGGCCTTGTTGTTCTCGACCTGCACGCCGTTGAGCTCGATCGCGCGCAGCAGCGCGGCGCGAGTCAGCGGCACCCAGCCCTTCTGCCAGGCGTAGCCCAGCATCATCGGGTTGGCGTAGATCGAGTCGCCCAGCAGGCGTACCGACAGCTGCTCGGCGTCGAAGCGGCCGATGCGGTCCGCGCCGACGGTGCGCTCCAGCAGCGCCTCGCAGCTGCCGGCCGGGAACTGCCAGTCGGGGTTGTGGACGAAGGCGGCGGTGGGCGTGCCGTGCGCGTTGAGCGCGATGCGGGTGCGGCCTTCGAGCATGGTCGCGAGCGTCGTCTTGCTCGCGGTGACGATGGGGTCGCAGCCGATCACGAGGTCGGCCTCGCCGGTGCCCACGCGCGTGGTGCGGATCACCTCGGCACGTTCGGCGATCTGGATGTGGCTCCAGGTGCTGCCGCCTTTCTGCGCCAGGCCGGCCGCGTCCTGCGTGACGATGCCCTTGCCCTCGATGTGCGCGGCCATGCCGAGCAGCTGGCCGATCGTGATGACGCCGGTGCCGCCGATGCCGGCGACGACGATGCCGTAGGGCTGTTCGGCGCCGGGCAGCACCGGCTCGGGCAGCGCCGGCAGGCGGAACGGGTCGGGCCGTTCGCTGGCGGCCTTCTTCGCGGTGCGCAGTTCACCCCCCTCGACGGTCACGAAGCTCGGGCAGAAGCCCTTCACGCAGGAATAGTCCTTGTTGCAGGTGCTCTGGTTGATGCGGCGCTTGCGGCCGAACTCGGTCTCGACCGGCTCCACGCTCAGGCAGTTGCTCTGCACCGAGCAGTCGCCGCAGCCTTCGCAGACCAGCTCGTTGATCACCACCCGCTTGGCCGGGTCGACCAGGGTGCCGCGCTTGCGGCGGCGGCGCTTCTCGGTGGCGCAGGTCTGGTCGTAGATGATCGCGGTGGTGCCGGGGATCTCGCGGAACTCGCGCTGGATGCGGTCCAGCTCGTCGCGGTGGTGCACCGTCACGCCGGGCGCGAGCGCCACGCCGCGGTACTTGTCGGGGTCGTCGCTGACGATCACCAGCTTCGCGACGCCCTCGGCCACCAGGCTCTGCATGATCTGCAGCACCGAATGGCCCTCGGGGCGCTCGCCGACCTTCTGCCCGCCGGTCATCGCCACCGCGTCGTTGTAGAGGATCTTGTAGGTGATGTTGACGCCCGCGGCGATGCTCTGGCGGATCGCCAGCAGCCCGCTGTGGAAGTACGTGCCGTCGCCCAGGTTGGCGAAGATGTGCTTTTCGTGGGTGAACGGCGCCTGGCCGACCCAGGGCACGCCTTCGCCGCCCATCTGCGTGAAGGTGCTGGTGCTGCGGTCCATCCACACCGTCATGTAGTGGCAGCCGATGCCGGCCACCGCGCGCGAGCCTTCGGGCACGCGGGTGCTGGTGTTGTGCGGGCAGCCGCTGCAGAACCAGGGGACGCGGTCGGCCTCGACCTTGAGCGTCTGCTCGCTGCGCTCCTTGGCCTCGATGATCGCCAGTCGTGCGGCGATGCGCCCGCGCAGGTCGCTGCCCAGCTGCTGCATGATGCCCAGCTTGTCCAGCCGCTGCGCGATGGCCTTGGCGATCAGCGTCGGGTTCAGGTCGGCATGGGCGCGCAGCAGCCAGTTCGACGCCGGGTTGGGGTGCGACCATTCGCCGCCGGAGTAGTCGCCCTCGGGCTCGTTGAACTTGCCCAGCACGTTGGGGCGTACGTCCTCGCGCCAGTTGTAGAGTTCCTCCTTGAGCTGGTACTCGATCATCTGGCGCTTTTCCTCGACGACCAGGATCTCCTGCAGGCCGGTGGCGAACTCGCGCGTGATGCTCGCCTCCAGCGGCCACACGACGCTCACCTTGTGCAGGCGGATGCCGATGCGGCGGCAGGTCTCGTCGTCCAGCCCCAGGTCGTGCAGTGCCTGGCGGGTGTCGTTGTAGGCCTTGCCGCTGGCGATCAGGCCGAAGCGGTCATCGGGCCCGCTGATGACGTTGTGGTTGAGCCGGTTCGCGCGCACGTAGGCAAGCGCCGCGTACCACTTGTAGTTCATCAGCCGCGCTTCCTGCTCCAGCGGCGGGTCGGGCCAGCGGATGTGCAGGCCGCCGGGCGGCATCTCGAAGTCCTCGGGCAGCGCGACGTGCACCCGGTCGGGGTCGACCCAGACGCTGGACGAGGACTCGACGATCTCCTGGATCGTCTTCATCGCGGTCCACACGCCGGCGAAGCGGCTCATCGCGAAGGCGTGCAGGCCCAGGTCCAGGATCTCCTGCACGTTGGCGGGGAAGAACACCGGGAAGCCCACCGCCTTGAACACGTGGTCGCTCTGGTGCGCGGCGGTGGAACTCTTGGCGACATGGTCGTCGCCGGCCAGCGCGATCACGCCGCCGTGCCGGGCGGTGCCGGCCATGTTGGCGTGCTTGAAGACATCCAGGCAGCGGTCCACGCCGGGGCCCTTGCCGTACCAGATGCCGAACACGCCGTCGTACTTCTTGTGCTCCGGGTACAGGTCCAGCTGCTGCGTGCCCCACACCGCGGTGGCGCCCAGCTCCTCGTTGACGCCGGGCTGGAACACGATGTGGTGGGCCTCGAGGTGCTTCTTGGCCTGCCACAGCGCCTGGTCGTAGCCGCCCAGCGGCGAGCCGCGGTAGCCGCTGATGAAGCCGGCGGTGTTGAGGCCGGCCAGCGCGTCGCGCTGGCGTTGCAGCATCGGCAGGCGTACCAGCGCCTGCACGCCGCTCATGAACACGCGGCCGCGATCGAGCGCGTACTTGTCGTCCAGGGAGACGGTTTCCAGGGCGCGGCGAATCGACTCGGGAAGGGGGGCATTCATCGTGGACAACTCCTTGTGGGGGGCTGATGCCACAGGCGCGCTTGTGACGCGCCGGCGGGCCGACACCTGTTCCGACAGTGTAGGAAGTCGGGGCCGACAAGTCTTTCCTATGTGTGCCTCCGGAAGGGGATTGAGGGAAACGAATCACTCACGGGTAGGCGGATATCGAAATGTTTGTTCTCTTTTTGTGCGATATAAGGGAAAACCCTCATCATGCGCCGGCGCTGCTGCGGCGGTCTGCAGGCCCTGCAGGTCCCGCATCCGGTCCTCGCGCCTGAACGCGCCGGGGGCCGTGCCCATCTCGCGGGTGAAGGCGCGCGAGAAGGTCGATTCCGACTCGTAGCCCACCTCGGCGGCGATGCGCGCGATCGGCTGCGACGACTCACGCAAGCGCCGTGCCGCGACGCACATGCGCCAGCGCGTCAGGTAGGTCATCGGCGGCATGCCCAGCACGCGGGTGAAGCGGTCGGCGAAGGCCGAGCGCGACAGCAAGGCTTCGCGTGCCAGCGACTCGGTGGTCCAGGGATGGGCGACGCGCGCGTGCAGGGCAGCCAGTGCCCGTGCCAGCGTGGGATCCCGCAGCGCGGCCAGCCAGCCGCGCTCCTGCGCCGGCAGCCGCTCGACGTGGCTGCGCACCGCCTCGACGAACAGCAGCTCCGACAGCCGGCCGATCACCGCCTGTGCGCCCGGGCGCAGGCTGGCCCGTTCCTGCGAGGCATAACGGAACGAGCTGGCCACCCAGTCGGCGCAGGGGCGGCCGGCCATCGGCTCCACCATCAGCGGCGGCAGCATCGCAAGCTGCGGGTGGTGGACGACGGGCGTGGCCAGGTAGCCGCACACCAGGCGCGTCAGCACCTCGGGGCCGTCGCCGTGGTCGATGCGTGCCATGGCCTGCGCGTCGGCCTGCTCGATCAGCGCGTCGGCCGACACCGGCGGCAGGCGCAGGTCGCTGGCGAGCAGGTGCGGGTCGTTGTCGGGCAGCAGCGCCAGGTCGCCGGCGCGGGCCGTGCATCGCTGCGCGTCCGGCAGCGCCACCTCCATCTTGCCGTCCAGCACGAAATGGAAGGCCACGAGGCCGCCCGGGGCGGCCAGGTCCGGACCGCAGTCCTCGGCCGTGAGGCGGGAGGTGACGCACCAGGGCTGGCGAAAGCACGCCTCGAGGAACACGCCGCCGGCGAAATGCAGCACGCGCAGCAGGTCGGACAGTGCATCCATGCGGCCCTCCCGGAAACCGGCTCCGGCGTCCGGGCACAACCGCGCGGCGTCGCGGCCATGGTCCGTCCGGACCCCGGTTCCTACAGTGGGCGCCATTGTTCAACCCCACTGGCAAGAGGAAGGAGCACACGATGGCACCACTGAAGGATTCTGCGGGTCATGCCCTGACGGGCGCAACCGGCGTGGCCCTGGACGCGTTCGAGCACGCCGGCCACCAGCTGCGCTGCTTCATCGGCGACCCGGTCGCGACCATCGACCGCGCGATCGAGGCCGCGCCCGGGATGACCATGGCCCACGCGCTGAAAGCCTGGCTGTACCTGCTGGGCACCGAGCCGGACGGCCTGCCGGTGGCGCGCGCCTGCATCGAACAGGGCGAACGCTGCGGCGGCGACGCCCGCGAGCGCGCGCACCTGCTGGCCGCGCGCCGGCTGTACGAAGGCCGCTGGCGCGAGGCCGGCCGCATCCTGGAAGACCTGAGCGCCCGGTACCCGCGCGACGCGCTGGCCCTGCAGGCCGGGCACCAGATCGACTTCTTCACCGGCGACAGCCGCATGCTGCGCGACCGCATCGCGCGGGTGCTGCCGGCCTGGAGCGAGCCGCTGCCGGGCTACCACGCGGTGCTCGGCATGTACGCCTTCGGGCTGGAGGAGTGCGGCGAGTACGACGCCGCCGAGGCTTGCGGCCGGCGCAGCGTCGCGCTGGAGCACCGCGACGGCTGGGGCTGGCACGCGGTGGCGCATGTCTGCGAGATGCGCAACCGCGCCGACGAGGGCATCGCCTGGCTGACGCAGGACTGCGCGGCCTGGTCCGAGGACAGCTTCTTCGCGGTGCACAACTGGTGGCACCTGGCGCTGTTCCACCTCGACCGCGGCGACACCGACCAGGTGCTTGCGCTGTACGACGGCGCGGTGCGCGGCGGGCAGTCGGGCGTGGTGCTGGACATGATCGACGCGAGCGCGCTGCTGTGGCGGCTGGCGCTGCTGGGCACGGACGTCGGCGACCGCTGGCAGGCCCTCGCCGACCGTTGGGCCCCGCTGGCCACCGCAGGCAACTACGCGTTCAACGACTGGCATGCGCTGATGGCCTTCATCGGTGCCGGCCGCCGGGACGCGCAGCAGGCGGTGCTGGAGTCGCTGCGCCGCCAGGCCGCCGGCGGGGCCGGGGACATCGCCCGGTTCGCCCGCGAGGTGGGGCTGCCCGCGGCCGAGGCCATGCTGGCCTTCGGCCAGGGGCGCTACCGCGACGCGGTGCGGCTGCTGCGCGGCATCCGCCACGAGGCGAACCGCTTCGGCGGCAGCCACGCGCAGCGCGACCTGATCGACCTGACGCTGCTGGAAGCCGCGGTGCGTGCCGGCGACGGCCCGCTGGCCATGGCGCTGGCCCAGGAGCGCCTGGCGCGCCGCCCGCACGGGCAGCTGCCGCGCCGGCTGCTCGAGCGCGCCACCCAGGCCGCGCGCGGCTGCCGGGTGCCGGCCGCGGCCTGAGGGGGACGCCGGCGTGGCCGCGGGCAGGGCGTTCGGGAATAATGACTCGCCCTGCGCCGACCGCGAGCCACGCATGACCACCCGGACCGCCGCCCACTCCCGTCCCGACGCCGATGAGCCGGCGCCTGCCGGCCGTGCCGCGCGCGAAGGCCTGGACCGCTACGACATCGCCATCCTGGCCGAGCTCCAGCGCGACGCCCGCCTGTCCAACGCGGAGCTCGCCGCGCGCATCGGGCTGTCGCCGACGCCGTGCTGGCGGCGCGTCAAGTGGCTGGAGGAGCAGGGCTACATCAAGGGCTACCGCGCCGAGATCGACCGACACAAGATCGGCCTGGGCGTGCTGGCCTTCGTGCGAGTCGACGCCGAGCGCAACAACGCGCAGGCCACGCGCGAGCTGGAAGACGCGATCCGCGCGCTGCCCGAGGTGATCTCCTGCCACTACATCTCGGGCGAGGGGACCTTCGAGCTGCAGGTCATGGCCACCGACCTGGAGGCCTATTCGCGCTGGGCCATGGACATGCTGTTCAAGCTGCCCAACGTGAAGGACCTGCACACCAGCTTCTCGCTTGGCGAGGTCAAGGCCGGCGGCGCGCTGCCGCTGGGCCACCTGCTGCCGGGCCACGGCGGCCGCTGACGCTCGGACGGCGGGCATGCGGCTTGCCCTTCGTGGCGGCGGGCGTCCTGCCCGCGCCGCACCGAGGAGCCCGCATGATGGACCACCGGATCAGCCGCGAACGCGGCCCGCACACCCGCAAGAAGCACCCCGGCAAGTCGCCGCGCAAGGGCGGCAGCTGATGGGGGCGCCGCGGCCTCACTTCACCGTGTAGCCGCGGCCTTCCAGGCAGGCGACCAGCGCGCGCCGGTAGTTGCCGCGCAGGATCTCGTCGCCTTCCGGACCCTGGCCCAGCGGGGCCAGCGTCGGGTCGAAGCCGGCGCGGTCCACCGCCCAGGCATGGCATTCGTACTCGTCGTTGCCTTGCTGCTCGGGGGTCTGGCCGCGCGCCGGGTAGACCATCGGCGGTTCGTAGTAGGCCGCGACGGCCTCGTCTTCCGGCACCTCCACCACCTGGTAACCGCCGCCTGCGACCGGCGCGTAATAGATGCCGTTGACCTCGTAGTAGACGTGCGGGCCGACGCGCACCAGCGTGTAGCTGCCCGGCAGCGCCTGCACGTAGACGCCGGGAGGCGGCTGCACGACCACGTAGCCGGTGGAAGCGGGCTGGTACCAGTAGCCGTTGTCGAACCAATAGCGCTGCCCGAAATGCAGCGACACGAAGGCGCTCGGTCCCAGCGTGTGCACGTGATGGCCCGGCCGGTAACGCGGCGGGTGATGGCGGTGCACCGGAGGGCGCGGCTTGGGCGGGTCCCAGCGGCGGTCGTCATGCCAGCGCTGCGGCGGTCGGGCACCGGACGGACGGCGGTCGTCGGGTTTCCAGTGCGGGGGCCGGCCGTCCTCGCGTGGCCGCGGCGGGCGGTGCACGTCGGGGGCGGGACGTTCGCGCGGCGCACGCAGCCTGGGCGGGTCGGCCGGACGCGGCGGGCGCTCGCGGCCGTCGCGCGGCGGCGCGGGCTGGCGTTGCCGCGCCTCCAGCTTCATGCGGCCGATCGACTCGCGCCCGCCCGGCGGCTCCGCATGGACGGCCAGCGTCGCCGCGGCCAGCGCGGCAGCCAGCGCCAGCGGGGCGCAGCGCCAGCCGATGTTCCAGTTCATCCCCATCGTGTCGCTCCCAGGGTGTCAGCCGACGGTGTAGCCGCGGCCGGTCATGCAGGCCGACATCGCGCGGCGAAAGTCGTGCCAGGGTCCGGCGCGGCCGCGGTCGCGAGCTGCCGCCTGCGCCTGCCATTGTTCCGCGCGGGCCTGGTCCGAGGACGCGCCGATCAGCGCACCGAGGATCAGCCCCGCCACCGCGCCTTCGCCGGCGTGGTGCGGCGAGGCGACCATCGCGCCGATCGCTGCGCCGGTGGCTGCGCCGATCGCGGTGTCGCGCCCCGGGGCCGGGTCGGGGTCGGGGGCGGACCGCACGCTGCGCAGCGGCGTCATGCCCGGGTCGCTGCGCGTCTGGCGGGCGGCCCATTGATAGCACTCGTAGCGGTCGCGATCCTGCCGGCGTTCGCTTTGCCCGTGCTGGGGGTAGAAGTACATCGGCTGTGCGGCCGGGCGCGCGTGGCGCGCCGGCGGCGGATGCGAGGGCGTCGCGGCGCAGGCGGCCAGCAAGGCGGCCAGGCCCAGCGCGCCCCAGCGGGCCACGGGCGACGTGGAGATCCTCTCGGCGGGCGTGCGGGCGCCCGAAGTCACGCGCAACGGCAGGGTCTTCATGCCCGCATCGTCCTGCGGTTCTGCTTCGCCGATGCGTCCGGCACGTGAAGCTGTGTAAAGCTGGTCCCCGGCGTCGCTGCGCGACGGCGCCACACTCGCTAGAGTGGCAGGCAGGGCCGCCGGTGCCGGCCGTCGCAGGAGTTTGCAATGGATGTCACACGTCGTCGCTGTCTGTCCCTGCTGGTGCTGGCCACCGGGGCCCCCGCAGCGCTGGCGCAGCCGGGCCTGCCGCAGCGCAACCTGCGCATCGAGTGGCGCCAGGGCGACGAGGCGGAGCTGGCGCGCCAGGGCACGGCCGCGGGCGGCTCGGTGGTGGTGTCCAGCTCGCGCGGCGTGCACGGCGGCGTGACGGTGCAGGCCACGCGCCGCGAGAGCGTTTCCTCCGGCGGGCTGTCGCAGCAGGTGCTGGTGCTCAACGGCGGGCGCGCCAGCGTGCGGCTGGCGCGCACCGAGCCGCTGCAGTGGTACGAGGTGGCCTGGAGCGCGCGCGACGGCGCGACGCTGGTGCCGACCACCGTGCTGCTGGAGGCCGGCCGCGGCTTCACGGTGCAGCCGCGCTGGCCGGGCGGCGCGGCTCCGGTGACGCTGGAGATCGCCGCCGAGACCGGGCCGCTGCCGGCCGACCGGCACGGCGCGATGCCGCCTGCGGCGCGCGAGGACGGAACGCTGCTGACCACGCTGCAGGTGCCGCTGGGCGAATGGGTGACGGTCGCGAGCACGGCCGATGCGCAGCAGGTGCGCGAGCGCCGTGGCTGGTCCAGCGTCGAGGCACGGTCAGCCGGGCGCTCGGTGCTGCAGGTGCGCGTCAGCCTGCCCTGAGCGGCGCCGCGCTCACGAGCGCGGCCACAGCACCCACATGCGCAGCGGCTGCTTCATGCGGCCGGCGTATTCCTCCGCGCCTTCGGTCCAGCCCCAGAAGTAGTCGGCGCGCACCGCGCCGACGATCGCGCCACCCGTGTCCTGCGCCATCACCAGGCGCCGCAGCGGGCGCGGCTGCGGCACCGGGGCGGGCGTGGGCTCGGTGGTGTCGATCCACACCGGCGTGCCGTAGGGGATGGATTCGCGGTCGACCGCGATCGAGCGCCCCGGCGTCAGCGGCACGCCCTGCGCCCCCAGCGGGCCCACCGCCGGGTCGGGCAGCGGTTCCTCGCGAAAGAACACGTAGCGCGGGTTGACGCGCAGCATCTCCTGCACGCGTCCCGGGTTGGCGCGCGCCCAGGCCTTGATGGCCGGCCAGGACGCCTGGTCCAGGGAGAATGCGCCCTGGTCGACCAGCCAGCGGCCGACCGAACGGTAGGGGTGGTCGTTGTGGCCGGCGAAGGCCGCGCGCACCAGGCGCTGGCTGCCGTCGGGCTCGGTCACCAGCAGCCGGCCCGACCCCTGGATGTGCAGCACCAGGGCGTCCAGCGGGTCGGCCACGTAGGCCAGTTCGCGGCCCTTGAGCGCGGCGCGCGCGGCCGGCAGGGTCTCGAGCTGGGCGCGCGACCAGTAGGGCTTGCGCTTGCCGAAGTCCGCCGGCGGGCGGTACAGCGGCACGCGGAAGGTGGCGTCCGGCTGCCGGCGTGCCTCGATCAGCGGTTCGAAGTAGCCGGTGATCAGGCCTTCGGCGCTGCCGTCGTGCGCCTCGACGCGGTAAGGTTGCAGGCGCCGCTGCAGCCAGGTGCGCACCGTGGTTTCGTCGGGTTCGGGGATCGCCGCGGCCTCGGCGCACAGGCGTTCCCAGCCGGGGGCGGGCTTCAGGCAGCTGCGCAGCAGCGCGGGCCAGGCCAGCGCGAGCTGGTCCTCGCCCCAGCCGGGCAGGGCGTCCCAGCCGACCGGCACCCAGCGCGAGCGCGGCTGCTCGATCACCCGCGCCGCGGTCGCCGGCGGGGGCTCGGACGGGGTGGCCGCCGGACCTGGCGCAGGCGGCTGGCCGGCGCAAGCGACCAAGGTTCCTAGAATGAGCGCCCGTCCCGCGCGGGACAGGCGTTGCAGGCTACGCAAAGGAAAGGACATGTGGTTGATTCTGCTGGAGGCGCTGGCCGCCCTCCTGATCCTGATCTTCATCGTCTGGTGGACCATGTTCTCCGGCCGCAAGGACCGCAAGCCCACCGACGCCCCGTCGCAGGACGACGGGACGCCCCGCCCTTGAGCCGGCTGCGCGGGCGAAAGTTCACGCCCGCTCATGCCGCCTGCGGCCTGGGCGTGCCGACCGGCCACAGGAAGCTGAACGGCTGGCGGCGCAGGCGACGGCGCACCGCGGCGTAGACGCGGGCGCGGTCCTTGAGGCGGATGTTGCGCGAGCGCAGCGCGAGCCGGAACGCGAGCACGAAGCTCACCGTCACGTTGAGCACCCCGGTCAGCGCGATGCCGGCCACGGCGAGCCAGAACCCGGGCGTGGACACCAGCTCCCAGCCCAGCGCGCCGAGTGCGGCCCCCAGCTGGCCGCTGGCCAGGGTCACGTGGCGCACGTCGAAGTGGATGCCGAAGAACGCCGCCACCGCCGGCACCAGCCCCAGCATGAAGCCGAGCGAGATGTTGCCGGCAAAGCCCGACACGTTGGCCTGCAGGTAGGCCGACCAGCGCTGCGCGCGGGCCTCGCCCAGGCGCGCCAGGATGCGCGGGTTCCAGCGCAGCGCGCTGCCCAGGCGGTGCAGCACGAACCAGTTCTCGGCCCAGCCGGCGACGATGCTGGAGGCAAACAGCAGCACCCCGGTGGCCGCGGCGTACAGCGGCGTCCAGCCGAGCAGGCTGAGCGAGGCGACCGTGTATTCGGCCTTCCCGACGCCGACCAGCGGCGCGCCGAAGGCGGCCTGCCAGGCCAGCTGCACCAGCAGCACGCAGGGCAGCACCACCGCGACGTTGCCGAGGATGCCGGCCACCTGGCTGCGGATCAGGTGCGCGACCTCGTCGACGAAGCGCTCCACCGCCTCGTCGGAGGCCACGTCGTGCAGCTTGGCGGCCATCGCCGGGGCCGTCATCGCCGGCTGCTTGGTCGCCAGCGTGAAATGCGCGAGCTGGATCGCGACGAAGCTGACCGCATAGTTCAGCCCGGCGGCGAAGCCGGTGAAGAACGGCGACAGCCCGAGGCTGGTCAGCATGAACTTGACGAACACCGTGATCGCGGTCAGCGCCCCGCCGCCGGCGGCACGCCAGACCATCTGCAGGTACTCGGCGCGGTTGCGGGTGATGTAGTGCTCGCCGGTCTCGGCGCTGCGCTCGACCATCTTGCGCGCCAGCAGGGAGTAGTTGCGCGCCAGCAGCGCGCGCACGCTGCGCCGGCCCTGCGCGGTGTCGGCGAACTGCACCATCAGCTCGCGCACCGCGCGTGCCGGCTCGCGGCTGAGCAGGCAGTCCAGCAGCAGCCGGATGCGTGTCAGGCGCGCCTGCAGCTGCTGCAGCGAGAACACGATGTCGACCGAGACCCCGTATTCCTCCAGGTGGTCGTAGACCGTACGGGCGTCGCGCCGGCAGGCGTCGAGCAGGGCGTGGGCATGGCCCAGCGCCGGCGCGAGCCGGGCGGGCTGCGGCGGATCGGCCTCCAGCAGCGTGCGCAGGTCCTCGAAGGCGCGCGCCAGCTGGCGGAACGACGACAGCGAGCGCGCCGGCTCGGACATGCGGGTGCGGATCTCGGCGGAGAAGGCGGTGGCGCGCACCTGGCTGACGCAGAACATCATCGCGTCCAGCAGCGCCGAGCGCCAGCGCGCCGCCGCCTGGGGATGGCGCGAGCTGGCCACCGCTTCGCGCAGCAGCGCGGCGATGCGTTGCAGGGTCGCATCGTCGATCGCCTCCAGCCAGTGCCGGTCGCCGGCGTCCGAGAACACCAGCTGGAAGAACTCGGCCAGGTCGTGCGTCTCGGCGGTGCCGGGCAGCAGCTTGCGCTGGATGCGCTCGGCCAGCTCGCTGAAGAAGGCCATGCGCTGCGCGAAGCCGAAGTCGGCCAGCAGCAGCGTGGCATCCATGTCCTCCAGCGTGCGCGCGAGCAGCTCGATCACCTGCGCGCGGTACTCCGGCTGGCGGTCCAGCACGTTGAGCAGGTGGCGCAGGCGCAGCACCGGCAGCGGCGTGCCGGCCGTGGATTCGGCCGCCTCGACACCCTCCTTGCGCAGCGGCGCGTGACGCAGCCATTCGGCCAGGCGCACCCACCACAGGTTGCGCTCGGCCAGCTCGGCGCGCGGTCTGAGGACCGACAGCAGGGCACTGAGGTCCCACGCCGCCGGGACCAGGGCCGAGCGGAGCCAGCGCATCAATGCAGCCCGCTGCGCTGCACGGCCAGCGAGAAGGCCGGCACCACCGCTTCGAAGCGCTCGCCGTCCTCGGCGACGCAGAAGTAGCTGCCGCTCATCGTGCCGCGCGGCGTGGCGATGCGGGTCCAGCTGGTGTACTCGAAGCCTTCGCCGGGCCGCAGGAAGGGCTGCTGGCCGACCACGCCCAGGCCCTTGACTTCCTCCACCTTGCCGTTGGCATCGGTGATCACCCAGTGGCGCGAGATCAGCTGCGCGGCCACGTCGCCGGTGTTCTCGATCGTGACGGTGTAGGCGAAGGCGTAGATGCCCCGCGCCGGGTCCGACTGTTCCGGCAGGTGCTGCGGCTCGACGCTGCAGGTGAATTCGTAGGTGCTCATGGACGTGCTGTTGTTGGCGAGCGGCGTTTTCCGGTGGCGATGGTAGCAAGGCGTCTCTTCCTACAATGGCGGATCGCCTTTGGACTGCCCGTCATGACCACCTACCGCATCGCCCCCAGCATCCTCTCGGCCGACTTCGCCCGCCTGGGCGAGGAGGTCCGCAACGTGATCGACGCCGGGGCAGACTGGATCCACTTCGACGTGATGGACAACCATTACGTCCCCAACCTGACCTTCGGCCCGATGATCTGCGAGGCGCTGCGCCCGCATGCGCGCCGGGCCGACGGCACGCCGGTGCCGATCGACGTGCACCTGATGGTGCAGCCGGTCGACGCGCTGGCCCAGGCCTTCGCCAAGGCCGGCGCCGACCTGATCAGCTTCCACCCGGACGCCAGCACCCACGTCGACCGCACGCTGCAGCTGATCAAGGCCGAGGGCTGCCAGGCCGGGCTGGTGTTCAACCCGGCCGCGCCGGTCGACATCCTCGAATGGGTGATCGACAAGGTCGACCTGGTGCTGATCATGAGCGTCAACCCCGGCTTCGGCGGGCAGAGCTTCATCCCGAGCGCGCTGAAGAAGATCGAGCGCGTGCGCAAGCTGATCGACGCCAGCGGCCGCGACATCCGCCTGGAGGTCGACGGCGGCATCAAGGTCGACAACATCCGCCAGGTGGCCGACGCCGGCGCCGACACCTTCGTGGCCGGCAGCGCGATCTTCGGCAAGCCCGACTACAAGGCGGTGATCGGCGCGATGCGCGAGCGGCTCGCGGCATGAGGCTGCCGGCCGGACTGCAGGCGGTCATCCTCGACCTCGACGGCACGCTGGTCGACACCGCCGGCGACTTCGTCGTCGCGCTCAACCTGATGCTGCACGACCTGGGCCTGCCCGCGATCGACCACGGCTTCGTCGCGCGCACGGTGGGCAAGGGCTCGGAGCACCTGATCCGCCAGACGCTTGCGCAAAGCCAGGACGAGGCCGGCGTCGCGCGCCTGTACGACCAGGCCTGGGCGCGCTACCAGCACCATTACCTCGCGATCAACGGCGAACATGCTGCGGTCTACCCGGGCGTGGCCGAGGGGTTGGCGCGGCTGGCGGCGCTCGGGCTGCCGCTGGCCTGCCTGACCAACAAGCCGACCGCCTTCGCGCGGCCGCTGCTGGAGCGCAAGGGGCTGGTCGGCCACTTCCGGCACGTGTTCGGCGGCGACGCGTTCGAGCGCAAGAAGCCCGATCCGCTGCCGCTGCTCAAGGCCTGCGAGGCGCTGGGCAGCGTGCCGGCACGCACGCTGATGGTGGGCGACTCGCTCAACGACGCACAGGCCGCGCGTGCGGCCGGCTGCCCGGTGGTGCTGGTGACCTACGGCTACAACCACGGCCGCCCGGTGCACGAGGTGCCGGCCGACGGCTACGTCGACCGGCTCGACCAGCTGCAGCCGGCGGGCTGATCAGCCCTCGTGCGCGCTCGCCGAGGGGCGTGCCTTGCCGAGCAGGGCCTCCTTCAGCGCGGCGTCGGCCGGGTGCGCGCCGAGCCAGATCTTCAGCAGCGCGTTGTAGAACTCCGGTTCCTTGATCGGTTCGCCCATCGGCTGGCCGTTGACCAGGATCTGCGTGCCGGTGCCGGGGATCCAGTCGACCTGGAACGATTCGCCTGCGGCCAGCTTCTTCTTCGCGGCGAAGATCTCGCCCAGGCGGATCGTGCCGGGGATGGACTTGACGAAGTCCTCGCGCGAGGCGTTCTGCTCGATGCCGCGGGTGAACAGCTTGCCCAGTTCGTTGGCGTCGATCTCGCGCAGCATCACGATGTGCATGCGGCGCGGCCCGGCGGCGCGGAACACCGCCTCGGGCGTGGCCGCCTTCTGCGTCAGGTACAGCCCGGCGGCGTAGACCTTGAAGATCGCCTTGTAGCGCACGCCGGCGCCGTTGAGCTGCAAGGTGGCGCCGTGCAACTGGATCTGCGGGTCGTAGCGCACGCCCGCGGTGTCGGGGGACTGCGCCCGGGCCGGGCCGATGACGGCCAGCAGGAACGCCGTGGCGCAGAGCCATGTACGCAGCATGGAGGCCTCCTCGAGTGATGTTGCGGTGTCGCCAGTGTTGGCGGCCGGGCCCGGGGCGTCCATCGGTAAAAACGCACGACCGTTCGGAAAATTGTCACGCCCGGCCCGGCGGCTTGTCCCCGCCCGGGCCCGGGCGGCGGGTCGATTCCGTCGGCAGGCGCTGCTACACTCCGGGACCATGTTCATCTCGCGCAAACAAACCAAAGGTCCGCACGACCGGGGAGCCTGGCCCTGGCGTCGCCCGCACGCACTGGTTTGATTTGCCGCCGGCCGTGGGCGGTGCCCCTGTGCACGAGCCCCATGCGCCTTCCCGGCACGCCCGGAATCTCCGATTCCTCCCACCGTCTTGACTGCCGCGAGCACCTGCGGGCACCGGCCGCAGGCCTCGCAGGGCTTGGAGGGCCCCACGCGTGATCACCGAACTCGAATTCAAGAGCCTCAGCCAGCAGGGCTACAACCGCATCCCGCTGATGCTCGAGGCATTCGCGGACCTGGAAACCCCGCTGTCGCTGTACCTCAAGCTGGCCCATGCCGAAGGCAACGGCCGCTATTCCTTCCTGCTGGAGTCCGTCGTCGGCGGCGAACGCTTCGGCCGCTACTCGTTCATCGGCCTGCCGGCGCGCACGCTGCTGCGCGCGCGCGGCTTCGGCGCCGAGGCACGCACCGAGGTCGTCACCGACGGCGAGGTGGTCGAGGTGCACGAGGGCAACCCGCTGGACTTCATCGACGCGTACCAGAAGCGCTTCAAGGTGGCGCTGTCGCCGGGGCTGCCGCGCTTCTGCGGCGGGCTGGCCGGCTACTTCGGCTACGACGCGGTGCGCTACATCGAGAAGAAGCTCGAGTCCACCTGCCCGCCCGACACCATCGGCTGCCCGGACATCCTGCTGCTGCAGTGCGAGGAGCTGGCGGTCATCGACAACCTCTCGGGCAAGCTGTACCTGATCGTCTACGCCGATCCCAAGCAGCCCGAGGCCTATCCGAAGGCCAAGCGGCGCCTGCGCGAGCTCAAGGACAAGCTGCGCTACTCGGTGAGCGCGCCGCAGGTGAAGCCCAGCCAGGGCTTCCATCCCGAGCGTCCGTTCGCCAAGGCCGACTACCTGAAGGCGGTCGAACGCGCCAAGGAGCTGATTGCCGCGGGTGACTTCATGCAGGTGCAGGTGGGCCAGCGCATCAGCAAGCGCTACACCGAGTCGCCGCTGTCGCTGTACCGCGCGCTGCGCTCGCTCAATCCCAGCCCCTACATGTACTACTACGACATGGGCGACCACCATGTCGTGGGCGCCTCTCCCGAGATCCTGGTGCGCCAGGAGCGCCTGGTCGACGGGCAGCAGAAGATCACCATCCGGCCGCTGGCCGGCACGCGTCCGCGCGGGGCCACGCCCGAGCAGGACAAGGCCACCGAGGTGGAGCTGGTCAACGACCCGAAGGAGCGCGCCGAGCACGTGATGCTGATCGACCTGGCGCGCAACGACATCGGCCGCATCGCCAAGACCGGCAGCGTCAAGGTCACCGAGGCGTTCGCGGTCGAGCGCTACAGCCACGTGATGCACATCGTCAGCAACGTCGAGGGCATCCTCCAGGACGGCATGACGGCGATCGACGTGTTCAAGGCCACGTTCCCGGCCGGCACGCTGACCGGTGCGCCCAAGATCCACGCGATGGAGCTGATCGACCAGCTCGAGCCGACCAAGCGCGGGCTGTACGGCGGCGCCTGCGGCTACATCAGCTACGCGGGCGACATGGATCTGGCGATCGCGATCCGCACCGGCATCGTCAAGGACCAGATGCTGCACGTGCAGGCCGCCGCCGGCGTGGTGGCCGACTCCATCCCCGAGATGGAATGGCGCGAGACCGAGGCCAAGGCGCGTGCGCTGCTGCGCGCGGCCGAGCTGGTCGAAGAAGGCCTCGACTGAACCCCGTCGCTCCTGCCTGCCCGGGCGTCCGGGCGGCGCTGGCCTGTCGCGACGCCGGAGTGCGGCAGGCGCACACGTATGCGTCGTTCAATGAACAGCAATCTCGTATGCGTCGTTGAACGGGACGCGGGGATGCGCCGATCATCCGGGTCCTCACCCACTACTGAGAGCACAAGCCATGAAGAGGAGACATGCACTGGCGGTGCTGCTTTCGGCAGGCATCGCTCCGTTGCAGTTCGCCCATGCCGCCCCCGCGGACGCTTCCCCCCTGACCATCGTCGTGCCCTTCGTGCCCGGAGCGGCCACCGACGCCCTGACCCGCCTGATCAGCCAGCAATGGACGAACAAGACCGGGCGCATGGTCATCGTCGAGAACCGGCCGGGCAGCAACGGCATCATCGCTGCCGACGCCGTCAAGCGCGTCGCGCCGGATGGTCGCACGCTGCTGCTGTCGAACTTCGGCAGCAACGCGGTCAACTATTCGCTCTATTCGAAGCTGCCGTACAGCGAGCGTGACTTCACGCCGGTGACGCTGCTGTTCCGCCTGCCCAGCCTGCTGGTGGTGCCCGCGGCCAGTCCCGCGCGCACTGCGCAGGAGCTGGTGGCGCTGGCCAAGCGGTCGCCGCAGGGCCTGCTGTACGGCTCGGCCGGCTCGGGCTCGGGGGCGCACCTGCTCGCCGAGCTGATGAAGTCGATGACCCAGATGCCGGCCACGCACGTGCCGTACCGCGGCGTCGCGCCGGGGGTGGTGGACCTGGTGGCCGGGCGCATCGACTTCATGTTCTCGTCCTACTCGTCGGTGCAGAAGCTGGTCGAGGCCGGCCAGCTGCGCGTGCTGGCCGCGGCCACGTCCAAGCGCCTGCCGGCGCTGCCCAACGTGCCGACGATGAAGGAGGCGGGCCTGAGCGAGCAGATCGTGATGGACCAGTGGTTCGGCCTGTCGGCCCCGGCCAACACGCCGGCCGACGTGGTCGCCGCGCTGCATGCGCAGTTCGCCGAGGTGCTGCGCGACCCGGCCATCGTGCAGCGCATGAACGAGCAGGGTGTCGAGGCCGTCTCGGCCACGCCGGCGGAGTTCGCCGCGCTGATCAAGGCCGACACCGAACGCCTGGGCCGCCTGGTCAAGGCCGTCGGCGCCAGCGCCGACTGACGACGGCGGGGGCGTCGCGCCCCGGCGGGGTGCGACGCCTTTTCACCGACACGCCGTGGCGGCCCCGTTCGGGGGGCCGCCCCTTCCTTCAGTGCGCCCGGCCGGGACGCGTCGGCCTTCCGCGGCTGCCGCACGTGCCGTGCGCAGCCGGGCTTTTCCTCGGCCAAATCTTTCCCAGTCTAGCGGCGATGGCGGGTGGCGCGTTTGCGCTCGATCAACTTGGTGGCGCATATCTGCGCGGCGTGAAGCGTTTGATGCGCTCGTCTCATGCGTTTCTGGTTTCCGAATAGCAGGATTAGCGCCTTTGATGCTTGTTGATGACTGACTGTTGCACAGAATGAATAGGTCCCGCGTGACCCGGCGGGCGTCACCCGGATCCGGCGTGGTCCCTGAGCGGCACGACCCGGCTGCAGGCCGGGTGGTGCGTCATGTCCGGTGGACCAGCTGCGCGCGACTTTGAACGGTCCTCGCTGCCCCCAAGGAGGCGGGAGGGCATTCCCGTTGGCAATTAGGAGACCACGATGACCTACCTCGACGAGCGGCGCCAGGAGCGCGCCAAACAGTTCCTGCGCCTGACCGAATGCGCCAAGGGCACCGAGATGGGCACCCTGCTGCGCAAGTTCTGGCATCCGATCGAGCTGTCGGAGAACGTTCCGCTCAACACCGCGATCCCGGTGAAGGTGCTGGGCGAAGAGCTGACGCTGTACCGCGGGGCCAGCGGCGCACTGCACCTGGTCGGCGGCCGCTGCTCGCACCGCCGCACGCTGCTGCACACCGGCTGGGTGGTCGGCGAGGAGATCCGCTGCATCTACCACGGCTGGCAGTTCGACGCGACCGGCGCCTGCACCAACCGTCCGGCCGAAACCGACACCGGCATGCCGCGCACCAAGATCCCCGGCTACCCGGTCAAGGAGTACATGGGCCTGGTGTTCGCCTACCTGGGTGACGACGAGGCGCCCCCGTTCGAGCTGCCGCGCAAGCTGCAGGCCGAGCGCGAAGGCGCGGTGATCGCCAACGGCATGGAGCGCTGGGACAACAACTGGTTCCAGCAGATCGAGAACTCGATGGACGCAGTGCACGTCAGCTTCGTGCACATGGCGCTGACCGTCGGCCCGTTCGGCAAGGCCGTGACCGCCGCGATCCCCGAGCTGTCGTACGAGGAAACCAGCGCGGGCATCCGCCAGACCGCGCGCCGCTCGAACAACAACGTGCGCGTGAGCGACTGGACCTTCCCGAACAACAACCACATCACGGTGCCGGGCCTGACGCCGGAAGACCCGTGGCTGGACACCTTCGTCTGGATGACCCCCAACGACGAGCTGAACACCACGCGCTTCATGATCTACTGCCTGCCGCCCGAGGCGAGCGAGGTCTCGAAGATGCGCTTCCGCCAGTACTTCGCCAAGTACGGCAAGTACGACCCGGCCAAGCACCACGACAAGCTGTTCTCGATGAAGGTCTGGGACAATCCCGAGGACACCTACGTGGGCCTGACTGCCGCGCAGGACTACCTGTCGATCCGCGGCCAGGAACGCCTGACCAAGCGCGAGGACGAGATCCTGGGCCGCTCGGACCTGGGCATCGTCACGCTGCGCAAGATCTTCTGGCGCGAGCTGGACCTGATCCGCGAAGGCAAGCCCACCAAGCAGTGGTCGCGCCTGGAAGAGCCGCTGACGCTGCCGACCCAGCCGGGCGAGGAAGGCCAGGCCGAGGCGGCCTGAGCGCGCCGCCAGCCCGATCCTGTGGCGCAGCGCACGCCGTGCAGCAGGATGCAAGACCCGGCCCCGTGGGCCGGGTCGCCATCGGCACTATGATGGCGGGCAGCACGGGCGCCTCGGGCGCCCGTGCCGTTCTCGACTCCCGAACCCCCCTTTTCGCCGTAGACCATGACTCCCCTGCGCGTGCTGGGCGATCCCAAGCTGGACGCCGACCATGACGAATTTGCCCGGCACATCGATGCCCTGGGCGCGGCGCGCGGCCGCGAGGCCCTGGACGCGCTGCGCGCGCTGCGTGCGCACGTCGCCGAGCATTTCGCGGTCGAGGACGTGGAACTGCGCCAGATGAAGGACGGCAACGCCGCCTGCCACATCGACGAGCACGCCGCAGTGCTGCGCTCGCTGGCCGAGGTCGACGAGATCCTCGAGCAGGCCCCCGAGGCCGAATCCTCCGACGAGTTGAAGGAGGCCCTGGTGGCCGAGCTGATGCGCTGGCTGCCCCACCACGTCGAGGCGATGGACGCCGCGGTGGCGCACTTCCGCGCCAAGCGGCGCCTGGGGGGCGCCCCCGTGGTGCTGACGCGCCCGTCGCGCAGCGCAGCCTGAGGGGCGCACGCCCTGGCCGGGCCCGGGGCGGGTCAGCCCGTGTTCTCCGTCACGTCACACGGGCCCCGGGCGGCTTGGCCCGTGCGGTGCAGGGGCAGGAAAGAGCAGCGCCTCGTGCGGCAGCGTCGCACCGACGTAGCGCTGGATGCGCGGCGGCGCCGGGTCGACATGGAAGGCGAGGCGCTGCGCGCGCAGTTCCTCGTCGGCGGCGGTGTAGCGTTCCAGCCAGCGCTGGTGCGCGGCCCAGTTCTCGTCGACGAAGTGCTCGACGAAGCGCCCGGGCTGCGCGGTGTCGCGGAACAGCCCCCAGGACAGCACGCCCTGGCTCAGCCGCGCGCGCCGCGTGGCCTGCATCACGTCCAGGAAGGCCGCCTCGCGCTGCGGGTCGATCCGGTACTCGACCAGCACCATCACCGGCCCGTCCTCGGGCTTCACGGCGATGCGCACGTCCGGCTCGGGCCGGGCCTGCCCCGGGTCGCGCCGGTCCTCGTCGCCGCCTTCGACCGACAGCCGCCAGGTCAGCGCCAGCAGCAGCACGCCGAGCAGCGACGCGACGCTGACCGCGACGGCCACGCCGGCCACCTCGGCCACCTGACCCCACAGCCAGGCGCCGGCGGCCGTGCCGCCCATCAGGGCCATCTGGTAGATCGACATGCCGCGCGCGCGCACCCAGTCGGGCAGGGTCAGCTGCGCGGCGACCGCCAGCGTATTGGCCACCGCCATCCAGGCGGCGCCGGCCAGCACGGTGGCCGGCAGCACCACCCAGGGGGTGGGCATCAGCACCACCGCGAGGGAGGCCAGCGCATGCAGGACCGTGCCCCGGCGCGTGAAGGCGTCGCGCCCGTGGCGTTCGCGCCAGCGCGGGAACTGCAGCGCGGCGGCGATCGCGCCGGCGCCCATGCAGGCCATCATCGAGGTGTACATGCCGGCGCCCGTGCCGCCGAGCTGCAGGGCCACCAGCGGCAGCAGCGCCAGCAGCGCGCTCGACTGCAGGAAGAACATGAACACGCGCAGGATCACGGCCCGCAGGTGCGGCGAGTGCAGCACGTGCTGCACGCCCACGCGCACCGCGCCGAGGAAGCGCTCGCCGGGCAGGGCGCTGCTGCGTTGCCGCGAGCGCCAGCGCAGGATCAGCACCAGGGCCACGGCGGCCAGCACCGCATTGAGCGCGAACACCAGCCCGGGCGCGGTGCTGGCGAGCAGGGCGCCAGCGATGACGGGGCCGACGATGCGCGACAGGTTCATCGAGATGCTGCCCAACGCCAATGCCGCGGGTAGCTCGTCGCGCGCGACCACGTCGGGCACGATCGCCGAGAACACCGGCCAGCGCAGCGCCAGGCCGATGCCGTTGGCAAAGGTCAGCACCAGCAGCAGCTCGGCGCTCAGCCGTCCTGACAGCTGCAACGCCGCGAGCACGAGGGCGGTCAGGCACACCCACAACTGCGTGAACGCGAAGTAGCGGCGCCGGTCGACGATGTCGGCCAGCGCGCCGCTGGCCACGCCCAGCACGAAGATGGGCAGCGTCGCGGCGGTCTGCACCATCGACACCATCACCGCGCTGGTGCTCAGCTGCGTCATCAGCCACGCGGCCGAGACCTCGTGGATCCACATCGTCAGGTTGGCCATGAGCCAGGCCGTCCACAGCCCGCGGTAGGCGGGGCGCCGCAGGGGAGCGAGGGCCGGCGAGCGCAGCAGGCCGGAGAAGGGCAGGGTCATCGGCTCATGGTGCCCGGTGCCGGCGGCAGGCACGGCGCCCGTGGCAGAATGCGTTAAATTCATTGTACTGAATGTTTTCAAGCGGCAGGCGTCTCGATCCGGGCGCCCTGGCTGCCCGCGCAAACGACAGCGATGCGTCAGCCAGGAGGCAGTAGCATGGCAGCCACGCGGATGGACGCCTTGCACGACACCTGGCGCCTGCAGCCAAGGGTCGCGGACCGGGGCGCCTGACCTCCGGGCGGCATGCCCTGCGTCACACCCAGCACACACCATGACCACTGGTTCCCGTCGAGCGACTCCCGCGGCCGTGCCGGCCGGCGAGGCCACCGAGCTGCACTTCGAGCCCATGAACCACCCGGGCCACCTGGTGCGGCGCCTGCACCAGATCTGCGTGGCCGTGTTCCTGGATGCCGCGAAGGACTACAACATCACCCACGTCCAGTACGCCACGCTGAAGGCCATCGAGCGCTTCCCCGGCGTCGACCAGACGCGGGTGGGCAAGCTGGTCGCGCTGGATCGCCAGACCACCAGCAACGTCGTGACCCGCCTGCAGCAGAACGGCCTGATCGAGCGCACCCGCAAGGACAAGCGCACCTACGCGCTGCACATCACCGGGCCGGGGCGGGCGCTGATCGAGGTGATGCAGCCGCGCATCGCCGAGATCGACGAGGTGATCCTCGGGCCGCTCTCTCCTGACGAGCGCCAGACCCTGATGAGCCTGCTGCAGAAGCTGGTCAACTCCAACAACGAACTGAGCCGCGCGCCGCTCGAGGCCGACGTGCTGCCCCAGGTGCGCGCGCAGGCGATCGGCGAGGCCGTGCCTCAGAAGACGGCGCGCGCCCCGGGCCGCAAGGCCGCCGCGCCACGGGCCGCGCGCGCTGCGAGCGGCCGCGCCTGAGCGCGCCTCACGCCCTGGCGGGCGATGCGCCGGGGCCGGCCCCGGCCGCCCTTCGCCGGCCTTCTTCCCGCTGCGTTCCCCTCGTCCTGACGCGCCGTCGTGCCACGTCCGTGCGTTCGCGGCGCCCGGCCGCGGGCCGTCGGCTGCCGCCCCGGCGCGGCGCTGCGCCCTAGGGAAATCACTGAGTCCGTGCAGGCTCTCAGCATGATGATTGTCAGTATACTGATCATCACGACGTCGCACCCGTGAGCATGTGAGTTGAAGTCAACGGACAGGACGAGAAGGATGAAATCTCAAGATGAAGTCGTGATCATTGGCGGCGGGATTGGCGGCCTGACGCTGGCGCTGGCGCTGCACCGGGATGGCGTGCCGTTCCGTGTCTACGAGGCGGTGCCGGAGATCAAGCCGCTGGGCGTCGGGCTGAACCTGCTGCCGCACGCGATGCGCGAGCTCGCCGGCCTGGGCCTGGAGCCGGTGCTGCGACGCAAGGGCATCGCCACCCAGGAGTACCGCTTCTACACGCGTCACGGGCAACTGGTGCTGCGCGAGCCGCGCGGCCAGTACGCCGGCTACGAATGGCCGCAGATCGCGATCCACCGCGGCGACCTGCAGTTCACGCTGCTGGAGGCGCTGATCGAGCGCGCCGGCCCGGACGTGGTGGTGCAGGGCCACCGCTGCGTCAAGGTCGAGCAGGACGAGGACGGCGCGACCGTGCACTTCATCGACCCCAAGGGCCAGCCGCTGCCGCCGGTGCGCGGCCCCGTGGCGGTCGCCTGCGACGGCGTGAACTCGGTGGTGCGCGTGCAGATGCACCCGAAGGAGGCGGTGCCGCGCTACGAGGGCACGCTGCAGTACCGCGGCACGACGCGCTGGAAGCCCTACCTGACCGGCGCGACGCACGTCTACCTGGGCGCCAACGAGACCGGCAAGCTGGTCATGTACCCGATCCGCGACAACATCGACGGAGAGGGCACGCAGCTGATCAACTGGGTCATCGAAGTGAAGCGCCCGACCGAGGACCTCAAGCGCGACTGGAACCGCCGCGCCGAGATCAGCGACTTCATCCACCACTTCGAGCACGCGAAGTTCGACTGGATGGACATCCCGGCGATGATGCGCGCTGCCGAGGCGGTCTACGAGTACCCGATGATCGACCAGGACCCGTTGCCGTTCTGGACCGAGGGCCGGGTCACGTTGCTGGGCGACGCAGCCCACCCGATGATGCCGCGCGGCTCCAACGGCGCCGCCCAGGCCATCATCGACGCGACCACGCTGTCGCGCCTGCTGGTGCAGCACGAGGACCCGCGTGCGGCGCTGAAGGAGTACGAGCAGCTGCGCCTGAAGGCCACCAGCGACGTGGTGCTGGCCAACCGCAAGATCTCGCCGGACGGCCTGCTGGAAGTCGTCAACGAGCGCACCGGCGGCAAGCCGTTCGAACGCCTCGAGGACGTCATCACCGAGCAGGAGATCATCGAGTGGCAGGCCCGCTACAAGAAGATCGCCGGCTTCTCGCTGGATGACCTGCGCCGTCCCGTGAACGCCTGAAGGATCCGTCGTGCTGAACCAGCTTCAATTCCATGGTCTGGGCGCCGTCGTGACCGGCGCCGCCGCCGGCCTCGGCCGAGCCACAGCGCAAACCCTGGCCGGGCTCGGAGCCCACGTGTTCGCGATCGACCTCGACGCTGCAGGGCTGGAGTCGCTGGCCCGCGAACTGGGCGAGGCCGCCTGCACCGCGATCGCCGCCGACGTCACGCGCGAGGACGAGGTGCAGCGCATCGCCGACCAGGTGGCCGGCAGCGGCGTGGTGCTCAAGTCGCTGGTCAACAACGTCGGCGCGAACTTCCGCAGCCCGGCGCACGAGCTGCAGCTGGCCGACTGGAACAAGTACCTGGGATTGAACCTGACCAGCGCCTTCCTGGTGACGCGCGCGCTGCTGCCGCGCCTGCTGGCCGCGCCGCGCGGCGGGACCATCGTCAACGTCTCGTCGGCGCGCGGGCTGATCGGCAGCCCCAGCACGCCGAGCTATTCGACCACCAAGGCGGGCCTGCTGGGCTTCACGCGCCAGCTCGCCGCCGAGTACGGCGACCGCGGGCTGCGCGTCAACGCGGTGTGCCCGGGGCTGGTGCTGACCGAGCGCATCGCCGCGCGCGGCATCGGCCCGGCCGAGGAGCGCCTGCGCGAGCGCGTGCTGGAAGGGCGCTTTGCCGAGCCGCACGAGATCGCCAACGCGATCGCCTTCCTCGCCTCGGACGCGGCCTCCTACATCACCGGCGTGACGCTGCCGATCGACGGCGGCTACGCCGCACGCTGAAGGGCGACAGGCATTCCAGAGTAACGGCGGCCGGGCGACGGCCGGGCCGCATCCCCCAACTTCCCGAAGGAGTATCCCAGTGACCAAGAACTCCCTGACCCCGCAGCAGGTCCAGGCGTACGAGCGCGACGGCTACCTCTACCCGCTGACCGCGATGTCGCCGGAGCGGGCAGCTTCCTATCTCGCCAAGCTGGATGCGCTGCAGGAGCAGTATGGTGCCCGCGCGGCCGAGATCCTGCGAGCGAAATCCCACCTGGTGCTGACCTGGGTCAACGAACTGATCCGCCTGGAGCCGGTGCTCGATGCGGTCGAGAGCCTGATCGGCCCGAACATCTACTGCTGGTCCACGTCCTTCTTCATGAAGAAGCCGCGCGACCCGGGCTTCGTGGCCTGGCACCAGGACGGCCCGTACTCGGGCACGCCCGAGGGCGCCGGCGACATCGTCACCGCCTGGATCGCGCTGACCGAGAGCAACGAGGCCAACGGCTGCCTGAAGGTGGTCGCGGGCTCGCACAAGACGCTGTACGAGCACGTCTACAAGGAAGGCACGGCCAACCTGCTGTCGCTGAGCCAGGAAATCGCCGTCGAGGTCGACGAAAGCCAGGCCACCAAGCTGGTGCTGGCGCCGGGCCAGTTCTCGTTCCACCACGAGAAGATCGTGCACGGCTCGGCCCCCAACACGAGCGACAACCGCCGCGTGGGCATCGCGGTGCGCTACATGGCACCGTTCCAGCGCAAGACGCCCAACACCATCGACCACGCCACGCTGGTGCGCGGCAGCGACCCGTACGACACCTTCATCCAGGACCCGGTGCCGCGTGCCGACATGGATCCTGAAGCGGTGGCCTACCTCGACAGCGTGCTGATCAAGAAGTTCGGCAGCCGCTACCGTCGTGGCGTCGACGCGCCGGCGAAGAACTGAGCGGGGTCCCGGGGCATGGACAAGCTGAACCTGTCCGTGGCGATCGGCAACTACGACCGTTGCCGTCCGCTGCTCGACGGCGACGTGCAGATCGACGGGGTGAACCCCGTGTTCATGACGCTGCCGCCGGAGGAGATCTTCTTCCGCGCCTTCCGCGGCCGCGAGTTCG
>Ga0207874_1000459_pt1 | contig 60190 bp, 47 predicted proteins | sample HigsolmetaAR201D_FD_184833 | JGI IMG/M metagenome (GOLD analysis project Ga0207874, IMG submission 184833) | Ionic liquid and high solid enriched microbial communities from the Joint BioEnergy Institute, USA - AR20-1-D (SPAdes) (version 2) ...
TTCTGCACGATCACGCAGCCGACGCGCGGATTGGGATGCGTCGTATAACGGCCGAGCGCCGCGAGGTCGAGCGCCCGGCGCATCATCGCGTGATCGAAGGCCGTGAACATGGCGTCAGCCGAACGATGCCGCAACGCACTCGATGAGCATCGAAGCCGGCTCATCGCAAAGACGGCACAGCGAAAAAGTCCGGATGCTCATCGCTTCTTCCCGGACTCGGTCGAGCTCCACAGCGCGAGCTGTCCTTCTTGTTCGAGCCGGCTGCGGCGATGACGCATGCGCTCGATCTCTTCCCGAAATTCTTCGAGATCCTGGAAGCTGCGGTAGACCGATGCAAAGCGCACGTAGGCGACCTCATCGAGCTTGTGCAGCTCCTCCATGGCGAGCTCACCGACGAGCCGCGACGGCACTTCGCGCTCGCCGAGCGAGCGCAGCTTCTGGCAGATGTGCACGATGGCCGCATCGATCGCTTCGCTCGACACCGGGCGCTTCTCCAACGCCTTGAGCAGACTCGTGCGCAATTTCTGTTCGTCGAAGGGCTGCCGCGTCGAATCGTTCTTGACGATCCGCGGCATCACGAGCTCGGCGGTCTCGAACGTCGTGAAGCGCTCGCCGCATTTCAGGCATTCCCGGCGACGACGAATTTGCTGCCCTTCGCCGGCCAGGCGCGAGTCGATCACTTTCGTCTCTTCGTGATTACAGAAGGGACAGTACATGACGTCGGCTGACGGGCAACGAGCAACTGGCGATGACTGGTGAACCGTTCGTCATGCCGGGCCGCCGGTCACTCGTCACTTCCCATACACAGGAAATTCTCGACAAATCGCTTCGACCTTCGCCTTCACTTTGGCGATTGCTTCATCGGAGCCGTTCGCATCGAGCACGTCGGCAATCCAGCCTGCGAGCTCGATCACTTCGGCTTCGCGGAAACCGCGCGTCGTCACCGCCGGCGTTCCGATGCGCAAGCCGCTGGTGACGAACGGCGGACGCGGATCGTTCGGCACCGCATTCTTGTTCACCGTGATGTGCGCACGGCCGAGCGCAGCGTCGGCATCCTTGCCCGTGATGTTCTTGTCGATCAAATCGACGAGGAACAGGTGATTGTCCGTGCCGCCCGAAACGATCTTGTAACCGCGCTTCATGAGCGTATTGGCCATCGCTCGCGCGTTCGCAAGCACCTGCTTCTGATACTCGACGAACTCCGGCTGCAACGCTTCGAGCAGGGCGACTGCTTTCGCCGCGATCACGTGCATCAAAGGACCGCCTTGCGTGCCGGGGAAGACGAGCGAGTTGAGCTTCTTCTCGATCTCGGGATCGCCCTTCGCGAGGATCAAACCGCCGCGCGGCCCGCGCAGCGTCTTGTGCGTCGTCGTCGTAACGACGTGAGCATGCGGCACGGGACTCGGATAGATGCCCGCCGCAACGAGCCCCGCGACGTGCGCCATGTCGACGAGCAGATAGGCATTCACGCTGTCGGCGATCTTGCGGAACCGTTCCCAATCGATGACGCGCGAATAGGCGGAGAATCCTGCGACGATCAGCCGCGGCCGGTGTTCTTGAGCGAGCCGCTCGACCTGCGCGTAATCGATCTCACCGGTACTCGGATCGAGACCGTATTGCACGGAGTTGAACAGCTTGCCCGAGAAATTCACTTTCGCGCCGTGCGTGAGATGTCCGCCGTGATCGAGGCTCATGCCTAGGATCGTCTCGCCCGGATTGACGAGCGCCATGTACGCGGCAGCGTTTGCTTGCGAACCCGAATGCGGCTGAACGTTCGCATAGCCGGCGCCGAACAGCTTCTTTGCACGGTCGATGGCGAGCTGCTCGACGACATCGACGTGCTCGCACCCGCCGTAATAGCGCTTGCCGGGATAACCCTCGGCGTACTTGTTCGTCAGCACCGAGCCCTGTGCCTGGAGCACGCGCGGACTTGCGTAGTTCTCCGAGGCAATCAATTCGATGTGGTCTTCCTGACGCTGGGCTTCGGCGCGCAAGGCCGCATCGAGCTCAGGGTCGAAGCCGGCGATCTGCAAATCTGGAGCGAACATCTAGGACCTTCGTCGGGTGTGAGGCGGGGCCGGAATTGTAAAGGCGCGCTCCGCCCGGCGACAGGTCCGAGCGAAAACCGCGGGTCTAATCCTCAGCAGGGCGCGGCAGAGAGTCGACGAAGCTGCCGACCACGCGCGTCCAGGCCCGGGCGAGATTGCGTCGGTTGTAGCCCCCGCCTCCGAGACCGACGACACGACCATGGCCGAGCTCATCGGCGATCGCGCACAACCGTGCAGCCGCATGCGCGTGGGCCTCCTCGCTCAAACGCAAGTGCGTGAGGGGATCCCCGTCGAGGCTGTCCGCGCCGCACTGAAAAACGATGAATTCGGGCTGACCTGCGCGCAAATACTCCTCCACGCGCTCCCACGCCGCCCTGTAGTGCTCATCGGTCGCACCGGGCGGCAGCGGAATGTTCAGCTTCGTTCCGGCGGCCGGACCGACGCCGGTTTCTTCCGCCGAACCGGTGCCGGGAAACAGAAAACGCCCGTCTTCGTGCAGATCGGCGAACAGCACATCGGGATCTGCTGCGAAGGCGTAGAACACGCCGTCGCCGTGATGCGCGTCGATGTCGACGTAGGCGATGCGACGCAAACCGTACTGCCGGCGTAACGCCTGAATGGCAATACCGCAGTCGTTGAACACACAGAAACCGGACGCACGGCCCGGTGCAGCGTGATGCAACCCGGCAATCGGCACGAACGCGCGCTTGGCAACGCCGCGCATGACGGCATCGACCGCCTCCAGCGTCGCGCCCACCACGTGACTGGCCGCCTCGAAAATGCCCTTCACGGCGGGCGTGTCGCCGGCATCCAAATAACCGTGACCGGTCGCCGACCGTTCACGCACCAGGTCGATATAGACGGGTTCGTGGAAATACTCGAGCTCGGCGCGTGTCGCTGGCCGCGGTTGTCCGCGCAGCACGCGGCCATCCAGCCCCGCTTCATGAAGCTCGCGCATGAATGCACTGTGCCGATCCGGACCGAACGGATGTCCGTCGCCGAAGCCGTAACGCGCGATCTGGTCGCCCGAGACCAGCAGAACCGAGGATTCGCTGCGCTCGTTCAAGTGCTTTCCCCTGTTTTCTTACGCAGAGTATCACGCCGCGCGGCAAGGACGGCGCCCCGATCGAGGACGGCGGTTCGCGGGCCGCTTTTGGGTATCATTCGGGACCTTTTTCCGCTCGGTCGAACAATCGGCATGGCTCAATACATTTACACGATGAACCGTGTCTCCAAGGTGGTGCCGCCCAAGCGCATCATCTTGCGGGACATTTCCCTATCGTTTTTTCCCGGCGCCAAGATCGGCGTGCTGGGCCTGAACGGCGCCGGCAAGTCGACTTTGCTGCGGATCATGGCCGGCGTCGACAAGGAATTCGACGGCGAGGCGCGCCCGCAACCCGGAATCAAGATCGGCTATTTGCCGCAGGAACCGCAGCTCGATCCGACCAAGGACGTGCGCGGCAACGTCGCCGAGGGCCTCGGCGAAGTGCAAGCGTTGATCGATCGGTTCAACGAGGTGAGCGACAAGTTCGCCGATCCGGACTTGAGCGAAGAGGAAATGAACAAGCTCCTGGAGGAACAGGCCAAGCTCCAGGACGCGATCGATGCAAAAGGCGGCTGGGAGCTCGAGCGCAAACTTGAAGTGGCGGCCGAGGCACTGCGTCTGCCGCCTTGGGATGCGGACGTCACCAAAATCTCGGGCGGCGAGCGGCGTCGCGTTGCGCTATGCCGTCTCCTCCTCTCGCAGCCCGATATGTTGCTGCTCGACGAGCCGACCAACCATCTCGATGCCGAATCGGTCGCTTGGTTGGAGCGTTTTCTCGAGAACTATCCCGGCACCGTCATTGCCGTGACGCACGATCGTTACTTCCTCGATAACGTCGCCGGCTGGATTCTCGAACTCGACCGCGGTCACGGCATTCCGTGGCAAGGCAACTATTCCTCATGGCTGGAACAAAAGGAGCGCCGACTCGCCATCGAAGAAAAACAACAGGAAGCGTTGCGCAAGAGCCTGGAACGCGAGCTCGAATGGGTACGTCAGAACCCGAAGGCGCGACAAGCGAAGAGCAAGGCGCGTATCCAGCGCTACGAAGAGCTGGCCTCGCAGGAGTTCCAGAAGCGCAACGAGACGAACGAGATCTACATTCCGCCCGGACCGCGACTCGGCGATCTCGTCATCGAGGCGAAGAACCTGCGCAAGTCGTTCGGCGACCGCCTGCTGTTCGACAACCTGAGCTTCAATCTGCCGCCGGGAGGCATCGTCGGCGTCATCGGGCCGAACGGCGCCGGCAAGACGACGCTGTTTCGAATCCTCGTCGGACAAGAAAAACCCGATGCCGGCGAAATCCGCGTCGGCCCGACGGTGCAGCTCGCGTACGTCGATCAGTCGCGCCAAGCGCTCGACGACAAGAAGACGGTGTGGGAGGAAATCTCCGGCGGTCTCGACATCATCCGCGTCGGCACCTACGAGACGCCCTCGCGCAGCTACGTCGGCCGCTTCAATTTCCGCGGCAGCCAACAACAACAATCGATCGGCGAGCTGTCCGGCGGCGAGCGCAATCGCGTTCACCTCGCCAAGGTGCTCAAGTCCGGCGGCAACGTGATCCTGCTCGACGAGCCGACGAACGACCTCGACGTCGAAACGCTGCGCGCCTTGGAGGAAGCGCTGCTCACCTTCCCCGGTTGCGCGGTCGTCATCTCGCACGATCGCTGGTTCCTCGACCGCATCGCAACCCACATCCTCGCCTTCGAAGGCAATAGCGAGGTCGTCTGGTTCGAAGGCAATTACGCGGAATACGTCGAAGATTTCAAACGCCGTAAGGGCGAGGATGCCGCCACGCCGCACCGGATCAAGTACCGAAAGCTCGAGGCATGAGGCGCCAAGCGCCTCATGCCTAGGCTGAAGGCTGAAGACTGAAGGCTGAAGAGGCGCTTAGCCCAATAGCTTCGCCTCCTGAAGATCGAGGACTGAAGGATGTTGATCGAACGCTGCCGCGCCCGACGCCCCAAGCCCCGAGCCCCACACCCTTCTCCTGTCGCCTGTGGCCTGTAGCCAGCGCAGCTCATGGCTTCCGACGCCATCGCCGCCATCATCGCCGTCTTCGGCCTGCTGCTCGTGGTGCTTGCGTGTCAGCGCCTCGCGCGTGCGCGCTTTCTCGCGGCAGGCGGCAGCGCGGTTGCGGGACTCGTGCTGCTCGGCGCTGCCGCACTGATCTTCATCGTCTCGCTCAACCTGCACACCTACGCACGGCTCACGTACGAGCAACCCGTTGCGGAGATCGTGTTCGAGGGGCGCGGCCCGCAACGCTATCGAGCGACGCTCACGCAAATCCCGACCGGCGAAATGCAGATGTTCGTGCTCGCCGGCGACGAATGGCAGCTCGACGCGCGCGTCCTCAAATGGAAAGGTTGGGCGAATCTGCTCGGGCTGGATGCGCAGTATCGGCTCGAGCGCATCAGCGGCCGCTATCGCGACATCGAACAAGAACGCCACGCCGAACGCACGGTGTATGCGCTGACGAAGAATCCGGGCTTCGACTTGTGGATGCTATCCAGCCGATATCCGCGTTGGTTGTCGTTCGTGGATGCCGTGTACGGCAGCGCGACCTATTTGCCGATGGCTGACGGCGCGCGTTACGAAATCAAGATGACTCAAAGCGGATTGATCGCGCGCCCTATCAATGCCGCTGCGCATGCCGCGGCAGCCACACAAGGCTGATCGACGCGGCGAGCGTGCGCAGCGTCATCCCACCCAGACGCGCGCATTCCTGAACATGCGCATCCAGGGGCTGTCTTCGCCCCACTCGTCCGGATGCCAAGAGTTCTGCACCGTACGATACGAACGTTCCGGATGCGGCATGAGGAGCGTTGCGCGACCGTCCGCCGAAGTAATACCGGTAATTCCCCGCGGCGAACCGTTCGGATTGGCGGGATAGATTTCCGTCACGCGTCCGAAGTTATCGACGAATCGCACCGCAGTCAGACCGCTCGCAGCGAAAGTTTCCAGATGCTGTGCGCTCGAGAACTCCGCATAGCCTTCCCCGTGCGCCACTGCGATCGGCATGCGCGATCCCGCCATTCCGGCGAACAAGACTGAAGGCGACTCGACGATCTCGACGAGACTGAACCGCGCTTCGAACTGTTCGGAGCGATTGCGTACGAAGCGCGGCCAAAGGTCCGTACCGGGGATCAGCGTCCGCAACGCCGCCATCATTTGACAGCCGTTGCACACGCCGAGCGAAAAAGTATCCGGCCGCGCGAAGAAACTCGCGAATGCATCGCGCAAGCGCGAATGGAACAGAATCGATTTCGCCCAGCCTTCGCCTGCGCCGAGCACATCGCCGTAGGAGAATCCGCCGCACACGATCAGTCCGCGGAAGTCGTCGAGGCGCGCTTTGCCTTCGATCAAATCCGTCATGTGCACATCGACCGGCGCGAATCCCGCACGATGCAGTGCTGCAGCCATTTCGATGTGGCTGTTGACGCCCTGCTCTCGCAACACGGCAACGGCCGGTCGTACGCCGGTCGCGATGTAGGGGGCCGCGACGTCTTCGTTGAGATCGAACGTGAGCGCGACATGGAGTCCCGGATTGTTCGGATCGGTGACCGTGTCGTACTGCTCCTGCGCGCACGTCGGATCGTCGCGCAGCTGCGTCATCCGGAAGCTCGTTTCCGACCACGCGCGATGCAGAGCCGTGCGCGTCTCATCGACGAGTGTGCGTGCGCCCGCACGAATCCGCACGCGATCTTCCGTAACGACCGTACCGATCGTGCGGGTCAAATCCTCAAGTTGATGGCGAGCAAGCACCGTCTCGACTGCTGCGAGATCCGACGCCTTCACCTGCAGCACCGCACCCAACTCCTCGCTGCACAGCGCGGCAATAGCCCTTTGCTGCTCCCCGAGATCGACCTCGATACCGCAATGACCGGCGAAAGCCATTTCCGCGAGCGTCGCGAACAAGCCGCCGTCGGATCGATCGTGATAGGCGAGCACGAGGCCTTGAGCACGCAGCTCCACCATCGCGGCAACGAAACGTGCCAGCCGCTGCGGATCGTCGCAATCGGGCGCGTCCGCGGCGAGCTTGCCGTAAACCTGTGCGAGTGCCGAACCGCCGAGGCGATCGCGTCCAGCGCCTAGATCGATGAACACGAGGCGCGTAGCGCCGCGATCGGTGCGAAGCTGCGGCGTCCAGGTGCGGCGCACGTCTTTGACAGGCGCAAATGCCGAGACGATCAGCGAAACGGGTGCGAGCATCTTCCGCTCCTCCCCGTTCCCGTCGCGCCAGCTCGTCTTCATCGACAATGAATCCTTGCCGACCGGAATCGTGATGCCGAGTGCCGGACAGAACTCTTCGCCCACTGCTTTGACGGTGGCGAACAAGTCAGCGTCCTCGCCTGGCTCGCCGCACGCAGCCATCCAGTTCGCCGACAGACGCACATCGCTGATTCGCTCGATATCGGCTGCGACGATGTTCGTGATTGCTTCGGCGACCGCCATACGACCCGATGCAGGGGCATTGAGCAGCGCAAGCGGCGTGCGCTCGCCCATCGCGAGCGCCTCACCAGTCGTGGACGTGTAACCGCTCACAGTGACAGCGACGTCGCTCACCGGCACCTGCCACGGACCGACGAACGGATCGCGACTGATGAGACCGCCGACCGTGCGATCGCCGATCGAGATCAGGAAGGTCTTGTCCGCAATCGCCGGGAAACGGAGCAGCCGGTAGATCGCATCGCGCAAGTCGATCGCGTTCTCGTCGAAATCGTCGCGGAACGGCTGCTCGATGCGCACATCACGCGTCATTTTCGGCGGCTTGCCGAGAATCACTTCGAGCGGCAGATCGACCGGCGGCGTGTGCAGCAAGGGATCTTCCACTTTCAGCCAACCGTCGCTCGTGATCTCGCCGACCACCGCATACGGACAGCGCTCGCGACGGCAGAGCGCATCGAAGCGCGCGAGCTGTTCGGCTTCGATCACGAGCACGTAGCGTTCCTGTGCTTCATTGCACCAGAGCTCGACCGGCGACATACCGGGCTCGACGGACGGAATCTTGCGCAGATCGACACGCCCGCCACGGCCGGACGTATGTGCAACGCATTCGGGAATCGCGTTCGATAGACCGCCGGCCCCGACGTCGTGAATCAGCAGAATCGGGTTCTCATCGCCCAGCGCCCAGCACTGATCGATCACTTCCTGCGCGCGACGCTGCATCTCGGGATTGCCGCGCTGAACCGAAGCGAAATCCAGATCCGCCGCAGTCGTGCCGCTACCCACAGAGGACGCCGCACCGCCGCCGAGACCGATCAGCATGGCCGGGCCGCCGAGCACGATGATCTTCGCGCCGGGCGGAATGTGCTTCTTCTCGACGTGCTCGCGGCGCACATTGCCGAGTCCGCCCGCGATCATGATCGGCTTGTGATAGCCGCGTAGGGTCGGCCGCGTCGGATGCGCCGCTTCGATTTCGAACGTGCGGAAATAGCCGTAAATGTTCGGCCGGCCGAATTCGTTGTTGAACGCTGCCGCGCCGATCGGCCCGTCGAGCATGATGTCGAGCGCCGAAGCAATGCGGTCCGGTTTGCCGAAATCGCGCTCCCACGGTTGCTCGAAACCGGGAATCCGCAAATGCGATACGGAGAACCCGACCAACCCCGCCTTGGGCTTGCCTCCGCGACCGGTCGCGCCTTCATCGCGAATCTCGCCGCCCGAGCCGGTCGACGCACCTGGGAAGGGCGAAATGGCCGTCGGATGATTGTGCGTCTCGACCTTCATGAGAATGTCGATCGGCTCGCGACGAAACTCGTAGCGTCCGGTGGCGGGATCGGCAAACCAGCGCTCCGCAACCGGCCCCTCGATCACGGCGGCATTGTCGCGATAAGCGGAGAGCACGCCTTGCGAGTTCTTCGCGTAAGTATTGCGGATCATCGAAAAGAGCGACTTCGTTTGCGGTACGCCGTCGACGATCCAATTGGCGTTGAAGATCTTGTGACGACAGTGCTCCGAATTCGCCTGCGCGAACATCATGAGCTCCACGTCGGTGGGATCGCGCCCGAGCCGTTTGAAGGCATCGACCAGGTAGTCGATCTCCTCGGCTGACAGCGCGAGACCGAGCGCTGCATTGGCGCGCTCGAGCGCGCTGCGTCCTTCCGCGAGCAATGGAACCGTCGACAGGGGTTTCGGCGATTCGTGAGCGAACAGTTGCTCGGCGTGCTCGAACGCGAACAGCACCGTCTCCGTCATGCGATCGAACAACAGCGGCGCGATTTGCCGCAGCGTCGCCTCGTCCAGTTGCCTACCGGCCTCGAAGCGATACGCGATGCCGCGCTCAATGCGCTCGATCGCCGTCAGTCCGCAGACATGCGCGATATCGGTGGCCTTGCTCGACCAAGGCGAGATCGTGCCGAGACGCGGCGTTACGACGACGAGCGCACCGCCGTCCTCACCCTGTCCGGCCTCTCGCGGTCCATATGTCAGCAGCGCTTCGAGAACGCGTCGTTCGTCGGCCGACAACTCACGCGCAACCTGGACGAAGTGCACGTAACGGGCCGTCAGCCGGATGATTTCCGGCACTCGAGACCGGACGGTGGCAAGCAGTCTGGCGTTTCGAAAATCGGAAAGAGCGGGTGCGCCCGGCAGGATCAGCATCTGGAGGAAAACGCCTCGGGGTGGAAGGCGCGCAATTATCGCCGACCTGCGGTCCGCGCGCTAATCCAACATGCGCCGGTCGGCGGCTATTTCTTGTCGCTCGGCGTATACATCGGAATCGGGAATTGGGCGATGTTCGAGCCCTCGTAGGCGCTGATCTTGCTGACGCCTTGCTTGCGCACCTCGTCGATGCGGACCACCGAATGGAGGGGAATGTAGGTGCGTTTGACGCCTTCGAACTCGGCCTTGATGCGCTCTTCCGACGGATCGACGACGACGGCCGATCGCTCGCCGAACACCAACTCCTCGACCTCGATGAAGCCGAACAGATTGCCGTGGCTGACCTTGCGGGCGTAGATCTCGTAGACCTTACCCTGGTTCACAAAAACGACCTTAAAAATGTGACTCGTAGCCATATCGAGGGGTTGGCGGGATTGTTACGCTTCCGGATATTACATAGCGCGCCGCCAAACCGTCACATCGGGCGCGCGGTCGCTCAACCGTCGGGAATGGCCTCAAGCGATGGCACTGAAACTCCGAGTCATTAGCGATCACTACAAGACGCTCGGCCCGAACAGCACGCGCTTGTTCGGCGTCACGGGCGGTCGCATTGGCCGGGCCGCCGACAACGACTGGGTGCTGCCGGACCGCGATCGCTATGTCTCGAGCCATCACTGCAAAGTGCATTTCCGCGCGGGACAGTGGATTCTGGAGGACACCAGTACCAACGGCGTGTTCGTGAACGGTTCCGACACGCCGGTCTCGATCGAGGGTCCGTACAAGCTTCAGGACGGCGATCGGTTGCGGATGGGCGACTATGAAATCATCGTCAGCATCGACGACCGCAACGATTTTCCGCCGGATGCGAGCGGGCAATTGCCGGTCCCTCCGCTCTCGGCGCGCGCAAAGAGCGCTCCTGCGGCCAATCCTGCGCTGGGCGACGACCTCGGGGAAGAGATCGACATCACGGATTTGCTGAGCGATTCGGCGATTCACCCGCCCAGCAACACCTTCGATTGGGACGCAGCGCCTGCGGCCGTAGAGCCCGCTCAAGCGAAACCTGCGGCCAAGAAATCTGCACCAATTCCCACGCTCACGCCTGCTGCGGCACCGACGGCCGCAAAACCGGCTCGAGGCGCCTTCGCATCGCTGCTCGACTCGCCGCTCGACGATGCGAACGGCAACGACGACTGGCAAATGCAGACGCGACCGTACGACCGCAAGACGATGCAAGCGTTGACGAACGCGGCTACGTTGTCTCGTATCGAGCCCGAACGTCCGAAACGCACGGGCGATACGGTGGCCGACACCGGCGTGGAGGCGTTCTGCCGAGGTGCCGGTATCGACCCTTCCGCGCTCCCGCTGGACGCGCAGGCAGCGTTGCTCACCCTCGCCGGTCAAGTCGTCCGCGAAATGGTCCTGGGTTTGATGGAAGCATTGAAGGCCCGGTCGGACATGAAGTCCCGGCTGCGATTGAGCCAAACGACGATCCAGCCAGCCGAGAACAACCCGCTCAAGTTCTCGGCGAGCGTCGACGAAGCCGTGCTCAAGATGTTCGATCCGCACAGTAGCCGCTACCTGGGGCCGATCGAAGCGATTCGCGAAGCCTTTACCGATCTGCGTACGCATCAAAGCGCCCTCGTCAACGCCGTGAAAGCGGCCGCCGACGAGCTCATGAGCCGTATCGAGCCGGGAGAGCTTCAGGAGCGCTTCGACCGCAACTTGAAACGCGGAGCGATCCTCGGCGCGGCCAACAAGATGAAATACTGGGATCTCTACGCCGAGTTCTACCAAGTGCTCAATCAGCGCAACGAGCAAGGTCTGCCGACGGTGTTCGCCGAAGAATTCGCGCGCACGTATGCCGAGCGCGTATCGAACAAAGGCAAGCCGGCCAAGAAGAAATAACGACGCGTCTTTACGAGCTCGGAACCTGCAGCTGAGCTTCGCGCTGCGCGGGCGGAGCCGAATCCGCCGCAACCCAATCCAGGATTTCGATGTAGCTGCGGATATTGTCGACGAAGCGCACCGGCTCCCAACCGCGTGCATAGCCGCGCTTTACGCGCCTGTACCACTTCTCCTGCGTCAACAGCGGCAGGTGCTCGCGCACATCCTCCCACGAATCGGGGTTCTTGCCGTGCATCTGTGTCAGGATGCGCGCGTCCTCGAGATGACCGATACCGACGTTATAGGCAGCGAGCGTCATCCACGTTCGGTCTGGCTCGAGGATTCGCGGAGGCAGTTGGTTGCGCATCAGAACGAAATAACGAGCGCCACCGAAGATGCTCTGACGCGGATCGAGTCGATCGGTCACACCGAGCCGACGTGCGGTCTCCTCCGTGAGCATCATCAAGCCACGCACACCGGTGTGCGATGTCGCCGTCGGTACCCAATGCGATTCCTGATAACCGATGGCCGCCAACAATCGCCAATCGACACCCACCTCGGCAGCGGCTTCCCGGAACCAATGCCGGTACAGGGGCAGCCGAGTGCGGATGTCCTCGATGAATACGCGCGCCTGGATGTAGTCGAAACGCTCCGTGCCTGCGTAATAGGTATCGAGAATCGAAGCGAGCCGCCCTTCAGCTTTGATTGCGGTGTAGAACGCCGTGACCCGATTGAGCAAGCTCGTGTCGCGCGAGTCGAGGGCCCAGGCAAGCGACTTGCCGCCCGATAGATCGAATGCGATCCTGATCTCGGGGTGAAATGCGCGACCGATGGCGAATTCGTTCGAATCGGCGACCGTGTAATCGAATTCACGGCGAGACAGCCGGTATAGCAGCTCCTCGGTCTCCGTCGCAGGATTCTCGACCCAGCTCAGTCGCGGCTCGCGTTGACGCAAGCGCTCCAGCGTCTGAGCGTGCGCGCTGCCCTCCACGACTTCGATGTGTCTGCCGAGCACGTGCGTCAACGATCGCGGCCGGGCCTCGCCCTGCCGGTAGATCAAGTGCTCGCGCACCTGCTGGAACGGCGGCCCGAACGCGAGTTCGGGAGGCAAAACCATCCCGTGGGTCAGCCCCGCTGCGGCAATGTGTGCGCGGCGCGAATCGAGCTCACGAATCACGTCCGCGGCGTTCGGCACCGAGTAGATGTACAGGTGCACGCCGAGTTCGGCGGCGAATCGAGCGGCGAGATCGAATTCAGGACCCTGCGGACCCGAAGCTCCCAAGTAATAGGTGCTCGGCAGGTTACGCGTGACGACCCGAAGCTCGCCGGCACGGAGAATCTCTTCCAGCACCGTCGGCGGCCGCGAGCAGGTCCCGAGCAGCAGCGTCGCGATGATGGCAAGCGCGATCTTCAAAGCGGTGTCTTGCGAGTCCTCGGAATCGGAAAAGTCTAATCGGGTCGGTCCGGCCAATGCACGTCAGTCAGCATTAAGTTGTTGAAGGCCTCACGAAAATTCGGCCCGAAAAGCGATGCCGCGCAACCCGCAACAGGCGGTATACCTACATGAACTGCTGGTATAGAATGCGCGCCCCTCACGGAGAGGTACCGAAGCGGTCATAACGGCACCGATTCGAAATCGGTTGAGGGCATTGCGTCCCTACGTGGGTTCGAATCCCACCCTCTCCGCCAAAAAGCAAAAGGCCCGCGCAAGCGGGCCTTTGTCTTTTTGGCCCAGAGGGCGGGTGAGAACCCACGCGTGGGTTCGACAAAAGTGCATGGACAGCACTTTTGCGCAACCGCAGGTTGCCCGAAGGGCGAGGTCCATGGACGGACCGAGTGCAATCCCACCCTCTCCGCCACATAAAACGAAAAGGCCCCTCGCGGGGCCTTTTCGTTTTCAGGCTGTAGGCTGAAGGCTGTAGGCCGTGGGAAGAGGCGCTGTCGCGCCAAGTCTTTGGTCCCGAGCCCCACGCCTGTGCTGTCGCCTGTCGCCTGCAGCGAACCTCCGCGGCCCTGGCTGGTCCGAGCCTTTACTTGGCTGTTCGTCGGCACCAGACTCGCAAAATGACCGATTTGCTCAAACGCTGCACGACGCTGCTCACGGTGCTGTTCCTCACCGTGACCGCAAGCGTCCATGCCAACGAACCTGACGACCTGCCCGACATCGGCAGTCCTGCGGAAGCAATGATCAGTCTGCAGGACGAATACCTGATCGGGCGGATGATCGTTCGCGGGCTGCGCGATCAGGATCAAATCCTCGAAGATCCGGAAGTCGCCGAGTACATCCGCTCGATCGGGAATCGGCTTGCCAGCCAGGCGCACGACGGCACCCAGCGATTCAACTTCTTCGTCGTCCGCGACGATGCCATCAATGCGTTCGCATTGCCGGGCGGCTTCATCGGCGTCAACTCAGGCCTGCTCCTCGAAACCAAGAACGAAAGCGAGCTGGCCGGCGTGCTCGCCCACGAAATTGCGCACGTCACACAGCGTCATATTGCGCGCAGCATTGCGGCGCAAAGCCGGTCGAGCCTCGTTTCCACCGCCGCAATGCTGGCGGCGATCCTCGTCGGCGCCGCCGCGGGCGGAGGCGATGCTGCAATGGCCGGTGTAGCCGCAGCCCAGAGTCTGGCCATCCAGCAACAAATCAGTTTCACGCGCGCGAACGAGACCGAGGCCGACCGCGTTGGACTCGGCATCCTCGCGCGCGCGGGTTTCGATCCAGAAGGCATGCCCGCCTTCTTCGAGACGATGAGCCGGCGCGCGGGCCTGAGCGAAGCGAACATTCCTGAAATGTTGCGCACGCATCCCGTGACCGTCACGCGTATTGCGGAGACGAAGCAACGCGCTGCGCAGATCAAGACCGAGCCCATGCCGGACAGCTTGAGCTATGCGCTTACGCGCGAACGCTTGCGCGTGTTGTCGACGCCCGCGGGACGCAATCCCCTCGAGTACTACAACGCGACCATCCAGAACGAAGCCGACGCGACGCCCGCAGAGATCTATGGGCGAGGATTGGCGTTGCTCGCGACGGGCAAAGCGGCCGAGGCCGTCAAGATCTTCCAGCGGCTGCGGGACGGGGATCCGACCGTGCTGCAGTACCACACGGCGCTCGGTCAGGCGCAGCTGCAGGCCAAACAGGAGAAGGCGGCCCTGACGACGTTCGAGCGTGCGCGCGAGCTCTTCCCGCGCAACGTCGCCGTCACCGTCCGTTACGCCGAAGCGTTGATGCAAGTCGGCAATGCGAAGAAAGCGCACGAGATCCTGCTCGATTTGTTCAACGTCGTTCCGCCGACGCCGGAGCAGGCGCGTCTAACGGCGCTCGCCGCCAATGCCGCAGGCGACGTCGCCGACTCGTACTACTACATGTCGGAATATCACGTCATGAGCGGCGATCTGCTGCTGGCCATCAACCAACTGCAGCTCGCCCTCGCCGTTCCGAAGATCACCAATGTGCAGCGCGCGCGGTTTCAGGCTCGTCTCGAGGAGATTCAAGCCGCGATGCCCAAGCGCGGCGCAAGACGCGCTTCGAACTAGCGGTTACAGGAGAACTCGTCTCGCGGGCGAACGATTCGCCGTCAGCGTCGAATCCGGCGTACTGATACAATCGCGCGCCTTTCGCCGTATCGGCACAGGACCGTTTCTGTATGACAGCTCCGTACTCGTTACGCAGTGTGTTGCTGCTCGCCGTCGTTCTGCTCGCCTCGGGGTGTGCGGCGACACCAGGTCGCACTGTCAGCGACGATCGCTTCGAACCCTTCAATCGGGCCGTCTATAAGTTCAACGACACCGTCGACCGGGCGGCCCTGAAACCGGTCGCCAAAGGCTATAAGAAAATCACGCCGCACTGGATGCGGATCGGGATCGGCAACTTCTTCGCGAATCTCGCCTACCCCGTGACGATCGTGAACCAATTCCTGCAGGGCAAACCGAAGCTCGGGCTGCAGGACACCGGCCGCTTTCTGCTGAACACGACCCTCGGAGTCGGCGGGCTCCTCGATGTTGCTACGCACGTGGGCTTGCCGGCGAACGACGAAGATTTTGGACAGACGCTCGCCGTTTGGGGCGTGAGCTCGGGCCCCTACTTGGTCTTGCCATTTCTGGGTCCGTCCACGCTACGCGACGGCCCTGCACGAGGCGTCGATTACTTTCTCGGCCCTCTCGAATACATCGATATCCCATGGGAAGCCGAATGGGGCTTGCGTGCGGTAGATGTCGTCCACACGCGAGCGGATCTCCTGACGCTCGATCCCACGCTCCAGCGCACGTTCGATCCGTACGCCTTCATGCGCGATGCGTGGCTGCAGCAACGCGAGTTCGTGATCTTCGACGGCAATCCGCCGCCGGAGACGCTCGAAGATTTCGACATCGAAGAGGACGTCGAGAGCGAGGAAGAGGCGGCGGCGGAAGCGCAGAACTAGCGCGCGCCTTCGCGCGTGTTACGAATCACGAATCACGAATCACGGCTCACGAAACAACAGCTCTTCCACCTCACTGATCCGTGCAAGCGCTGTGATCTGTCCGGGCACGTTCTGAAACCGAATTGCGCGGTTCGACTGACGCGCTGCCCTCACCCACTCGATCAACAAGGCAAGGCCGGCGCTATCGGCTTCCGTGACGCCGGCAAGATCGACATTCAAGCCGTCGCTGCCCGTAAACGTCTGCCGGCTCTGCGCCAACAGAGCGCCGGCAGTGGTCGCGTCCAAAACGCCGCTGACTCGAACGCGCCCGGCACCGTCGGCTTCGAGCCGAGCGCGCTGTGCTTGAGACTTGCTCACGACGAAGCCGTCGGTTTGGCCACCGTGCCGCTTGCGACTTGCGCTTCCAAACGCTCGATGACGGCGTCGAGGCCCTTCTGCTGGATTTCCGCAGCAAAGTCCGTACGGAACGACTTCACGTACGACACGCCCTCGATCGTGACGTCGTAAGCCTTCCAGCCGTTCGGCGTCTTGCGCACGGAGATGTTCACCGGCACACGCGAGCCGTTGTCGCGACGAACTTCGGTGCGCACCGTGCCGACCGTGTCTTCGGGCCTGCCTTGATACGGCAGGATGCGCAACCGGTCAGGCGTGAACTCGAGCAGCGCCTCGCCGTAGTTCTGCAGCAGCGATTGATAGAACGCTTCGACGAAACGCTTGCGCTGCTCGGGCGTCGCGGTCCGCCAATGCTTCGCAAGCACGAGCTGAGCCGCATAGTTCGTGTCGAAGTGCGGCAACAGGTTCTTGTCGACGAGCTCGCGGACTCGTTTGGGATCCTTCTTGTACTCCTCGCGATGCGCATCGAGGTCGCGCAACGTGTCCTGCACGACCTTCTGCGTCAGCTCGTTCGGATCGAGATCTTTCGTGTCCTGCGCAAATGCAGGGCTTGCGCACAGCGCTGCCGCGAGCATCGCGAGGACAGTGAGGCGGTTCCGTACGAGGCCGATCATTGTTGGCGTTCCTCCGCGTGTGGTTCCTAATTGTCGCCCTTGCTGTCTGAACGCTGGCTAAAGCTGGCCACGAGCTGGTTGATGAGATTTTCCAGCACCAGCGCGTCCTGCACGAATTCGATGCGGGAACCGTCGGCGAGGTACTCCTCCGACCCGCCAGGCGTGATCCCGATGTACTGACCGCCGAGCAGTCCGGCCGTCATGATGCTGGCGTCGCTGTCCACCGGAATGCGATTGAACTGCGAGCTGATGCGCATGTCGACGACAGCCTTGTAGATGGACTGATCGTAGCGGATCGACTCGACCCGACCGATCGTCACTCCAGCCATCGAAACGGCTGCACCCGGCTTCAAGGTCCCGATGTTCTCGAACTGGGCCTGCACAGTGTAGCTGCCGCCGTTCGTCAAATATTCACGATTCGTGATCTGAGTGACCAGGAAGAACAGCGCAGCAAATCCGAGCAGCACGAACAGCCCGGTCGACAGCTCCACGGCGCGATTAGAACGCATATGCGAAATCCTCAAAGCATCACGGCTGTGAGCATGTAGTTGAAAATCAGCACCAGGACGGCGGAAATGACCACAGTGCGCGTCGTGGCGCGGCCGACGCCCTCGGCGGTCGGCACGGCGGTGTATCCCTCGTAGACGGCGATCAGGCTGCAAACGAAGCCGAACACGACGCCCTTGATGACGCCCTCCATCACGTCCGACACCTCGACAGCAGCGCGCATCTGCGACCAGAACGACGCCGCATCCACACCGAGAAGCTGCACGCCGACCACCTGCACGCCGAAGATGCCGATCGCGATGAAAATGACCGTGAGCAGCGGCATCGCGATCAGTCCGCCGAGGAAACGCGGCACGACGACTCGGCGCACCGGGTCGACCGCCATCATTTCCATCGCACTCAATTGATCGGTCGCGCGCATGAGTCCGATCTCGGAAGCGAGCGCGGTCCCGGCGCGGCCGGCAAACAACAGCGCAGTCACGACCGGACCGAGCTCCTTGATCAGAGCGAGCGCCGCCGCCGTACCCAGGGCATCTTCCGAGCCGAAGCGCTGCAGCAAGTCATACCCTTGCAGGCCCAGCACTCCGCCGACGAATAGACCGCAGGTCATGATGATGACGAGCGACAATGCGCCGGCGTTGTGGATTTGCGCGACGATCAGACCTGGGCGCGTGAGCGCACGCGGCACCTGCACGAGCGTGCGCAAGAGAAACAACGCAACCGCACCGACCGTGGCGACAAAGCTGCGCAGGTTCTCGAAGATCTCCCGCAACAGACTCACGCGGAGCCCTCGAGCAATTCTTGGTAATAATCCGGGGCCGGGTAATGGAACGGCACCGGGCCGTCCGGAAGCCCATTCATGAATTGATTCACGAGCTCCGAATCGTGCTTCTTCAGTTCGCTGAAGTTTCCGGCCGCCGCCACGCGTCCGCCCGCGAGGATGTAACCCATGTCGGCAAGCTCGGCCAATTCCTCGACGTCGTGCGACACGACCAGGCTGGTAATACCTAGCGCATAGTTCATGTGCCGCACGAGTCGCACGATCATGCCCATCGAGATCGGATCGAGGCCAGTGAACGGTTCGTCATAAATCAACAAATCGGGATCGGTGGCCATCGCTCGCGCCAATGCAACGCGCCGTGCCATGCCGCCCGAAAGCTCGGAAGGCATCAGGCGCGCAGCGCCGCGCAATCCAACCGCCTGCAACTTCGTCAGCACGACGTTGCGGATCAGGGGCTCGGGGAGCTTCGTGTGCTCACGGAGCGGAAATGCGACGTTCTCGAACACATCCATGTCCGTGAGCAAAGCGCCGTTCTGGAACAGCATGCCCATGCGGCGACGCAGATCGTAAAGCTCGCCGAGCTTGAGACTCGTGACATCGATGCCATCGAACCGAATGCGTCCCTTGTCCGGCTTGATCTGGCCGGTCATCAGACGCAGGAGCGTCGTCTTGCCGGTGCCGCTCGGCCCCATGATGGCAGTGATGCGGCCGCGCGGAATCGTCAGCGACAGGCCGGAGAAGATCTTCCTCCCGCCCACCGAGTAGTGAACGTCCTCGACTTCGACCAGATTGTCGGACGGAACCGGCCTGGGATCTGCGGCCTGAGCGGTGCTCGACATTAAGAACCTCGCACGAAAGACGCGGCGATGCTCATGTGGCTTCTAATTCCTTCTTCGTGCGCGATTGTGCGGGTTCGAAACTGAACGGACATTGAGCGCGCGGCCGAAGCTCGGCCGCGCGCACCGTCGACTTAGGCGGCTTCCTTTTCCAACTCGGGCTTGTAGGCGCCCGTGGCTGCCAAACCCGTGAAGCGTGCACGTCGCGCGAACGCCTTCTGAGCGGCCGGAATGTTCTCGGCCTTGCCGCCCCAGGTCTTCAGCGCTTCGTCCTGCAGCGCGCGGCCGTACGAGAACGTGAGCGCCCACGGCAGCGGTCCGAGCTGATTCATCAGGCTCAGGTGCTCGCTCGCTTCCGCGGGCGTCTGTCCGCCCGACAGGAAGGCGATACCAGGGACCGCGCTCGGCACATAGCGCTTCAGCGTACGAACCGTGGCCTCCGCTACCTGCTGCGGGCCTGCGCGATTCGCGTTCTTCTTGCCGGAGATCACCATGTTCGGCTTCAGCACGATGCCTTCGAGGTAGACCCGATGCTGATGCAAAGCGGAGAACACAGACGCGAGCGTCGCGCTGGTCACCTCTTCGCAGCGCTCGATGGAATGCGCACCGTCCATGAGGACTTCCGGTTCGACGATCGGCACGATGTTCGCCTCTTGGCAAAGCGCCGCATAGCGCGCCAGCGCATGCGCGTTCGCGTCGATGGCGAACTGTGTCGGGATGCCGTCGGCGATATCGATGACCGCGCGCCACTTCGCGAAGCGCGCACCGAGCTTGTAGTACTCGGCCAAACGCTCGCGCAGTCCATCGAGACCTTCGGTGATCGTCTCGCCCGGGTAGCCGGCAAGCGGCTTGGCGCCGGTGTCGACCTTGATGCCCGGCACAATGCCGAGCTTCGCCAAATATTCGGGAAACGGCGTTCCGTCCTTCGTCTTCTGACGGATCGTCTCGTCGTACATGATCACGCCGCTGATGTACTCGGCGACGTTCGGAGTCGTGAATAGGAGCTCGCGATACGTGCGCCGGGCCTCCTCCGTGGATTCCAGCTTGATCGAGTCGAAGCGCTTCTTGATCGTGCCGGTCGATTCGTCAGCTGCCAAAATGCCCTTTCCTTTCGCGACCATCGCCTTTGCGGTGGCCTCGAGCTCACTACGATTCATCGTCGTGTACCTCATGAATGCTGCCCGGCCTCACCTGACCGAGCGTTAGGGGCGCGTAGGATAACCAAAAAGTCCGGGGGTCGGCAGCGAGCTTCGCTGTCGCCAACCGCCCACAAATGAATGAGTTGAGCGAATTTGAAGTTTCGGTAGCCGGGCACGGACAATAGGACTAAAATGGTCCTATATAGGATCCGCCCCTGCCATGCTTCGTATCAGCAAGTTGACCGACTACGGCACCGTCATCTTGGCGTGCCTGGCGCAGCACCCACAGCGCATGCTCACGGCTGCCGAAGTCGCCGAGTACACGAAGGTCGGCTTGCCCACGGTCAGTAAGCTGCTGAAGAAGCTGCAGCGCGCAGGGCTCGTCAGTTCCGCCCGCGGCAGTCACGGCGGCTACCAGCTCTCGCGTCCGCCGAGCGAGATCACGGCAGCGGCGATCCTCGACGCGCTCGAAGGCCCGTTTGCACTGACCGAGTGCAGCAGCGAGCACAGTCATTGCGGCATCGCGAGCAGCTGTCGCGTCGGTCATGTCTGGCAGCGCGTCAATGCGGCGATTCGTCGCGCTTTGAGCGACATCACGTTGGCCCAACTCTCAGGAATGGAGCGCACGACCGTAGCGAGCGTGCCTTTGACGCGTATCGGACGCGTCTCACACGAGTGAACGCGAATTTCATGTCAAGCAATCCTCACAACGATCCAACCCTCGAGGCCCTCGTCGGACAGAAATATCGACACGGGTTCGTGACCGAGATCGAGTCCGACACCGTTCCGCCCGGCCTGGACGAGGACGTCATCCGCCTGATCTCGCGCAAGAAGCGCGAGCCCGAGTTCTTGCTCGAGTGGCGGCTCAAGTCGTTCCGGCACTGGCTCACGATGCGCCAGCCCGATTGGGCGCACTTGCGCATCGGACCGATCGACTACCAGGCGATCTCGTACTACTCCGCGCCGAAAACGAAGACGGACGGACCCAAGAGTCTCGACGAGGTGGATCCGAAGCTGCTCGAAACCTACGACAAGCTCGGAATTCCGCTGCACGAGCGCGCTCGGCTTGCCGGTGTCGCCGTCGATGCGGTTTTCGACAGCGTTTCGGTCGCAACGACGTTCAAAGAGCGTCTTGCGAAAGCGGGCGTCATTTTTTGCTCGTTCTCCGAGGCGGTGCAGAACCACCCTGAGCTCGTCGAACAGTATCTCGGCAGCGTCGTGCCCTACACCGACAATTTCTTCGCGACCCTGAATTCCGCGGTGTTCTCCGACGGCTCGTTCGTCTACGTGCCGAAAGGCGTGCGCTGCCCGATGGAGCTGTCGACGTACTTCCGCATCAACGCCGCGAAGACCGGCCAGTTCGAGCGCACGTTGATCATTGCGGACGAAGGCTCGTACGTGAGCTATCTCGAAGGCTGCACGGCGCCGATGCGCGACGAGAACCAGCTTCATGCCGCAGTCGTCGAGCTCATCGCGCTCGCAGATGCGCAGATCAAGTACTCGACGGTGCAGAACTGGTATCCCGGCGACGAACAAGGCCGCGGCGGCATCTACAACTTCGTCACCAAGCGCGGCGAATGCCGCGGGCGAAACTCCAAGATCAGCTGGACGCAGGTGGAAACCGGCTCGGCCATCACGTGGAAGTACCCGAGCTGCATTCTCACCGGCGAGAACTCGGTCGGCGAGTTCTATTCGGTTGCGGTGACGAACAATTATCAGCAGGCGGACACGGGCACGAAGATGATTCACATCGGCCCGAATACCCGCAGCACGATCGTCTCGAAAGGCATTTCCGCGGGTCACGGACAGAACACGTATCGCGGCCTCGTGAAAGTTTTGCCGAGCGCGACGAATGCCCGCAACTTCACGCAATGCGACTCGCTCCTGATGGGCGATCAATGCGGCGCGCATACGTTCCCGTACATGGAAATTCGCACGCCCACGGCGAGCGTGGAGCACGAGGCCACGACCTCCAAGATCGGCGACGACCAGCTCTTCTACTGTTTGAGCCGCGGCATCTCCGAAGAGGATGCCGTGAACATGATCGTGAACGGGTTCTGTAAAGCCGTGTTCAAAGAGCTGCCCATGGAATTCGCCGTCGAGGCGCAGAACCTCTTGGCCGTGAGCCTCGAAGGAGCGGTCGGTTGATTGCAAGGCGCGAACCCCACGAGCGTTCGCGCCGACGAAACGAATCGGAGTCGATGATGCTGAAAGTGAACGACTTGCACGTACGCGTGGACGGCAAGCAAATCTTGAACGGTCTGAACCTCGAGGTTAAGCCGGGCGAAGTGCACGCGATCATGGGGCCGAACGGCTCCGGCAAGAGCACGCTCGTGCAAGTCCTCGCCGGCCGCGACGGCTATGAAGTCACGCAAGGCTCGGCGACCTATCTCGGCAAGGATCTCTTGAGTCTGCCGCCCGAGGAGCGTGCACGCGAAGGTGTGTTCCTTGCCTTTCAGTATCCGGTCGAAATTCCGGGCGTGAACAACGTGTACCTGTTGAAAGCCGCGCTCAATGCCGCGCGCAAACATCGTGGGCTTCCCGAAGTGGACGCATTCGAGTTCCTCTCGCTCGTACGCGAGAAGATGAAGCTCATGCAAATGGACGAGAGCTTCTTGAACCGCGGCGTCAACGAAGGCTTCTCCGGCGGCGAGAAGAAGCGCAACGAAATCCTGCAGATGATGGTGCTCGAACCCACTCTCGCCTTGCTCGATGAAACCGACTCGGGTCTGGACATCGATGCATTGCGTATCGTTGCCAACGGCGTGAACAGTTTGCGGCGTGCGGACCGCGCGATCGTCATGGTCACGCACTATCAACGGCTCCTCGATCACATCGTCCCGGATTACGTGCACGTGCTCTCCGACGGGCGCATCGTCAAGAGCGGCGACAAGTCGCTCGCCCTCGAGCTCGAGAAGCGCGGCTACGACTGGCTCAAGCAGGACGCAGCATGACCGCGCTCGCCACCAAGTCCGTGTCGCCGAATCTCGAGCGCATTCGTACGGCGTTCGAGCAGCGCGCTCGCGACGGCGATCCGCTCGCCGAGTGGCGCCGCGCAGCGCTCGAACGGTTTCTCGAATTGGGCTTTCCGACGCAACGCGACGAGCGATGGAAGTACACGAATCTGCGTCGCCTGGAGATGCGTAACTTCGCACCGGCCGAGGCACCGCACGTCGCACCTACTCTTCCTGACGCATTAACGGATGCGAGCCTGCGCATCGCGCTCGTCGACGGCCATTGCATGCCGAGCTTGAGTCATGGTGTGCAGCCGCCCGGTGTGACGGTGATCGGTTTGGGACAATGGCTCGAGAATGCGCCGACCGACGCCGCCGCGTGCTTGGGCCGGCTCGGCCCCGATCCGGCGAGCGCATTCGAGAACTTGAATGCGGCATTCGTCGACGACGGACTCGTCATCGACATTGCTCCCGGAACGCAATTCGACGAAGCCATCTACGTCGTGCACGCCTGGCACACGAGCGGACGCATGGCGCATCCGCGTATCGTCGTGCGGCTCGGCGAGAACAGCCGCTGCACACTGATCGAGCACTATATCGGCGCGCCGCAAATAGAGTCGTTTACGAATGCCGTCGTGACGATCGAAGCGCAAGCGGGCGCATGTTTGAAGCACTATCGGCTGCAGCAGGAATCGCCCAAGACTTTTCACATCGGCACAGTGCGGGCGCGTTTGGCCAAGGACGCACGCTATCTCGGTCACGAGATCGCGCTCGGTGCCGCGCTTGGGCGCGCCGATATCACGGGACTCCTGGACGGTCCGGGCGCCGAAATGAAGCTGCGCGGCTTGTTCGCGCCCGCCGGCTCGCAGCACCTCGACACGTATACGCGCATCGAGCACATCGCGCCGTACACGAACAGCGAAGAAGAGTTCCGCGGCATCGCCGACGGTCGCGGCCGCGGCGTGTTCAACGGCAAGGTGAAAGTTCATCCCAACGCGCAGCACATCGATGCGCGTCAGCTGAGCCGCAACCTGCTGCTGTCGGAGACAGCGGAGATCGACACGAAACCTGAGCTCGAGATCTACGCCAACGACGTGAAATGCAGTCACGGCGCGACGACGGGACAACTGGACGCGACGGCACTGTTCTACCTGCGTTCGCGCGGCATCGATGCCAGCACGGCGCGCGCACTGCTCATTCGTGCCTTCGCCGAATCGATCCTGACCTCGATCGAACCGCAAGGGCTTCGCACGACGCTGGACAACTGGCTGGCGCAGCGTTTCTCGAGCACGGAGGTCTCGCCATGAGCGCGCTGCCCACCTCCCGTACGCAGCTCGACGTGGCAGCGATTCGCCGCGACTTTCCGATCCTGTCGCAGACGGTCAACGGCAAGCCGCTCGTCTATCTCGACAATGCCGCTTCGAGTCAGCGCCCGCGCGCGGTGATCGATGCGATTTCGCACTACTACGAATTCGATCACGCCAACGTGCACCGCGGCGTGCATGCACTGAGCCAGCGTGCGACGGACGCATACGAAGGCGCTCGCGAGGTCGTGCGTCGATTCATTCGCGCTCGAGACACGAAAGAGATCATTTTCACGCGCGGCACGACCGAATCGGTCAACCTCGTCGCGCAAAGCCTGCTGCGCCCGACGTTGCAACCGGGCGACGAAATCCTGATCTCGGCGCTCGAGCATCACGCGAACATCGTGCCGTGGCAGCTCGTCTGCGAACAAACCGGCGCAACGCTCAAGGTCATTCCCATCGATCAACGCGGCGTCGTGGACTTTGCAGCCTTCGAACGGCTGATCGGACCGCAGACGAAGCTGCTCGCGCTCGCGCACGTTTCGAACGCGCTCGGCACGGTCGTTCCGGTCGCCGACTTCATTGCGGTCGCAAAACGACATGGCGTTCCGGTCCTGCTCGACGGCGCCCAGGCGATTCCGCACGCAGCGGTCGACGTGCAAGCGCTCGGGTGCGATTTCTACTGCTTCTCGGGCCACAAGATGCTCGGCCCCACCGGCATCGGCGTGCTCTACGGGCGTCGCGAGCTGCTGGAGCGCATGCCGCCGTGGCAAGGCGGCGGCGACATGATCCTCTCGGTCACGTTCGAGAAGACCGAGTTCAATCAATTGCCGTGGAAGTTCGAGGCCGGCACGCCCCACATCAGCGGCGCCGTCGGCTTGGCTGCCGCTATCCGCTACCTCGAAGGCATCGGCATGGATCGCATTGCGGCCTACGAACAGGAGCTGCTCGCGTATGCGACGGAGCGGCTGTCGACGGTGCCTGGCCTGCGCGTCATCGGCACGGCGCCTGAGAAAGCGAGCGTGATTTCGTTCGTGCTCGACAACATCCATCCGCACGACATCGGCACGATCGTCGATTCCGAGGGTGTCGCCATCCGTACGGGTCATCACTGTGCCATGCCCGTGATGGACTTCTTTGCCGTCCCTGCGACCGCCCGCGCCTCGCTTGCGTTCTACAACACGTTCGAGGAAATCGACCGGCTCGTCGCCGCCCTCGAGCACACTCAGCGCGTACTTGGCTGACCGACATGGATTTGAAAGATCTCTACCGCGACGTCATCGTGGATCACAATCGTCATCCACGTAACTTCGGCAAGCTCGAGCCCGCCGACGTCCACGCCCAAGGTCACAATCCGTTGTGCGGCGATCGGCTGACGCTGTACGCCAACCTCGACGGCGATCGCATCTCGGACATCAAGTTCGAAGGCAGCGGCTGCGCCATCTCGGTTTCATCGGCCTCGCTGCTGACCGAAGCCGTAAAGGGCAAGACCCGCGCCGAAGTGCAACAGCTATTCGAGGACGTACACGCTCTGCTCACACGTCACGACGCGAACGTAGACCTCGCAAAACTCGGCAAGCTCGCCGCGCTGTCCGGCGTTCGCGAATTCCCGGCGCGAGTCAAATGCGCGAGCCTTTGCTGGCACACGCTCAATGCCGCGCTCGAATCGAAGAGCGAGCCCGTCACGACCGAATAAGCGCCTCACACTGCAATCGTCATGTATCGTCACGAACAAGAGCCGGTTACGCTGCAGCGGGATGTCGAAGCCATCATGGTTCCCGCCGGCATTCCTGTCACGCTGCGCGAGGGCAAAACCGGATTCATCACGCAGGCGCTCGGCGGAAGCTTCACCGTGTACATCGAAGGAAATCTGTTTCGCGTTGCCGGCAGAGACGCCGACGCGCTCGGCAAGGAACCGATGATCGGTCCCGAGCTGCCGCCGGATGCGACCGACGAGGACGTCAAAGAGCTCGTCTGGCAGCAGATGCGCCAGTGCTACGACCCGGAGATTCCGATCAACATCGTCGATCTTGGGCTCATTTACGACTGCGAGATCACGCGCGACGCCGACGGCGAGCGCGTGGTTTCGATCAAGATGACGCTGACCGCACCGGGCTGCGGCATGGGTGAAATCCTCGTACAGGACGTCAGAGACAAGGTCGAAATGATCCCGACGATCAAACGGGCCGACGTCGAGCTCGTCTTCGATCCGCCCTGGGATCGCACGATGATGTCCGAGGAAGCCCGCCTGCAAACCGGCATGTTCTGAACCGCCCGATGTCGCAATGAGCTGGATTCCTGTCGCTCCTGTCGAGCAGATCGCCGATGGCGATTACGCCCAAGTCGAAGTCGACGGCGTCATCGTCGCGGTCTTCAACATTCACGGCACGTTCTATGCGATCGAAGACACGTGCACGCACGACGGCGGCGAGCTGGCAGGCGGCGCGCTCGACGGCGACGTTGTGATTTGTCCGCGTCACGGTGCGCGTTTCTGTCTGCGTACCGGTGCCGCACTCTGCCCTCCGGCCTACGAACCCGTCAGAACGTTCGAGACACGCGTCGAAAACGGCATCGTCGAGGTCAAGGAACCCGATTGAAGCATGCGGGTTGTTCGACCATGCTGCGTCTGACACTCGTTCGGCACGCGAAAACAGAACCGGCGCTTCCCGGCCAGCCGGATTGGGAACGTGCACTCGAACCCCAGGGCTTACGCGATGCTCCGAGAATGGCCGCTCGGCTGAAAGAGCGTGGACACACGCCCGATAAGATCTTGTCGAGCCCTGCGCTTCGCGCGATCACGACGGCCAACATCTTTGCGCGCGAGCTCGAGATTCCGGAAAAACTCGTGGTACAGGATGAACGGCTGTACCTGGCGAACAGCTCTGCCCTTTTCTCCGTCGTGCGCGAGCTCGGCGGCGATGCACAGCATCTGCTGATCGTCGGCCACAATCCCGGGCTCACCGAATTCGCCGATGAGCTGTCGTGCGAGCGCTCCGTCGATCATCTGCCCACCTGCGGCGTGTACAGCCTGCAATTCAAGATCGCGAATTGGAGCGCGCTCGAACCCGCATCCGGCGTCGATGCGGAGCTCGACTATCCCAACAAGCCTTACTAGCCGACCACGGCTGACCGCAACCCTGCCCAGCAGCTGCGGTCAATCTTCGAGCGCGAGCAAGCTCGCATTGCCCCCGACAGCCGCGGTATTGATCGTGATCGTCTGCTCGGTCGCGAACCGATGTAGATAGTACGGGCCGCCCGCCTTCGGACCGGTCCCTGACAGACCGCGCCCGCCGAACGGCTGCACGCCGACGACGGCACCGATCATGTTTCGATTCACGTACACATTGCCTGCGCGGACACGCGTCGCGATGTAACGCGCCGTGGCATCGACTCGCGTATGGATGCCGAGCGTCAGACCGTAACCCGTTGCATTGATCGCATCGATCACCGCATCGAGATGCCGCGATCGATAGCGAATGATGTGAACGATCGGCCCGAATACTTCCCCTTTGAGTAGCGAGAGCGAATCGATTTCGACGGCCAGCGGCGCAAAGAACGTCCCGCGCTCGTGCATCGACGTCAAACGGCACGCGTGAGACCAGCGCGCACGCGAACGAATCGTTTGAGCGTGCGCCATGAGTTGATCCCGCGCCGCCGTATCGATGACGGGACCGACATCGGTCGCCAGGTCCCCCGGATCGCCGATCCGCAACTCGTCCATGAATCCGGCAAGCAGATCCAGAACACGCGGCGCAATCTCCTCTTGTAGGAATAGTACGCGTAGCGCAGAGCATCGCTGCCCAGCGCTGTTGAACCCCGACTGCATCACGTCCATCACGACTTGTTCGGGCAAAGCCGAGCTGTCCACGATCAACGCGTTTTGCCCACCCGTTTCGGCGATCAGCACTGGAATCGGACCGCTGCGCTCCGCAAGCGAACGATTGATGGCATGGGCCGTCTCCGTCGAACCGGTGAAAGCCACGCCCGCAATGCGAGGATCCGCAACTGCGCGCGCACCGATCGTTGCGCCGTCTCCCGGCATGAACTGCAGGACTTCGCCCGGCACACCCGCATCCAGTAGCAACTGCACTGCACGTGATGCGACGAGCGGAGTTTGTTCAGCCGGCTTTGCGATCACGGCATTCCCGGCCGCGAGCGCCGCCGCAATCTGGCCAGTAAAGATTGCCAGCGGGAAGTTCCACGGACTGATACATACGAACACGCCGCGACCATGCAGCCGCAACTCGTTGCTCTCCCCCGTTGGACCAGGGAGCTTGATCCCTTCCTCGAACTCCTGCTGCACGCGCGAAGCGTAGTAGCGCAGGAAATCCACGGCCTCGCGCACCTCGGCGATGCTGTCGACGACCGAACGGCCAGCTTCGCGGATGCAATAAGCGGCAAGCTCGGGCATGTGCGCCTCGTATGCATCCGCGGCGCGCAAGAGAATGGCCGCGCGCTCCGACGGACGAACGAGGTTCCAGTCGACTTGCGCCTTGACGGCCGAACCGATCGCCGCGTCGACGACGCGCGGATCGGTGTTCACGACCTCGCCGACGACTTCTTCACGATTGGCAGGATTGCGAACTACTTGCGTCTCGCCATCGAGCGGCTTGCCGTCGATGAGCGGCCTCGCACGCCAAGCACCCGCACCGGCACGCGCGACGCGTTCGGCAAACGGTCCGTACTCGAGCGGATCGGCTAGATTCACGCCTTGCGAGTTCAAACGCTCCTTGCCGTACAGGTATCTCGGCAGGACGATGCGCGGGTGCGCCTTTTGCGGCAGCGAATCGACGAGTTGCACGGGGTCGGCCACGATCTCGTCGATGGGCGTGTTGTCGTCGACGATGCGGTTGACGAACGAGGTATTGGCGCCGTTCTCGAGCAGACGACGGACCAGATACGGCAACAAATCCTCGTGCGAACCCACGGGCGCATACACGCGGCAGGCCACACCGTTCTCGCCAACGAGTTGCTCGTAAAGCTCCTCGCCCATGCCATGCAGCCGCTGGAACTCGAACTCGCGGCCGGCCTCGCCTGCCAGCTCGATGATCGTTGCCACCGTCTGCGCATTGTGTGTCGCGAACTGCGGGTAGATCGCTTCGCCCGCAGCGAGCAACTCGCGCGCACAGGCGATGTAAGAGACATCCGTGTTCGCCTTGCGAGTGAAGACCGGATAACCGCGCAAGCCGCGCTCTTGAGCCCGCTTCACCTCGCTGTCCCAATAGGCGCCTTTGACGAGTCGCACATTGATGCGCCCGACGTTGCGGCCCGCCAGCTTCGCCACCCAACGAATGACGTCGAGCGCGCGCTTCTGATAGGCCTGCACGGCCAGACCGAAACCGTCCCACCCGCGCAGCTCCGGAGCATTTGCCACGCCTTGGATCACCTCGAGCGACAGCTCAAGACGTTCCGACTCCTCTGCATCGACAGTGAGCGCAATGTTCGCTGCGCGTGCCTGCACCGCCAGGGCCAGCAGCCTTGGCGTCAGTTCCGCCAGGACACGATCGCGTTGCGTGAACTCGTAACGCGGAAACAGCGCCGACAGCTTGACCGAAATGCTCGGCGCGGCGTGCAGGGACGTTCCCTGCTCCACAACTCGCGACACCGCTTCGATCGCGCTGCGGTACGCATTCAAGTACCGATCCGCATCGCGCATCGTGAGCGCCGCCTCGCCGAGCATGTCGAACGAGTGCCGGTAATGCTTGTGCTCGTCGCTCTGCGCACGTTCGAGCGCCTCTTCGATCGTGCGACCCATGACGAACTGATGGCCCATGATCCGCATGGCATGACGGAACGCCGCGCGCACCATCGGCTCGCCGATTTTCCCGACGATGCGCGCCACGAAACCGCGCGGATCGACGTCCTCTCCGGGCGGAGGACGCACGATTCTGCCGGTCAACATCAGTCCCCACGTCGAAGCATTCACGAACAAGGATTGACCGTCGGTGAGGTGCGAGGACCAATCTCCTGCAGCGATCTTGTCGGCAATCAGGCGGTCCGCTGTGTCGTCGTCGGGAATCCGTAGGAGCGCCTCGGCGAGGCACATCAGAATGACGCCTTCCTGCGTCGAAAGATCGTACTGCCGCAAGAATGCATCGAGTCCGCTCTTTGCAACGCGGTGCTCCCGAACCCCTTGGACGAGCTTGCGCGCTCGCTCTGTAACGCGGGCGCGCATAGCCTCGGATAACCGAGCTCGATCGACGAGATGTGCGACGAGCTGTTCTTCGTCTGCGAGATAATGACGGTTGATGGCCTGCGCGACCGATCTATCGAGACTCATAGGCGGGCACTTCAGACATCGTAGAAGCGGTGCAGTATTGTAGTGTCCGCGCCGCGCGTACAGCATGCGAATGCAACGTATACAACTTTGCAGCGAATGCACTCACGATTGCACATGGATCGGTGATGCTCGGGATGAGCGGAGTTGGCGCGCGTCATTGGAATAACGACGATCGCGTGCGAATCGCACATCGCTTGAAGCCGCGATTCCGAGCCGCATCTGGTATACGAGTGCTTGCGACGATGCGCAAAGACGTGAGGACGAACCTAGTGACCGACAGTGCCGCAGACACAGTAACGATCACCGCCAGCAACTTCATGTCCGAAGTTGTCGAGGCATCCGCGCAGATACCGACGCTCGTCGATTTCTGGGCGCCCTGGTGCGCACCCTGCCGGCAGCTCATGCCCATTCTGGACCGACTGGTGAAGGAGTACGGCGGCCGCTTCAAGCTCGCAAAGGTCAACACGGATGAGCAACAGGAACTTGCCCAGCAGGTGGGCATCCGCAGCCTGCCGACCGTCGTGTTGTTCAAGGATCGCACCGCCGTCGATCATTTCATCGGCCTGCTTCCCGAGCCCCGAATTCGGGAAATGCTCGACAGGCACCTGCCGAAACCGAGCGAAGGACCGATCAATCGAGCCAGAGCGCTCAAGAGTGCCGGCGACTACGCCGGCGCACGCGCCATTCTGGAACAGGAGCTTGCAACCGACACCGGCAACATCGAGCTGCAAGCCGAAATCGCCGAGCTACGGGCGTTGGAAGGCGATCTCGAAGGAGCACGCCGTCTATGGAATGAGCTTCAAGCGAAGGAACCCAATCATGCGCTCGTGAAACGGTTGGGTGCGCTATTGGAGTTCAGTACCGTCATTGCCAGCTCTCCCGACGTGCGCGCGTTGCGGCAGCGGGTTGCGGACAATCCGCAAGATCTGGAGGCACGGCACGCACTGGCAGTTCATCAATTGCTGGGCGGCGACGTCGAGCCCGCCATCGACACCTGGCTCGATTTCATGCGCAATCACCGCTCCTACAAAGAGAACCTGGGCCGCCGCAGCCTCGTGCTCGCGTTCGAGCTGATCGGCGAAGCCGATCCGATCGTGCGCCAGACGCGAAGAGAGATGGCGAAACTGATTTTTTAGGCCGATTCACCCTTTCGCCGCCGTACTCCGCAACTCCTCCGCAAGCTGCGGTCCCAGGTACGCGCGAATAATGCGGCGCGTGAGATAAATGAGCGGGATCAGTAGCAGCGCCATCAATAGCTTGTACGCATAGTTCACGGTGCCGACAGCAAGGAACAAGTCGATCGGCCAGCCTTGCGGTCCGATGACGAAGGCGATGTAGAGCACGACGAAGCTGTCGATGAGTTGGGAAATGGCCGTCGAGCCGGTCGCGCGCAGCCAGATCCACTTTTCTCCGGTCGCTCTGCGAATGCGCTGAAAGACTGCGACATCGATGAGCTGGCCGATCAGGAAGGCCGTGAGCGAGCCGGCGATCGTCCACATGCCTTGGCCGAAAATGTTGGCGAACGCCGCTTGCATGTCCGGGACGCCGCGTTCGGCATTCACTCCGACCCAGAAGTCGGCAGGCGCAAGCTCGATCGCTGCGTATGCCGCCAGAAAGCCGTAGGCGATGAGCACCACGGTCAGCCAGGAAATGAATCGCACACCGCGGGTGCCGAAATACTCATTGATGATATCCGTCAACAGGAAGACGAACGGCCAGAGCAACACCCCGCTCGTGAACTGCAGCGATCCCGTCTGACCGAACAAGTGCCAATCGAGCGTCGGAATGCCGAGCGATGGCTCGAGCGCGAAGATCTTGACGCCGACGAACTCGGCAATGAGCGCGTTCGCGGACAGAAATGCCGCTAAGACAAGGAACAGACGCGAAGCGCGAATATCGTTGGAGAATGCCATGCACGACCTGACGATTGAGTTCCCGAGATCAGTATGCCCGACCTCGGAATCCCGCCGCGAACTTCAGAGGCGTTCGGGGTACACTCCGCTCGATCCATGAGCTCACAGATGACGACACCCCGATTCGCGACGATCAGCGAACTGAATATCTATCCCGTGAAATCGTGCGCCGGGATCTCGCTGTCTCGCGCTCGCCTCGCGCCGACGGGCTTCGAGAACGATCGCCGCTGGATGATCGTACGGCCCGACGGTCGCTTCGTCACACAGCGCGAAGAGCCGCGACTGGCCTTGATTCGGCCGACTCTGAACGGCGGCAGTTTGCTGCTCGATGGCCCCGACCTCGAAACACTGGCAGTCGATCCTGAAAGGCCAGGCAACCGGATTGAAGTCGTCTGTTGGCGCGACCGCTGCTCGGCCATCGACGAAGGCGATGCGGCAGCCGATTGGTTGGAACGTCATCTTGGAGCCCCTCACCGCTTGGTGCGTTTCGATCCGTCCGGAAAACGCGCGAGCGACCGGGCGTGGACCGGGGAGCGCGAAGTCTTGAATCAATTCTCCGATGGCTTCCCTTGGCTCCTGATCTCGCAAGCCTCGCTCGATGCGCTCAACCGTCGCCTCGAACGCCCTCTGCAGATGAACCGCTTTCGACCGAACATCGTGGTCGACGGGCTCGATCCATTCGAAGAAGACGAGATCGCCACGCTGTCGCTCGATTCGATCGTGCTCTGCCCCGTCAAACCGTGCACGCGCTGCGCAATCACGACAACGAATCAGCAAACTGGCGAGCGCGAAGGCGACGAACCGCTACGCACGTTGCGTTCGTTCCGATTCAACAAAGACCTTCGCGGCGTAGCTTTCGGACAGAATCTAATCGCGCTCGGCGGTTTCGGAGAGTGGCTGGAAGTCGGCCAGCAACTGCTGATCCAACGCAGACTGTAGGCGGGAGACTGTAGGTCGAGCCGTTCTTCAACCAGAACACCAGGTCACCGGGTCATCTGATCTCAGAACTGCCGCCAAAAGCACGTCCACGAGTCACCCTCCTCGCCGGAACCTCGTCCTCCCCTTGTTCATTGCTGCATCGAGTGCGAATCGCACACGTAGATGTCCCGAATTGCCTGACCGGGTGTCTGTGCTGTGATCCCGCACACGCTCCGTTCGATCGAGACGCGTTACGGTGGCCCTTGGCAACGAAGAGGCGCAGGTATTATGACAGTCGAGCGTGATCCGGCATCGGAAGAAGAAACCGTGAAGATGCCACGACCGCAACTGGACGAGAACGACGGTCAGGAAGATTTCGATCCGGAAAAAACGATCGTGCGCGACGACTGGGAAAGCACAGTCATCCGCCGCATGGCATCCCGCGTCGCCGAGGTCGAAGAAGAACTCGAGGCTTCGGACAACGAACGCTTCGGATGGGAAAGCGAGGGATTGCGTCGGCTCGCCGAGGGAATGCGGCGAGTGGGAAGAAGCTGATAACTAGGCGACAGGCGACGGGCAACTGCGGCCTTCGCCGGTGGCTGCAAGCTAAAAGCCTGCAGCCACCGTACATGCAGGCAATGTCCTGCGCCGATCAATATCCCGACATCTGCGCGTACCGATCCGTGTGATAGAAGGCGTCGCCGAACGTTTCGGCGGCGGCCCTCGCGCGCTTCATGAAGAATCCGATATCGAACTCGTCGGTCATGCCGATGCCGCCGTGCATCTGCACGGCCTCGTTCGTGGCGATGCGGGCCACCTCGCTCGCGCGCGCCTTGGCCAAACAGACGTACCTGGCAGCGCTCGGCTCCTGCGCATCGAGCGCTTGCAGTGCACGCAGACAGACCGAGCGCAGCAATTCGATTTCGCAGAACAAGTGCGCGGCGCGATGCTGCAGCGCTTGGAAGCTGCCGATCTTCACTCCGAACTGCTCGCGCTCCCGCAAATAAGCGAGCGTGCGTTCGAATGCTTCGGAAGAGACGCCGAGCAGCTCCGCGGCGAGCACAGCTCGGCCCGCATCGAGCACGGCTTCAAGGATCGTAGCGCCCTTGTCCACCTCGCCGAGCAAGTCCTCGGCCGAAACAGACACATCCTTCAACTCGACGTACGCCGCGTTACGGCTGTCCACGATGGGCATGCGCGTGATCGTGACGCCCGGCGCTTTCGCATTCACCAAGAACAGGCTGATCCCGTCGCGTGCATTCGCATCGCCCGACGTGCGTGCCGAGACAATCAACCAGTCTGCGACATGGCCGTCGAGGACGTGGAGCTTCCGACCGTTCAATGTGTATTTGCCGGCGCTGCTCGTCGCGGTCGCCGAGATCGAGAGCGGCGCATGGCGCGTACGCTCATCGGATGCGAGCGCGACGATCGCTTCGCCGGAAGCGATCTGCGGGAGCAGCGTTTCCTTGTGCGAGCTCGTGCCGCCTTTGAGAAGTGCCGTGGCGCCGAGAATGGCCGTGGACAGGAACGGTGTAGCGCTCAAGTTGCGGCCGATCTCCTCGGCAATCAGTCCGGCGCCGACGAAACCGAAGCCGAAACCGCCGAACTCCTCCGGAATGAGCACGCCGGCCCATCCCATCTCCGCCATTTCCTTCCACACGTCGCGCTTGAAGCCGACCGGGTCATGACTGTCGCGCAGCTCGCGAAGCTGCGAAATCGGAGCGCGCTCTGCCGCGAAACGCTTCGCGGCGTCGCGGAACATCAATTGATCTTCGTTCAGAACCAGTGTCATAGCAGTAACCTTCCGGAGACCGTATCAGCGGCTGGGCAGACGCAGCACGTTCTTCGCAATGATGTTGAGCTGAATTTCCGAAGTACCGCCTTCGATGGAATTCGCCCGGGTACGCAACCAAATGGGCGCCAGGTCTCCCTCGCTCGGCGTGTCGCTGAACTTCAGACCTTCGGTCCCCGACACGGACATCATCAGCTCGGCGCGGCGCTTGTTGAGCTCGGTGCCGTAGTACTTGAGCATCGACGACATCGCACCCGTTTCGTTGCCGGCCTTGGCTTCGTCTTGAATCCGGCTCATCGTGAGTGCGAACGCTTGCGCATCCATCTCGAAGCGCGCGATCTCGGTGCGAAGCGCAGTCTCGGCGAGACGGCCGTTCGCGAGGCCGATGTTCTTCACGGCGAGCTGCCCGACGGTCATCGTGCCGCCGACGCGCAATCCCAGACCCATGCCGCCGATCATGTTGCGCTCGTGCGTGAGCAGATACTTCGCGATCGTCCAGCCCTTGTTGAGCTCGCCGACCAAGTTCTCCTTCGGCACTTTGACGTTGTCGAAGAACGTTTGCGTGAAAGGCGAATAACCCGAGATCAGGCGAATCGGGCGAGTCGAGACGCCCGGCGTCGTCATGTCGAACAGCAAGAAGCTGATTCCTTCCTGCTTCTTGGCCGTGAAATCCGTGCGAACGAGACAGAAGATCCAATCGGCCTTATCGCCGTAGCTCGTCCAGATCTTCGAGCCGTTCACCAAGAAGTGATCGCCCTTGTCCTCCGCGCGCGTCTTGAGCGACGCGAGATCGGAGCCGGCCCCCGGTTCCGAATATCCCTGACACCAACGAATTTCGCCGCGTACGATCTTGGGGATGTGTTCGCGCTTCTGCGCTTCGCTACCGTACTTCAGCAACGCCGGACCGAGCATCGAGATGCCGAAAGATGTCAACGGCGGACGGCAGTTGAGCGCCGCCATTTCCTCGCGAAGGATGCGAGCTTCGTCCTTGGACAACCCGCCGCCCCCGTACTCCTTCGGCCACTCCGGTACGGTCCAGCCGCGCTCGGCCATGCGCTCGAGCCAAACCTTCTGCGCTTCGTTCTTGAACTTCCAGTTGCGTCCGCCCCAGCAAACATCTGAATCGTCGACCACGGGCTGACGCATTTCCGGCGGACAGTTGGCTTCGAGCCAAGCTCGCACTTCGCGTCGGAACGCCTCGAGTGCCGGAGTCTCGGTTTGGGGTTGTGCTGTCATGTGGAATACCTTTCGAATGTTCTTCGCAGGCGCGAGGTTTTGCGGCGCGCAATTGTATTCGCCCAATCGAAGAACGGGTATGGAAAAAAGCCGCCCCTTTATCCGCAGGGCAGAATGCTCAGACTGGCAATATCGCCTTGGCGCTCGAACGCGACCGCCTCAAGCCACCCTCACGGCCGAAAAATCGTTATCCCCAAACTTGGTCTTACACCGACCGCTCAAGCGATCTTCGGCAATATTTCCTTCGAACTTCAGATCGACCGGTCCCATCGGGCTCTTGGTCGTCGTTTCGAAAGACACCGATCCGTCGCCGACACGAATGTCACGCAACTCAGAGCTCGAGATCAGTCCCTGGCCGATCAGCCTGCCCTCCCAGTCGCCATCCGTCTTCGTAAACTCCCAGGCAAACTCCAGCCTCCCGAGAGGAGTATCCATCGTCACATTCCACTTACCTTCGACGCTCATGTTCGCTCCGGAAGCCACTTAACGACTCAATCGACGCGCGATCCGAGGATCGCCGCGGCGCGCCAAAGCTGGGACAATCGCCCTCGAACTTCTCGCACACCGATCGAGTATGAACCATAGCGGAGAGACGCTCAGTCATTTCTTCGAACGCCATCGCGCGGCAGGCGAGCCGCTGGTGCTCGCAACGATTGCCGAGACGGTTGGGTCCACCTACCGCAAGGCAGGCGCACAGATGCTCATTGCCGGCGACGGCAGCGCAGCAGGCCTGCTGAGCGGTGGATGCCTCGAAGCCGATTTAATGGAGCGTGCACGGCGAGTGCTCGAGACCGGCGAAGCGCTCGCTGTCGAGTACGATACGCGCAGCTCGGATGACATCCTCTGGGGAATCGGCCTCGGTTGCGAAGGCGCGATGCGCATCGTGCTCACGCGCATCGATGCAAAGAACGGCTATCAGCCGTTTGCGCACGTCGAGCAGGCAAGGCGCGAGAATCGTCCGGCGCGTTTCGCTCTGGTCGTCGAATCGAGCAACCCTTCGTACGCGTTCGGGCAAAGCATCCTCGATACGGAAACACGCATTCCGTCCGATATCGCGAATGCGCTCCGCGCGCCCGAGACGAAACATCGCGTCCAGAGCAACGAAGGGAAGCTGATCGAGTCCGAAGGTGCGAAGTTCCTCGTCGTGTCGATTGCCCTGCCCGTTCAGCTCCTCGTGTTGGGTGCAGGGCCCGACGTCATGCCCGTCGTCGAGATGGCCTCACTGCTCGATTGGCATGTGCACGTCGTCGATCATCGTCCCGCTTACGCGGATGCAGCGCAATTTCCGCGCGCGAAGCGTGTCCTCGCGCAACCTGTGGTTCAGATCGGCAACGTGCTCGAAGAATCGCGGTTCGATGCAGCCGTCGTCATGAGCCATCATCTGACGTCCGATGCGGCGTACTTGGCTGCACTTGCCAAGACTTCGATCCCTTATATCGGTTTGTTGGGACCGGCGCCCCGCCGTGCCCGCCTGATGTCGGACATCGGCGAGAACGCCGAGCTGCTGAAGGGTCGCCTGCACGGCCCGGTCGGCTTGGATCTTGGCGCAACCACGCCTGAGACGATCGCGCTGTCGATCGTTGGCGAAATCCAAGCCGTGCTGTCGGGGCGCTCGGGCGGCTCGTTCTCTGCGGCAACCCACGCGAGTTAACCCGGAAGACGTAGCGGCAGCTCGCGCAAGCGGATACCGGTTGCGGCAAACACAGCGTTCGCCACGGCCGGAGCAATGGGCGGAACACCGGGCTCGCCGAGTCCGCCCATTGGCGCATCCGATTTCAAAAACTCGACGACGGTACGCGGTGCGTCCGCCAGCTTCGGCAAGCGATAGTCGAAGAAATTCGCTTGCTCGACCGCACCGCCGCGAATCGTGATCGCGTCGAACAAGGCCGCCGACAACCCGAACACGATGCCGCCTTCGATTTGCGCGGCCGCCGTGTCGGGATGAATGACTTCCCCGCAATCGACGACGGCCAACACACGTTCGACTTTGATCGCGCGGTCGCGAACGGAAACCTCCGCAATTTCGGCAACGACACTGCCGAAGGACTCGACGACTGCGACACCGCGCCCGAGCCCTGGCTCGAGCGGCTGACCCCACCCTGCCAGCTCTGCGGCACGCTCGAGGACGCGTCGATGCCGCGGATTCTTGAGCAGCTTCAGGCGGAACTGCAGCGGATCCTCTTGAGCCGCGTACGCCAATTCATCGATGAACGACTCGGTGAAGAACCCGTGCTCGGAGTGCGCGACGGACCGCCAGGCACCTACGCGCACAGCATGAGCGACGTCATAGGCGCGAATGTCGCGATGCTCGATATCGTACGGACATCGGGGCGCGCTGCGATCTCCGGCCAAGAGCCCGTTGAATTTCGAGCTCCATACGATGGGTCTGCCACTGTCGTCCAGCGCTGCGCGGAACCGAGCCAATACGGCTGGGCGGTAGAAGTCGTGACGCAGATCCTCCTCTCGGCTCCAGATCAGCTTCACTGGCGTAGGCGACAGCTCCTTAGCGATCTTGACCGCCTGTTCGACGAAGTCGTGACAGCCCGGCAGGCGCCGCCCGAATCCCCCGCCCAACAAATGGTTGTGAACCACAACGTTTTTCGGGTCGATCCCGAGTGCGTCGGCAGCCACCTTTCGCGCCGCCAGAGGATCCTGAACTCCGGTCCACACCTCGCACGACTCCCCGTCGACCTTCGCCGTCGCGCACATCGGCTCGAGCGTGGCGTGGGCGACGAAGGGCACCCGATACTCGGCCTCAATGACGCGACTGGCGCGCTCCAGCGTTCGAGCTGCGTCGCCGGCTTTATCGATCGCCTTGCCGGCGTCCTCATTGATCGTGGATGCAATGCGTTCGAAAAGCGATGCACTGTCAGCCAGAGCGGTTTCATTCGTCGTGTAAGTGATTTGCAAGGCACGCAAGGCTTTCAGCGCGCGCCAATAGCTGTCGGCAACGACTGCAACCGCATTCTCGAGTCGAACGATGCGCCGCACACCGGGCAACGACTCCGCTGCTTGCGAATCGACGGATCCGATCTTCGCGCCAAAGATGGGTACGGCTTCGATCGTCGCGTACAGCATGTCCGGCAACGAAACATCGATCGCGTACTTCGCGCTGCCATTGACCTTGGCGGGAATATCGAGCCGGGGAACGGGCCGTCCCACGATGCTGTATTCGGTGCGCGCCTTGAGCGGCGGTCGGTGAGGAGGATCCAAACGCGCAGCCGCATCGGCCAACTCGCCGAACGTCGCGCTACGACCCGAGGCTTCATGCACGACGCGCGATAGCTTCGCTGTGCAATCGCGAACATCGACCTGCCACAGCTGCGCGGCGGCTTGGAGCAACATGGATCGTGCGGCAGCCCCGGCCATACGCATACCGAACTGACCCGTGCCTCGTACGCTGCTGCTGCCGCCGGTGACCTGGAGCCCCATCAACTGGCTGAGCTTGAAGCTGGTGTAGTCGAGGCCGCGGGCAAACAGAGCGGGCGGATCCGCAAGTTGCGGCACAAACACCGGCACTAGATAGCCGTTGGCATAGATCGGGTCTGCCGGCGCTTCCTCGACGCGCACCAAACTCCAATCTGCATCCAGCTCTTCCGCGGCCATCATCGCCAGCGCAGTCGGCACGCCTTGCCCCATGTCGCAGTGAGGCACCACGACGATGACTGAGTTGTCGGGTGCGATCTTGAGCCACGTCGTCAGCTGCGGCAGTTCTTCTTCCTTACGACGCACACCCAGCCGGTTCGGCGCGATCGCCAAGCCGCCGACACCCAACACCAGTCCGCCGCCCAGCAGCCCCCCAGCGGCAAGTACGGCCCGTCGTGTCCACTTACCCATGGTCTGCTCTCGTCAGGTCAGCTGCCGCCGCTGCATGAATCGCTCGGCGAACGCGCTCATATGTGCCGCAACGACACAAGTTGGTGATTGCAGCATCGATGTCGGCATCGGTCGGTTGGGGTATGCGCTGCAACAGCGCGACGGCCGCCATGATCATGCCGGATTGGCAGTAGCCGCATTGCGGAACCTGATACTCGATCCAGGCGCGCTGGACACGGTGTAACCGCTCCGCACCGAGACCTTCGATCGTCGTGATGGATCTCCCCTGCACGGCAACGACGGGAATCGAGCATGAACGGGCCGGCTCGCCATCGACATGGACAGTACAAGCGCCGCATGCACCGACGCCGCATCCAAATTTCGTTCCGGTCAAACCGCACCGCTCGCGAAGAACCCACAACAGCGGAGTATCTTCATCCACGTCGACCGTATGGGCGGCCCCATTCACCGTGAGGGACACATTCATATGCTTTGTCGATCAGCAAACAAACAATTGCGAACGCAACGAACCTGTACTTCTCTTATTCTGCACTGCGCACTTGGCGATTCTAGATTGAGTTTACGCTTTTCCAAACGCGCGCTCGTACCGTAGACTGCGCAACACATCATTTGGGAGCTGGCAAGGCCGGTCGAAACGGAGGTATGGACCGGCTTGGAGCTTTCGACGGCTGCACGGACAGTCGATTAAAGCACGCACTTCATTGGGGACTCACGAAGTGCAAGAACAGAAATGGGGGGCAACACGCAACTAAGCACGGCTGAACCTGCAACAGTCTGCAGAAGTGTGTCTCGCAGCACGCAACTGCACGACCGTTGGGTACCGACAAACCTGGCAGAACTATTTTCAAAGGGCTGACCACTCGAGGTTGGCCATTGTTAAGGGGGATCAAGCATGTCGATTATGCAAGTGGACCGCACTCGGCTGTCTCTGGCTGCCGCGATATCCATGATTCTGACGGCGTCGCAAGTGAGTGCGCAGGAAGCGACGAGTCAACAGGGAGACCGGCAAAGAACTCAGCTCGAGGAGGTCGTCGTCACTGGTTCGTTGATCCGAGGAACTCCGGAAGACGCAGCACTCCCAGTGAAGGTTTACAGCTCGGTCGAGCTGCAGGAGCAAGGCGACCCGAGCCCGCTCGAATTCGTCAAGAACCTGCCGATCCAAGGACCCACGACCGGTGAGTCCTACTATTTCAGCGGATCGGCACTGACCAACAACGTTCAGTTCAATCTGCGCGGCCTCGGCGTGGACAAGACATTGACGCTCTTCAATGGCCGACGCGCATTTCAGAACGCGGTCGTCTATCCGTCCGGCGCAATCGACCGCATCGAAATCCTGAAGGACGGCGCCGCGGTAACTTACGGTGCCGACGCAACGGGCGGTGTCGTCAACATCATCACCAAGGACCGATTCGACGGCGTCGAGGCCTCCGGTTCTTACAAGACCTACAAGGGATCGGATGAAGGCGAGTGGAAAGTCGGCCTTACGGCAGGCCTCAACACAGAGCTAGCCAACTTCATTTTCGCCGTCGAATGGGATCACCGCTCTGAGCTCGACACGAGCGAGCGACGATTCAGCAGTCTCCCCTACTGGGTGAACCCGGCACCGAGCTCGAATTTGACGAACCTGGCGGGCTGGATTCCGCGCGCGGCGCCACCGGCAACCATCGATCCCACCGATCACACGGCCGCAGGAGAATTCGGTCAGAGCTTGCTGACTCCGTTGCCCGCGGTGGGCTTGCCCGAAGGTCTGCCAGTGGCTGACTTCACGAAGGATCAGTGCGAAGCGGTCGGCGGCATCTATGAGAACTCCTTCCGCTGCCACTACGTGTACATCCCGTACTACAACCTCGTCGAAGAAAACGATGTGTACCGCGTCTTCGCGCAGATGAAGACGAAGATCAGCGACAGCGCGGACTTCACCCTGCGCGCGTTGTGGGCGAGAAACTATTCTCCGCATCAATACGGCTCGCCGTCTCAGCCCGTGATCCGCGGTCCGGCCCGCGCGACCGGCGCCACGAATCAGTTGTATGTGCCGCTCACGAATCCGCACGCCCAAGCCTTCCTCGAGCGCTTGCAAGCGCGCGGTCCGCTCAGCTTCGACCCCACCAATCTCGCGGGCTTCACGGCGTTCACGTATCGCGCGTTCGCACACGGTGGTAACGATGTCTTCGCATCCGGCGACAATCACAGCACGCCGAACGAGAACGAGACCAAGTACTGGCACATCACAGCCGGCGTCACGGGAGATATCTCGGACAGCGTTCATTACGACGTCGGCTTGACGTTCAACCAGTTCAAGTCGGTCAACTCACAGCCGGACATTCTTGGCTACCGCCTGCAGGAGGCGTTGAACGGCTTCGGCGGTCCGAACTGCAATGCTGTCGACATGGACCCGACCCGCCCCGGAACGCAGGCAGTCGCCCCTGGCGAAGTGGACACCGGCGTGAGACCCGCAGGGTGCTTGTGGTTCAACCCGTTCGCGACGAACTTCCCGCGTCAACCGACCTGGAATCTCGCCAATCCGCAGTACGTGGCCGGCGCAGAGAACCCAGCTGAGCTGGTCGCGTGGCTGTTCAACAAGCGAGAAGCCGAAGAAAACATGTGGAACTTCACGTTCGATGCAGTCTTCAGCGGCGAGCTGCCGGTTGCGCTTCCCGGCGGCAACATCGCGTGGGGCGTGGGCGCTCAATACCGAACCACCAAGCTCCGCGAGACGGTCAACGATCCGCTTTACAACGGACAGACGCCGTGCGATTGGCCAGGCCAGAATCCGGCCCCGACCACGCTACCCGACGGCTCGCCGAATCCGGAGTTCACGGGCTGCACGCTCGACATGGCCGGTCCGTACCTGTTCTTCGCGAACAACTTCCCGGATGCAGCCCAGCAGCAGCAGCAGTCGTACTTCGTCGAAATCGGCTTCCCGATTCTCGACAACCTCAATGTGACGGCTGCGGGACGCTACGAGAAGTTCGAGCCGATCGGCCTCGACACCACTGTGTACAAGGTGTCCGCGAAGTGGCAGATCGTCGATCAGTTCGCGCTGCGTGGATCCTACGGCACCAACTACCAAGCACCCGGTCCCGACATCATTCCGGGCGAGCTGACGAACACCGTCGCCAGCTACACGCGCGCCGGCGGCGCATGGCTGGGCTCGCAGCAGTTCACGCGGTCGGACATCGAACCTGAGACCGCCACGGTGTGGGGTATCGGCGCGATCGCGCAGTTCGATTGGGGCGTGGACCAAGACCTGCAAATCATCGTCGATTACTACGACATCGAGACCGAAGATGAGCTGGGCTTGGTCGCCTCGACGAACGACATTGCGAACTCGATCTTCTCGGCGACGGCACCCAACCTTGCCGACTGCTCGCATCCGCTGATTCACCGCGTGACGTTCAACGGAGGCGCCTGCGTGCAAGGAGTGACGACCGCACGCGACTTCGCGTCGATCCGGACGGACTTCGGTAACGGCCCGGGACAACACGTTACCGGTATCGATTTCCAGGTGAACTACGGCATCGGCATCGGCCCAGGCCGACTCAACGTCGGATTGAATGCGTCCAAGGTCCTGACCAACGAGACGACCGCCACGATTCTCGACGGCTACGAGGTCAAGCCGGCCGACGATCGGTTGGGCTATCTGAACTTCGCGACGGTCGGCTTTGCCGCACCCGAGTGGCGTGGAAACTTCTACGTCAACTACGGCTTCGGCGAGCACAATATCCGCGTTCAGTTCAACTATGTGAGCGGCGTCGATGACGAGCGCTACTTGAATCCGGACGGCACGCTCAACGTGAACGCCGCCGGTTTGCGGCCCGCCGGATTCATGCCCGGAACGACCCAGACGTTCGATATCTCGACGTACGGCGTCTTCGGGGACGATTGGAAGACGGTGGACGTGCACTACCTGTGGCGTGCATCGTGGGCGACGATCGGCCTGTCCATCTTGAACGTGTCGGACGAGGATCCGCCGGCCTCGCGTCAAGAGTTCGGCTTCGACCCGCGCATCGGCAATGCACTCGGCCGCCAGATCGAGCTGACGCTGCGCAAGAAGTTCTAATCGAATAAGAACGACTTCCCTGTATCACGGGCGAACCTGCAATGGGTTCGCCCGTTTTCTTTTGTGTGGTGAGTGGTGAGTGGTGAGTGGTGAGTCAAGATAGTCGCTCGAGCGAGAGCGAACGCAATCGCACTCTCTGGATACTTCAAGGGCCGCTACCTACCCGAGTCTCCTCAGCGCATAACCAATGCTCGCGGACTGACGTGAGTTGCCAGTCCCTCACCACTCACTACTCACGAGTCACGTCCCCTCCTCATTCCACGCAGCAGTCGCCGTGTATGTTTGTCCGGGCGGCCGTGCGTGGGAGGCGCCGCCGACCGCAGCGCTTGGCGTTGCTCGCGCGCGGCAATGCTTTCGGGCGTTTCCATGTAGTGTGTCCGTGCCTCGGGGGCCGGACCACGTCGCGTCGGTAACCCGGTCACGATGACTTCCATGCGCTTCTCGCCTCGAGTAATCGAGATCCGATCGTCGACGCGAACGCCCCGCGAAGGCTTGACTCGCTCGCCGTTCAGATGAACGAGTCCCCCACCGACCGCCGCTGTCGCTTGCGAACGCGTCTTGTAGAAACGCACACACCACAGCCACTTGTCGATTCTTTGCGTTGAAGACGTCGCAGACGTCGCGGACATCTCATCGATCATGGATCGCTCTCATTAGAACTTGCAGCAAGATGAGTTCGTATAAGTCATCCGTAAACGAGTCGCACGCGAACAAGACGAATCTGTATCGCTTTCGCGTAGCAAGTGCCACCGCAACCAAATACAGGGTCAATATTTGCAAAGAAGCTCGTTTAGGCAAGAACAAGAAGGTACTTATTCGCAATCCTCAAAACACTGTATGGAAGCCAACGACTTAGACGCTTTCCAGGTCTTGAGGTAACGCTGAGCCAGAGACAGGAGGAAGCCGAAGCTCAATTCCAGGACTGAGGGGACTGCAGACTTCTCGAGTCAGCAGCAGTTTGGCCCTGGCGTTTGTCGTTCATCACTGCAATCGGTGAGCACCTCGCTCAACAAGAGGTGCCACCTAATGGGGGAACTTGCTATGCCTAGCATGCAGAAGGACCGCGCGCGCATTTCGCTCGCCGCGGCCATTTCGATGACTTTGTGCAGCGCTCAGGTGCTCGCACAGGACGCAAGAAGAACCGAGCTCGAAGAAGTCATCGTCACCGGCACGCTCATCGAGGGTACGCCTGAGGACACCGCCCTCCCCGTCGAGGTCATGACGCTGGAAGACTTCGACAATCTCGGCAGACCCTCCGCCATCGATCTGGTCAAGACGATGAGCGAAGTCGGGCAGGTTGCCGGCGAGGCAGACCGATCCAATACGTTCCCCATCGGCGCTGCCACGGTGAATCTCCGCAATCTCGGCAGCCGATACACGACAGTGATCTTCAATGGCCGCCGCTTCCCCGAGCAATTCGGTCCTGGCTTGATCGGTCGATTCAACAACATCGCCTGGATTCCGCAAGCAGCCATCGGCCGCATCGAAGTCCTCAAGCAAGGCGGTGCCGTCACGTACGGCGCCGATGCGATGGGCGGCGTGGTGAACTACATCACCCGTAAAGGCTTCACGGGTCTCGAGCTGAACGCCGACTACCGCTACATCGAGGATTCCGACGGCGACTACTCGGCCGACGTGGTGTGGGGCTCCAGATTCGACCGCGGCGACGTCCTGCTCGTCGCCGGCTACCAAAAGCGCAATACGCTGATGGCGCGCGATCGCGAGTGGACACAACGCCATTACTTGGAAAACAACAATCCGTGGTCGGCTGCCGGCTCGCCCGGAGCCTACCAATTCCAAACGTTGCGCAGTGCGTCGGTCACCTTGGGTTCCGCGATCGCGGCAGCGCAAGCAGTAGGCAACATCAACCGATACGTGGGAGATCGACAGAGCAGTGCTACCGGCGGTTTGATGCGCGACCCCTACTGCACGGAGTTGGGAGGCTTCGCCGGATGGAACGGCACACCCAGCCCCGTTTGCTATTTCAATGAAGCAGGATACGAGAAACTCGTCGAAGAACAGGACACGTATCAGTTCTACGGCGAGTTCAACTACAAGCTCACTGATTCGCTCGAGCTCCATTCAGAGCTGACTTACAACGAAATCGACATGCCCGACATTTCCATGTCGCCTAGCTCGAGCGTGCTGGGTTCGTTTCCTCAGCTGCGCGATGCTCAAGGCAACCCGCAGCCCGGACGTCAGACGGGTGCGGGCCTCGTAGGCAGCGCAGTTGGCGCTTACTGGGTCCCGGGAAATCACCCCGCCGTGCGACCGCTCATGGATGCCATGCTCAATTCGGATGGCTCGCCGACGTTCACGGAAGATCAGGTCAACGCCATCACCGACCCGACGCAGCCGGGCAGGATCGCGTTGATCACAGGCACTTGGCGACCGTTTGGAGCAGGCGGCCATCCCACCAAAGGGTTGTACGACACGCAGCACACCAACACCAAGATGTGGCGGGCCACGCTCGAGCTGAAAGGCGAGCTCCCGAAGTTCTGGGGCACCGACCTGAGTTGGAGCATCGCTGGAACGTATTCGAAGGTCGACTACCTCGTCGAAGCTCGCGACATCCTCGTCGATCGGCTTCAAGCAGCACTGAATGGCTTGGGCGGACCGAACTGCACGGGAAGCACGCCCGGCGCAAACGGTTGCCAATGGTTCAATCCGTTCTCATCTGCCATTCCGCGCAACGTGTACACGGGTCAGGCGAACCCGGGTTACATCCCCAGCCTCGCGAACGATCCTGCGTTGGTGGAATGGCTGTACGTGCCGATCTGGCTCGATCGCGACTACAAGATGTACGTCGGCGATCTGCTCGTCAGCGGCACCACGGGCTGGAATCTGCCCGGCGGACCGGTCGCAATCGCGCTGGGTGCGCAGTTCCGACGCTCCGAGGAGCTCTTCGTTCTCGATCCATTGAGCAATCAGGACCTGAACCCTTGTCCGACTATCGGTGCGACGAACTGCACGAACCGGACAGGTCCTTTGGCCATGTCGAGAAACACGACCATCCTCGGCACGACTCAAAATGTCGATCGCCACTATCCGGTTGCCGCAGCGTTCTTCGAAACTCAGCTGCCGCTGCACGACACCTTGACGCTTCAACTCGCAGGTCGCTGGGAGAAGTTCTATTCCGACCTCACGGACGTCGACAACGAGGTGTTCGTGCCGGCAGGCGCCATCAAGTGGCAGCCCTTGGATCAACTTGCTTTCCGCTTCAGCGCTGGTCGCACGTTCAGCCAGGTCAATCCGCCGCTGAACGACGGACCGACCGAAACCAACTCCGCAGGCAATACCGCCTTCGGCGGCTTCGGCGATGCCTCGTCGCAGTACCGCATCTTCAACTACGACAACGTCGACGTGAAGTCCGAAGAGAGCACGTATTTCAACGTCGGTTTCATCACGCAACTCGGCGACTTCACTGCCACGGTGGACTACTGGGAGAACTGGATCGAGAAAGGCGTACGCACGCTGACGACCGACAACATCTTGCGTGCGCTCATCATGCCGGGCGAGACCCCGTCGCGCAGCGCGCTGATCAACTGCTCCAGCCCCCTGCTCCAACCCGTGGCGGGGCTGCGCAACATCAACAACCCCGATGACGAGCCGCACCCCGTCGTGCAGTTGAACGGCGACTGTGTGCAAGGCACATCGCGGCTGGACTCGCCCGCAGGGGAAGGCGGATTGGTCGGCGGACAGATCCACTACTTCGGCGGCTTCCTGCAAGTCAATGGTGGGGAGCTGAACCAAAGCGGTATCGACCTGAACTTGAGCTACCGAATCGATCTGTTCGGCGGCACGCTCCGTCCTTCGCTCGATCTGACGTATTACCTCAAGTACAAGTACGAGGATTTCAAACTCTTTGGGGTGACGGTTGCGGAGGGTTACGACGGTCTCGGCTATACGAACACGTCGTCGGGCCGTAATTTGCAGGCCGTTCCCGAATTCCGCGGCAGCATCGGCCTGCTGTACAACCATGGACGGCATACGGTCAATCTGCTTGGCCGTTACATGCCGCGCATCAAGAACGACAACTTCGAAGAGATCTCTCGAGCCCAGAGCGCCACGAACGCCAATATCGCCGGTCCGTGCCCGGCCTCGGGACCACTGACGAGCGATCTGGGCGACGTTCCGGCAGGTGCAGGTTCCGCCGAATTCGGGGCGTTCTGCGCCAACATGAACACATCGCTACTGTCGTTCAAGGAACTGAAAGCAAGCTACAACTTCGATCTCACGTATCGAGTGGAGCTGCCTCAGGACATGCAAATGTCGCTGAGCATCTACAACCTCACGAACGCGAGACCGGAATTCTCCCGTAGCCAGCTTTCGTACAGCGCTTACTTCGGCAGCCCGCTGGAACGCAACTTCAGGGTGACGTTCCGCAAGCGGTTCTGATTCAAGACTGAGTGACCCACACGTTGACGGGGCGGCGAAAGCCGCCCCTTTTTTATGAAGGGCTTGGGGTTCGGGGCGTGCGGCTTGCGGATGGGAGCGTCTCTGCCGAATGTCGGCACGCCAGAAAGGCCGGCTAATCCATGCGATTCATAATGAGACGATCTCGCATTCGTCTCGCGACCCGCTGCGATCGCGACGAACGAACCACGAATCGGAGAACTGCCGATGTGTACGTAGCCGGAGTATAGAAACCCGAACCAAGTGATCTGCTTTCCGAGCCCCACGCCCCGAGCCCCAAGAAAAAGCCGGCCGGAGCGAATCCGGCCGGCCAAGAGCGCTCATCGTCCGAACCGATACTGCACTTCGATACCGAACTCGCGCGGCGGCGTGAGATTCAGCGTCTTGTAATACGCTTGGCCATGCTCGCCTGGATTCGTCGCCGAGGCCAAGCCTGTGCGATGGCGCGCGACGCCGGCCGCATCCGGCGCATCCTCATCGGTCAAATTGCTGCCGTACAGAATGACCGTAAAGCGGTCCTCGGCGTCGATCCAGATCAGTCGCGCACCGAGCGTGTCGTAGCTCGGCACGATTGCCGGGCCGGTCTCGAACACATCAGAATATTGCTCGTCGCGCCAGACCCAGCTTGCCGACAGGATGAGGTTGCCTGGATTGAACCGGAACGTGTAGTTCGTGTTGAACGCCACACGGTGATTCGGTGAGTTCGCGAGCGAGTTGCCAGTGAGATCCTGCGTCCACCGTTGCAAGTACGTGAACCCCGTGTCGAACTGTCCAGGGATCGCCTCATGGCGCTTCGCATTGGGCAGCACGGCCGCAGGATCATCAGGGTTCTGGAACCCGCGCCCGTTGACCAAACCTTCCTTGATCTCCGTGTCGAGCCAGCCGTATGTCAGATGGAAGTTGAGCGCGTCCGTCGCAGCGTAGCTCACTTCGAGCTCGATACCGCGGCTTTCCGCCTTCGGTAGATTGACGAAGCTGTTCAGGATCGTGCACGTCGACAAATCGTTCTCATCCGTGCAGCGACCGAGCGTAGGCAACGGCAACTGAATGTCGCGATAGTCGTAATAGAACCCGGTCAGACTCAGTTGCAGGCGATCGAACAATGTCGACTTCCAACCGATCTCGTAAGAGTTGACGGTTTCCTTGTCGACCATCGGCGGATCGTACAAGAAACCCGCATTGAAGCCGCCCGGACGATATCCGCGCGCAGCACGCAAGAAGATCAGGTCGTTGGGTGTCGGCGTGAAGTTGACGCCGATCGAGCCCGTGAGCGCGGACCAGTCGTGTTTGAAATCGCGCTTACGATAACCGTCGACCGGATCGATACCGCGATCCCGAATCACTCCTGGCGGCAACGGCGCATCCGGAACAGGAACAGGCGTCACGTCGACCGAAAGAGGCATGCCGAGACCTGCTCCGGCCAGCCAAACACCTAACGACGAGCCCAACGAATTGGCGATGTAGCGGAGCGCTTCCGATGCCTCCTTTTCGTCTTTGTTGTAGCGCAGACCAACCGTCAATTTCCATTGATCGGAGAACTTGAAATCCACCTGTCCGAATGCCGCCGAGCTCACCGTCTTGCCATCGATCAGACCGACGACTGACGTGTACGGACGCGGATTGGGGACCACCGAACGAATTCCGGCGGGATCGAAGGGCGCGCCGAGCACGGCGAGCAATGCATCGACCGTCCCCATTGGTGTGTTGAGCTCGTCGTAACCCGGATAGGTCGTCGTCGCCGGCTCTTGGTTGAAGTCTTCGACCGACTGGTACAGACCGAAGATCCAGCTGATCGGCCCATCGGTCGTCGATGTGAACGTCAGCTCATTGCTGTACCACTCGCGATCTTCCATGTACATGTTCGTGCCGCTGGGGTTCACGATACGCCCAGGCGTACCGAGGAACGTCGGCAGCTGCATCTGCACGACATCGACGCCGTCCACATCGGTCCATTGCGTGTAGCGGTAGTTCTGGTGACCGCCGATGTACTTGATGTCCACTGGACCGGTATGCCAGGTCAAGTGCATCGTGTAGTTGTGGTGGTTATCCAGCTTCTGGCGGCTGTGGAAGTCGTTGGCGAACTTGCGCGTGTCGCCTGTCAACAGCACCGGATTGTTCGGCACGTTGCCGATGCGTCCGTCGATGTTGTCGAACAATCCCCACGAGGCCTGCGGAACGAGCGTGGCGGAAGTCGCACCGTATGCGCGCGCCTGAGCGAACTGCACGGCGGTCATAGTGGCCGGTTGATTCTCGTAGCTCGAGTAGAACGGCGCGAACGACATGCCGGTGTGGCGCGACTCGTCGTAGTCCGCATACGCGGCCTTCAAGAAGTAATCGAACGAGCCGATGGTGCCGTTCAACAGCAGATCGAAAATATTGCGGTTGTTCGGCTGATCGCCTTCCGTATCCCCGCGCGAGACGTTCTCGAAGTAGCCCTTGTTCTGCCGGTACACGCCGACGTTCACGCGCGCACGTAGATGCTCATCGACGAGCGGACCGGCGACGGTTGCCTCTCCGCCATAACGCTCGAAATTGCCGTAGAACGCACCGACCTCGAACTCGAACTCATCCGAAGGCTGCTTCGAAATCGTGTTGAACGCACCCGCGATCGAACCGCGGCCGGACAACGCGCCCTGCGGTCCGCGCAAGATCTCCGTGCGTTCGATGAAGATCGGACGACGCTGCGCGTCCTGCACGCTGCTCGTGTAGACGCCGTCGATATAGTTTGCGACCGGGCTGTCGAGCGTGAAGAAATTGGATTGGCGTGCAATACCGCGGATCGAAGGCCGGTCCGTTGCCATGTTGAAGGACACGCCAGGCGCGAAATTCGCCATGTCCTGAATGCTCAGGATTCCGATCGTCTCGCGCGCGGTGTCGCTGTAAGCAGAGATCGACAACGGCACTTCCAACACGCTTTCTGCGCGCCGCTCGGCGGTCACGATGATCTCTTCGAGCAGCGTTTCGCGTTGGCGGTCTTGTGCCATCGCAGCCGCACTAAGACCCAAGGCTCCGCTGACGGCACACGACAGCAGAGTTCGCCGGCTGATGCTCATAGTTACCCCCCTGTTGCGGATCGCGCGGTCGACCCGTCGTTTTAGAACATTGGTAATGTTGTCCGCGTACGCCGACCGATGGTAAGCACGTTGCGGACACAAACGCAACAGAGAACTATCAAGGAGTATTTTTGTTCGGCAACAAATACTTACACGTCACACAGCAGGGCGTACAGACCGCTCGCTTGCATGAACGAAACAAGACCGGCGGGATCATCAGAATTTCAGTATGGAGTTGTATGCACCCTGCCCCGCCCACGCCTGCGGATCCGACCAACTAATCCACACACTGGTGGCACAATCGCCGGCTCACAGTGAGGCACCGTATGAGCAGGCAAGCATTCTTCGATCGACTGACCGCCGAGACCGCGGCTCTGCGCGCACAAGGCCTATTCAAAGACGAGCGCACGCTCGGTTCCCCCCAGCAACCCGTGGTGCGGGTCGGGAAGACCGAGGTTATCAACTTGTGCGCAAACAACTATCTCGGTCTTGCGAACCACGCGTCGGTCCGTGAGGCGGCACGCCTTGCGCTCGACCGTTACGGCTACGGCATGGCTTCCGTGCGCTTCATTTGCGGCACGCATGAGATCCACAAAGACCTCGAGCAACGACTGAGCGCGTTCCTCGGCACGGAAGACACCATCCTCTACTCGTCCTGCTTCGACGCCAACGGCGGATTGTTCGAGACGTTGTTGGACGAGAACGATGCGGTGATCAGCGATGCGCTGAACCACGCCAGCATCATCGACGGCATCCGGCTGTGCAAGGCGCAGCGCTTTCGCTACGCGAACAACGATCTCGACGAGTTGGAGAGCTGCCTCAAGCAAGCGCAGAAATGCCGCACGCGCCTGATTGCCACCGACGGCGTCTTTTCGATGGACGGCGTGATCGCTCGTTTGAAGGACATCTGCGATCTCGCCGACCGCTACGACGCGCTCGTGATGGTGGACGATTCGCATGCCACCGGATTCATCGGAGCAAGAGGCCGCGGCACCCATGAGCTGCACGACGTGATCGACCGGGTCGACATTCTCACCGGCACGCTCGGCAAGGCACTCGGAGGCGCGAGCGGCGGCTACACATCAGGACGCAAACCGATCATCGACTGGCTGCGGCAACGTTCCCGCCCATATTTGTTCTCGAACAGTATTCCGCCGTTCATTGCTGCAGCGAGCATTCGAGTGCTCGATTTGCTGGAGTCGAGCGACAAGTTGCGGGAGCAACTGCATGCGAACGCCCGTCTGTTCAGAAAGCTCATGACGGAGGCAGGCTTCGATCTGATCCCGGGCGAGCACCCGATCATCCCGATCATGCTCGGCGATGCGAAGCTTGCGACCGAGTTTGCGCAACGACTGCTCGATCACGGTGTATACGTCATCGGCTTCAGCTATCCCGTCGTACCTCACGGCCAAGCCAGAATCCGCACTCAAATGTCAGCCGCGCACACGAGCGAGCATCTCGAACGAGCGGTCGCCGCCTTCAAACAGGTCGGTCGAGAGCTCGGCGTCCTGAAAGGCCGGTAACGTTCGAAGGCGGCTACGCCGGGAGGCTATTGAATACAGTCCTCTCGGCGTACGCTTCGCATTCCGCGAACGCAGCGCTCTGGTTCGCTTTCGGTTTTCGTTCGGACACGTCCATGCACGCACTCGTCAAGCAGCAGGCAGCCCCTGGCATCGAACTTCGCGACATCGAAGTCCCTCGCGTCGGACCCAACGACGTGCGCATCCGCGTCAAGCGCACCGCGATCTGCGGGACCGACATGCACATCTACAACTGGGATCCTTGGGCGCAGAAAACCATTCCTGTCCCGATGACGATCGGCCACGAGTACTGCGGCGAAGTCGTCGAAATCGGCAGCGAGGTGTCGGGTCTTTCGATCGGCGATCGCGTGTCCGGCGAAGGACACATCACGTGCGGCTTCTGCCGCAACTGCCGTGCCGGACGCCGACACCTGTGCCGCAATACGCTCGGCGTCGGCGTCAACCGACCCGGGTGCTTCGCCGAATACGTGGTGATCCCGGCGGTCAACGCATTCAAGCTGCCGGATGCCATCGACGATGAGATTGCCGCGATTCTGGATCCGCTCGGCAACGCAGTGCATACGGCACTCGCATTCGACGTGGTCGGCGAAGACGTGCTGATCACCGGCGCCGGCCCGATAGGCATCATGGCCGTCGCGATCGTGCGTTTCGTCGGCGCTCGCCACGTCGTCATCACGGACGTGAACGACTACCGGCTCTCGATCGCCAAGAAGATGGGAGCGACGCTGGCGATCAACGTCGCACGCGATTCGCTGGATTCGGCCATGAAACAGCTCGGCATGAAGGAAGGTTTCGACGTGGGCCTCGAAATGTCGGGTAATGCATCGGCACTACGCGAGATGCTGCGCACGATGCATCACGGCGGGAGCATTGCGATGCTCGGCATTCCGCCGAACGAGGTGGCGATCGACTGGAACGAGGTGATCCTCAAAGGTCTCACGATCAAAGGTATCTACGGCCGCCAGATGTTCGAGACGTGGTACAAGATGGCGGCGCTCCTTCAGAGCGGACTCGACGTGCGGCCCGTCATCACGCACCGCTTGCCGTATACGGAATATCAGCGCGCCTTCGAAATCATGGGACAAGGCGCATCGGCCAAGATCGTGATGGACTGGGAGGGCGCCGTCCGCGGCTGATCGAACCACGGACAGCGCCAAGCGCCGCTACGGCGCCACGCATCCGCAGTAGTAGTACACCTGCATCGGCTGAAGGCGTGCGAGCCGCGCGAGCTCGGTCTCGATCGGTGAGAGCACCTTGCGCGCACCGACGAGCATGCCCTGCTCCGGTACCAGCGCCCGAGTGATTCGCGCGGCGAGCACTTGTGCTTGGCGGGCCAACGCTTGGCGCCAACCGAGCGCCGGCTCGATGTACTCGACCTTGTAGTCTTCACCCAATCCCGCGCGAGCAGCTGCTGCATCCAGCGCATCGCGGAATGAACCCACGTTGTCGACGAGACCGCGACTGAGCGCGTCCGTACCCGCCCATACTCTGCCCTGTGCAACGGCATCGATCTCCTCGATCGATTTCTGCCGCGCCGCCGCGACGTGCCCGACGAACGTGCTGTACGCGTTGTCGACGGACGCCTGGAGAATCTGCTTCGCTTCAGTCGGCAGATCGCGAAAGACGTCGAGCGCGCCCGCGAGCTTCGTCGTTCCGACACCATCCGTCGTGATGCCGATCTTTGCCAGCGTGTCTTGGAACGTCGGTACGATCGCCCACACGCCGATCGATCCGGTGAGCGTCGTCGGGCTCGCCCAGATCTCATCGGCATCCATGGCGATGTAATAACCGCCCGACGCTGCAGTGCTGCTCATCGAAGCAATCACGGGTTTGCCTGCCGCACGCAACGCATCGACTTCGCGACGAATCACCTCGGACGCAAGCATGCTGCCGCCGGGACTGTCGATGCGCAGCACGACCGCTTTGATGTCGTCGTCGTAGCGCGCCTTGCGTAACAACCTCACGGCCGATTCGGATCCGATCGTTCCTGCCGGCTGTTCGCCATCGAGAATTTCGCCCGACGCCACGACGACACCGATGCGATCGCCGCGATGCACCTGCGGACGCCGCACGGCGCGCAAATAATCCCAGTGCGCGATCTGCCGGAACGTGTGCTCGCGCTCGTCTTCCCCGACGAGCTCTTTCAACATGTCCTCGACTTCGTGCCGCGACTTGATCTCGGTAATGAGGCCGCGCTCGAGCGCGACCGCCGCGGCATCGCCTCGCCGTTCGACCAGCGCTTTCGAAAACTCGTCCACGTACTGCGCGATCGCCGCCGGCTCGAGTCCGCGCGCGCCCGCCACCGCAGTTTGATAGTGCGACCAAACGGTGTTCAGCCACACGAGACTTTGTTCGCGGTCTTCCGGCGACATGTCCGTGCGGCTGAATTGCTCGGTCGCCGATTTGAACTCGCCGACACGGAAGACGTTGACGTCCACACCGAGCTTGTCGATCGCACCTTTGAGGAAGGTACGGTAGTAACCGTAACCCTCGATCAATACGATGCCCTGCGGATCGAGATAAATCTCGTCGGCGTGCGCAGCGACATAGTATTGCGCCTGATCGTAACCCTCGCCGACCGCGATGACCTTCTTGCCGCTCGACTTGAACTCCTGGATTGCGGCCGAGAGCTCAGCCATCTTGGTGAGACCACCGCTCATCTGCCCGAGATCGAGCACGAGCACTTGGATACGGTCATCCTTCTGAGCTGCTCGCACGGCGTCCGTCAGATCCCGCAATAGCGTTTCGGCATTCCCCTGCCCATAGACTTCCGCAAGCGCTCGCTCCAACGGATCGCCCGATAGCTGCTCGACGACGGTGCCCTGCGGGGCAAGCACGAGCGCGGCCTTTTGCGGCACGACAGGAATCCGCGGTGACATCAATCCGATGAACAATCCAAAGATGAGCAACAGCAAGATGAGGTGCAGCACCTTGCGCAGCACATCGGATGCGCGGACGAGGAACGTGAACAGATTTCTGAGATATTGCATGGCTACCGGGTGTCGAGCGCCGCGACCGTAGGCATCGCCTCACGTTATGGGGAAGTGTAAGTAATACGATAAATCGCGCCGGCCGCGTCGTCCGAGACGAGCATCGATCCGTCGGACAATATCAGGAGATCGACGGGACGACCGAACACCTCGTCTCCGCGATGGAATCCCGTCGCAAAGGGCTCGTAGGCCACGGCTCGGTTGCCGTTCAAGGTCACCGTCGTAATTCGGTAGCCGCTCTTCTCCGATCGATTCCACGAACCGTGCTCGGCGATGAACACGCGGCCTCGATACTCCTCCGGAAAGCTCTGCCCCGTGTAGAACTTGAGACCGAGCGGTGCGACGTGAGCTCCAAGAGTCTGGACGGGAGGCGTCATGCGGCCGCATTCGCCGAGCGCACCGAATTCCGGATCCTTCACGTTGCGGCCGTGACAATACGGAAAGCCAAAGTCGAGCCCGGAACGCGGCGCGACATTCAGCTCGCATGGCGGTTGGTCGTCGCCGAGCCAGTCGCGGCCGTTATCCGTGAACCACAGCTCTTTGGTTTCTGGATGCCAAGTCAGACCCACGGAATTGCGGATACCGCGAGCAAACACTTCGTAACCGGAACCGTCCGGACTCATGCGCGCAATGACGGCGTACTTCGGTTCGTTACAGACATTGCACGGCGCGCCGATCGTGACGTAAAGGCGACCGTCCGGTCCGAACGCGATGTATCGCCAGCCATGATGACGATCGCGAGGAAGATCGTCTCGCACGATCTTCGGTGCGGGTGGAGTCTCGAGCGAGCTTTCGATGCCGTCGTAGCGCAGGATGCGATGCACCTCTGCGACGTACAATGCACCGTCGCGAAAGGCGACGCCGTTCGGCATGTTCAGCTTGCGCGCCAGGACGTGAACGTTCTGCGCACGGCCTTTCGTCGGATCGCCCGTGACCGCGTACAAGTTGCCGGTTCGCGTTCCAACGAACAACGTGCCGTTCTGGCCGAGCGCCATCGACCGCGCGTTGGGCACTTGATCGGTATAGAGCTCGAGCTTGAACCCAGGCGGCAAACGAACGTTCGCCAACACTTTGTCGGTGGCCGGACTGGCAGACACGCCGAACGGCAACAGCGCTCCGCAAATTGCAAGCGACGGAAGCATTGCACGGCAGCGTTCGAATAAACGACTTCGCATGACACCTCCGAATCTGGGATGGCGCCTGGACCGATGCATGAAAGTCAGTCTACTCGGCGATCGAAGGCTTGGGCTACCGGATCTGCAATGCTATCGGCCCCCAAACGAAAACGGGCGCGATGGCTTTCCATCGCGCCCGTTCGGAGCGAGAGCTCGAAGGCCGGTTACACCTTCTCTTCGATGCGCGCCGCTTTGCCGGTCAGATCGCGCAGGTAGTAAAGCTTGGCGCGACGCACGTTGCCGCGGCGCTTGACGGTGATCGAGCCGATCGCCGGGCTGTACGTCTGGAACACGCGCTCGACGCCTTCGCCGTGCGAGATCTTGCGGACGGTGAACGACGAGTTCAGACCGCGGTTACGGCGCGCGATCACGACACCCTCGTAGGCCTGCACGCGCTCGCGATCGCCTTCTTTGACCTTCACCTCGACGACGACCGTATCGCCCGGCCCGAAATCCGGAATCTCTTTGGTTGCCGCCTCTTTTTCCAGCGTGGCAATGATGTTGCTCATCGTTCGGCCCATCCGTTCAATCGTTTCGCAATCTCTGAAATCCGCAAGCAGCGCTCACGCATTCCGCGCGCGGTGCTCGCCGATGTATTCGTCCAACAACCTGCGCTGCTCATCGGACAGCTCGAGCTTCGCGAGCAAGTCCGGGCGCCGCAGCCACGTCACTCCGAGCGCCTGTTTCATCCGCCAGCGCTGGATGGCAGCGTGATTGCCGCTCAACAGCACCTCCGGCACCTTGCGGCCTTCGTAGCTCTCCGGTCGCGTGTAGTGCGGCCAATCGAGCAACCCTGCCATGAACGAATCCTGCTGCGCAGATTCGTCATCGCCGAGCACGCCCGGCAACAAGCGCACCACCGCATCGATCAGCACCAGCGCGGGCAGCTCGCCGCCCGACAGCACATAGTCGCCGATCGAGACGCGCTCATCGATCTCCATCTCGAGCAAGCGCTCGTCGACACCCTCGTAGCGTCCTGCGAGCAAGAGCAGTCCCGGCAATCGAGCCAGCTCCGCCGCCTTGGCCTGCGTCAGCGTCACCCCATCGGCAGACAGGTAGATGCTGCGCGCGCCTTCCGGCAGCCGGCTGCGCGCGGTCCGTATAGCCGTGCGCGTCGGCTCGATCTTCAACACCATCCCAGGTCCGCCGCCGTACGGCCGATCGTCCACCGTGCGGTGCGGGTCGGTTGCGAACTCGCGCGGCGATGTCGCTCCGAAGCTGACCAGCCCTCGCTCGATCGCTCGTCCGATCACTCCGATCCGGAGCGCTTCGGCGATGAGCTCCGGGAACAGCGTCACCACTTCGATGCGCATCCGCCCGGTTCCCTACGACCACTCAGCCGACCAGTCCAAGACGATTCGCCCTGCGGTCAGGTCGACCTTCACGATCCGCTCCTTGACGAACGGAATCCATAGCTCGCGTTCGCCGCGGACGACGATCAATGTTCCCGCGGGCGTCGACCGGAAGTGGTCGACTCGTCCGAGCTTCTCGCCGGTCGGCGACTCGGCGTCCAACCCTTCGAGATCGCTCCAGTAAAACTCGCCCGGCTCGAGCGGCGGCAAGTCGCTGCGCTTGAGCCCGATCTCCTTACGAACCAACGTCCGAGCGACCTCGGGCGTATCTATTCCCTTGAACTTGCCGAGGACGCCTTTTCCCGTCACTCGGCCACCTTCCATCTCGATCGGCGTCCACTCTCCCGAGTGGCCGACCAAGACCCCGGCATATCCCAGGATGTTGCTCGGCGGGTCCGTGTATGACTCGATCTTGACCCAGCCCTCGACCCCGAACGTGCCGGTCACCCTCCCCAGAACGACGACACGATCTGCGGAGTTCGGCACACGATCGGCGCTCAATCCGAGAACTTACGCAGCAACCTGCTTGCGATGCTTCGCCACGAGCTGCGCAACGCGCTCAGAGGGCTTGGCCCCTTTGCTCAGCCAGTAGTCGATACGGGCCAAATCGAGCTGAAGGCCCTGAGCCTTGCCGGCTGGAATCGGGTTGAAATAGCCCACCTGCTCCAACGTCCGACCGCCCTGGCGCGTGCGGCTGTCCGTGACGACGACGTGATAGAACGGCTGCTTTTTCGCGCCGCGGCGGGTAAGCCGAATCGTAACCATCTGCTAAGGCCTCGGAATCGCTACAAGAATCAGGGCAGAGCCCCGGAAAAGGGCGCGAATAGTACTGAAAAGCGGAGGGAGTTGGAAGCGTTATCGGGCTCGGGGCTCGGGGCTCGGGGCTCGGGGCTCGGGGCTCGGGGCTCGGGGCTCGGGGCTCGGGGCTCGGGGCTCGGGGCTCGGGGCTCGGGGCTCGGCAAGAGGCAAGACCTACCCGCGCCGCCAGTCAAGTGAGCCGAACCCGCGATTGCTGGTCTTAGCCGCTCCGCGTGAGCAACTCAAAGGCCCACAGCGCGAATCCTCTCCCAGTGTCCCCAGCAAGCGCCCCTACATCCCCGGCAACCT